>Ga0194131_10004824_pt1 | contig 19985 bp, 20 predicted proteins | sample TA2KigO120mmetaG_FD_148631 | JGI IMG/M metagenome (GOLD analysis project Ga0194131, IMG submission 148631) | Freshwater microbial communities from Lake Tanganyika, Tanzania - TA2015053 Kigoma Offshore 120m | ecosystem: Environmental > Aquatic > Freshwater > Lake | place: Tanzania: Lake... | reverse complement strand
CTGGCCATCGACTACGGCCCCTTCGAATCGGGGATCGGCGACACGCTGCAGGCAGTCCGCCGCCAAGAGAAAGTCGATCCGCTTGCCGAACCGGGCCTGGCCGATCTCACGGCGCATGTCGATTTCGCCCGCCTTGCGGCGGCGGCGCGCCGTGCTGGCGCGGCGGCCTATGGACCGCTGCCTCAGGGTGTCCTGCTGCGGCGCCTGGGCATCGCGGCGCGTGCTGCCGCCTTGAGCCGCAGCGCCGCTCCCGGCCAGGGCCGCGCCATCGAGACGGCAATTGCCCGCTTGATCGAGCCCGATCAAATGGGCACCTTGTTCAAGGCGCTCGCCGTCACCAATCGCGACCAGCCGCCACCGCCCGGCTTCGACCCTCAACCGCAATGATCGTCCCGCCATGCTGACGTCAGGACCGCTCAATCGTCTGGACGGCATCCGTCACGGCTTCTTCACCCGTGAAGGCGGGGTCAGCGAAGGGCTCTTCGCTTCGCTGAATTGCGGTCTCGGCTCGGGCGACGACCCGGCGCTCAATCGTCTGGACGGCATCCGTCACGGCTTCTTCACCCGTGAAGGCGGGGTCAGCGAAGGGCTCTTCGCTTCGCTGAATTGCGGTCTCGGCTCGGGCGACGACCCGGCGCTTGTGACCGAGAACCGCTCGCGCGTCGCCGCAGCGCTCGACCTGTCGAACGACGCGCTCGTCACCTGCTATCAGGTGCACAGTCCCGACGTCATGACGGTGGAGGCCCCATGGGCGCCGGGCAGCGGCCCCAAGGTCGACGCGATGGTCAGCAAGACCCCCGGCATCGCGCTGGGCATACTGACCGCCGACTGCGCGCCGGTGTTGCTGGCCGATCCGCACGCCCGGGTCATCGGCGCGGCGCATGCCGGCTGGCGCGGTGCCCTCACCGGTGTTCTCGCCGCGACGGTCAAGGCGATGGCGGCGCTCGGCGCCACCGCCGACCGCACGATGGCCGCCATCGGACCCTGCATCGCGCAGCGCTCCTACGAAGTCGGGCCAGAGTTCCCGGCCCCGTTCGTCGCCGCCGATCCGTCGAACGAACGCTTCTTCGCGGCGGCGGCCACCGCCGGGAAGTTCCTTTTCGACCTGCGCGGCTTCGTACTGTCGGAACTGGAGAAGGCCGGGCTCCGCCGAGTCTCCGAGCTACCCCACGACACCTGCCGCGAAGAGCGCTTCTTCAGCTACCGCCGCGCCTGCCTGCGCGGCGAGAAGGGCTATGGACGTTTGCTCTCGGCCATCGCCCTTGAACCGTAGGCCATGCCGTACCTTGCGCTGATGGTTGTCTTCCTGGTTCTGGCGCTGCTGGTGAGCTGCTTTGCGTAGGGCCGCCTTCTCTATCCTGCTCGCGGCCGGGCTGACCGGCTGCGGCGAGCTGCCGCGGCCATTCCAGCCGGAAGCCAAAGGCAAAACCAACCCGTTGCTGATGCCCGCCGACCGCGCCGGCATCGTCGTGGAGGCAGTCGCCGGACTCCCCAACGGCGCAGCCTTTGCCGAACAGCTGGCTGAGAGCCTGCGCGCAGAGGGAATCATCGCGATGACCGGCCGCGGCAACGCCCAGAGCATGCGCGTGAGGGGCGAAGCGTCCGCGGTCAGCGGCGGCTGGGACGTGCATCTCGCCGTCAACGACGGAAAAAGCAACGCCCTCGGCATTGTGGTCCGCACTTTGCCGCCGGACGCGCCGATATTCGAGATGGCGGCGCTCGCCAGGGCGGTCGCGTTGGTGCTCTATCCCGATGGACCGGTGCCGATTGCCCCCAAGCCCAGCATCGCCATCGGCGATGTGACCGGCGTGCCCGGCGAAGGCGGCCGGGCGCTGGCCCGGGCGCTCGAATTCAACCTGAAGCGCGCCGACGTCAAGCTGGCCGATACCCCGGCCCAGGCGACGCACATCATCAATGCGCTGGTCACCATCGCGCCGGCGAAAGGCACTCCGCCGCACGAGACCCGCAATGTCGATGTGCGCTGGATGGTGCTGCGGGCCGACCGGCAGGAGATCGGCCAGGTCCGCCAGACCAATGACGTCCCATCCCGCGACCTCGACCGCAACTGGTCGGAGATCGCCTACGCCGTGGCCGACGCGGCGGTCGAAGGCCTGACCAACCTCCTGTCCCGGGCCCCGCCGGCGGCCCGCTAGCCCGCCTTATTCACAGCGATCATGAATAGCTGATTTTTCGCGGCAATTGAGAATCGAGGCTGCCACGGTTTCAAAGGCTTGCGATATCAGCCATGTGAGCGCCCACTTGGTTTTCTTGAGAATAGCTAAAATCATCGTGAATAAGCTCGGCTAGACCCTCGCCGGAGAGCCGGTTTACAGCCCAATGACACCCTGATACATTCCGCCACGCCCGCGACGCGGGACCCCGAGGTCCGCCGCGGGTTTTGTCTTTTGTCTTTATATTTCAAGCTCTTGCAGTGAAGCGGAGCATGGGGTCGACCGAGCCATGAAAGTGCTCGCCTGCAACAGCAACCGGCCTCTGGCCGAGGCGATCTGCGCCTATCTGAATCTGCCGCTGACCAAGGCGAGCGTGCGCCGCTTCGCCGACATGGAAGTGTTCGTCGAGATCCTGGAAAACGTCCGCGGCGAGGACGTCTTCGTTGTCCAGTCGACCTCCTATCCGGCCAACGACCATCTGATGGAACTGCTGGTCTCGATCGACGCGTTGCGCCGCGGCTCGGCCCGGCGCATCACCGCGGTGATCCCCTACTACGGCTACGGCCGGCAGGACCGCAAATCCGGCCCGCGCACGCCGATCTCCGCCAAGCTGGTCGCCAACCTGATCACCGAAGCCGGCGCCGACCGCGTCGTCACGCTCGACCTGCACGCCGGCCAGATCCAGGGCTTCTTCGATATCCCTACCGATAACCTGTTCGCCGCCCCCGTGTTCGTGAAGGACATCAAGGAGCGCTTCAACGGCAAAGATCTGGTCATGATCTCGCCGGACGTCGGCGGCGTGCTGCGCGCCCGCTCGATTGCCAAGCGCGTCGATGGCGATCTCGCCATCGTCGACAAGCGGCGCGAGCGCGCCGGCGTGTCCGAGGTGATGAACGTCATCGGCGAGGTGAAGGGCCGCACCTGCATCCTGGTCGACGACATCCTGGATTCAGGCGGCACGCTGTGCAACGCCGCCGAGGCCTTGATGGATCACGGCGCCGAATCGGTCTCGGTCTATTGCGTGCACGGTGTTTTCTCGGGCGGGGCGGTGGCGCGAGTCACCTCCTCGCCGATCAAGTCGGTGGTCATCACCGATTCGATCATGGCGACCGAGGCGGTGCGCCTGGCGCAGAACGTGCGCCAGCTTTCGATCATGGCGACCGAGGCGGTGCGCCTGGCGCAGAACGTGCGCCAGCTCAGCATCGCCCCGCTGCTCGCCGAGGCGATCAAGCGCATCAGCGAGGAACGCTCGGTCTCAAGCTTGTTCGACTGACATCACGAGTTTTGCAACGGCGCGCGGCACCCCTGGAGGCCGGCGCCATCTTGAGGAAGAAGGAGTAGAGAGATGGTCAACGCAACCAAGATCGCGGCAGAGCCGCGAGAGCGGGCTGGGAAAGGGGCCGCCCGCGCCGCACGTCGCGCCGGACGCGTTCCCGGCGTGATTTACGGCGAAAAGGCCCCGCCGACCCTGGTCGACATCGATCCGAAGTTCCTGATGGGCGAGCTGAAGAAGCCCGGCTTCTTCACCCGCGTCTTCGACGTCGACGTGAAGGGCAAGGTGCAGCGCGCCCTGGCGCGCGACGTGCAGTTCCATCCGGTCACCGACCGGCCGGAGCATATCGACTTCATGCGCGTCGGCGAGCACACCCGTATCCGCGTCGGTATCCCGGTCAAGTTCCTGAACCAGGACAAGTCGCCGGGCCTGAAGCGCGGCGGCGTGCTCAACGTCGTCCGCCACACCATCGAGGTGTACACCAACGTCGACAAGATCCCGCAGCAGATCGTGGTCGACCTCGACGGGCTCGACATCGGCGATTCGGTGCACATCAACGCCGTCAAGCTGCCGGAAGGCGTCAAGCCGACCATCCAGCGCAACTTCACCATCGCCGCCGTCGCCGCACCGTCGGTGCTCAAGACGGCCGAGGAAGAGGCCGCCGAGGCCGCTGCCGCGGCAGCAGCCGCCGGCGCCGTCGAGGGTGCGGTCCCGGCCGAGGGTGCCGCTCCCGGCGCTCCGGGTGCGACGCCCGCCGCCGGTGCTCCAGCCGCGGGTGCAGCCCCCGGTGCCAAGGGTGCGGCCCCGGCTGCCGGTCCCGGTGCCAAGGGTGCGGCCCCGGCTGCCGGTGCTGCTGGCAAGGGCGCGGCGCCGGCTCCGGCCGCCGCCGCGAAGCCGGCCGCCAAGAAGTAAGCCGCGTTTCCGGAGACCGGGATGCTCCTGCTCGTCGGGCTGGGCAATCCCGGTCCCGGTTATGCCAACCACCGGCACAACATCGGCTTCATGGCCGTGGACGCTATCGCCAGGCGCCACGGCTTCAAGCCGTGGCGTGCCAAGTTCGAGGGCGAGATTGCCGAAGGCGAGGTCGAGGGCGAGCGGGTGCTGGCACTCAAGCCCATGACCTACATGAATCTGTCGGGCAATGCAGTGGCCGCCGCTGCCCGCTTCTACAAGGTTCCGCTAGCATCGGTGATCGTGGTCTACGACGAGATCGAGCTCGCGCCCGGCAAGGTCCGGGTCAAGCAGGGCGGCGGCAACGCCGGCCACAACGGGCTCAAGTCGATCGACGCCGCCATCGGCGTCGACTACCGGCGGGTGCGGCTGGGCGTGGGCCGGCCCGAGCGGGCCGTTTCGGAGATCGACCCCGAAGCGGTGTCGAACTGGGTGCTGCGCGACTTCCCCAAGGCCGACCGGCCCTGGGTTGAGAAACTGACCGAGGCCGTGGCCGAGAATTTCCCGCTGCTGGCGGCGGGCAACGAGGACAAGTTCATGAACCGGGTGACGCTGGCGACCAAGCCGGCCGTTCCGCCCAAAGACGAAAAGAAGCCTTCCGAGAACTGACATGGGTTTCCGCTGCGGTATCGTCGGCCTGCCGAATATCGGCAAGTCGACCCTCTTCAATGCGCTGACCGCGACGGCCGCCGCCGCCGCGGCGAACTATCCCTTTTGCACCATTGAGCCCAATGTCGGCCGCGTGCCCGTGCCCGATGCGCGGCTCGACAAGCTCGCGGCCGTCGCCGCATCGGCCAAGATCGTGCCGACGCAGCTTGAATTCGTCGACATCGCCGGCCTGGTGCGTGGTGCCTCCAAGGGCGAAGGTCTCGGCAACCAGTTCCTCGCCCATATCCGCGAGGTCGACGCCATCGCCCATGTGCTGCGCTGCTTCGAGGGCGGCGACATCACGCATGTCGAGGGCTCGATCGATCCTTTGCGCGACGCCGATACGGTCGACACCGAGCTTATGCTCGCCGACCTCGAGAGCCTGGAGAAGCGCCATGTCAACGCCACCAAGAAGGCCAAGGGCGGCGACAAGGAGGCCAAGGCCCAGGTCGATGTCATGGAGCCGGTCCTGGCGCTGCTGCGCGAGGGCAAGCCGGCGCGCGTCTTCAAGCCGAGCGCCGAGCAGAAGCCGGTGCTGGACCAGATGCAGCTGCTGACCGCCAAGCCGGTCCTCTATGTCTGCAACGTCGAGGAAGCCTCGGCGCCCGCCGGCAACGCGCTGAGCGCCAAGGTCGCCGAGCGCGCCCGCGCCGAGAACGCCTCCTGGGTCGTTGTCTCGGCCGCCATCGAGGCCGAGGTGTCGCAGCTCTCCGACGAAGCCGAGCGCAAGGAGTTCCTCGCCAGCCTCGGTCTCGAGGAGACCGGCCTCGCCCGCGTCATCCGCGCCGGCTACGGGCTGCTCGATCTCATCACCTATTTCACGGCCGGACCGAAGGAGGCCCGGGCCTGGACGGTGCACAGGGGCGCCAAGGCGCCGGAGGCCGCCGGCGTCATCCACACCGATTTCGAGCGCGGCTTCATCTGCGCCGAGACTATTTCCTACTCCGACTACCTCGCCTGCAACGGCGAGCAGGGCGCCAAGGATGCCGGCAAGATGCGCCAGGAGGGCCGCGACTACGTCGTGCAGGACGGCGACGTCATACTGTTCCGTTTCAACGTCTAGTCACCGTTCCCAGCCGGCGACGCTCCCGTATAGGATGCGGCGTCGGTTCACTGGGGAAGACGGCGATGGCCGTACGTCTGTACGCAGTGGTCTTGGCGCTTCTGACCTGCGGCGCCTGCGTTCCGGAACAACCGCAAGCCAGCCGTCAACCGGTCGTCGCGGTCCAGCAGCGGACCTTGGTGACCGGCAGCGAGCCCATCCTGCTCGATCGTATAGTCCTGGGCATTCGGACCGGCACCAAGATAGGCACCAGCCGCGAATGCGTCTTCTGCGACTACACGGGCGTCTACTGGAGCGCAGGGATACAACTCCGCTCTGCGGACTTTGTCGGGCGCTTTATCGATGCGTTGTCGGCCGCCGGGTATCGCGTGGTCGGTGATCCCGCAAGGACATTCGATCGCGCGAACGAGCAGGCTGCCGCCCGCTACCTCGTGGCCGGCCATGTTGCGGATGTAGAGGTTCTCTCAAAAATCTCCGGCGGACCGGAGCGCCACACGGATGTGCGGGTGAAGGTCAACTGGCAGGTTTACTCCCAGGGCGAGCGCCGCGTTGCCTACGAGGTGGCTACCGAAGGAAACAGCACACTGTCCAACAGAGGTGTCGACATGCCTCTGGCGGAACTCGTCAACAAAGCGTTTTCGGAAGCAGTGACAGGTCTTGCCGCTGACGCCGGATTTCAGCGCAGTGTCGCCATATCCGAGACAACCCCGCAGCCGTCGGTGGCGGCCGCCGTCGCCGCGGCCTTCGAGCTTCCGGCCTACTCGCGCCATACCGGGCCGGTCAGCGGCCGAGCGAGAGAGATCACGAATGCCGCCGTCACCATCTTGATACCCGGCGGGCACGGTTCCGGCTTCTTCGTATCCGAAGACGGGATGATCCTGACGAATCAGCACGTAGTCGGACATGCCGACCGAGTCAGCGTTCGACTGGCGGCGGGCATTGAACTCCCCGGCCGCGTCCTGCGGCACAATACGGTCCGTGATGTGGCGCTGGTCAAGGTCGATATCGCCCGTATTCGCCCGCTGCCCCTCAGCAGCGCCGCCCCCGCCGTGGGTAACGAGGTCTACGCACTCGGCTCCCCCAGCGATCCCAATCTTGCTGGTACGTTGACGCGAGGTATCGTCAGCGCTGTGCGAGTCATCGATCAGGCCGGAATCCAGCTGCCGATGATCCAAAGCGACGCCACGATTTACAGCGGCAACAGCGGCGGCCCGTTGCTCGATGCCTCCGGCAACGTCATCGGCATTGCCGTGTCCAGTGCCGCGCACCGCGGCCAGGCCGTCGCCGGCGTCAACTTCTTCATTCCGATTGACGACGCGCTGCGTTACCTCAATATCCGGTTGGGCCAGCCGCGCGAACTGCGTTTCTAGGAGGAGAGCATGGGCGAGACGATCAAGCTGACGGCCAAGGACGGCCACAAACTCTCGGCCTACGAGGCGAAGCCTGCGGGCAAGCCACGCGGCGCCGTTGTCGTCATTCAGGAGATTTTCGGCGTCAACGGGCATATCCGCCGGGTGGCCGACGGCTATGCCGCCGACGGCTATCACGTCATCGCGCCCGCCCTGTTCGACCGTGTTGGCAAGGACATCCAGCTCGGCTACGGCGAGGCCGATATCGCCAAGGGCCGCGAGATCCGCGGCAAGATCTCCTGGGACTGGGCGCTGGCCGACGTCGCCGCCGCCCTCGCCCAGGTCAAGGGCAGCGGCAAAGTCGGCATCGTCGGCTATTGCTGGGGCGGTACCGTCACCTGGGTCTCCTGCACCAAGCTCGATGGGTTCTCGGCCGGCTCCTCCTACTACGGCGGCGGCATCGGCAACTTCGCCGCCGACAAACCGAAATGCCCGGTGATCTGCCACTTCGGCGAGAAAGACCACGCCATCCCGCTGGACGAGGTGCAGAAGGTCAAGGACGCCAGGCACGCCGGCGTCGAGGTCCATATCTACCCGTCAGGGCACGGCTTCAACTGCGACGAGCGGGGCAGCTACGACGCGGCCAGCGCCAAGCTGGCGCGCGAGCGCACCATCGCCCACTTCCGCAAGAATATCGGCTAGCCAGTCCGGTTCAGACGGAGCCGAACTCGATATAGGTGCCGTAGCCGATGGCAGGCGCGAACTGGATCGCGCCTGCCATCGGACGGTACTGAATATCCGAAGCGTCGAAGCGCAGCCGCAAGCCGTCGAGATCGCGCACCGAAATCCGGTAGCCGACGAAATGCGGACTGGCGGGGGCCGCCGTCAGCGGCAGGCCCGGAAAACGTTCGCCGGCCGCCGCCTGTGGCAGCACCGTGATGCGACCGCGGGCCGTCACCACATCAAGCGTGCGGTCTATTACGCTGACGGCTTCTTCACCCTGCAGGCCGGCGAAGAAGCCGGCCAGAGACGGCGGATCGGCAGCCATCATTACGACCTCCGTCACCGCCACGGCACCGTTAGCGTGACGTTGGAACTCGGGCTTCCAGAAATACTGCGGCGCGTGCTGCTGGCAGACGAAGAAGGCAGCCTCGGGAATCCGCGGATCGGTGGCGAAGGCCAGCGAAAAGGCGACGGTCGCCTGGCCGCCGTCCGGCAGGCGCGCCTGGCGCTCGAAGCGGAACGGCCGGTAGCCGCGCAGCCCCGCACGCGCAAAATCGGCTCGGTCGGCCTCGGCATCGCCGCTCTCGAAGACCAGCATGGAGAAGCCTTCGCGCCGGCGCAGGAAGTCCTGGTTGAAGGCGCCAAAGCTGAATGTATCGCCGCTTGCCGGCGCGATCTTCAAGGGATCGACGACGGCCAGCAGCTCGAGGAAATTTCCCTGGAGTTGAACCAGAGAATTCCCCGTGCCGAAGGGATGCTCGGCCCGCGGCGTCAGGGTGAAGCCCAGCCGCATGTAGGTGCGCCGTGCCGCCTCGAGGTCGCGCACGGCGAGAACCAGGTGATCGATGCCGCGCTGTGGTTTTGCCGTCATCGCGTTAGGATGGCGCGGGCGCGAGCTAGCGTCCAGTGACAGACCGTTCCGTGACAGACAAGGGGAAGAGAATGCTCGAGAAACAGGTGGTGAAGTGCGATGTGCCGGAGATGGGCGGCCCGATCAACACGGCGGTGACTTACGGCCCGCTGGTCTTCATCTCCGGCCTGCCGCCCTTCGACGAGGCGTTCTGCGCCAAGATGCGCGAGGCCCGCGCCAAGGGCCAGCCGCTGCCCAAGTACGAGGCGCCCTCTTTCGAGGAGGAGTGCCGCATCGTCATGGACCACATGAAGATCGCCCTGGAGGCTGCCGGCTCCAACATGGACTGTCTGCTCAAGGTCACCGTCTGGCTCAAGGACCAGACCCAGCAGGACGTCTTCGACAAGGTCTATCGCAGCTACTTCTCGTCCTTCGACAAGCTGCCCAGCCGCACCCGCATGCAGGCCGGCCGCACGCCGCGCGACTGCGGCCTCGAGGTGGACGCGATCGGCTACATTCCCGGCAAGAACTGGGTCTAGGCGGGCTTCAACGCAGGGCGGCGGCGATGTTGCCGCCGTCCACCGTCGAGATGGCGCCTGTGGTCTTGTTGGCCAACGCGAGGTGGACGAAAGCCTGCGCCACATCGGCAGCCTTGACCTCGCGTCCGAGCAGGTTGCCGGCCATGTAGTCGTGTTCCGACAGGCCGCGCGCCTTGGAGCGGCTCTTGACCATGTCGTCGGTCAAGAGTCCAGTGCGCACACGGTCGGCGTTGACACCGTTCGAGCGGATGCCGTCCTTGCCGTGGTCGACCGCATACTGGCGCAGCAGGAACAGCGTCGTTGCCTTGGGCAGGCCGTAGGGCCCGAAATCGGGGCCTGGGTTCACCGCCTGCTTCGAGACGTTGAACAGCAGGCAGCCGCCGGTCTTCTGCGTCTTCATCACGCGCACGGCGTTCTGGGCGACGGCCTGATGGGCAAAGAAGTTGAGCTCGAAACTGTCGCGCAGGATCTTGTCGTCGACCTCGCCGATCCTGCCCTGCCAGGCCGCGCCGGCATTCGACACCGCAATATCGACGCCGCCATAGCGGGCGCAGGCCTTGTCGAAGGCAGCGCGCACCTCGGATACGTTGGTGACGTCGGCCGCCGCGGCGAAACCGCCGATCTTCTTGGCCACGGCCTCGGCCATGGCCAGGTCGCGATCGACCACCACGACCTCGGCGCCTTGCGCGGCAAAGGCCGCGGCCGTCGCAGCGCCGATACCCGAACCGCCGCCGGTGACCAGCGCCACGTGGCGGGCAAGCGGCTTCTCGGCTGCCTTGCCGAGCTTGGCCTGCTCCAGCGACCAGTACTCGACATCGAAGATGTCGGCCTCGGTCACGCTCTCGAACTTGCCGATGGCCTCCGCGTCGATGATGGTGCGCACGCCGTTGTCGGCGATGTCCGCTGCGATCTTCGCGTCCTTCGATGACTGACCTAGGGCAAACAGGCCGACACCCGGCACAAGGATCAGCCGTGGGACGGTATCGAGCATGGTCTTCTTCGGCACGGCGCGCGGGTTGTGGCGGCCGAAATACGCCTTGTACTCGGCATCGTAGGCCGCGAGCGCGTCCTTGACCGCCGCGGCGAACTCGGCCGTCTTGCCGGCCTCGGGAGCGGGCACGATCAGCGGCCGGTGCTTGGTACGAATGACGTGGTCGGGCGTAATGACGCCGGCCTGGCTGTAGCGGGCGATTTCGGCCCCGTTGACGAAATTGAGGATCTCAGGGCTGCTGCGGAACTCCAGCACCCAGCGCTTGTAGAGGCCATCGACCGGGTCCACCGGGATGGCCGTCAAGCCGCGCAGCACCGGCGCGATCTCCGCCGCCGCCGCCGGCTTGGCCGGCAGGGCGCCGGGTGCGAACACGTTGCGCCGCCCCTTGGCGAGCCGCTGCTCCGCCAGAGAGACGAACTCGATCATCCGGTTGTAGGCCTCTTCGGCCGTATCGCCCCAGGTGAAGATGCCGTGCTTGTGCAGTACGAGACCCTCGGCCTTGGACATCTTCCGCTGGGCTTCAGAGGCCATCTTGGCCAGCGAGAAGCCCGGCATGACGTAGGGTACGACGGCACAGCGGCCGTTGTAGACCTCGCGCAGCAGATCCTCGCCATTGGGCTGGTCGGAAACCGCGAGCACGGCGTTGGCGTGCGTGTGGTCGATGAACTTGTGCGGCAGAAAAGCATGAAACAACGTCTCGACCGACGGATTGGGGGCTGCCGCGTCCAGCAGGTTGAGGCGCTGGAAATTGACCATGTCCTCATCGCTCAGCCTGTCGAGCTTGTAGAGCTTACGCAGCGGCTCGAGACGCACGGCCGGCAGGCCCGGCGGCTCGATCACACCCATGTCCCAACCCGAGCCCTTGACGCAGAGAACCTCGACCTCCTCGCCGAGCGTGTCCTTCATCGTCGTCTTGACGGAGGTGTTGCCGCCGCCGTGCAGCACCAGCTCCGGCACGCCGCCCAGCAGCCGCGTGGTGTAGGTGCGCAAGGCGAGGTCGCGGTTGACACCCTGCGCCGCATACTTGGTCACGGCTGCTTCGGCATCGCTCTTCGACCAGAGGTTCTTCATGGGCAACACTCTCAGGCTGCGCCGGATCGCTGACGCCGACCCGGCAAAGATTCGTCTGACAGGCTACTTACGGTTCAAGACCCGGCCGGCCACCGCATCCAGCTTGCGCACAATGTCGGGATTGCGGGCGTAGGGAGCGGTGATCATCGCCGTCTCCAGCGCCGTATGGCAGCCGGCGACGCACACATCGGTGCGGCCGCGCAGCCGCGGCGCCACCTTGCGCACCAGCGTGCGCGCGTGATCGGCGTTCTCCAGCAGCACCTTGATCACCGCGTCCACGGTGACGTGGTCGTGATCGGGGTGCCAGCAATCGTAGTCGGTGACCATCGCCACCGTGGCGTAGCAAAGCTCCGCCTCACGGGCGAGCTTGGCCTCGGGCATGTTGGTCATGCCGATCACCGAGCAGCCCCACTGGCGATAGACCTCCGATTCGGCCTTCGAGGAGAATTGCGGGCCTTCCATCACCATGTAGGTGCCGCCGCGCTTGATCGACAGGCCGAGCTCCCGGCCCGCGGCGAAGAGATGGTCGCCGAGCCGGCTGCACACCGGATGGGCCATCGACACATGCGCCACGCAGCCCGTCTCGAAGAAGCTCTTTACCCGGGCGAAGGTGCGGTCGATGAACTGGTCGGTGACCACGAAGGTTCCCGGCGGCAGATCCTCGCGCAGGCTGCCGACGGCGCTGACCGAAACGATCTCGGTGACGCCCGAACGCTTGAGCGCATCGATATTGGCGCGGAAGTTCAGCTCCGACGGCGGCACGCGGTGGCCGCGGCCGTGGCGCGGCAGAAAGACCAGCTTCTGGCCGTCGAGCTCACCGAACATCAGGTCGTCGGAAGGGTCACCCCAGGGGGTCGAGACGTGCTGCCAGCGCACGTTGGAGAGGCCCGGAATATCGTAAACACCGCTGCCGCCGATAATGCCGAGGACCGGCGGCGTGCCGGGCGAGGGGACTGCCATGCGACTCTGCTCCCAAGGGGTAAGACGCGTGTGGTTTTAGCCGATCCCCCGGGATTATCAATCGGCACGCCGCGCCAGCCAGCCCCGGACCGAGACAATGCGCTCGTTCTCGTGAACCCGGGTGTAGGACAGCGTCACCCGATCGCCCCCCACCCGGCGCCCAGATCTGCAGGTCGTTATGGCCGTCCTCAAACACCGTGTAGACGGTCACGTACAGGGTATTGCCCTCCAGACGAGCCCAGACGAGCGGACGGCCTTCAAGCGGGCTCCCGATTTCGGTCGCCACGAACCAGTTCGGCCGCCCGGCCGGCGTAAAAGCGTATGTCGTCACCTGGTAGTGGAGATGAGCCGCCGTTCGGCGATGGGAAAGGATCGTCGCCCAGGTCAGAACGAAACCGGCTCCGGAAGGACGGATGACGACATCGAGATCGCGGACCTTGATCGGTGTGCCCGGCGGCGTCTCGCTGTCGGCCGCAACGCCCCGCCCGCTGAATGAGCCGAAGAACGGCGCCGGGGCCGAGTTCGCCTCTTGTGCCTGGGCATGGCTGGAGAGACCGGCGACCAGCGCAACGACCACCGCGGCGGCAAAGCGTAGCGCCGGCATCATGCCCTAGCCCGCATTTTTCACTAGCTTGCCGCGCACCCGGCGCTGCCGCTCGCCGCCACCACGCGCGTGTAAATAAGGTCCATGCCGGTACCGGTGAGCGTGCGGGCATAGGTCTGAATGTCGTGCTGGCCGCTTTAACGCACCGAGAACTGGTGGACGGTCAGGGTATTGCGCGAAATACGGGCCCAGGACAGCACGCCTCCCTGTAGCGGATCGCCGTTTTCCGTGGCGGTGAAGAGACCGGAACGCGGCCCTGGGCGAAAGGTCATCGAAATGGCCCGCCGCCGAACGACAGGCTGGGCGTCGCTGCCGGCACGCAGCCCGGTCGTCCAGCCGATAGTGAAGCCGCCATCGGCCGCAACGGTGATCCGCACGTCCAGATCCCACTGGCTAACGTCGAGATAGGTCGTGTCTTCGCTATCAGCCATGCCACTGCCGGAGAAGCTGCCGGCGAAGGCCTTGATGTCGAGGTTACGGCCGGGCGTCGAGGATGGTGGCGTCGCCCGGCGCGGCGCCGGCGTGGCCTGGGCCGGCTGGCTAGGATAGAGCTCTATCCGCTGCGTGCGCACCGTGCCGGTGTCGATCGGCCCGGTCATTTGGGCGGCAGCGCCGCCAGAAGCAAACGCCAGCACTACCCCGAGAAACGCACCTGTCACTTTCAGCTTGACACTCCCTCGTGGTCGTCCGGTACCGCTCAGGGCCAGGCGGCCAGCGGCGGCAGCGACATCAGGATCGCCTCGGTGTTGCCGCCGGTCATCAGACCAAACTTGGTGCCGCGGTCATACAGCAGGTTGAACTCGACGTAGCGGCCGCGCTTGACCAGCTGCTGGTGGCGCTGGGCCTCGCTCCACGGCTTGTTCATCTGCCGGCGCACCAGCCGCGGATAGACCTCGAGAAAGGCCAGCCCCACGTCGCGGACGAAGGCGAAATGCCGGTTCCAGGACTCGGCGTCCTGCCCCTGCAGATCGTCAAAGAAGATGCCGCCAATGCCGCGCGGCTCGTTGCGATGCTTGAGATGGAAATACTCGTCGCACCATTGCTTGAAACGCGCGTGATAGGCCGGATCGTGCGCATCGCAGACACGCTTCGCGGCTTCGTGGAAATCCCGGGTATCGGCGGCGTCGGGCAGGGCAGGCGTGAGATCCATTCCGCCGCCGAACCAGGCCTTAGTCGTGCGGATATGCCGCGTGTTCATGTGCACTGCCGGAACCAGCGGCGAGCGCGGATGCACGACCAGCGAGATGCCGCTGGCCCAGAACCGCGGATCCTTGGCCGCACCCGGCACCTGCTTCTGGAACTCAGGGCTGAACTCGCCGAACACCGTCGAGATGTTGACCCCGGCCTTCTCGAAGACGCGGCCGTGGATCAGCCCCATGGTGCCGCCTCCTCCCGGCGTGCCGTCGACGGTGGGCCTCTGCCAGTCTCGTTTCTTGACGCGTCCCGGCGCCAGCTCGGCATGGGTGCCAGCAAGCTCCTGCTCGAGGCGCTCGAACTCGGTGCAGATCCGGTCGCGCAACTCGGCAAACCATTTGGCCGCTGCCTCCTTCTGCATTTTGGCGACGTCGGTCACGATGCCTCCCGCAGCCGGCCGAGCTTGACCTGACGCCGCGCCTCGCCCAAAGCCATTGCCGCCGCCACCGCCACGTTGAGCGCCCGCGCACTGGCTAAGATCGGAATCACGTTGAGCGCCCGCGCACTGGCTAAGATCGGAATCACCAGCCGTGCCTCCGCCGCGGCGTGAACCTCCGCCGGCACACCGGCGCTCTCGCGCCCGACCAGCAGCGTGTCCGTGGGCCGGAACCGAAAATCGGTATAGGCGATCTCGCCTGCCGTGGTCAGCAACAGCAGCCGGCCCGGGCCCCGGGCGGCGCGGAACGCGGCCCATGATTCATGTCGTGTCAGGTCGACTCCCTTCAGGTAGTCCATGCCGGACCGCCGCAGACGGCGGTCGTCCCAGACGAAGCCGCAAGGCTCAATGAGGTCGACGGCCACCCCGAGACAAGCGGCCAAGCGCAGCATCGTGCCGGTGTTCTGCGGAATATCAGGCTGAAAGAGGGCTAGGCGCATCGGAACGATCAGTGAACGGCTGGGCTGGCGTAGCGGCCTTAAGCCTTTGCAAGAGCGGCGAACATGCATTATACCCTGCGTCGGTACGGGGTCATCCGCAAGGCGATCGAATCGCGGCTTGCTTGCCCTCGGTTGGGAGCTGGGAGCAAGCTTATTTTTCTGCCCCACAGCGCCCTCTTGCGAGGCGCCACGGACGTCACCACCTCCGACCAGGGGGATCCGGGCTAGCTAGTTAGGGTCATCTGCATGGTAAACACCGCTCACTCCCCCACCGCCAGCCACGGCGCCGAGGGTACGCGTCGCGATTTTCTTTACCTCACCGCCGGCGCCTTCGGCGTGGTCGGGGCTGGCGCCACGATGTGGCCGTTCATCCACCAGATGAACCCGTCGGCCGACGTGCTGGCACTGTCGACCACCGAGGTCGATGTGGCGCCAGTGGCCGAAGGCCAGAGCATCACCGTGAGTTGGCGCGGCAAGCCGGTCTTTATCCGCCGCCGTACCCAGGCGGAAATCCAGGCTGCCCGGGCCATCAACATTAATGAATTGCCCGACCCGCAGGCCGACCAGGCGCGTGTCAAGAAGCCCGAATGGCTGATCCTCGTCGGCGTCTGCACCCATCTCGGTTGCGTGCCGCTCGGCCAGAAGACGACCGACCAGCGCGGCGAATTCGGCGGCTGGTTCTGCCCCTGCCACGGCTCGCACTACGACACCTCCGGCCGTATCCGCAAGGGACCGGCGCCGGCCAACCTGCCGGTTCCCGCCTACGAATTCCTGTCCGACACCACCGTGCGCATTGGCTGAGGCTCCGATTATGGCGACTCCTTCGTCCAGCAAGTTCTTCGGCAACCCGGTGGTGAAGTGGATCGAGCATCGGCTGCCGATCTTCTCCTTCGTCGATCACAGCCTCGGTTCGCAGTACCCGACGCCGAAGAACCTCTCCTACTGGTGGAATTTCGGCTCGCTCGCCCTTGCGGTGCTGATGGTGATGATCGTCAGCGGCATCGTGCTGGCGATGCATTTCACGCCGCATGTCACGATGGCCTTCGATTCGACCGAACGCATCATGCGCGACGTCAATTACGGCTGGCTGATCCGCTACATCCACATGAACGGGGCGTCGTTCTTCTTCATCGTGGTCTACATCCACATCTTCCGCGGCATGTATTACGGCTCCTACAAGGCGCCGCGCGAGATCCTCTGGGGGCTCGGTGTCGTCATCCTGCTGCTGCTGATGGCTACGGCATTCATGGGCTACGTGCTGCCCTGGGGCCAGATGAGCTTCTGGGGTGCGACCGTCATCACCAACCTGTTCTCCGCCATCCCGCTGGTCGGCGACTACATCGTGACCTGGCTGTGGGGCGGCTTTGCCGTCGAAAACTCGACGCTCAACCGCTTCTTCTCGCTTCACTTCCTGATGCCCTTCCTAATCGTCGGCGTGGTGGTGCTGCACGTCTGGGCGCTGCACGTCCATGGCTCGAGCAATCCGATCGGCATCGACGCCAAGCTGCACGTCTGGGCGCTGCACGTCCATGGCTCGAGCAATCCGATCGGCATCGACGCCAAGGGCCCGCAGGATAAGATCCCTTTCCACCCGTACTTCACGGTGAAGGACGCCTTTGGCCTGACCGTATTTTTCATCGTCTTCGCCGCGGTGATTTTCTTCGCGCCGAACGTCTTCGGCGAGCCCGACAACTACATCCCGGCCAACCCGCTGGTGACGCCGGAGCACATCGTGCCGGAATGGTACTTCCTGCCCTACTACGCCATTCTGCGCGCCATCCCCAGCAAGCTGCTCGGCGTCGTGGCGATGTTCGCCTCGATCCTGGTGCTGTTCATCCTGCCCTGGCTCGACACAAGCCGGGTGCGCAGCGCCCGCTTCCGCCCGACCTACCGCTGGTTCTTCTGGATCTTCGTCGCCGACTGCGTGGTCCTCGGATATATCGGCGCCAAGCCGCCGGAGGGCTGGTACCTTCACATCGGCCGCCTCGCGACCGCCTGGTACTTCGCCCACTTCCTGATCGTCCTGCCGTTCCTCGGCTGGTTCGAGCGTCCCCTGCCGCTGCCAGCCAGCATCTCCGAGCCGGTGCTCAAGGGAGCCAAGGCAACGCTCATGGCCCTGGCGATCGGCTTCGGCATGCTCGGCTTCGGCGCCGGGCCGGCCAGCGCCGCCGGAGCCCCAAAGCCGCCGGCGCAGAAATGGTCGTTCGACGGGGTATTCGGCACCTTCGATGCGGCCTCGCGCCAGCGCGGCTTCCAGGTCTACCGCGAGGTCTGCGGCGCCTGCCATGCGCTGAAGCAGGTTTACTACCGCCACCTTCGCGACATTGGCTTCTCCGAGGACGAGGTCAAGGCCATCGCCGCCTCGGTCGAGGTGACCGACGGCCCGAACGATGCCGGCGAGATGTTTCAGCGGCCTGGACGGCCCTCGGACCGTTTCAAGTCGCCCTTTGCTAACGACAACGCCGCGCGAGCCGGCAACAACGGCGCCCTTCCGGTCGACCTATCGCTGATCACCAAGGCGCGGCCGGGTGGGCCGGACTATCTCCACGCGCTGCTCACCGGCTACAGCGATCCGCCGGCCGGCGTGAAGCTCAGCGAGGGAATGAATTACAACAAGTACTTCCCGGGCAACCAGATCGCCATGCCGCAGCCGCTCAATGCCGACCAGGTGACCTACGCCGACGGCACCAAGGCGACGGTCGAGCAGATGGCCAAGGACGTCACCACCTTTCTTGCCTGGGCGGCCGAGCCGGAGCTCGAGGCGCGCAAGCGCATGGGCATGAAGGTCATGATCTTCCTGGTCGTGCTGTCGGCCCTGCTCTTCTTCGTCAAGCGCAAGGTCTGGTCAGACGTGCACTGATCTGATCTGCGAAGCGGATCAACGGAAAGGGCCGCCCGGGGGCGGCCCTTTTTCGTTGTGGGTTACGCCTACTTCTTGTCGAGCCCGCGCCGCCAGCCGGCCCAGGCGCCGATTCGGGCGGCCATGATCGCATAGCCCTCCGCCGTGGGATGGACGCCGTCGCCCGCGGCCAGCGACCTGCGGAATTCGCCATCGTCCGCCAGCTGGCCATAGAGATCGAGATAAGGCACACCGACCTCTGCGGCGAGGCCTTCCAGGATGCGCGAGGCCTTGGCGATCCGCGTGTTTTTGAGATCGCGCGGTACCGTGCCGAACTGCGTCGGCATCTTGTCTTGCTTTCATCGATGGGGGTGGGGCCGACCATTAATGTCGGCTTCCAGCGGGCCGCCTCAGCCAGGATGGACCGCGCCAGCCGGGCCGATTCCTCGGGGTTCACCCGCAGGCCCGTGGGCTCCTCGGCCGTGTCATTGATGCCGAAGGCGAAGACCAGCGCCGCCGGAAATTCGGGCGGCAGACGGGCCTCGCACTCGACCCGCCAGCGCCGGGCGATCAGCGGCGTGGTGTCGCCGCGGATACCCAGATTGTACTGCGTCAGGTCGTGTCCGCGCGCCCACTCAGCGGCGCAGAGCCGCCCCGGCCAGCCAAGGTAGGTCTCGTCACCGGTCCCTGCGGTGATGCTGTCCCCGACGAAGCAAATGCGCAGAACCGTCATGTTGCTGCCTTCCCAACCAGAGATCTCAGGTGCGCCAGGCACGCGGCCCGGTCGGCACGATAGTCGCCGTCTTCCCACCAGCGCTCGACCGCGCCGATCAGTTCGCCGACGCGCGGCCCGGCCGGCACACCGAGATCGAGCGCGTCCTGGCCTTTCACCGGCAGCGCTACCGGCTGCCACACCTGAGCGGTCGCCACCGCCTGACGGCCGAAGGCGGCATCACCCCGCGCCAAGGCCAGCAGCCCCAGGTCGCGCACGGCCTGCGTCCCAAGCCGATGCAGCGCTCGCCGCAGATCGCGTTCGCTATGGGCCGGCCAGAACGCAGTAGGCGGACCGGCGGCGGCTACCAGGCGTTCCCTATCGGCGTTAGACAGGCGCAGGCGCTCCGCCACCGTTCCCGCCACGCCCGGATCGTCGGGCAGCAGGGCCAGCAGCCGCAACAGCGGATCGCCCGCTGCCAGCTCATCGACGTCTTGCAGACCGCGCAACCGTTCGATGCCTGTCAGCTCGGGCAGGATCGGGGCCAGAATCCCGGTATCAGCCATAAGCCGGACCGTCGACGCGGCGTCCGGGGCCCTGAGCAACCTGAGCAACTCCGCCGCCACACGCTCGGCCGACAGCCGCGGCAGCAGCGGCGCCAGTTCGCGGCAAGCGGCGAGGCCAGCTGTGTCAGGGGCGCCCTGGCCGTAATGGGCATGAAAGCGGAAAAAACGCAGGATACGCAGCACATCCTCACGGATGCGCGCCTGCGGCTCGCCGACGAAGCGCACCCGGCCGGCTGCCAAGTCGGCCACACCGCCGAAGGGATCGTGCACGCGTCCATCGGGGTCGGCCGACAGCGCGTTGATGGTGAAATCGCGCCGCGCTGCGTCCTCCGTCCAATCGTCCGTGAAGGCGACAACCGCGTGCCGGCCGTCGGCCATCACGTCGCGGCGCAGCGTCGTGACCTCGAACGGTTTGCCGCGCACCACGGCGGTGACAGTGCCATGCTCGATGCCGGTCGGCACCGCCTTGAGCCCAGCCGCAATGAGCAACTCCATGACCCGCGGCGGCGATTCCGGCGTAGCGATGTCAATATCGGTCACTGTCCGTCCGATGAGGGCGTCGCGCACACAGCCGCCGACCAGCCGTGCGGGCTTGCCGCCCGCCA
>Ga0194131_10004822_pt1 | contig 19987 bp, 15 predicted proteins | sample TA2KigO120mmetaG_FD_148631 | JGI IMG/M metagenome (GOLD analysis project Ga0194131, IMG submission 148631) | Freshwater microbial communities from Lake Tanganyika, Tanzania - TA2015053 Kigoma Offshore 120m | ecosystem: Environmental > Aquatic > Freshwater > Lake | place: Tanzania: Lake... | reverse complement strand
AGATCAGTATCCGGTCATAGCAACCCAACACCCCCGCGATCTGCGATCCGTACCGCTCGGTCAGTGATTCAACGCCCATCCCGGCATCGTATCCGATTTCTCTCTTTGGTTCCGGCTATGCCGGGTTAGGGCATTGGGCCGGGAACTGCCGCAAACGCCGAACGAAGGTGATACCGTATGGAGGCGATGCGAAATCGGCGGGTACTCATCGGCGCGGCATTGTTGGTCGTTACGGTGGCGGGGGCGTCTGCGTATCAGCGGCGGCGCTCGTCGAATTACGAATGGGAGATGCAAAACCCGGCTGAAGATCCGCTGGACGCGCTGGAACCCGGTGAGTTTTCGTTCGCGAGGCTGCGCTATCGCTCGGTAGGCGGCTGGAGGCGCGGATCTTGGGGCACGGATGCCAACAAGGCCGAACGGGTTTTTATCCAAGGCGTCCGGCGGCTGACCCGCGTGAATGCGCGTTCGGTGGAAGAGATCATCGACGTAGAAGACGACAACGTCTACAGATGGCCATGGCTGTACGCGGTCGAAGTCGGCCATTGGCGCCTCGACGAACCGCACGCGGCAAGGCTGCGGCAGTATCTGGATCGCGGCGGCTTCCTGATGGTCGACGATTTTCACGGATCGTACGAGTGGGCGGTATTTGAAGCTAGCTTGCGAAAGATCTTTCCGGACCGAACGGTTGTCGATTTAGACGACGGCGACCCGATGTTTCACGTTCTGTACGACTTGAACGATCGGTTTCAGGTGCCGGGGCGGCAGTACATCTGGTCGGGTTCGACGTCTGAGCGAGACGGCTACGAAGCGAAATGGCGCGCGGTGCTCGACGACAAGAATCGGGTTCAGGTGCTGATCTGCCACAACATGGATTTGGGTGATGCATGGGAGTGGGCCGACGATCCGCAGTATCCGGAGAAGTTCGCGTCGCTGGCTTATCGGATCGGTATCAACGCCGTCGTCTACTCGATGACGCACTAGTGTTTCGGGAACAAATCGCGGCGCAGGCGTGTCTGATTGCGCATGGCGATGCACATTCCATCCAAAGGCCCGTCGGCGCAGATCAACATGACGCCGCTGATCGATGTTCTGTTGGTGCTATTGATTCTATTCATGGTCATCACACCTTTGAAACCCGTAGGCCTGGAAGCGCGGGTTTTACAAGACTCGAAAGAACCGGCGTCACCCGCGGACCATCGCGCGTTGGTTGTAACCGTACGCGACGACGGCGGCGCGGCTATAAACAACGAATGGTTCGACGCCGCGGAGTGGCCCGGCCGATTGCGCACGGCGCTGGCGCGGCGCTCGGATCGAACGGTGTTCTTCACCGCGACCGCCGGCATGGAGTTTCAATGGGTGGCGAAGGCGATCGACGAAGCCCGAACCGCGGGTGCGAGGAACGTGGGGCTGATGCCGGCAGTGCGTTAGAACTCCGCGGCCAGGCCGGCCGATGGCAGTATCGGGAACATGCGATCGAAACCCAAACGCACGGCGCCGGTACGGAGATCGATCGAACGGAAATCGTCGAAGCGAACGTTACGGCGATGAATAGGAGAAAGCCCAGCACGATCTATTTGCCGAGAAGCCAGATCACCATGTTTTCGTTCAGTTCGTCGAACACGCGGTAGCGAAAACGCGGACCGCTGAGCTTGACAATGTTGCGGTTCCAATCGTTCGGCTGCATCCAGACGGCGTCGCGGCCCTCGGCTAGATCGGCGACGTCCCACCGCGTGTAGAAGCCGGGCATGACGGCGTCGTGCAGGCCGATATGACGCGGCGCGGAATAGACTGGTTCGAAGCTGTAGGGCGCGCGTTCGAGCCAAAGCTTGTTTAGTTTCGGTTCAAGGCGTGAGGCGAGTAGCAATGCGACGGCGTGCGGGCCATCGGCCACGCCGCGCGTCGCGCCAATCGCGCGAGCGGCCGCGGCGAGATCTACGGCGCGCATCGCTGGCAGGTTCCGCCCCGTAAGCCACGCTCGCGTGGCGGCTTGCCAGTCGCCGTGCTCGTTGAATTGCAAAGGCGCAGGGAAGGCCCGCGGCATTACGGCGAACACTTCTGCGCCGGATTTTGCGATTTCGATGGCGCGCGCGGAGAGCTTGGCCGTGGTTTCAAAGTGTACGACGCCGGGAAGATTGGAACGGCCAGCGGGCTTTACGATCCAGCCTGAAACAGTCACGCCCGGTTCTGTTTCGAGCATTACTTTGCGAACCTGCAGGCCATCTTTCGTTTCCTCGCTAACGGTTGCCGGCGCGGCGGAGTGTGGCCCGACTACGGCGAGACGCGCGACGTATTCGTCGATCGTACCCGTGACGGGACGCGCGGCGCGCTGTTCCTTCAAGATGTCAATTAGATCGCGAGACTCACCGGCGAGTTGCCCCGCCGCTGTGACGCGCAAGTCTTCGTTGGCGAACATCTTGACGGGCCGCTCCTTCCAATCCGCGCCGTTATTGAGCCAGCGGTTAAACCACTCATAAACGCCCTCGCGAATCTCAAGCGGCGTGCCGTGGCCGCCAGGTCCGACGACCCACTTGATGCGATCCTGCGCGCCGAAGATCTCATAGAAGTTGCGAGCCTCTTCATAGAGCGGCTTTGCGCCGGCGGGTGAGAAGAAGTCTTCCTTGGTCGAACCGATGAACCACGGCTTTGGCGCGAACGACTCCACATAATCGGTTTGATCGAGGCCCGCACCAATAAAGCCTGGAGGGCTTTGTTCGGAGTCGCCGATGGGTCCGTCGAAGAGTACATCGAACGATTGCATGTAGCAAAGCGGCGCGGCTACTTTCACCCTTGGATCGAGCGCGGAGATGTAGGTCGCCTGCGTGCCGCCGCCCGAGCAACCGGTGCAGCCAATGCGTTCGCCGTCGACCTCCGGGCGAGTGAGGAGGTAGTCGATCGAGCGAATTCCGTCCCATACAAAATAGGACGATAACGTTTGGTTGATTAGAAACGCCGCCGTGCCCGCGGTCCAGTGCTGCGGCACCCCGGGCGCGACGAGCGACACACCGGCCTTGGTCCAGTAGCTCTGAAATCGTTCGCCTTGCCCCATGGGATCAAACGCAAGTACGACGAAGCCCTGCATGGCGAGATTGGCGGCCATGCGCTGCGCGGCGGGCTTGCCTTCGTTCCAGTGACCGATCGCGTAGAGGACGGCCGGATGCTTGCCCGGAGACTTCGGCAGATAGAGATTACCCGTGACCCAATATTTGGGCAGGCTCTCGAACATCACTCTTTCGATTTTGTATGCGCCCGCGTCGAGCACGCCGGTGGTGCGCGCATTCAGCGGCCCACGATCGGAGGGCAGTCCGCCAAACACCTCGAGGATTTTCGCGCGTGTTCGTTGCTGATGTTCCTCCGCTTCGGCGCGCGTGCGAATCCTTTGAATACCGGCCTTGCGTGTAGCCAGTTTTGCTTTGGCGACGCTGGTGATCCAAGGCGTGTATTCGGTTTGACCGGAGAGGGAAACGGTTAGGAGGAAGCAGGCCGCGAAGCGCATTCGAGGATTGTATCGAGAATCGCGGTGATCTCGAAGACGGCGTTGTTACGTATCGCCGCCGCGTTCGCCTGGCACTCGGCGAGCCGTGCGGGATGTAGCAGTCTTTCCAGCGCCGGTACAATCTCGTGAAACGATGCCAACGATTCGCCGACGCTGTTCTCGGTGACCCAATCGGCGTTGAAGCGCTCCTGCGGCAATGTCCACGCGTTCTTTTCGACGATGACGGGTAGGCCCATCTGGATCGCTTCACTGATCGAGCCGGGACCGGGCTTGCCGATGAAGAACTCGGCGAGTTGCATGTAGCGCGGGATGTCTTTGGTGAATCCTTCGACAAATTTCAAGATCCGGGTCGTTCGCGCCTCTAAGCGTTTTCGAAGCTTTTCGTTTTTGCCACAGATGAGTACAAGTTGAACATCGAGCGGAGATTCGTCGATGCGTTTCAAAATGCTTTCCATGTTGTCCGAGCCCATGCCGCCGAATAACACAAGGCCCGTAGGCTTTGCGGGATCGAGGCCAAGCGCGTGGCGTTCGGCGGCGCGATCGACCGCCGCAACGTCATAGAACTTGGGGTTCAGAATCATTCCGGTTACTCGATGGACGGCCGACTCCGGGCTGATATCGCGCACCTGTTCAACGGCTCGATCGGTACCGCAAATGAAGATCTGCTTCTGCCGCTCAATCCAAAAACTGGGTGGATAGTCGGCCATGTCGGTGAGGATGGTAACAAATGGAATCTTCGGATCGACGCGCTGCAGCGCCTGCCACTGCGAGCGTGAAAAATTAGGCACCAGCGAAACGACCATGGCCGGCGGCCGCGCGCCCCAGTATTTCGCCAGGACCCGCACCTGCGCCGAATGATAGAGGCGAATAACGCCGTGCATAAGCGGAAGCAGTTGCGTCGAACCGAGTGTCCAGCCGTTTTCAAGCAGCCGGTTATAAATGTCCTCAAGGCGCAGGCCGGTGAGTTTGCGAAAGATGTCGAGTTCGTCGAGCACGTCCTGCAGATCGACGAGCCGGATGTTCCAAGCGCGCCCTTCGCGCCGGGCAACCGCTTCTAGCGCCGTTGCCGCGGCCCGGTGCCCGCCACCCGCATCGAAGAAAATGAAGTCTACGTCTGGACGTGATTCCAAGTGTCTATTGTAGCGGGCCGCACACTCAAACAAACTAATTCACGAATGTACTCTCGACCTTGCATCGAATTGCATGGAGCGGCACGCGAAGCTTAGGCATGCCTGAGCCGGTTTGGTCCCTGATTGAAAATCAAGACCTTCGACGATAGCGGTACGGATTTGGGAGCTCCGTGCGACACTCGGCTATCTCTCGAAAGGCCTGATTGCGTGGGTGGCCTGATAACGGTCAAGCAACCCAAGAAAATCGGCCCAGAGCGCCTTCGAATCGACCCGTGTCATCCAAGTGATCTTGCGCGGCGCGCCAGCCCGTGCGTGTTGGAAGATCATGTCGTCACCTAGCCGCGGCCGGGATCTCTCTTCCGATTCCGTCATGCCAAGCAGGTGCGCGAGCACGATGTTATCCCAGATCATCCACGGTTTCGAAAAGTCGTCCTTGCGCAGGGGTTTGACGTGGCGGTAGTACCAGGCGGCGAATTCGGTCCACAACCACTCGCCTATCGGACCACGTCCAGCGACCATCGCGCGCGCTTGATCGAGCGATAACGCGAGATCGCGCCGGCATACATCGCCTGCGCCTGTAACCAGCGGCACATCGGAATCGAGGACGACTTGCATTGCGCGCGGATCGTTGGCGATGTTGAACTCGTTGCCGCCCTGTTGCCAATTGTTAAAGCCCATATTGAGCACGCGGATGCGGCGCGTAATTGTGGGGTCTTTCAGGATCGCCGAAGCGACGTCGGTGATCGCGCCGATGTTCAGCACTTGCAAGCGATTCGACTCGCTGTAGCCGCGCGAAACTTCGATCAGGAAGTCGACAGCGGGGCTAACGATCGGCGTCTTCGTGTCGGCCAGCGGTACGTGGCCGCCTTCGACGAGCGGTGGGTGGGAATGCATCGCCATTCGATGCTCGACGACATCGCGGAGGATCTGGAGCGACACACGGCCTTGCGGCGGAGCGAGGCTCGGCGCATGCGCCGACATCAAGCCCTTCACGTCGAACTTCGGTTGGAGCAGGAGGTAAACGATGGCCCATTGATCATCGACTTCATTGCCGACGTCCGTCGACAAAACCACAGGAATCCGCTGGGCGGAGAGCGTAAAGGAAAGCAGAAAGAGCAGCCGGAGCATTCTCAGATGGTACGGAACTTTTTGCGAATCTGCGCGTCTACTCTTCAATGACCCGCCGAACGTGTGTCTTCACAGCTGCATCAGCCGCGCTCTCTGGGCAATGGCCCCGATGGGGCGGGCCGAATCGAAACTTCGTCGTCGAGAAGTGTCCGCCGCTGAAATCAAAGTGGCCAGCCGGCGGGCCGAAGGTGTTGTGGAAGCGTCCGCTCGGCGACGGCTACAGCGGCCCGTCGATTGAAGGCGATTTCATCTTCACAATGTACGGCCGGCTAAGTGAGGAGGTCACGACGGCAATCGACGTCCGGAATGGCAAGACGTTGTGGGAGCAGACCTGGCGTTCGCAGTTTCGATCCGAGGCGCCCGATATGGGGCATGGGCCGTATGCTACACCGCTTGTCTCGAATGGCAAGGTCTTCGCGGCGAGCGTCACGGGACGCATCGATTGCCGCGCGGCAAAGGACGGCGCACTGCTTTGGCAACACGAGTTGAAAGGCACGCGCCTTCCATACGGATACGCCGCGAGTCCGATCGCGTTTCGCGACACAGTGATCGTGCCGTGCGGCGGGAAAGGGCGTTCGCTCGTCGCGTTGAATCAGTCCGACGGCAAGCAGGCCTGGGCCGCGAACGATTTTCCAAACGTATACTCGTCGCCCATCATGATCAACGTCGACGGACTCGAACAACTGGTGATGTTGATGGATGGATTCGTCTTTGCGGTCAACGCGCACAACGGTGACATCCAATGGCGTGTGCCGTTTCAGGCAAGCTACAGCATCGCCGTGGCGACTCCTGTTTGGGCGCCCGCCAACCTGCTCTTCATCTCATCCGAATACGACGCGGGGGCGAAGGTCATCAAACTCACACGCAATGGCATGCAGACGAAGGCGGAGGAGGTGTGGTCGGCGAATCGTTTGCGACTGCATCACGGCAACGCGGTCTGCGTAGACGGCACACTGTATTTTTCGAGCGGCGGAAAAGGATCGGTGGCAATTCTATCCGCCGTCGATATTGCGACTGGCAAGATCCACTGGCAGGACCGAACGATCGGCAAAGCGACCTTCGTCTGCGCGGACAAGAAGTTGATCACGCTGGATCAGGACGGCAATTTGATGCTGATCGAGCCCAGCCCAGAGAAACTGAAGATTCTGGCGAAGGCGGAACTGTTGACGAACCTGTCGTGGACGCCACCCGTTCTCGCGGGCACGCGACTGATCATCCGCGATCGCAAGGCTCTGATGGCCCTAGAACTGGCGTAGTACTACGTGTTTCGCTTTATAGTGTTTCTCGGTGGGGCAGCCGATGGCAACGGTAAGCCACCATCTTTCTTCGTTTTGCACTTGCGGCGGGCGCCTGTTTGCCATTGATCGCTGCCAGCGTGTATATAAACGATCCTAACGTCACGCTTAACCGGTCCAACCCTTCCTATCCGACCGGCGTGGTGGGTCCAACGATTTGGCAGACCAAGTATCGTATTTCAGCGGGCGGCTTCGATTTGTCTATGAGTCCCTATGGCGGCACCGGTACGGCTGGCACTACCTGGCTCGGTAGCAACACAATTGGGAACGCCGGAAACGTTGCCGGTCTCACGGGCACAATGTGGGACTTCCAGCTCACGAACTCTCCAGGCCACTCGTTGCAAATGTCGATGACGCGCCTGGTCGCTGGAATACCCACAACGATTACGGAAGTCTGGGGACCGGGCTGTACCGGACCGCTGACAGCTCCGAGCGGATGCGCAGCCACGTTGAACGGGCCGGGCGGCATCCCGTACCAGCCGCAGGATCGGGCGTTCAACACGTTACGCATTCAAGCGCGGTCGACCAGTGCCGGTCACTCCGCGACAATCACAGCACTCTCTTTCGTAAGCCCATAATTCTCGCCATCGTTGGGCAGCGCCTTCCAGGATATGACGGTTACCTCCCTAACACCCCGTTCCGGGCCACCAACTTTTCCCGCGGACGCCGCCGGATATCGCTCGCAATGGCTGATCGCCAACGGTAATTTCGCCACGGCCAATTGGACACTCAGTGGAAAGATTGTGCTCAACCGTCCCAGCGGGGGCAGCACCGAGTCGGTCCGCGTAACATTTAGCGCCATGAACACGCTTGCCGACCTGCCCGCGGAGATCCCCGAACCATCCACCCAGCTGCTGGCCATCGCCGGGCTAGCGGCGGTGGCCGCCTGCCGCCTCAGCCGCCGTCCTTTGCGAGTCCTGGAAAACGACACACGCAGATAACGCCGCTTCGCAATGGATCCCTCCCAAACCTTTAGCGACGGTCTTGCGTTACAGAATGTGGAGAACATTTCACAGCACGATTTCGCGTCGGGTAATCTTCTCCCACTTCCACTCACCCAGTCCAAGCGCGCCGGCAATTTCTACGTGCTCCGGTTGGCGATGCGTGAAACGGCTGAATTGATCGGGCATATCATCGACCAGTTTCTTCTTGCCAACAGACACACGCTTGTCGTCGATCACCCGCAAACCGACGTGGTCGAGCGCGACAGGATCGGTGGCAAAGTACATCGTTTTGTGCTCCCAAACAAACTGCGGGCGGGCGCCGGGACCGCCATGATAGAGGCCCTTGATGCCATCCATTATGTGCAGAATCGACTTGTTGCGGATCACCGGCATTTGCACAACGGCGGGTATGAACGCTCCGCACGCGTTGAGTGTGTAGCTCGAATGACTGCGCGCGACGTTATTGACCAGACCGTGCGAGAGGTTCTTTAGCGCTAGGGTCACGCCGGCCGATTGGTGGTCCTTCAACACGCAAAGGTTGATGAGCTTGCTGACGTCTTTCGTGATGAAGCGCGAGGCGTAGGAGCGGCGGTGCTCGGGTGCTGTTGGATCCTGGCCCGGTTGCGTGAGCGACATCTCCATGAAGTGATCGCGGTCATAGCCTTCGATGCCGAGTTGAATGTCTTCGTAGTCTTCAACGGCGTGCGTCCATCGCACTTTCTCCGGCAGCCATTTGTCGAAGCCGGCTTTGAGGAACTGCGCGCGATAGCGGTCATAGACAACGATGTCCCGCGGCTTCAATCCGGCGGAAATCAATCCGCTGATGATTTCGCGCAGCACCTCGGGCGCCGAGATGACGTGCGGAGCGCCGATCGGATTCACCTTGATACCGACGATATCACCCGGCTCGACGAACTGTTTCCACGCCGCGGTCACATCGCCCGCGCCCGTCAGTTCCGTCATGCCTCGCCGCATCATCTGGCGCACCGGCTCGGCCTGGTAAGCGCCGCTGACAATCGATTTATCGTCGCGCACGGACACGACGCGTCCGCGATACAACCCCGGCATACCGAGGTTCTTCATCGTCTGCGCTTTGGAGGAAAACTGCGCCGCCAGCGCGAGCGGCCCCAGCGGAAGAGATTGCAGGAAAGATCGGCGATGCCAGCAGAGGCGAGGAGGCGTCATGGCATAAGCATAATCGTTTTCGCGCTCCAGAGCCAGCTTGTTATACTTGGCCTTTCGAGGAGAAAACATTGCGCGTAGGAATGATTGGAACCGGTGCGATCTCGCACATGCACGCACGAGCGTTGAAGAATATCGGGTACGAGTTGACGGTCTGCACAGACATCAATGCGGATGCGGGTAAGGCGTTCGCCGACAAATATGGCTGCGAGTATGTGCCGACCTATGAAGAGGTCTGTCGTCACGCCAAGGTCGACTATGTCGACGTTTGCACGTTCCCCGATTTTCGCATGCAGCCGATTGCGATCTGCGCCGAGACGAAAAAACACATTCAGGTGCAGAAGCCGATTTCGACCAACGTGGAAACAGCCCGCCAAATGGTCGACACCGCGCGGAAGGCGGGCATCGTGCTCGGCGTTGTTAGCCAGCACCGCTTCGACGATTCAACTAGCTTTTTGAAGAAAGCCATCGCCGGCGGACGGCTCGGTAAGATCATACAGGCCGACGCGTACGTGAAGTGGTTCCGGACCGCGCAATATTATTCGCGGCCGATCAAGGGTAGCTGGGCCACAGAAGGCGGCGGTGCGTTGATCAACCAAGCCGTACATCAGGTCGATGTGCTCCTCTACCTGGTCGGAGCGGTGAAAGAAGTCACCGGATACTGGCAACTCGGCGCGCTGCACAAAATCGAATCGGAAGATGTCGTCAATGCAATGCTGCGCTATGCCAACGGCGCGACCGGCGTGATTCAAGCTTCGACGGCGATGTGGCCCGGCTATTCCGAGCGCATCGAGATCCACGGAACCAAAGGAACCGCGATCGTGACCGGCGACAAGCTCACCGACTGGGACGTGCAGGACGACAGCGGCGATCCCGCCCCGGTTGAGCAGCAAGTGATGTCGGGCGCGTCCGATCCGATGGCCATCCCCCTTGAAAACCTGGAGCGTCAGTTCGTCGACTTCGGCAACGCGTGCAAGAGCGGTTCGAGTCCGCTGGTATCGGGCGAGGAAGGACTGCGCGCGCTCGAAGTTGTCACCGCCGTTTACCGTTCGTGCCGCGAAGAACGCCGCGTGCAGATCGGATAGCTCGTGCTGTATCAAGTTAAAGTTCCTGCGTCGAGCGCCAATCTCGGCCCCGGATTTGACGCACTCGGCCTCGCGGTGAATCTACACCTAACGTGCCGGTTCCGCGCCGCCGATCGCCTGGAAATCCACGCCAACGGCCGCGATTCCGAACTCATCGCGCCCGGCGAGAACAACTTTATTTGGCAGACTGCTCTAAACGTCGCCGCCGAAACCGGACGCAGGCTGCCGCCGCTGTATCTCGAGATCGACAACGATATCCCAATCGGCAAAGGACTAGGCTCTTCGGCGGCCGCGCTCACCGCGGGCGTGGTTATCGCCGACCGCCTGCTCGATCTCAACTGGTCGCCACATCGCATACTGCACGAGGCCGCTCGCATCGAAGGACACCCCGATAACGTCGCCGCGTGCGTTCTCGGATCGATCGTCGCCAGCGCGATCGACTCCCACGGCATCGCACGCGCGGTGCGCCTGCCGCTTCCCGAACAGTTCGGCGTCGCCATCATCGTGCCCGATTTTGTCCTGCTCACGCATGAAGCCCGAAGCGTGTTGCCCGCGCAGTATTCGAAGGCCGACGCAATTTTCAACGTTCAGCGGGCGGCACTGTTGATTGCCGCGCTCGCCACCGGTACGGTCACCGCATTCCCAGCGGCGCTCGAAGACCGCATGCACCAACCGCATCGCGCACGGCTGGTTCCCGGTCTCGACGAAATTCTGAAACTGCGCGCACCAGGGCTTCTCGGCTGCGCGTTGAGCGGCGCGGGACCATCGGTGCTGGTTTTCTATGAGCGCGGTTCCGAAAACGTCTGCGATCTCGTCTCGCAGATTTTCAAGCTGCGCGGCCACAACAGCCAGGCAATTCTCAACGGCGTCGCCACCGAAGGCTTCTCCGTCACTACATTGGAGGTGTAGTTCGCCATGGAAACTTCTCGCCAACTGTTGGCGTCGTCGGGCCTGCCGCAGGCCGATCCCGAGGTCTGCCCCTCTTCCCCGCTCCGTTTTCCCGACGGCGGAGAATATCGAATCGAGATTCCGTCGACGGAGGGCCCGCGCGTACTCACCGCAGTTCTCGACGAAGCGGAGAAGCGTCAAGTGCCCGTGCACCGCATCAGTCAAGGTTCCGGCATCATGCTGTTGACCGAGCCAGAAATCCGTGAGATGTCGGCCATCGGCGCGAAGCATTCGATCGAAGTGAATCTCTTTCTCGGACCGCGCGCAAGCTTCGACATCGGCGCACAAGCGGTGTCGCCGGCGGGGCGCGCGCTGGCGCTTTCGATGCGCGGATCGAATCAACTTGCGCACGGACTCGCCGATGTCGAACGTGCCTGCGATCTCGGCATCCGTAGTGTGTTGGTCAGCGATCTCGGCTCGCTCGAGTTGGTCGCGGAAGGCCGTGCGAAGGGCATATTTCCCAAAGACCTCATCATCAAGACCTCGGTAATGATGGCGCCGGCCAACCCCGCCAGCGCGCGCATCCTGGAGCGCCTCGGCGCCGACACCATCAACATTCCGAGCGACCTCACGCTGCCACAAATCGCGTCGATTCGCGCGGCGATCACAAAGCCCATCGACTTCTATGTCGAAGCGCCCGACAACATCGGCGGCTTCATTCGCTATTACGAAATACCGGAATTTATCCGCGTCGCCGCGCCGATCTATTTGAAGTTCGGCTTGAAGAATGCGCCGGATGTTTACCCAAGCGGTACGCACCTCGAAAACACGGTTCTCGCGCTCAGCCGCGAACGAGTCCGCCGTGCCGCGATCGCGTGCGAACATATCGCGCGCTACTGCCCGGATGCGATCATGTCGCCGCTGGGCGCCGCTGACCTCGGAATCCCGATCCCAGCCGACCACTAAGCCGCAGCCACCACCAAACCGCGAGCGCAACCAGCGACGCCAGAGTTAGTGCCACGCCGCGTTTGAGAGAGCGCGCCGCGTATACGAATTCAACATTGTGTTTGCCCTGCGGCACAACGGTGGAAAGGAACTTGTCGTACGCATCGATCTGTGTCGATCGCGCGCCGTCGACATAGATCTCCCATCCCGGTAAAACGGAATTTGATAACACCAGCAGCCCCGCGCAACCCATATTCACGGCGACGCTCGCATATTCCGCGCGCAAATTCGTCAGTTTCAACTCATCCGGTTGCGTACACTGCGCAATATCCGCCCTGCCCCGCAACGCACTGACGGTTTCCCGCATGTGAGGCCAGCCCCTCTCGTACTCGGCGTGCATGGCTTCGTCGGTGACGATTTGGAACTTGTGCGCTGTCCAAACGCGCGGCGCGTACTCGGACGTCTCCCACACCTTCCAACCCGACTTGCCTTCGAATCGCGAAACGTCTCCCGGATTGCGCGGCGCCGGCCCAATGTGAAAACGCGCGCCATAGAGACGCTTGACCGGCTCCAGCCACACCGCGCGCAGAACGTTTGGCATGACACCACAACACCCGCCATCGAACTGCTCTATTCCATAAAGCGGGCCGAAATGGGTCGGCTGCAACTCCTCGGTGGCGGAGACTCGGAACGGCGGTTCTTGCGCCTTTCGTTTCAAGAGAAAATCGGCGATATCGTCATAGAGCGTCAGGTGTTCAAAGCGTTCCCACTTCATCTCTTTGTCTGTGATCGTCCGTGTAGCGGTCGAGCCGACTTCAAGCACGACAAGCAATCCCGCAATAAAGGCTCTTGTCAACGGTTGCGATGGCGCCAGCAGCGCAAGCGCAAGCGCACCGGAATAGAGGGCGAAGAAAGCGACCGGATCGACACGATGTAGCGCCTCCTTGGCCGTCACATTCGCGATAGCAACGCCGTAAAACCCAAGTCCGGCGGCAACGAGTAGGACATGCGCCATCCGGCGAGGAGGCGTGAACCCGCCACGTAGCGCATCGATTCCGAAACCCGCCAAAACCAGCAGCGCCACTTGAGTCAAGAGAGAAAACATCGAAGGCATGCGCATCTTGTCGAAAACGGGGAAGAGGGCGAAAAACAGACCGTGCAGAAGCGAGCTGTCTCCCAGCGCCAACAAAACGCCAACGGCGGCAAGCGCCGTCATAAGATATGTGAGAACGCCCGGGCGCGCCAGGAATCCGATAATCGCGAGGACGACGATGCAAATGCCAATGTAGGGGCTTAGCGGCGCGTCAGCGTGAAAGCCTGGGATAACAAATCCCAGGAACGACTCGGGTCCTAACGAATAGACGCGGTGCGTAAGAAACGGAATCGGGTCGTCCCATTTCACCGGCTGCGCGGCGTTAATCCATCGAAGTGCGACCTTCCAAAACTCGAGCGCCGGCATCGACAACGCCGCGCCGCCCGCACCGAAGAATACGGCGAACGCGGTGAACCCTCCGGCCAACCGTTTCACGCGCGGCCACCGCATCCGGCGCCATCGTGCCGCAATCCAAAACGCGGAAACGACGGCAACCATGACGAGAGTCATCACCGGCGCCGAATGGTGCCCCGCGAAGGAAATCAGCGCGGTCAGCACGCCTGCCGATGCCGCCAACTCCGCGCGGCCAGGTGCGCGCAGATAGCGGATCCAAAGCAATAGCACGAGCGGCAAATAGCCCACGCCATTCAACATCTGGGGCCACTGCACCTCCGCCATGAATCCGCCGCAACCGTAGCCTAGCGCCACCACAACAGCGCTCCACGGGGTGATGCGCAGTCCGCGCGCGAGCCAGTACATCGCCCAGGCGCCAATCAGATGCATCAACACGAAGTAGCCATTGAGAATCGGAATCTGCAAGCGTCCGTGCTTTAACGGCAGTATGAACAGGAGCCAGTTCAGCGGGTGCAGCGATCCCGGCTGATTCTGCGCCAAAAACGCGTTGCCGGCGAATTGGTTTGGATCGATGATCGGGAAATGCCCGCGATGCCACTCGCGCGCCTGCATTTGCAGCCACGGATAAACCTGGTTGACGTGATCGGGCCCGTCGAGCCAGGCGAACTGCTTCGACAGCGAGAACTTCCAATAGATCAGGATCACGCCAAGCGCGACGGCCAGTGGGTAGAGGACTCGTTTCAACCCTTGTAGTGTGTCGCGCTTAGAGGTACTTTTTCAACCACGCGAGAACTTCACTCATGTGAAATCGCGCATCTTCGCCTTTCAGAACCCAATGATTGGCGTCCGGAAACACGATCAACTTCGACGGAACCTTTTGACGCTGCAAGAGCTTGTAGATCTCAAACGCTTGGCTGATCGGCACGCGATAGTCTCGCTCGCCGTGCGTGATCAACATGGGCGTCTTGAAGTTGGCCGCGTACGTCGACGGACTCTGATCCACCCACGGCCCTTTGCGATCCCACACCGGGCCGCCATTGCGCTGTTCCCAGTAGTAAGCGCCGTCGGTCGATCCCCACATCGACATGTTGTCGGTCAATCCCGCGTGATTGACAAGGCACTTGAAGCGCATCGAATTTCCTTCGAACCAGTTCATCAAATAACCGCCGTAACTGCCGCCCGCGGCCGCTTGCCGGGACCCGTCAATGAACGAATGCCGCGCGATCGCGTCGTCGGCCGCCTGTTCGATCTCGCTGCCCGGCCCTCGCAAAATGTCCTTGTGGATCGCTTCGGCGAACTCCTCGCCAAACCCAGTCGAGCCCGTGTAGTTCGTCATCAGCAGTACGTAGCCCGGCGAAGTGAGCAGGTGATAATTCCAGCGCACGAAGAACTGATCCTTCGTCATGTTGTGCGGGCCGCCGTGCGGAAACAGCAACAGCGGATATTTCTTTGACGCATCGAAACTCGGAGGCAGCACAAGCAGCGAATGAACTTTAGCGCCATTCTTCGCGGTGAACCAGAGATGCTTCGGCGCCTGCCAATCGATTTCCGCGATGCGGTCCTTATTGAAGTCCGTCAGCAACCGGTGCGACTTCGCACGCGCGTCGATCAACGCCAAGTCCTCCGGATGCACCATCGATCCCCACAGCGCCACGATCTTCCCAGCCGCCGCCGCGAGCCCCGAATACACGCCCTCTTTCAAATCCGAAATCTGCTCGACTGCGCCGCCATCGGCGCCGATCGCGAACAGTTGATCGTGCCCGTGCTGTTCGGCCAGCATGTAGACCTTCGAGGAATCCGCGCTGAGCACGAAACTGCCAACCGAGCGATCCCAGACGCCACTCAATACTTTTGGACCGGCGGCGTCGATACGCACCAGCCGCGACAAGCTATAAAGATGTTGATCGCCGCGGCGGCTCTGCGTGGCATAAAGCGCCTTGCCATCGGGCCGGAACTTCGGGTTGCTGTAGCTGTCGGAGCCTTTCGTCAATGCAACCGGCTCGCCGCCAGAAGCGCTAACTCTATAGAGATGCGTCGTCGACGGAGCGTACGCGCTTCGATCGCGATCGGCCGTTGCGTGAAATACGATCGCATCTCCCGCCGGCGTCCACACCGGCTCCAGATCCCCATCGCCAACACTCCGCGTGCCGTCGAATCCTTCCAACGCCGCGAGCTTTGTTCCGGCCAACAGGTCTTTTGCGCTGGCCTCTCCGATGGTCTGCACAAAGACATGCGGCCGCCGATCGTCCAACCAACGATCCCAAAAGCGAAATGGAAACGCCTCGTAGACCCGCGCGTTGTACTTCCGCGCCTTGCGATCCGCAATGATCTTCTTGTTCGCGGCGTCGTCATCCGCCCCTCTGTAAATCATGCTTTGAAACAGCAGCGCCTTGCCGTCGGGCCGCCACACTGGGCTCGACGCGCCGGTCGACAAGTTCGTGACTCGCGTTGCCTCGCCGCCATCGAGCGGCAAAACGTAGATCTGCGCTTCGTCGTCGCCTTCGCGCTTGGCCGAAAACGCCAGCGACTTCGAATCCGGCGAAAACGCTGCGCCGCTCTCGGTGCCCTTCGTATTCGTCAAGCGCCGCACCGGACGCGCCGTTCCTAAATCGACGAGCCAAAGATCGGAAACGTTCTTCGTGTCATCGTATGCGGGTTCAAGCACCGAGACCACCGCCCATTTTCCATCGGGGCTGATCGCTGGCGAACTGACACGTTTCAATGTCCAGACGTCTTCATGAGTAATCGGGCGCTTGGCGGAGAGGGACAACCCCGCCAAAGCAATGAATAGAGCAAAACGCATACAGCCCATGATAGAACTGCTAGGATGCTCTCACGGCGCCAGTTCCTCGCCGCGGCGTCGGCCCTCGCCGCGCAGTCCGCCAGTCCCAATATCATTCTTGCGCTCGCCGACGATCAGGGCTGGGGCGATACTTCATACAACGGTCACCGAATTCTTTCCACGCCGACCCTCGACGAAATGGCCCGTGTCGGTATTCGTTTCGACCGTTTCTATTCGGGCGCGCCGGTCTGTTCGCCGACCCGCGGCAGCGCACTCACCGGCCGCCATCCCTATCGATACGGCATCTTTTCCGCCAACGCTGACAGCGGTGCCGACTCGCCTTCGAAATACGCACTTCCCTCGCGTGAACAAACCATCGCTGAAATATTGAAGCCGCGTGGCTACACCTCGGGGCACTTCGGCAAATGGCATCTCGGCGATTTCGCCGGAGAACGAAAGTCCGCTCCTACCGACAACGGCTTCGACGAATTCTTCTCGACGACGCGCAAAGTCGCTACTGTAGATCCCGAAGGCTACTGGACCGCCACGGGCCGCATCCATGGCATCCAGGAAGGCGACGACTCCCGCGTGCTCATGGACCGCGCCATCGACTTCATCGAAAGAGCCGCCGCGCGCAAGCAGCCTTTCCTCGCCGTCATCTGGTTTCACGCGCCGCACGAGCCCGTCCTCGCCACACAGCGACATCGCGCGCCGTACTCGCAATATCCGATGAAGACCCAGCACTTCTACGGCGCGATCGCTGCTCTTGACGAGCAGATGGGCCGGCTTCGCGAAACGCTGCGTCATCTCAAGATCGAGCGCAACACAATGCTCTGGTATGCGAGCGACAACGGCCCCGAAGGCGACGCCCAAGTATCGAACTCGCCCGGCAACTCCGGTCCATTTCGGGGCCGCAAACGTAGCCTCTTCGAAGGCGGCATCCGTGTGCCCGCATTACTCGAATGGCCCGCGCGATTCCCCGCGCCCCGGGTCATCAAAGCCGCCGCGTCGACGTCGGATTACATGCCGACGATCTGCGCCGCGCTCGGAATCGCTCCGCCGAAACAACTCGACGGCATCAACCTGCTGCCCATCCTTGACGGCAAACACGCCGAACGTAACTCGCCCCTCGGGTTCGAGACGATGAACGATTCGCGCGGCTCACAGAAGCTGGCGTGGATCGAAGATCGCTGGAAGCTTCTCTCCAATCTCAACGACACTCCCGACTCCCTCTTCGACCTCTTGAACGATCCCTCCGAGAAGGTCGACCTCATCGCCAAGCACCCCGTTATCGCACACCGCCTGCGCGGCAAACTCGCAAATTGGCGTGCTTCCTGCACGCTAAGCCGCAGTGGCTTGTAGAATCATTGCATGGTTCGCCATCTGTTCCTAACGGCCGCCGCGTTTGCCGCCGACGCCGATCTCATTCTTCACAACGGCAAGATCCTCACGGTCGATCGCAACTTCACCGTCGCGCAGGCTATCGCGGTGAAAAACGGCAAAGTTGCTCGGGTGGGCGGCAACACAGCCGTGCTGAAATCCGAGCGCGGAACGAACACCCGTGTCGTCGACCTGCAGGGCAAGGCCGTTTTGCCAGGCCTCATCGATTCTCACGTCCACGCCATCGGTGCGGGTTTGAGCGAGTGGAAGGTCAAGTTGCCGCCACTCGACTCGATTGGCGACATTCAGAACTTCATCAGGGAGCGAGCAAAGACAACACCCGCCGGCGATTGGATCGTCGTCCCGCGCACGCTGCCGCCGCGCCTGAAAGAGCAGCGCTTTCCGACAAAGCAGGATCTCGATGTTGTGACCACGCACCCGGTTGCCTTCGACGGCAGCTACGTCTGGTCGGCGAATACACTCGGCTTGAAAGTCAGCGGCATCACGCGCGACACACCGAACCCGCCGGGCGGCGAGGTAGTAAAAGGCGCCGACGGCGAACCGAACGGCATTCTCCGCAACGCCAATAGGCTGCTCAAAGGCATTCGCGACGAAGCAAAGTTCAGCGAGCACGAACGGATCGACGCCCTCGAAACGATGCTCAAGTTGTACGCCGCTTCCGGCCTCACCACCGTCGGCGATCGCGCCGTCACCGCGCCCGACGTCGCCACATACCAGTCGCTGAAACAAGCCGGTCGGCTCCCTGTGCGGACGGTTCTCACGTGGCGAATCGAGGCCGGAGGAAAGATCGAAGACATCGAACAGGAGATCAACAGCCGTGACTGGACCACAAACAAAGGCGACGAGTGGCTCAAGTTCGGCACGTTCAAGGTCACCCTCGACGGTGGCCAATCGGTCGGCACCGCTTATCAGCGTATGCCGTATGGACCGTACGGCCGCCAACTCTACGGCCAGACAAATCCCGACGCGCGCGGTACGCTGTTCGTCGACAAGGAAAAACTGACGCGCATCTTTCGTGCCGCACGCAACAAAGGCTGGCAGCTGACATCGCACGCGCAGGGTGGTGGCGCGATCGACACGCTGCTTGACGCCTTCGAGGCGCTCGACAAAGAAAAACCGATCGCGTCGACGCGCTCGCACGTGATGCACGGCAGCTTCATGAGTGACGAAGCGATCGCGCGCATGAAGCGAATGGGAATCATCGCCGATGTGCAGGGCGGCTGGCTGCACTTCGACGTACCCGCGCTCGAAAAGGTATTCGGTTACAAAAACATGCGCTACTTTTTCCCGCTGCAGACCTACTTGAAAGCGGGCATCGTCATCGCTGGCGGCAGCGATCACATGATCGGCCACGACAAGAACCGCGCCGTCAACCCCTACAACCCGTTCTTCAACATGTGGATGTCGATCACTCGCCGCACGCGCGAAGGCGTCGAAGTGTACGCGGAAGAGAAGATCACCCGCGAGCAGGCGCTGCGCATGTACACCAACGGTTCTGCGTATCTGATGTTCTCGGAGAAACAACTCGGATCGCTGGAAACGGGCAAATTCGCGGACTTCGTCGTCATTGAAGAGGACTTCCTCAAGTGCACCGACGACGCCTTCCGCAACATCGCGCCGAAGGCCACGGTGGTCGGCGGAAAAGCTGTCTTTGGCGCGCTATAAGCGCGCCGCAGTGCGAATCCAAATTGCCAGGAACGACTCCAGCCAACTGTTACAATCCCCCCATGGGGCTGCAAAGGGTCTGGGTCGTGTTGCTCGTGGCAAGCGGTGCTTCGGCACAGGAAATAACCGCGACAATCACCGGCATTGTGACCGACGCTTCCGGCGCCGCAATCGCCGGAGCCGAGGTCGTCGCCACGCACCTCGACACCGGCGCGACGCGCCGCACTAGGACCGCCGCCGAAGGCGAGTACACGCTCCCGTCCCTGCTCATCGGCAGTTATCGGGTCGATGTCACCAAGACCGGCTTCAAGCCCGCGCGGCAGAACAGCATTGCCATTCACATCTCCGATCGTATTCGCGCCGACTTCAAGCTCAACGTCGGCGACGTCACGCAATCGATCGACGTCGAAGACACCGCCTCGCTCATCTCCACCGAATCAAGCGAACATGGCGGCCTCATCTCTGGCGATCAGGTTCGCGAACTTCAACTTAACGGCCGCAGCTTCATGTCGTTGATCGAACTGCTCCCCGGCGTCTCCTCCGATATGCCCGACCGCGTCGATCCCAATACGCCGCCCACCATTTCCATCAACGGCGCTCGC
>Ga0194131_10004820_pt1 | contig 19989 bp, 10 predicted proteins | sample TA2KigO120mmetaG_FD_148631 | JGI IMG/M metagenome (GOLD analysis project Ga0194131, IMG submission 148631) | Freshwater microbial communities from Lake Tanganyika, Tanzania - TA2015053 Kigoma Offshore 120m | ecosystem: Environmental > Aquatic > Freshwater > Lake | place: Tanzania: Lake... | reverse complement strand
TCCGTCACCGTTGACGCTGGATTATCTTGCCCGACGCACGAGACGCATGCCTTGGCCAAGATAGAGTTGTTGCAATTCCTCTTCGGTCCAACGCTCGAGGCCTGCGTCGAGAGTGGGTTCACCGATTTCGACCAAGTCGGTGACGAATCGCAACAGGACCACAGAGTGTCTCAAGCTAGGTCGCCAGCCGAGTTCCGTTTGATAGAACCGATCGGGTTGAGCCTCGTGTGTAAGTCCGACGCTCAAGATTGCGGGACTGTTCAGTGACCGAAGATCTTTTGCCGAACCAGCAAGAACTTGCACGTCCCATTCTGTGCCAGCGGTCTTCTTCTTCAGACCGCGATACAGCCCCATCCAGTTGGTCCCACCTCGCGTCAAGCAAAGATCTGCCATCTCTTGTTCGGTCGTGTCAATGCCGTGCAGTTTAAGCAGCGTCGCGGCCGAGGCCGCTGAGCAAGTCTCTTTGGTGGTTTGCAGGCAGATGCCTTCGCTCCAGGAATGTCCACAGCGAGGCGCGACTCCCATCAACGGAAACAGGACCACAACAACCCCGGCGAGTTGCAGCACAACGGCCGTCAACCCTCGTCGCCAAGCCGGCATTGCACATTGCGAAAAAGCCAAGCCGCCGAGGAATCCAGCTTCCAACGGGAACCAATTCCCCAAAACGATCAAATTTGAGAACGGCAGCAATCCAACGAGCCAAGTCTTGTCCCACACCCAACCGATGTACGCCAGCAACGCCGTGACCGCGAATAAACTCAAACCGTTGGCGGCTCGTGATGAGACACGGCGACCGATCGCTCGGCCGGCACCGAACATCGCCGCGGACAATACCGCCAACACCAGCAGCCCGAGGTAGATATCCCCCATGACCGGGGCCTCGACCAGAGAAATGAGACGAGAGAACTTTGTGAAGACAAGATGAAGGGAATTTGAACAATTCGCGTCCTTTCGTCCACAGCGAATTTGGACCTGTCTCGAGAATTCACGGCTCTAGGCTGCGGCAACTCAAAATCCACTGGATGTAGCCGAGCGTGGCGGGGCGCATCCCTTCGATCGAAGTCTCTTGGATCGTGGTTCCGTTCACGAATTCACGCCTTGTTGCATGTGACTACTTTTTCACATCCAACTTCTTGAGTAGTTCACCCGATTCCAAGTCGTAGACAAGGACCACGCTGTTGCCGTTGCCACCGATCGCAAATCGCTTCTCGTCGGCACTCAGGGCAAATCCGTCGATCTGGTCGATGTCCCCCGTACAGACGGTACGCGACTCACCACTGCCAATGTCCCAGACTCGCACTTCGCCTCCCGTATCGGCGATCACGACTCGCTTGGAGTCGCTGAGGAACCGCATCGCAACCGCGTGCAGCGGCGAACGGGATTCGAACGACTTCGTGACCGGAGCGCTCGTTGGAGCAGTCAGATCCCAGACACGCAGGCCACCGCTCACCTCGACACCAACGAGCCAATTTCCATCAGGGCTGATCGTCAGCGCGCTGATCGCTTTGGGAATCTTGGCCCCGGGAAGGTCTTTGACCCGACGCCCCGACTCGACCTCCCACAGAGCCGCTTCCCCTTTGCGATTCGAGGTCGCCAACCACTGTCCGTCTGGGCTGATCGTCAACGTCGCGGCGAACCGCTCGTCGAGTTCCACGATGGCTCGTTTTTGACCGGCTTCCAAATTCCAAACCACGGCCAGCAAGTCCTTGCCTACCGTAGCAGCAAATCTTCCGTCTGGCGTGACGCAGGAACTCAAGATGGGCTGCTTGTGCTCCTTCCAGCCAGCAGCGAGTTCGGGGCCACCGGATAAATTCCACGGGACCACAAAGTCACCAGACGTCAAAACCACTCCGTCCTTTGCGCGGAACAGTGGACTTCGCAAGTTTTCCAAGCCAATTTGCTGGCTGACACGTTGACCATTGACGTCCCAGACCTCGAGTATGCCCAGCGTCCGCTCGACGACCAATGTGCCGCCGTCGGCGCTGAGTGCGAGAGACTGCACATTGCCACGTACCAGAACTTTGTTTGGCCCACCAACGGTGGTCTTGATGACAATTCCCAGCAACAGACTGGCTGCAAGAGCCGCCGCCACGACGCGGCGGGCCATGTCAGATTGGGGAAGGACGACAAACATCCACTTCGGAATGAGACTGCTCAGCCGATCTCGTGATCGAACATGGCGGAGGATCACTTTCATGGAGTTGTCTTCGAAGGAGTTCTCAAACTCCTCGATAACCTTGGCCGCGCCGTTGCGGACCATTGGATCAATGTCTTCCAAGAGAGCGACCACTGCCTTGAGCGTCTTTGGATCCTTGAACTTGGCGACGGCGTTGACCGCGTGGTATCGGACTTCCGGCGCATTGTCCTTGAGCATCGCCATGAGTCCTGCCAGAGTGCTCTTCTCGTGGAGTGTTCCCAGGGCAATCACCGCTTGGCAGCGAACTGGGAACTCGTCGCGCAACGCATTCTCCAGAAAAATGCAGGCGGTGCGGTCTTTCAATTCCCCCAACGCATGAGCGGCTGCCGCTCGCACTTCGACAGCGCCGTCGTTACGGAGCGATTCGCCAATCAGCGACACCAGCGATACGTCTCGCGTTGTACCAAGAGTTTCCAGGACGCGGCGACGAACTGTCGGTTTCGGCACGTTCAAGAGAGCGATCAAGGCCTGAGCGGCCGAAGGATCACGCAGCTTCTTCAACGCCAAAACGGTCTTGAGTAGCACCCCTTCCTGTTTTGACTGCAACAGCGGGATCAGGGCCGGAACCGACGCCGCGTCGCCGAGCGTTCCGAGCGAATCAACAATCGCTTCCACAAAATGGGGGTCCTCATACTCCAGGGTTTCCCAACGGGCCAAGACTTTGGCTAAACCGGGGACAGCCTTCGCATCGCCAAGTTCTCCGAGCGCGATCGCGGCAAAGCCTCGCACATCGTGATCCTCGTCGAGCAATGCTTTCAACAGCGGACGCAACGAACGTGGATCGGCCATGCGCACCAGGCCGGCCGCTGCGTTCGCACGAGTCGGTGCGTGAGGGTCCTCCAACGCTCGCAGCAATTGCGGCACCGCGCGCGAGTCACCAATCAGAGCGAGTGCCTCGGCCACATGCGCCTTCAGCAAGTTCGAGATGTGGTCCAGGCAGGCAATCAACGCAGATACCGCCTGCTTGTCGCCAATACGCCCCAGCACCACGATCGCGTTCAGAGTCATCCCCGCATCGTTCGTCTGCAAGACATTCAACAACTCTTGCACAACATGCGATCCCAGCCGCACCAGCGTGTCATTCGCCAACGGTCGCCACTCTGGCCGTTCCTGTCCAAAGCGAAGCAGCGGGCGAACAACACGACGATCACCGATCTTTTTCAACGCGGTGAACGCGGCACGCACAACGTCCGCGTCTCGATCAAGCAACGCTCGCAACACGGCCGGCATTGCCTGCGGGCCGTCCCAATCTCCTAGCGCGGTGATCGCACCGTTACGGATGATCGGCGAGCAGTCCTGCGAATGCTCGACGAGAATTTCCAGTACTCGATGATCCTGCGACTGACCCATTTCCAGGAGGGCATTCCGCCTCGCGATGGTGTCCGCGTCGCTCAACACATTGGCGGTTTCCAACAGCTTGCGGAGCTTTCTGAGCCGGTAAGACGACATCCCACGGCGCACGCGAGTTTCATTCTCGGTTGTCGCGGGACGGTTCGCGGCCAGTTCGATTTCCTCTTTCAGATCTCGTTCGGACGACTCGTTGACCTGAGTCGCCGCCGATTCCGCCGCAATCTCTGGGACCGGCTTCGGCGGCACTGTTGGCTTGGATTTCGGATGATCGTGAGAGGAAGCAACTGCCACCGAAACCGGCAGAGAACACTTCGGGCACTTGATCCGCTTTCCGCGCAGGGCAACATTGACTCGAATCGACGCCCCACAGGAGCAGACAACTCGCACCTTGTCGGCCGCGGCCGGAGAAGGAAGCCCACGACTCACCACGGCAGTCTTGGTGTCGCTTTCGAAGGAAGAGCGTTCGTTCTGTGTCTCCATCGTGCTCGAAGGAGTAACGGGTCTCTGAATGTCACAAGCCGCTAGTGATTGAATACCGACTTCAACCAATGTGCTGACCTCCGGTGACGATGCCGACAACGCTCCTGGTCGCGACAGGACTTGTCCACAGCTTTTGCAACGCACCATCGCCGGGAGCGTTGGATGCATGCAACGCGGACAAGTTCGAGGCAGCTCAAACATTAGGACGACTCCGGTCGGTGACCATCCTCACGGAATGAAACAAACCGAGGGCGGTCGGCTGACGCGACCGCGTCCGCTGTCCCACCCTCGGCCAAACACAGGGAACCACATCATCGGTGTTCCGATTATTCCTCGAACTTGCCCTTGCTGTAGGTGCCGAAGTCGAGCAACACACCACTATAGATGTCGAACGCATTCAACTCGCAGACGTTGTCGGTGTAGCCAACTTCGTCCTTCAAAGTCTGAGCGGCGACCGTGGTATCAACCGGGAAGCCTGGATTGAGGAATCCGTCTCCGTTGAGGTCGATAGCGCTCTTCACGCTACCGTCCGCCATCAACAGATTGCAGTTTCTCCCATGAACCGCTCGCCAGTCGCGAGTGTCCTGCAAGTACAGGTTTGGGCTTGCGGCCGTGGCTGAAGCCCATTTGGCAATGCTAGCCATCGTGACGGCGTCGCCAATTTTTGGGTAAGCCACCGGAATCACGTCGTTGACAAGGAAGTAGTTGTTCTTCATCAGACCCAAACGACTGGTCGAGGTCTTCCAGAAGCCAGGTCCATCATTGAACGCTTCACCGAGACGGTGACCAGCGATCAACTCACCGCCGATTGTCGTCGAGAGGACCGCTTCGTTGACGTCGCCCGGAGCCGTATCACCCAGCAACGGGATGTTGTTGGCAGGGACCGAAGCGCTATCCATCTGACGAATCGTCAGCGGACCGCGGGTGTTGAGGAAGTCTTTCAAACCGTTCGTGTCGTCGATCTCGACGTTGTTTCCGCTTGCACTGTTGCGGATCTTCACACCACCACGCACCAGGAACCAGCTTGCCGCGTAATTCGAGTTGATGCCATCTTCCTCAATCCCCTTCGCCAGACGGGCGGCACGATCCGTCGATCCCGCCGTGAGATTGATCAAGCCGGTGGCCAAAGCATTGGGGGTCGTCGGGGCAGCCCCATAGCAGAGGCTTCCTTTACCGACACGATCGGGAGGCATGACCGAGAAATTCGAGGTATTGGTCAAACCCAACAGATCGTTGAGCTTCTCCGTTCCGCGAACTTCGTTGGTCGGGCACATCATTTGGCTCAACTTGCCAGCATTGACCTGCTTGAGGTCCGCCGCGTAGCCGTAGGTATCTGGGCAACCATCACGTTTCCAATCGACCGCACCGGAACACAAGCGTTTGGCAGGGTCTTTGTCAGCCCAGACATGCAGGCCGATGCCAATTTGCTTGAGGTTATTGCGGCACTGTGTGCTACGGGCCGCTTCGCGTGCGGACTGCACGGCCGGCAGCAGCAACGCGATCAGAATGGCGATGATCGAGATCACCACCAGCAGCTCGATCAGCGTGAAACCTACACGCCGTGATGCTGCCACCAAAGACACTCGCTTCGAGACCTTCATCGGACTCTCCTTTAAGAAAAGAACTCGGCTGAGCAGACGACCGGGACTCGGTCGAACATTCCGCTCACACCCCTCTGAACCTTGGCGAATCCCTTCATCGCTTCGCGAATCCTTCGCTGTTGACCACTCACAATTGCCGCTTGCTTGATCATCGCGAGCGGCCTGCTTTCGCCGGCGGAACGGTCGGGAGCCAGCTCTGATTTTCGGAGGCACGGTACAGGTTACGCTTGCGTTTCTGATGAACTGAAAGTGAAGACTTAGTGAAGAGGCAAGACTCGTGATCCCTGTCGTTCGTCATCCTGCGAACCAGACTCTCAACGAGCGCAAGCTATCCGCCCAGAATGAAGCCTTGGCAAAGAACGCATGAATTACGGTGCGGCGAGTGACTCTTTCGCCTCAGACCTTGCGTCGTTGGTTCCCGCGTTTCTGTACGACTCGCACACATCGAGAAGTTCAGAGCCGCCGTCGTGAAAGAGCGCTGGAACCACCGAGACGAACTCGGTGGCATGCGAAACTCATAGGATTCCGCCGAACTGACGCACCGCTTCGTAAGCGACGGTGTTCACAGTGCTTGCCAAGTTCAAGCTGCGCACGACGTCGTGCATCGGCAGCTTGAGATTATTCGCCGGGTTCGCATTGCGAATCGACTCCGGCAATCCGCGCGACTCGCTGCCGAACAGCAAAATGTCGCCGCGTTGAAAGTCCGCGTCCCACAGCAGACGAGTCGCGAACTTGGTCAGACACCAAGTGCGTCGGCCCGGCAGCCGTTCGTGAACTTCGTTGAGCGAATCGACGGCCTCCCAATCGAGATGTTGCCAGTAATCCATCCCCGCTCGGCGCAGATGTTTTTCATCCAGCCGAAATCCCAGTGGCCGGATCAACCAGAGCTTCGCTCCGACCGCCACGCAAGTGCGCCCGATGTTTCCCGTATTCTGCGGGATGTCCGGCTGATACAGCACGACATGCAAGAGTGGTTCCGACATGTCGCTCACACCTCTGGCAAGACCCACGGCTTTCGCCATTCGGGTCGGCCGCGCAGGGCGTTGGCTTCGGCATCGCCGACGAAAGTTTCGGTTGCCACGTCGAGCGTCAGTTTGCGGCCGACTCGCGCGGAGATGTTGCCGGCGTGGCAGAGCACCGACGCCGGATGTCCGACCGTTTCGAGATCACAGTACGGCTTCGCTCGCGACTTGATGCACTCGATGAAGTTCTGGACGTGAGGGCCTTCGTGGCTGTCTCCTTCACCTTTCGCGAGCACTTGGCCTCCCTTATCGTAAGCCGCCCAGCGCGTGTTGCCGACGACGATGTAGCCTTGATCGCCGAACAACGCCGAGCCTTCTGACTCGCCGAGATAGTTGTACGGAGCCCAAACTCGCATCTCGTAAGTCAGCAGTTTCGGATGCTTGCCGTCTTTGACGTTGCCGGAGTTAAACTCGTAGTTGACCTGCATTGTGTCCGGAAACTCTTGAGCGTCGTTGAAGTACCACTTGCCGCCGTTCGCGAAGATCGACGTCGGCAGGCCGAGCGGTTCATCTTTCTGAACCTCGCACGCCGCCGCGAGCACAGCGACCGCCATGTCCAAGCGATGCACGCCGTCGTTGCCGAGATCGCCCGTACCGTAGTCGTGCAGCCAGCGCCACCGCCCGTGAAACCGGTTGATGTTGAACGGCCGCTTCGGAGCCGGCCCCATCCACATCTCGTAATCGACTCCCTCCGGCGGAGTCCCATCCGGCGGAAAACCGATCGGCCCCTGCTTGGAACTTTCCCACGCCTTGGCCACCACACAGCGGCCGAGCTTCCCGGTTTTCACGAACTCAATCGCCGACTGCATCCGCGTGGTCGAGCGATGTTGCGATCCCATTTGCACGACCCGCTTGTGCTTTCGCATCGCCGCGACCATTCGCATCCCCTCGACGATGTTGTGACTGTCCGGCTTCTCGACATACACGTCCTTTCCCGCCTGACACGCCAGAATCGTCGGGATCGCGTGCCAATGATCCGGTGTCCCGACCACGAGCGCGTCGATCGACTTGTCGTCGATCAACTTCCGAAAGTCACTCTCGCCGCGCGGCTTCTTCCCCTGCAACTTCTCAGCAGACTCCAGTCCTTTCGGCAACTTGTTCGAGTCGATGTCCGCGATCGCCACGATCTCGACCGACTTGTTTGATGCGAACGAAGCGATCAGCGACGCCGCCCGCCCCGCGGATCCCATGACCCCGACCCGCACCCGTTCGCTGGCCTGAGCCTTCGCGACTTGATCCAAGTGCGACAGCAATACTCCCGAAGCCACCACCGACGAACTTTGCAAGAACGAGCGACGAGTTTGAGCGGACATCAGCTTTCCCTTTTGTCTTGAACAGGCTGTGGAGTCGAACGTCGTCAGTGGTTGTATTCAACTTGGCGTTGAGATAACAGTGGCTGCTGATTCGTTCGTCAGACGTGGCCGATCCAGTCTTCATCGTGCAGAGGCTAACATAGGTCTTCAGAAGGCCGCCGTTTCTCTCGTTCAACGGATTAGCGCCGCCGTCATTGTCTTTGGCAGGATTTGCGATTCGCCGGGCCAGGAACCCAGCTACGAATCGTCGGCCGAGGATGACCAGCGATCGGAAAAGAACAGCCCCTGCATTTATCAGGGCGTCATGGTCGTGCTCCGTCGTCACAAGTACAAAGTCGGAAGTGCGCCGCGAAAATGTGACTTTGTGGGCGATGGATTGGTGGCCGCAGATTGAGATCGCTAATCCAATCTGCGGCATCAATCGGTGACGGCAATCCAAATCGTGACCTTTGCGTTGCCGACAGTGACCGGTTTGGAGTCTGCAGGCATCGCATTCGATCGTTCACGTGAAACCGCTAGTGTCTCGGCCTTGATGTAGTCAGCCCACGTTTCGATCGCGTCAATCACCTCGGTGTCGTCGGTCGAATAGAAGATTTCGATCCTCGCTTGGATTTCCAGATTGGCGTCCTTGCGGAGTTGTTGGACTTGGCGGACGAAATCGCGGGCGATTCCTTCTTGGATCAGTTCGGGCGTGAGGTGCGTGCTAAGCGCGATTTGAACTCCGTGATCGTCGGTGCAGAGCCATTCGGCGGCTTGTTGCGTGCTGATGAATACGTCCGCTTGTGAGAGTTCGATGTTTGTCTCGCCGACTTTCAGCGAGACCGTTTCACCGCGTCGCAGCGGGGCCAACGTCTTCGCATCGGTCGTCGCGAGCGCGGCGGTGATCGCTCCGAGTTGTTTGCCGTATTTGGGGCCGAGGGCTTTTTGGTTGGGTTTGAAGACGTAGGTGACCAAGTCATCGAGGTGGTCGCAGCTTGTCAGCGTTTTGACGTTGAGTTCTTCCTGGATGACGTCGGCGAGCCGCTCGATGGCCGCTCGCTGACGCGGGTCTTGGCAGGCGAAGCGGAGTTCCGCCAGCGGCTGCCGCACTCGCAGGTCCGACTCCTCCCGCAGCTTGTGCCCCAGCCGCACCACCAGCTGAGCCAACGCCATCCGCTCGTTCAGCTCGGGGTCGAGAAGCTCTTTGTTTGCGACTGGATAATCGCACAGATGAACACTCTCCGGGTTGAATGGTCCCGCTCCGCCAAGCGGTTCAACGACGAGATGGCGAAACATCCGCTCGCTCAAAAATGGAGCACAAGGAGCGAGCAGTTGCGACATGGTGACCAAGACCTCGTAGAGCGTTTGATACGCCGCGAGCTTGTCGGTATCCGATGTGTCGCGCGATCGCCAGAATCGACGCCGATTGCGGCGGATATACCAGTTCGAAAGATCGTCGATAAACGCTGTGGCGGCTCGGCAGAACTCTGCGACGTTGTAGTCAGCGAACTCTTTGTGAGCGGTCGCGATCAGCGCTTGGAGGTTCGACAGAATCCAGCGGTCGATCTCGGGTCGTTCGGAAACGGGGACGGGCGGAGCGAGCGGGTCGAACTCATCCAGCCGGGCGTAGTTCACGAAGAAGGCGTACGAATTCCACAGCGGGATCAGGATTTGGCGGCGGACTTCGTCGGCGGGTTTGCTGACGACTTCGCAGACGGGAATTCCCTCGGCGGTTTTGTCCGTCGGACCGTCGGGAGTTTCGATCGTGACCGGCTTGTCCTTGTGCCGAGTCCCGAAACGCAGGTCGCTCGCCGGGTTCTGAGCCAGGTACATCCAGCGCATGGTGTCCACACCGAGCTGCTCGGCCGCTTCCTCGAACCAGATCGCCGTCCCGTCCGACTTGTGCATCGGCTTCCCTTCCTCGTTCATCACGAGCCGGTGGCCGAGGAGAGTTTTGAATGGCCGCTTCATCGCAGGGTCGGTGCTCTCGCCGTGACGCATCATCGTGGCCAGCGACAGCAGTGAATAGAACCAGTTGCGGAACTGGCCGGGGAAGCATTCGGTGACGAAGTCAGCGGGGAATTGTTTAGCCCATTCGACTCGGCTGGTGTTGAACTGCATCGTGCTGAAGGGAACGATGCCGGCGTCGAGCCACGGGTTGCCGACATCGACGATCCGCGACATCAGCCGGCCGGTCTTCGGATTCCGAATCTTCACCGCGTCGATCCACGGTCGGTGCGGTGTGTGACCGGCTAGCACGTCCCAGCCCTCGACCGCTCGTTCCTTGAGTTCGGCCAGCGAGCCGATCACCTCGAAGTCGATTTGCTTTTGGCCGTTGACCTCGTATTCCTCAACCCAGATCGGCAACGCCAAGCCCCAGAACCGCTTCTTCGAGATCATCCAGTCACGCATCGACGTGAGCCATTCCAGCTCGCGCTCCTTGCCGTTGACGCTCTCCGGCAACCAGCGAATCGCCTCGGTGACTTCCTTGATCTCGTTCCGCCAGTCCATGTTGATGAACCACTCATCGACCAGCCGAAACACCAGCTCGTCGCCGGTCCGCCAACAATGCGGATAGATATGCGGGTACTGCTCGACCATCACCAGCAGATGCTTTTGCTTGAGCTGCTCAAAGACAAACTCCGCCGTGGCCGGATCGGTCGAGTTCTTGCCGGTGAACGCTCCGAAGCCATCGAGAAAACTTCCGTCCTCGGCGAGCGGTGCGATGCCAACGATCCCCAACTGCTGCCCCAAGGTATGGTCCACGTCACCGCAACCCGGAGCGATGTGAACGATGCCGGTTCCCTCACCGGCCACAACCATCGGGTTCCCTTTGAAGTCGCGACCGCCATCGACGACGCGATGACACGTCTTGCCGCACTTGTCCTTCACCCTCGTATCAAATGGCACGCCGCCGAGCGTGCTCTGAGCCGGCAGATCATCGAACGGCCCGGTGTATTCCCAGCCGATCATCTCTGCGCCTTTGATCGTGGCTTCGATCTCGTAGCCACCTTGCTCCTTGAAGATCTGCCCAATCGTCTTGAGCTTCGGCACCCCGCTCGGCCACGACCACTCGGGGCGACCGAAGCCTTCCTTGAATTCCTTCGCCAGCCGCTGATATTCGAGGTTGTCCTTCGCGAAGTAATAGACGGAGCCGTCTCGCTTGCTGCGCAGCTTGACGTAATCCAGATCGGGATTCACCGCAGCAGCAACGTTGCTGGTGAGCGTCCACGGAGTTGTGGTCCAGATGAGGAGGTACTCGTTCTCGCGATTCTTCAATGGAAACCGCACGAAGATCGACTTGTGCACCGTCAGCTTGCGTCCGTCGGCGACTTCCATCTGCGAGTACGCGCTGCCGCCTCGACCGGACCAGGGCATTACATCGTAGCCGCGATAGACCTTGCCGCGTTGAAAGCATTTTTTAAGGAACGCCCAAATCGTCTCGTTGTTCTCGGTCGAGAACGTAAAGTAACTCCCGCCCCATTCCGCATTGCCGAGCCGCGAGACGAGTTCGCTGGCGATTCCCGACTCAGTCTTGCCGGAGGGCGTCGTAATCGTCACGACTTCGTCGGTGCCGATCTTCGACGCCAGCAACCGCAGCATGTCGGGATCATCCCAATCGGTCCAATAGCCGAGCCGGATCGACTGCTCTGTTTGCCGAGCCGCGAACTTCAGCACACGACGTTTGCATTCATCGACGAACTTGTCGATGCCGTACTGCTCGATCGCCGTCTTCGAGCCGAGGTTTAATTGCTTTTCGACTTCGACCTCAACCCACAGCCCTTGGCAATCGAAGCCGTTCTGATAACGCAGCTCATGCCCGGTCATCGCGAAGAAGCGTTGATAGGCGTCCTTGTAAGTCCGACCCCAAGCGTGATGCACACCCATCGGATTGTTGGCGGTGATGGGCCCGTCGAGAAAATTCCACTTCGGCTTCCCGGTGTTCTGCCGCCGCAATTTCTGGAAGATGTGATGCTCTTCCCAAAACTTCAAAATCTCGTGTTCACCTTTGACGAAACTTGCGTCACCGACTTTTTCAAACATCGCAAATCCCAAGCGGCTGTCGCCGTAGGGTGGGTCGAGGAACGAGACCCACCGGGTTTCAGAAATCTCAAATCTCAGATTCAAAATCGCAAATGGTGGGACTCGTTCTTCCGCCCACTCAATATCAACCCGCTTACGTCAACTTTTCGAATACCTTCGGAATCAACCGAGACAACTTCTCGCCCCCTCTGGCTGCGACCGCGAGAATCTTTTGGATGTCCACCGGTTCCAGCGCGTCGGGCAGGCAGATATCGGTGACGATCGAGAAGCCAAGGACTTTCAGGCCAGCATGGACGGCGACGATCACTTCGGGGACGGTGCTCATACCGACCACGTCCGCTCCCATGCCGCGTAACATGCGGTACTCGGCGCGGGTCTCCAGATTTGGGCCGGCAACCGCGAGGAAGACTCCTTTGTGAGCCTGGATACCCAGTTCCAGTGCGGCTTGCAGGGCGATTGTGCTGAGTTCGCGCGAGTACGGTTCGCACATGTCCGGAAAACGCGGGCCGAGAGTGTCATCGTTGATGCCTCGCAGCGGGTTGTCCCCCATCAGGTTGATGTGGTCGTCGATGACCATCACGTCGCCGAGTTCGTAGTGGGGGTTCATGCCGCCGGCCGCGTTGGTCACGACGAGCGTGTCGGCTCCGAGAGCTTTCATGACGCGTACGGGAAAAGTGACCTGCTGCATCGAGTAACCTTCGTAGAAATGGAAGCGGCCCTCCATCGCCACGACCGGCACGCCACGCAGCTCGCCGCAGACCAATTGCCCGGCGTGCGATTGCACGGTCGAGGTTGGAAAATGCGGTATCTCGGCATACGGAATGATGGTCTTGCTGGTGATCTCCTCGGCGAGCCCGCCGAGACCGGTGCCGAGAATCAATCCCGACTTCGGAGACCCCGTCCATCGTGAACGAATAAACGCTGCCGCTTCATCAATCTGCTTGGCGAGTCCCAGCATCATGTCACCTGTTTGGATTCGATCACCCTATCGGGGGAATCGCGAAACACTCCGCATCGCCACTCAAATTTGGAATGCTTCAGTTGGTCGTGGGTTGGTTCGGCGCACACTCAAACATAGAGCACCAAAACAAAAATCCGCCATCCGAAAGGGGAGTTGGCGGATCGTAGTGAATTCGAGTCAAGGCCGCGAAGCGGATGCGGCTTTTGGTAGTCAGCTAATCTTCGTCATCGTCTTCGAGATCATCGTCGTCCAGATCGTCGTCGTCATCATCATCGTCGTCGTCGAGGTCGTCATCGAGATCATCTTCGAAGTCATCGTCATCGAACTCCTCATCCTCGAAGTCCTCTTCATCATCTTCGAAGTCTTCATCGTCGTCGAAGTCTTCATCGTCTTCGTCGCCGAAGCCTCCCTCCTCCTGTTCGTCGCCGAAGCCACCATCTTCACCGCCGCTGCCCCCCTCGTCGTCATCGCCCCGAAGGTCGATGGACAATAAACGGTCGTCAGTCGGAACCAACCAACCCTCGGTGGTGCTGGTGCGTGGCAGAATTTCTGCGTCGGTGAGTGCCAGTGCCATCGGAATTAACCTCTAATCTTCAATCGAGGAAGAGTCACCAAGCCACTCTGGCTCAGCGGTCGGCGGGTTCTTTAGTGGTGGTGCCAATCTTTGTCAAGCAACCTCTCGCGGCAATAGAGTCGGCACAATCCGGCGAGAGTCTTCGGCTTGTTTTAAGATTTTCGATTCGAGATTTTTGGTGAGCGATTGCCGGGTTTCGGCAATCCAGACATCGAAAAATCACCAAACCAGAATCGATGTGTGCCGGTCACTCGTGCCGCAGTGCTTCGATGGGGTCCATCATCGCGGCGCGGCGAGCGGGATAGAGGCCGAAGGCTACGCCGACAACCACCGAGATGCCAAAGGCCACGAAGAACGACCACGCGGCGAACATCGGTTCCACAGCTTGCAGGTGGAGTGGCAGACTTTTCCAAACGTCACTGAACCAGTTTTGGAGCATCCAGCGGACTCCTTGGGTCGCAGGGCTGCAAAGCCAGCCACAAGCCATGCCGAGCGCTCCGCCGGTTCCAGTCAGCACGACGGTCTCGGCGAGAAACTGGCTGATGATGTCGCGGCGTTTCGCTCCCAGTGCGCGGCGAATGCCAATTTCGCGAGTTCGTTCGGTGACGGTCGCCAGCATGATATTCATGATCCCGATGCCGCCGACCACCAGCGAGATGCCGGCGATCACCACCAGCAGAGCGTTGAACATCATTTGCAGCATCTCGGCCTGGCGAAGCAATTCCTTGGGCACAACGACCGCGTATTCTGGTGTTTTGTGAAAGCGTTCGAGCTGTGTCTTGATCAGATCCGCGGTTTGCTCGACTTGATCGATATCGGCGACGGTCACGGTGATTTGATTGAGCTGGATGATCTCACCTTCGCGTCCGCCGGCTTTGGCCGTGAAGACTTGGTCGCCGATGCGTGCTCGAAAGGTTGGCAGTGGAATGTAAACGTCGGCGTTATAGTCGCGGCCCTCGAGACTGCTGCCGATCGCGGCGGAGGGGAGCCGGCTGGCCGTCAATCCGACGACGACGTAGAAGTCATTTTCAATTCGAATCGCACGTCCGATGGGGTCTTCGTACGGAAACAGGTGCTTGGCAGTCTCATTGCCGATCACGCAGACGTTATCGCGGTCGACTCCGTCGCGGTCGGTGATGAATCGCCCACGCTCCATCGTCAGGTGATTGATGAAGAAGTAATCGGACGTGCAACCGATGAACCGCACATCGATGGTGCGATCCGAAAACCTCGCCTCCTTGTGGATGTCGCGCATGGGTACGGAACGAATGATGGTCGGGATCGTTCGGATCCGCTCGAAGTCATCGCGAGTGACGCCGTATTCGATGAAGAAAGCCCCCATCGATTTCGGGCTGGCGCTCGCCGGCTTGACGCTCTTGATGATGATGTTTGTCGCGCCCAAATCCTTGATCTGCTGTTGAGCCTGATAGCTGACCCCTTCGCCCAGCGCGACCAGCCAGATCACCGCGGTAACGCCAATCAAAATTCCAAGCATCGCCAAGCCCGCTCGGAGCTTGTGCAGCATCAGGCTTTTGAAGCCGTTCTGAAATGTGCGAATGAAACTAATGAGCACGGATGCACCGCCAAAGCGAAGTTAACTTGAATTCGCCTAAACTCGTGGGCTATTGGCCGCCCGGTCCAGCAGGTGGGCCACCGGGGCCACCCCCGCCGTTTTGCATCGACTTGATGAACTTCGTGATGCGGTCAATCATCTCCTTCGCTTCTTGGCGATCGATGAAGCCGTCGGCGTTGGTGTCGTTCTGATCCCAGCGAGACTTCATACGGTCGTCTGCTTCGTCCTTGCTGATCTTGCCGTCTCCGTCGGTATCTTGCTTCATGATGTCGGCCACCGTCGGCATCTTGAATCCACCAGCGGCCTTTGGCTGACCGGCACTCGCTGCCGCCGGTGCGGCGCCATCAGTGCCGGCTGGCTTGTCGTCTTTCGCGACTTTTTTCTCGACGCCAGGCCCCTTTTTGTCCGAGCCGCTCGGATCGGACTTCAGAGCAGCGGCACCGAACTTCTTGCTGGCATCGGCTTCTTGCGGGGCGTTCCGAGGTTCTTCTTTGCGAGCCTCCTCCACCATCGCCTTCGGATTGAGCAGGACGACGTCCCCTTCTTTGAGTCCGTCTTTGATTTCGAAGACCTTGTCGTTGGTCAGTCCGACAGTGAGCGGGCGGCGTTCAAATTTGTTCGGGCCGTTGACGACCCAGGCGTTGAATTTGCCCCCTTGTTCGACAACGCAACTGACCGGCACAGTCAGCACGTCGGTCAAGTCCGCGATCAGGACTTCGACTTCGGCGGTCATGGCGGGCTTCAATCCGTCGGCCTCGCCATTGATTTTCACGATCGTGGCATATTCTTTGAGGTTGGCGTTCATCCAACTGCCAGGTTCAGGTTGATTGGCGATCGAGATGATTTTGCCTTGGAACTCGCGGTCGCTGATCTTGACGTTGGCGGGCATTCCCTCTTTGAGGCGTTCGACTTTGGTTTCATGCACGGTCATTTTGACCTGCATGTTGCTGAGGTCCGGCAATCGCAAGATGGTTTGCGAGTCACGGACAGTCGCCCCTTCTTCAATCTTCACGCCGGTACTGCTGCCAAATCCGCGACCGCCTCCTTGATCGTTCGCGTAGATCACGATGCCGTTTTGCGGGGCTTTAATTTCGCAGTTGTTCAGTTGCCGCTCCAGGCGGTTCATCTTGGCTTCTTCCAATTTGAACGCCGCTTGTTCCGACTTCTTGAGGGCTTTGGCGGCCTCACATTTGGCTCCAAGTTCCTTGAGCATCTTGGCCTGCGTGAACTTTTCAAGCACGGTCTTGGCGGTCTTGGCCGAGTCGAGTTCCAGCTTCGAGCGTTCAACGGCGAACTCGTCGGCTTCGACTTGCAGTGCGGTCGTGAAGCCTTTGCGAGACATCTTCCGCGTGTGTTCCAGAAGGTTCTCGGTACTCCGCAAATTCTCTTTGGCGATGTTGATGTTGGCTTCCGCCGTTTGCAGTTCTTTGACAAAGGTTCCGTCGCGGTATTCTTGTACGGCGATCTCCGCGGCCGCATGGTTCTCCTCGGCCTGAATCATGGATGCTTCCGCTTTGCCGAGGCTGATTTTTTGAGCGTTGAGTTGGTCTTCAATCGTGGCGCTATCGAGCGTGACAAGCCACTCGCCCGCCTCGACCTCGGTTCCTTCAGGAACAATTTTCAGAATCGACGTGCCGCCCGAGACTTGGGATTTCACGTCGATATTTTTCGCGCTCTCCATGTTCCCTGCCGCCACCACGGTGACGAGCAAGCGGCCTTTCGCGACATTGTGAGTCAATGCACCACCGGCGTTGACCGTGGACCCGCCGCTGGAGTTTGAGTTGGTGCCTTGCCCTTGACCGTACAACTGCCAACCCAGCAAGCCGAGCACGACGACGATCGTCCCAAAGGCCGCCAACTTGGCAAACACGCGTGCCGGTCGTTCGCGACGAAAGTTGTAGACCAAATCATCAGCGGAAGGACGAGATTCGGAGTGTTCGGACATGGCACTTCCTCAACAGGGGAGAATTTCGATTCGTAGCGATGAGCCGGTACGGCGCAAATCAGGTGGGAATGCAAGAAGTCGCACAGTGCTTGGAAGGACAATCAACGCACGGCGTTGAATTTCGGAGCAGATGGTTGGGCAGGATTATCGCCCGGGCTTCTCCCGGTTTCAACGGGCAACGATGAGCGAGCCTGCAAATACTTCCTGCAAAATGATCGACGAAAAATGAAAATTACGAATTTTGTGCGTCCCTTTTTTGTGTTTGCCGTTGTTCATTTTTTGTTGTCGCTGGCTCCCTCCGGTACCTCCCGCGCGGCGGAGACCGCCTGCACGTTCAAAGTCCGTGGCGGGACCGGCTCCATTCGACGTAGTGGCTGCCACCGGCTGTCTTCACGCGGTTCGGGTTTCTTTGGAACGGGCTGCTCCGAGTCTGGCCCCATCGCCGGGTCGCGGGGCGCTGGCGAAGGGGGCAACGCGGGATTGGTCGTCCCCTCCGCACCACTGGGACTGCTGGCAGCCGCACCGGTCGTTCCGGCACCGTCGAGGTCTTTGAACCACTGATCGGGGATCGATGGCGGCAGCAGGCATTCGTCCGCCCCCATCCGTTCAAACTGGTCCAGCGGCTGCGGAACCCACAGGCCGCTCTCGTCGATCTGCATCACGCCGAGATCGCGGATCAACGTCATATGTGTGCCGTAATAGGCCAGCCAGACGCTCATCACGTTGTTCTGTACGCTGCGAAGATCAGACAGAGCGTCCAGCAAGTCACGAGCAGCCGTCGGTCCGAACTGTTGTGGTTGTGCTCCCGGAGCGGCCGCCGGGACTGGCTTGTTCAAGTTCTCGCGAGCGAGATCGACACGACGAATCGCGATCGCCATCGCGCGGCGTTGAATCTCTAAGTTCGTCCGCAACTGCGTGAGTTGTCGCAGCAGCCCACGCATGCGGCTGTGAACTCCGTCCTCGTACTGAATGAGCTGTCGCCGTGCCTGCTGATAGTTGATGAGTTGCTGCCGGTAGTTGTTCCGCTCCTGCAGCCGAGTGAATGGCGCATCGAACCGCAATCCCGCCCGCAACCCGCCGGTCGTGTGATTGAAGTTGAGCGGATTGTTTCCCGTCGTACCGACATCCCCGCTGAAGACCAAATCGAGTCCCGATTCTAAGGCATTCGCGTTGAATTCGATCAGCCGCCAGGTATCGACCAGCGCCGCGCGGTTGTTCATCCAATCGACACGGTTCGCTCGCGCGATCGCCAGAGCATCCAGCGGATGCAACTCCAACGGCTCGACCGTGATGACTTCCAGTCGCGATCTCGCTTGCACCAGCGAAAGCTCCTTGACGAGGTTGTCGAACTTCACTGCCAGCGCAACCAGATCAGCCATCCCCTTCGTTGTCGTTTCTGGGGTCAGACCCTCGCGAATTTCGCTGAGCTGCTTGCCGTATTCCGCATGATTGTCAATCAGCCGCTCATACGTCTCTTTGAGTTTGGCCCATTCGTCGCGAGTCGTCTTCTCATCCTCCGGCGTCACGTCCTTGAAGCGAGTCGTTGGATCGAGTGAGTCGAGTCGTTGAAGATCTGTTTGCACGGTCGCCACTTGTTCATCGATATCTCGACGCAGTGCGGCAATCCGATCAGCCATCGCTTCGACTTCCGCCACTTTCGGCTTCTCGTCGAGTTCACCCAAGGCCGTCAGCACCTGTGACAGTCCGTCCTGAACTTCGCTGATTTCCGGATCGATGAACTGGAATTTCTGAATTACGGAATCGTTCAGCTCGATCGGCACATGCGGCGGCAGGCCGAGCGTGCCGGTCTTGAACGCATCGAGTTGGTTCGCGAGGTCGTTCTTGTTTTGCAGCAACGTCGCCTTCTCGGTTTCGATGCTCTGCCGAAACTGATCGACCTGCCCGATGTCGATCAAACCCGCTGCGAGATTCGCTTCGAGCAACAGTCGCGTGCGGCCTTGAGCCTTCAACAGTTCTTGCGAATTCCGAATTTGCTGCGTCCGCTGCAACAGCCCGATGAACCCGTTCTGAGTTCCCGCACCGCCGCCGACGAAGCCGGTCGTCCCGCTACCGCCGCCACCGCCTCCCGTATTCGAGGCTCCACGACCCAGCCCCGACAAGTCTCCCTGCCCAGCGAAGCCGGAAGAACCCAAGCCCGAAAAGCCTTCGAGACCGGCCCCCTGAAATCCACCGCGCCGCTGCGGCCCGCCGACCCCGTTGTTGTCTCCGATCGCGATCTGCGTGAAGAACCCCTGACGATAGCGATACATCGACCGCACGTTGCCGAGCAACACACGTTCGGCCAACGTCAGCCGTTCCAAACCAATGACCTTGCCACCATTCTTCAACAACGGCTGCAAGAATGCGAAGCTCGCCAGTGAGGCGGATGCACTCTGATCCGGTCCCGCGAACTGCCAGACAAAACTGTTGGCGAAACCGACGACCAACTCGCCTGCTGTTGCGAGTCGTCGCTGAAACTGAGCACCCGTCGTTGTGTTGAGTTGGTCCGACCCCAGCGGACGTGTGATGGGTACTGTCCGTGTAATTGGCGCGCCGGTGATGGAATCGAACCCGATGACCTGTGTTGTCGTGCCTGTGATCTCGCTGCCAGTGGGAAGGCTGGCGGCACCGCCGGAACCTCCGCCAAAGGGGACTCCTGGCGTTCCGCTGACCGTATTTCCTACTCCTCCACGCGGGCTCGTGCCGCCTAGTCTGCCCCGAGTGTTGTATGTCGTTGAATTGCCGGCAAAGAACTGCGTCTGCAAGCGGAACCGCTCGGTGCTCACGTCGAGCGACGACAGGTACAGCGTCTCAAGCTGCTGTTGGTACGCGGGCGAGTGAATCAACGCCAAACGAACCGAATCCTCCAGTCGCAACGAGTACGCGCCATCCGCAGAAAGAGTGACGTACTGGTCGAGACACTGCTGCCACGACGGATTCTCCAGGCCCG
>Ga0194131_10004819_pt1 | contig 19990 bp, 20 predicted proteins | sample TA2KigO120mmetaG_FD_148631 | JGI IMG/M metagenome (GOLD analysis project Ga0194131, IMG submission 148631) | Freshwater microbial communities from Lake Tanganyika, Tanzania - TA2015053 Kigoma Offshore 120m | ecosystem: Environmental > Aquatic > Freshwater > Lake | place: Tanzania: Lake... | reverse complement strand
TGGGCGGCGCGCCCGGCAAGATCAACCTCTACGTCGGCAAGACCCCCATCAAGTTCAACATCCCCGAAGCCGAGGCCGTCGAGCGCCTCGTAGACCTCATCCGCGAGCACGGCAAGTGGGTGGAGCCTGAACTTCAGGCCGCGGCGTGTCAGCCTGCGTAACTGTTCGAGTGGGTTCGGCGGGCCTCATGGAGTTCCGCCTGCCTCCGCGAGCACGATTCGAAAGCCAACGGTGCGCATACCTGCGTGCGCACTGAGCCCGAAGCTCGAGTTCAGGTCAAGCTGCCGCAGATTCCCGGAGGCCCAGTTTCCGCCGCGCACCACACGGAACCGTTCCCGGCCGTCCCGCCAGTCTAGGAGGATTTCGGAGACGTTTCCCGCGAGATCAAAAAGCCCGTGCTTGTCCGGCTTGAAACTCCCCACCGGGGCGGCGGTTGGAAACGGGTCCGAGTAGTTTTCGATGTGCCCGCGCAGGCTGGATTCCGACCCGGCGAAGTTCCCCGCCGACGCGGGCGGCGGCCAGTTGAGTCCCCACGAGAACCAAGTCTCTCGCGCGGAACTCCGTTCCACCGGGGTGTCGCCCGGCGCAAATGGAAGTCCCGCTGCCGCGCACCACTCGAGGTCTGTCGGCAGCCGGTAGGCGAGACCCGGCGCGAGGCCGCGCTCCCGGCGCTCGACCGCCGTGAGCCAGCGGCAGAAGGCCATCGCGTCGCTCCAGCTCACGTTGCACACGGGGAAATCCGGCGCCTGTGAAAAGCCCGGATACCGCCACGCGTCAGCCGCCACGTTCGTGAAGCTGGCCTTGGAGTCCGGGGGCGCGATGTTCGCCAAGCGTGTCGCCGCGTGCTCGGTCGCCTTCACGAAGGTCGCGAAGTCGCGCACGCGCGTTTCCCACACGCAAAACAGCACGGTCGTGTCGGGCACGGCGTTGAAGCGCATGCCGAGCGAGTTGATCCATGGCGCCTTCGGCTTCGAATCCCTCGCCGACGCAGCGCGCGCGGTTCCCCAACTCGCCCGCGGCAGAACGACTGCGTCGGGTCCGCTGCGCGTGTCGTTCTCGCTGCCCGGATCACGCGGCGGCGGGCGCGTTGAAATCCACATTCCCAGCCCGGCGACAATCATCGCCAACGTGACCAAGGTAACTAGAAGTGTGCGGTCGGACCGGCGCGCGGACCGCGTCGTCTTCACGGTCGTCCCGCCACGGGTGAAAAGTTCCAACTCCCCGTCGTCACCCTCGGCCTCGTTCTCGAAGTCGTCTCCGGCAGCCGACTCCGTCACCTTCGGAGCCTTTCCGACGCGCGAGGAATGGTTCTTCGCCAAACCGAGTTGTCGGTTGAGCGCCTCGGTCGCCGAACGCTCGACTTTCAAGCCGACCCACTCGGCGACTGCGCCCGCAGATTTCGGCCGTTGTTCTGGGTTCTTCGAGAGGCACGCCATGATGAGCGCGCTGACGGCGGGCGGGATGGGATTCTGGCGCCCCAACTCGCGAAGGCGGTCCGTGGGCGGCGGCGGCGGGGACATGAGCACCTGCTGAAACACGTCGCCCTTGTAAAACGGCGGCCTGCTTGCGAGCAGCATGTAGAGCGTCGCGCCGAGCGCATAGAGATCGTCGGAAGCTTGTGGTGCCTCGCCGTTCAATTGCTGCGGGCTCATGAACGCGGGCGTCCCGCTGCGCATGCGCATGGCTTCCTCGCGGCTTGCCGGGTCGCTCTCGAGCACGGCGATGCCGAAGTCGGCGAGCTTCAGCCGGCCCTTCGCGTCGATGAGCATGTTCGCGGGCTTCAAGTCGCGGTGGATCACTCCCTCGCCGTGCGCGTAGTCGAGCGCGTCGCATAACTGCCGCAGCACCGGCACGAGATGTTCCCACGGGAACACGCCGCCGGGCCGTTTCTCAAGCAGGTGCGCAAGGCTCGGGCCGTCCACGTATTCCATCGAGATGAACGGCGTCTCGTCCGGCGCCTCGAACAGGTCGTGGATGCGGATGATGTTGGGGTGCGTAAGGCGGCGGCTCTTGAACGTCTCCTCGCGCATCTTGGCGAGCGCCCCGGGATCGAGCGCGATGTGCGGCGGGAACAGTTTGAGCGCGACCCACTCGTTGAGCCGCTGGTCGGCGGCGAGCCAGACCACGCCCATGCCGCCGCGGCCGAGTTCCTTGACAAGTGCGAAGCGTCCCGCCCCGACGACGGAACCCGGCACAAGCTCTGTGCCCTGTCCGTCCTTGGGGGAAGGCGCTCCGGGTTCCGGCATACCGCCGCGATTTGATTTGTTCACCCGCGGGTTGGCGAGACTTTTCACCACGGCTGCACTTGTCCGCGCATTGCACCGCAGAGTGAAAGCCACTCAAGGACTCAGCTTGACCGGCCGGGCCGAAGCTGCGACACAGGGTCCATGAATTCACTCCGTCTTGGCGCGGCCGTCCTCGCGCTTGCCTCCACGCTCACCGCCTCCGCGGCGGATTACACGCTGCACACGTTCAAGAAGCTCACGCTCACGACGAACTTCGTCTGCGAGGGGGCGCACTTCGCGGACTTCAACAAGGACGGCAAGATGGACGTGGTCGCGGGCGCGTTCTGGTTTGCGGGACCGGACTTCGCGCAGCGGCACGAGTTCACCAAGCCCGCCGAGAAGCCCTACGACCCGGCGAAGGGTTACTCGGATTTCTTCCTCACTTACACGCACGACTTCAACGCGGACGGCTGGCCGGACATCCTCGTGTATGGCTGGCCGGGCAAGGACGCGTCCTGGTATGAGAATCCGAAAGGCGCGTCCGGCCACTGGCGCAAGCACGTGCTGCTCGAATCCGCCGACAACGAATCGCCGCAACTCGGCGACATGACGGGCGACGGCAAGCCGGAACTCATCTGCCACACGGGCGGGCGGCTGGGCTTCGCCGAAATCAACTGGGCCGACCCGACCAAGCCCGCGAAGTTCCATCCCATCTCGCCGCAGGATCCGAAAAAGTATTTTCGTTACACCCACGGCTACGGCTTCGGCGACGTGAACGGCGATGGCCGCGCCGACCTGCTTGAACGCGACGGCTGGTGGGAACAGCCCGCAAGCCGCGAGTCCGACGAATGGACTGCGTGGAAGTTCCATGCCGTTCCCTTCGCGCCCGCGGGACTTCGCGGCGGTGCGCACATGATTGTCCATGACGTGAACGGCGACGGCATGGCCGACGTGATCACGAGCTGGGACGCCCACGGATACGGCCTCGCGTGGTATGAAGGCCGGCGCGTGGGCGGCGAGGTGAAATTCCGCGAGCACGTCATCATGAACAACAAACCCGAGCACAACCGATACGGCGTGAAGTTCAGCCAGCTCCATTCGCAGTTCCTTGTGGACGTGGACGGCGACGGCTTGAAAGACATCATCACGGGCAAGCGCTTCTGGGCGCACGGTCCGGCGGGCGACGCCGAGCCGAATGCGCCCGCGGTGCTCTACTGGTTCCAACTCAAGCGCGCGAAGGACGGCTCGGTGGATTTCGTCCCGCACCTCGTGGACGACAACTCCGGCGTCGGCACACAGGTCACCGCCGGCGACGTGAACGGCGACAAGCGCCCCGACATCATCGTGGGGAACAAGAAGGGTGTGTTTGTGTTCCTGCACGAGGCGAAGAAGGCCAGCAAAGCCGACTGGGAAAAGGCGCAGCCGAAGCCGCTCGATGCCGCGGCGAAATGACGGCGGGCGGCTGCGGGCGAAACTTTCCGGCGACTTCCGTGTCCCGTGGGCACGTCCGCGCCCGCGCATCACGAGCCGGCCTCACAAGCCATGTTCAAGATCATCGGAGCCGACGGAGTTGAATACGGGCCGGTCAACGCTGACCAGGTCCGCCAACGGATCGCCGAAGGTCGCGCCGACGCCGCGACGCGAGTGCGCGCCGAGGATGCCCGCGACGGGATTCCGCTGGGCAACGTGCCGGAATTCGCCGCGGCCTTCGCCGCCAAGCCACCACCACCGGCTGCGGGCGTGCCCGCCGTCTCGCCGATGCAGCCGCTCCACGGCGCGTTCGCGGAGAACTACATCGCGCGCGATTACGACGTGGACATCGGGCGCTGCCTCCGAACGGGCGCGATGAGCTGCCCCGGCGACTTCGCATGAAGTTTTCCCTCAAGCTCGCCGAGCCAAAGCCACTCGATCGCGAGCAAGCCCGCGCGTGCCTCGTCGCAAACCTTTGCTTCCCCGGCTCGGGTTCGCTGCTTGCCGGGCGTCGCGTCGGCTATTCGCAGGCGGCGCTCGTCGGGTTCGCGCTGGTGCTGCAGGCGGTTTTCCTCGGATGGCTCGTTCGAGTGTGGGTCACCACGCGCGAGTTTCCATTCCCGGCGTCGTGGATTGAATTGGGAATTCCGCGAAGCGCCCTCTTCATGATGGCCATGGCGCTGACAACCATCGCGATGTTCGCGGCGGCATGGTTTTGGGCGCTGCTCACAAGCCTCATCATTTCGAGTGAAGTGAAGCGCAACGCGAGCGCGAACGTTCCGGACGCGAAGGCCAACCCGAAGCCGCCCGCCCTCAAGGCATCGTGACCTGCCCGCACAACACGGCGCGCCGCGCGCCGGTGGTCCTGGGGAGATTTCCCGGCAGCTCATTCCACCGTTGCCACGCCAGCAACGCGAACGCCGCCGGCTCGATGGACTGCAGCGGCCACCCGAGTTTCGCGCATGTCGTCACCTCCACACTCCCGTGGATGCGGGAGAGTTGCGCCCGGATGGCCTGCACCAGAACCACGTTCGCGGCCCCGCCGCCTGTGAGCACGACACGGTCCGGCGGGGCGGGCAGGTGTTGCCAATAGTTCAAGGCGATGGATGCCGCGGTGAACGCCGTGAACGTGGCGACGACATCGAAGCGACCCGCCCCCGCGGCTTCCAACTGCGCAATCGCCCTGCCGAAGAACGGCTCGCCGAACAACTCGCGCCCGGTGCTCTTCGGCGGCGACCGGTGCAGGAATTCGTGGGCAAGCCACTGCTTCAATGTCGGCAAGTGCGCGCCTCCGCGCCGCGCCCACTCCCCGCCGTCATCGAAGCCCTGCGCTCCCTTCGTGAAATGCCTCACGGCCATGTCTATCAGCACGTTTGCCGGACCGGTGTCGAACGCCAGCACGCGCGGCTGTATGCGACTCTGCCGGCGCCAGTCGAGCGACGTCACATTGCTGACGCCCCCGAGGTTGTTCACGCACACATGCTCACCGCGTTTGGCGAAGGCGGTTTGATGGAACAGCGTCGCGAGCGGCGCGCCCTGCCCGCCCGCCGCGATGTCCGCTGCGCGGAAGTTGCTGACCACAGGGACGCGCAGCGTCTCGGCGAGATACGACGGCTCGCCAAGCTGGAGGGTCGCCGGCGACTTCGCGTCGGGGTTGTGAAACACCGTCTGTCCGTGGAGCCCGACGAGATCTGGCTTCATGGCTCGCGGAAACTTGTCCGCATGCGCTGCGTAGAAGCGCCCGAGATCGTGATGCAGTTGGCCCGTTTCCCACGACGCGGCCTCCCCGCGCGCCGCCGAGTGGAGCCGCGCGTGCAGCGCCTTCGGAAACGGCGCCGACCACATCGCGCGCAGCTTCACGCCGCGGGCGCCGACAGCGCACAGCGCGTAATCCACGCCGTCGAGGCTTGTGCCGGACATGATCCCGAGGACGAGCATGAGTGTGTGCCTGGCGAGTTGGAGATTGAGATTGCGCGCGCGCGCTGGTTCGATGGAGCCGCAAGCTATCCGACACCGCCACGCGATGAAAGTCCTCTTCCTCCACGCGCACTTCGACGACTTCGAGTTCACCGCCGGCGGCACGTTTGAGTTGTGGCGGCGAAGGCTCGGCGCGGACTTCACCGGCAAGCTCGTCGTCTGCACTGACGGCAAGGCCGGGCATCACTTTCGCACTCGCGAGGAGACGGGCGCGCTCCGCATCCGTGAGCAGGAAGCCTCCGCGCGGGCGGGGCGGTATCTTTTCGAACCGCTGCGGCTTCCGAATGGCGAGATTCCACGCGAGGCGTGTCTTCGCATTACGACGGACCTGCTCGCGGCCTTGTGGAAGACCATCCGTGACTTCGAACCGGACTACTTGATCTGCCCGCCGCTCGCGGGCGACCCGCGCGCGGGCGTCCACGTGGATCACGTGGCCGTCGCGCAGGCTGTGCGCGAAGTGGCCTACATGATCAACGTCCCGCACGCCTTCACACCCGAGTATCCGGCGGACGAAACGCAGTCGCGACCCGTGAAAGTGCCGGTGATTCTCAACACCTGCGACGCGTATCAAACCGGCATGAACTCGCACGACCTCGCGCTCGACGTCGAGGAGGCGTGGCCGGTGATCGTCGAGGAGACGTGGTGCCACCAGTCGCAAATCGTCGAGTGGATCCCGTGGGTCGGCCGCCACTCGATGACCGCGCCCGCGGACAAGTCCGGGTGGGAGAAGGTGCTCCGCGAACGCTTCGTGCGGCAGAATCGGGAGCTGAAGATCAAGTCACAGCACGCCTTCGAGTTCTTCAGCGTGACCGCCTGGGGCGAAGTGGCCGACTACGACCAGTTGCTCCGAGACTTCCCGCCCATCACTCCGAGGCATTCGCACCTGAAGCGGCTGAAGCAACGCCTGGCACGGTGGAAACAGGGCTAAGGCCGGAGCGGGCGCGACGGGCTCGGGGAAACGGCTCGTCCCGCTTACTTCTTCCAATACATCTCCTCCGCGTTCCACGTGAGGCGGTGGGTGCTCAGGACGGTCGGCCGGAGGTTGCCGAGCTTGGTGCTGCTCGCGGCGTAGCTCAACGGGGACACGGTGTAGATGAACGGCATTTGCTCGCCGAGGATTTGCTGCACTTCGTCGAACATCGCCTTGCGCCTGGGTTCCTCGAGCGTGCTGATCTGCTGGTTCATCAGCTCGTCAATGCGCTTTTCCCACGGCGTGGCCGGTGTTTTCTGCTTCGGGTGCCAGAAGTGCGTGAAGCCGCTCGAGAGCAGCACGTTCATGCTCGCCGCGGGGTCAGAGCCGCCGCCGCCGAGGCCGAGCAAGATCGCCTCATAGTCGTAGGTGTTGTCGATCATCGCCACGAGCGAATTGAACTCGACGGGCTTGTAGTTGATTTTGAAGCCCAGTCGTTTGAGGTCTTCCTGGATAAACACGGCGATGCGGTCGCGGATGTTGTTTCCCGTGTTCGTGTTGAGCGTGAACTCGATCACGTTGCCCTGCCGGTCTTCCATGAACTTGTCCTTGTTGCGGTCCTCAATGCCGATCTCCTTGAGCAACGCGCGCGCCTTGACGATGTCGTAGGGATACTTGGGCGTGTTCGGGTTGTGCCACCGCGTGATGCACGTGGAGATGTAGCCGTAGTTCACCTGCGCGCGTCCGGCGTAGATCGCCCGGATGATGCTCGGCCGGTCAATGGCGTGCGACACGGCCTGGCGGAATTTCAACTGGCTGAACCACTTCAACTTCACCGGATCCACATAGGGCTTGCCGGTTTTCGGATTCGTCTCGGGATTCATGTTGAACCACATGAAGCCCCGCTCCGGCCCGACGCCGAGGTCGTGCAGCGTGAACGCGCCCTTGGCCGACTCCTCGGTGAAGCGCTTGAATTCATCCGGCCGCACGGTCTCATGCACGTCGCTCTCCCCGCGCAGGAAGCTCAGCGACATCGTGTTCATGTCCGTCACCACGCGATACATCACGTCATCGAAATACGGAAGCGGCTGGCCTTTCTTGTCCTTCGCAAAGAAATGCGGGTTGCGCTCGACGAGCGTGGACTGCCCGGCCTTGTATTCCTTGAGCCGGAACGGTCCGCAGCCCACGAGATCCGCGGGCTTGGTGTTGATGCCGTAGGCCGATTCGAAATTGCCCGCGGCGACCACCGACGCGAGCTTGTGCTTCGGGAGGATCGCCACGCCGCCGAAGTATTCCGCGAACGGCGCATAGGGCGCGGGCGTCACCACGCGCACGGTCAGGTCATCCACCTTCGACACCTCGAAAGGCTTGCCGTCGATCTTGAGCAGGTCCGCGGAAGGGTTCAGCACCTTTGGATTGTAAACGCACTCGCGGTAGGTGAACACGACGTCGTCGGCGGTCAGCGGCTGCCCGTCGCTCCAGCGAATGCCCTTGCGCAGTTTGAACGTCCACGTGCGGGTGTCCTTTTCCACGCTCCACGAGTGCGCCAGACCGGGCTTGGCCGTCTGCGTCGGCCAGTCCAGGTCGCACAGGCTCGCGAACAGCAGCCGGTAAATGTCCCGCGACGAACTCTCGTTCGCCGTGATCGGGTTGAACGTCTTCGGATCGCCAAACGTGGCGATGACCAGCCGCCCGCCGGGAATCCCCGGCGCGCAATCCGCGATAAGCGGCGGCTCGACCGCGGACTGGGCGAAACAAAATCCGGTGGCGGCAAAGGAAGCAGTCGCGATGGCGAGGAGGCGTGGAAGCGTCTTCATGGCAATGGTCGTTGGACTCAGTGGTGCGAGCGAAGATTCGCGGCGGCCCCCTGAAAGTCGAGCGCGGAGTTGGAGGCAGCATGGTGCGAGGCGTGCGGCGGTTTCGTTGGGGCGACGAGCCATTTTACGTGGAAGTTTCGTTCCACCCGCGCCTGCCGATTCCGACACAATGTTGCCGGGGTGGAACCCCGCCCTTCCAGATCGAGAAAGGGGTATCCGTTCTCCACGCCCAAGGGCCCTTTTCACTCGCTTTCGCCCGCGGGCGTCCGGCACTCTTCCGCGCGCAACCATGTGGACGTTTCTCGCGCGACGACTTTTGCACCTGATCCCGGTGCTGATCGGGGTGTCGCTGCTGACGTTTCTGCTGATGTCGCTCACGCCGGGCTCGTATCTGGACGCGCTCTCGCAGAACCCGCAAATCTCCAAGGAAACCATCGAGGCGATGAAGGCCCGGTGGCACCTCGACCAGCCGTGGTATGTCCAATACGTGTATTGGCTCAAGAACGCCGCGCAGGGCGACCTGGGCCTCTCGCTCCAATACAAGCGGCCGAGCACCGAGCTGCTCGGCTCGCGGCTTTGGAACACCTTCCTGCTGTCCTTCTTCGCCACCTGCCTCGCGTGGGGCATCGCCGTCCCGCTGGGCATCTGGGCGGCGGTGAAGAAGGACTCGCTCGTGGACCGCGCGTGCGCGGGCATTGCGTTCATCGGGTTGTCCGTGCCCGAAGTGCTGCTCGCGCTGCTCGCGCTGCTGTTCGCGGCGGCGACGGGCTGGTTCCCCATCGGCGGCGCGGAAAGCTCGAACTACGACAAGCTGACGGGCTTCGCGAAGTTCGCCGACCGGGCGCATCATCTCATGCTGCCGGTGTGCGTGCTCGCGGCGGCGGAACTGGCGGGCATCATGCGGCAGATGCGCTCCAACCTGCTCGACACGCTGCGCGCGGACTACGTGACCGCCGCGCGCGCGCGCGGGCTTTCCGAGGGCTGGGTCGTGTGGAAGCACGCGCTCCGCAACGCGATCAACCCGCTGCTCACGATCTTCGGCTACTCGCTCGCGGGGCTGCTCAGCGGCGCGTTCATTGTCGAGAACGTGATGGCGTGGCCGGGGCTCGGCCGGCTCACGCTCGAGGCGTTTTTCGCCAAGGATTCCTACCTCGTCGTCAACGCCGTCATCATGGCGACCACGCTGCTCGTGCTCGGGAATTTCGTCGCCGACCTGTTGCTGGCGTGGAGCGACCCGCGTATCCGAATCAAGGAGTGAGCATGCCGGCCGCGCCCTCATCCAATGAGCCGCTGTCCCCGCAGCAGTTGTTCTGGCGGCGGCTGCGGCGACGCCGCGCGGCGATGGGCGGGGCGTGCATTCTCGGCGTCCTGTATCTCCTCGCGCTGCTCGCGGGCTTCGTCGCGCCGTATCATTACGAGCGACAAGACCGGCTTCGGTTTTTCCATCGTCCGACGCCGCCGAAGCTCGACGGCTTGAAGCTCGTCGTGTCGCGTTACGAGCAGGTCGAAGGGGAGTTCCTCTACAAGCCCGTGAAGGCGGAAGTGAAGCCGCTCCGCTTCTTCGTCGAGGGCGACGAATACAAGCTGCTCGGGCTCTTCCCGACCAAGACGCACCTGTTCGGCACGGGCGACGAGGAATACCCGGTGTATCTGCTCGGCACAGACCAGTTTGGGCGCGACGTGTTTTCGAGGATGCTCTATGGCTCCCAGATTTCGCTCTCGATCGGGCTCATCGGGATCATGATTTCGTTCACCATCGGGCTCGCCGTCGGCGGGATGTCGGGCTACTGCGCGGGCATGACCGACACGGTCATCATGCGGTTGTGCGAGCTGATCATGTCGATGCCCGCGTTGTATCTCATCATGGCGCTGCGCGGCGCGTTTCCATCGGACATCAGCTCGGCGCAGGCCTACCTGATGATCATCGCGATTCTCGCGTTCGTGCGCTGGGCGGGGATGGCGCGCGTGATCCGCGGGATGGCGCTGTCGCTGCGCGAGCGGCCGTTCGTGCTCGCGGCGCGTTCGCTCGGGCTGCCGGCCTGGCGCATCATCGGGCGGCACATTTTGCCAAACACCTTCAGCTACGTAATCGTGGCGGCGACGCTCAGCGTGCCCTACTACATCCTCGGTGAAGTGGTGCTGAGCTTCCTCGCGGTGGGCATCCAGGAACCGCAGGCGAGCTGGGGCAACATGCTCACGGCGGCGCAAAACGCCGAGCATCTGCGCAGTTATCCGTGGTTGCTGGCGCCGGGCGGGGCTATTTTCATCACGGTGCTGGCGTTCAACTTCCTCGGCGACGGACTGCGCGACGCCGCGGACACGAAGAGTTAACCCGATGAACCACGAAGACACGAAGGTCACGAGGCACGCACCGATGGCGCAGGTTTTCGCCTGCATCGTGTCGTTCGTGTCGTCGCGATGAACTTATGTCACTCCTCGAAATCAAAAACCTTCAGCTCGAATTCGGTGCGGGGGCCGATGCCTTGCGCGCCGTGGACGGCGTGTCCTTCACCATCAGCGAGGGCGAGACCGTCTGCCTTGTCGGCGAGAGCGGTTGCGGCAAGAGCGTCACCGCCCTGAGCATCGCGCGGCTCGTGCCCACGCCGCCGGCCCGATACGTCGGCGGCGAAATCCTCGTGCAGGGACGCGATGTGCTCCGGATGGGCAAGACCGGCCTGCGGCAGATTCGCGGCGGTGTGGTGAGCTACGTGTTTCAGGAGCCGGGCGCGTCGCTCAATCCCGTCTTCCGCGTCGGCAGCCAGATCAAGGAGGCGCTCCAGCTCCACCGCCCGCACGTCGCGACCGACGAGGAAGTCATCCGCCTGCTCAAGCTCGTCGGCATTCCGGCGCCCGAATCGCGCATCCGCGATTATCCGCACCAGATGTCCGGCGGCATGCAGCAGCGCATCATGATCGCGATGGCGCTCGCGTCGGAACCGAAGCTCCTCGTGGCCGACGAGCCGACCACCGCGCTCGACGTGACGATTCAGGCGCAAGTCCTGGAACTGCTCCTCGAACTCAAAGCCAAGCTGCGCATGAGCATGCTGCTCATCACGCACAACCTCGGCATCGTCGGGGACATCGCCGACCGCGTGGCCGTGATGTATGCGGGGCAAATCGTCGAACTCGCGCCCGCGCGCGCCTTGCTGCAGCGCCCGCTGCATCCCTACACGCAGGCGTTGATGGGCTCCGTGCCCAAGCTCGGCCATGAGGCGGAGCGGCTCACTTCGATCCCCGGCAACGTGCCCAACCTCGGCCAGTTCCCCGCCGGCTGCCGGTTCCATCCGCGCTGCCCGAAGGCGCAGGCGGAGTGTTCTCACAAGCCGCCGGAACTCGTCGAAATCGAACCGGGGCGATGGGTGCGTTGTCCCTTTTGGAATCCGCAATCCGCAATCCGCAATCCGCAATCCCCGTGAACCTCCTCGAAGTCCGCAACCTCAAAGTCCACTTTCCCGTCAAGCACGGCGTCTTCAGCCGCGTGAAGGCGTGGGTGAAGGCCGTGGACGACGTGAGCCTCGCGCTCGAACCCGGTGAGACACTGGGCCTCGTCGGCGAAAGCGGCTGCGGCAAGACCACGCTTGGCCGTGCCATCATCCGGCTCATCGAGCCGACCGCGGGCGGGGTGCTGTTCGAGGGCGAGGACATTTCCAAGCTCAACGGGAGCGAACTGCGCTCGCGCCGTCGGAAGTTCCAGATGATTTTCCAGGACCCGGTCGGCTCGCTCAATCCCCGCATGACGGTCGGGGAGATCATCGGGGAGGCGATCGACATCCACAAACTGGCGGCGGACGACGCCGCCCGCGCGAAACGCATCGCGCAACTGCTCGAAGCCGTCGGGCTCGACCCGTTGCACGCGCAGCGCTACCCGCACGAATTCAGCGGCGGCCAGCGGCAGCGCATCGGCATCGCCCGCGCGCTCGCGGTGGAGCCGAAGTTGATCGTCTGCGACGAACCGGTCAGCGCGCTCGACGTCTCCGTGCAGGCGCAGATCATCAATCTCCTCCAAGACCTCCAGCGCGGGCGCGGTCTCGCCTATCTCTTCATCGCGCACGACCTCGCAGTGGTCGAGCACATCAGCCGCCGCGTGGTGGTGATGTATCTCGGCAAGGTCGTCGAGGTGGCCGAGTCGAAGGCGCTCATCCGCGCGCCGAAGCATCCCTACACGCAGGCGCTCATCTCCGCCGTGCCGGTGGTGGATCCCGACTCGAAGCGCCGCCGCATCGTCTTGCCGGGAGACGTGCCCTCGCCGATCAACCCGCCGCCGGGTTGTCCGTTTCATCCGCGATGCCCCGTGGCCGAGGCGCGGTGCAAGTCGGAGGTGCCCGCGCTGCGCGAGGTTTCACCCGGCCACTTCGCGGCCTGCCATCTCGCGAAGTAGGTTCTGAGGCGCGCCCGGGTTTCGAGCCCACAGGACACGCAAAGCTCGCGCGCGTTCTTCAGCCCGGAGCGGAGGAAAACCGGGGCACCACTGCCGACGGTCTTGACGCCCGGAAGCGACGAACGGCTGCGAAGTGACTTCATGGTGCGATCCGGAGTTCACGAATGCGCAGAATGTCAGTTGCGGCAGCGATGCCCGCGGTGCAACCTCGCGCGCAATGAAGTGGCTCTCCTCCGCACTGGCTGTGGCCTTGCTCGGCCTTGCATCGGCCGCGCTCGCCTCGGACCTCGCGATCACCAAGCACTCCGCGTTGCGGCTCTCGACCGTGGGCGAGGCGCGCCTCGCGCTGGCGGCCGAGGACGACTTCATCCGGGCGCTGAGCGAGTTTGACCGCGCCTCGCGGATGAAGGTCGAGGCTCCGCCGACGCGCGAGGAGTTTTTGAAGTTCGTCGCCGGCGAGGCTCAGGCTTGGACCGATGCGGAGCAGGCAAAGATGGCGGACGTGGCGAAGGCGGCTCGCGCGAAGCTCGACTCGTTTCGCATTCCGCTGCCGCCGGCCATTCTCGTGGTGAAAACCAGCGGCCGCGAAGAAGCCAACGCTGCGTATTGCCGCGGCACAAACGTGATTGTCTTTCCCCGGCGGTTCGTCGGCGCCCCGGCCCGGACACTCGAATCCGCATTGATTCACGAGTTGTTCCACGTGTTGAGCCGGAATTCGCCGCGGCTTCGGGAACAGATTTACGGGCTGATCGGTTTCAAGCCGTGTGGCGAGATCGAGTTGCCCGCCTCGCTGGGCGCCCGCGCGATCACGAATCCCGACGCGCCGAGGCTGGACTTCCGCATGGACCTTCACCGCGGCGGACAGCCGGTTTCCGTGGTGCCCGTGCTTTTCGCGACTCCAGGGACTTGGACGAAAGAGAAGGGCGGCGAGTTCTTCGCCTACTTCACATGGCGCTTGATGGCCGTCGAGCAGCGCGCCGGCAGGTGGCGTCCCGTGCTCGAGTCGGATAAACCCGTCCTGCTCGCTGAGAAGGACGTGGAGAACTTCCGCTCGCAGATCGGTGAGAAAGCCGGTGATGTGCTGCAAGCGGAAGAGATCGCCGCGGAGAACTTCGTGCGGATGATCGAGTCGCGGGAGGGTGGCGCGGCGCGGGTCCCCGCGGCGATGCGCGAGTTGTTCGAGCCATGAGCCGTGGCCGCGCCGTCGCCTTGGTGCTGCTGACCGCTCCCATGTGGAGTGCGGGCGGCGTGCTCATCAAGTCCGTCGAGTGGCACCCGATGGCGATCGCCGGGGGTCGGAGCGCATTCGCGGCGCTGACCGTGTGGGCGCTCGCGGGCGGAGCCTTGGTGGTCGCGGCCGCGACGCTGCACGGGGTCATCACGGCGCGCGAAACAACCGCCGGACCTCCGCGCGGCGCCTGAGGGGTGAGCGATCAATCCTCGCCGGGAAGCTGCGGGGGCCTGAGTGAGAGGTCGCCGGCCGCTGACTTCTCGAGCTGATGAATCCGCAGCTCGGCGTCGGCGAGCTTCGACTGGCAGGCGCGGGCAAGTTTCACCCCCTCCTCGTAGCGCGCGAGCAACGTCTCGAGCGGGAGGTCGCCACTTTCCATCTCCGTCACGACACGCTCGAGTTTTTGCAGCGACTCTTCGAAGGTCGGCCCGGCAGCGGGCGCGGATTTGGAGGCTTTAGACATGGGGGCAGGGTAGGTCCGCCGCGCAAAAGAGTCGAGTGCGGAACTCGCAGGCGGGCCTTCGTCGGTTGACAGGTCCCGATCGTTCTCGGATTGTCGCGAGCGACGAAAGGACTCATGCCACTGCTCGACGACTTTGCCCTGCTCCTTCGCGGCTCCGACGACGTCGCCGTCGTGAAGCGCCCATTGAAGCCCGGCGTCGAGCTCGACCACCATGGAAGGCGCTTTGTCACAGCGAGGGGCATTCCACCGGGACACAAGATCGCGGTTGCATCCATCGCCGAGGGCGCGCCGATCCGCAAATACGGGCAGACCATCGGCTTCGCGCGGGCCGCCATCGCGCCGGGCGAACACGTCCACACGCACAACGTCGAGCTCAAGGATTTCGGGCGAGACTACGCGTTCTGCGTGGACGCGCGGCCCGTAGCGTTTTATCCGCGGTCGGCGATGCGGACCTTTCAAGGCTACCCGCGGCCAGCGGGCAAGGTTGGCACGCGCAATTACCTCGCGGTGATCTCGACGGTGAACTGCTCGGCGGGCGTTTCGCGTTACGTCGCCGACCGCTTCAAGGGGCCGGATTTTCAACGCGACTTCCCGGGCGTGGACGGCGTCGTCGCATTCACGCACAAAGTCGGCTGCGGCATCCAACCCGGCGAACCGCACAAGGTGTTGCAACGCGTCGCGGCGGGCATTGCGCGGCATCCAAACATCGCGGGCTATGTCATGATCGGGCTCGGCTGCGAGGTGAATCAGGTGCAGTTCGTCGTGAAGGACCACAAGCTCGACGAACCACTGCCCGGCGAACAGAAGCCGACCTTTCTCACGATTCAAAACTCCGGCGGCGTGCGGAAGACCGTCGAAGCCGCGGCGGCGGCCGTCGCGCGGTTGCTTCCCGCCGCGAACGCGATGAAGCGCACGCCGCAGCCGGTGTCAAAGCTCATCCTCGCCGAGAATTGCGGAGGCTCCGACGGCAACAGTGGCATCACCGCGAACCCCGCGCTCGGTGTCGCCTCCGACGAACTCGTGCGCTTTGGCGGAACCTCGGTGCTTGCGGAGACGCCCGAGATTTATGGCGCGGAACATCTGCTCACACGCCGCGCCGTGTCGCCGGCCGTCGGGCAGAAGATCGTGGACCTGATTCACTGGTGGGAGAATTACGCCCGCGCCAACGGCGGCTCGATTGACAACAACCCGAGCTACGGCAACAAGGAAGGCGGGCTCACGACGATTTACGAGAAGAGCCTCGGCGCGGTCGCGAAGGGCGGTCAGTCGCCGCTCGCCGCGGTGTATGGCTACGCCGAGGAAATCCACACGCCGGGATTCTGCTTCATGGACACGCCCGGCTACGACCCGGTGAGCATGACGGGACTCGTCTGCGGCGGCTGCACCATCGGCGTCTTCACGACCGGCCGCGGCAGTGTTTACGGCTGCAAGCCCGCGCCGTGCATCAAGGTCGCGACCAACACCGCGATCTACAACCACATGATCGAGGACATGGACCTCAACGCCGGCACCATCCTCGACGGCACGGAAACGGTGGAACAAGTCGGGCAGCGCATCTTCGAGGAAATCATCGCCGTCGCCGGCGGCAAGAAAACGAAGAGCGAACTCGCCGGCCTCGGCGACGACGAATTCGCGCCGTGGCTGTTGGGCGCGCAGTTTTAGTCGGTGAACCGCGCGCGGCTAACTCAGCCCCTTCACGTCCCAGCCTTTGCGATACGCGCGCCGGATGAACGGGTTCGCCTCCTTCACGTTCTTGAACTTGAGCGACCTCGCATCCCACTCGAGCGTCGTCTTCGGGAAGCGCGACGCGATGCCGCCGAGCAGCACGGTCTCGGTGAGCGGGCCGGCGTAGTCGAAGTTCGCCGACGTCGTCCCGTTGCCGCGCACGGCCTCGACGAACGAGTGCCAGTGATTCACCGGGTCGAGCTTCGGCAGGTTGAACGCCTTCACGTCCACCTCGGGCAACAGGATCGGCCGGGCCACGTGCGGCAGCACCATCACGCCCTTCGTGCCGATGAAGATCGAGCCCTGATCCGGCTGTTTCACCGGGCCGAGCAGCGCGAGGATTTCCGCGGGCGGACGCTGACTGCCGTCATACCAGGTGACCGTCACCGACTTGCCGTCGGTGAACGGCGTGCCGGGGAAGACGTAGTGAACCACGGCGTCGTTGGCCCAGTTGTGGGCGTTGGGCGTCGGCCCCTCGGAGCGCACCGTGAGCGGCGCGGTGACACCGAGCGCTTTGAAGACGGGGTCGTAAATGTGGCAGCCCATGTCGCCGAAGGTGCCGGTGCCGAAATCGAGCCGCTTGCGCCAGTTGCCCGGATGATAATAGCCGCCGCCGATGAACGGCCGCGACTCCGCGGTGCCGAGCCACAAGTCCCAGTTCAAGGTGTCGGGCACGGGATCGGTCTTGTCCGGGCGCGCCGTGGTGTCGCCCCACTTCTTGCTGCTCCACGTGTGCACATCCTTGACCTTGCCAATGACGCCCGCCTGCACGTATTGCACCGCGAGTCGATACGCCATGTCGGAGTGGACCTGGATGCCCATTTGCGTCACGAGCTTCTTCTCGCGCGCGACCTCGGTCAGCCGGCGGGACTCATAGACGTCGTGCGTGAGCGGCTTCTGCCCGTAAACGTGCAAGCCGAATTGCATCGCGCTCATGCCCATCGGCGCGTGCATGTGGTCGGGCGTGGAGACGTTCACGCAATCAAGGTTCTTGTGCTCCTTGTCGAGCATCTCGCGCCAATCCTGGTAAACGTTCACTTCGGGGAATCGCTTCTTCGCAGCTTCGGCCCGCGACGTGTCCACGTCCGCGACGGCGACCAGTTTCACCGCCTTGTGGCTCGTGATCGCGCCCCAGTCCGCGCCCGCCATGCCGCTCGCGCCGAAGCTCGCGTGGCGCACGGTCCCGGACGGCGGCGCAGCGCGCAGGCCGCTTGTGACGAACGGCGCGGCGAATCCTGCCGCGCCGAGTTGTTTGAGAAAGGAACGGCGTGATCGGTCAGTGGTGGGCTTCATGTGGCTTTCGGTTCGCATGGTCTGACTGCTTCGGACGGAGTGTGAATTCAGTCTTTGAGCGGACGAAGCGTGCGCTCCCCCGCACGGCAGTGCCTCGCCTTCAAGCTTCATGTGCGTCCTCAACGAACCGCGTGGACATGTCCTTCAGCGCGCGGCCCAACATCGCGGGGTGCCTCGTGAGCCAGCGGACCATTCCCTTCGCCGCCGCCGTCGGCACGAGCCACCGGAGTCCGTCGAGGACGTGCCGCGCCACGCGTGTCGGAGTCATCGAGCGTTCGTTGGCCGGACGCCGTCGCCGCTCGTAGTCGGCGGGCAAGTCCGGCGAGCCCCCCAGCATCAACTCCGCGAGCGCGACCGCGTCGGCGATGGACATGTTCGCGCCTTGTCCGCCTGCGGGGCTGACCGAGTGTGCCGCGTCGCCCATCAGCAACGCGCCCGGCGCACTGTAACGCTGCGCGTGTCCCCACGGCCGCGCCACACGGAAGAAGCCGCCGGGAAACTCGCGTCCAGCAACGACCTCACGCAACCGCTCGTCTGTGCGGCAGAATTCCAGCCATGAATCGGCGATGCGCGGGTTCGCGTCGAGCGCCGCGCCTTTGATGAGCACCATGGCCACGCCGATTCCGCCCGGCAACGAGCCCGCTCCGAGCGCAAGGATGCCCGAATCGCCGCGGCTCCAATTCGGCCACAAGTGGACCGTGGCTTGAGGCAGCGACGCTGGCCACGAGTCGAGCGCGGCGCAAAGGAACTCGACCGGGAACATCCGCGTGGACATTGCGATGCCCGCGGCCTCGCGAATGAGCGAGCGCGTGCCGTCGTCGCCAACGGTCCAGTCCGCCAGCCACTCGTCCTCGCGTTTCGTTGCGAGGTCGCGCGTGCGCAGGCCCACGATGCGCCCGGCGTCCTTCAACACCTGCACGACCTCCACGCCGCGCCGCAGCTCGAAGCCACCGAGGCGCAGCAGTTGCTCGCGTGTCTCGTTGGGATTCGTGAAGCACGGTTGCACCCCGGCACTCACGAACGTCTCCACCGTCGCGATTGGCAGAAAATGTTCGCCGTCGTGCACACTGATTCCCCGTAACGGAAGGAACGCCGCACGCTCCCACGTCGCGCGCGGCGCGAGCGAGCAGAGAGTCTTCGTCGTAACCGGCCAGAGAATCTCCGGCCGCAGCCATTTCGGCGGTCCAAGACTCCGCTCAATCACGGCGACGCGCCTTCCACCTCGCGCAAGCAGTTGCGCCAGCACGCCACCGCCGATGCCACCGCCTGCGATGAGCACGTCGTAGCGCATGGCTGGAGTTGTTCGCGAGCTACGGCACTTCGACGATGGCCTTGATGACGCCGGTCTCGGGCTTGGTCCAGTCAGTGAAGACGGCGATCATGTCGTCGAGCTTCGCGTGGTGCGTGATCCACGGGCGCGTGTCGATGCGGCCCTCCTCGATCAGCTTGATGATGCGCGTAAAGTCGGGCGGCAACGCGTTGCGCGAGCCCATCATGGTGATTTCGCGCCGATGGACAATGGGCGCGTGCGGGAAGGCGACCTCCGCCTGCGTGATGCCCACATAGACAAGCCGGCCGGTGAACGCGCAGTATCTCAACGCGGCGCTCATGGATTTGTTGCTGCCCGTCGCGTCAATCACGCACTGCGCGAGCGCGCCGCCCGTGAGCGACGTGAGCGCGTCGAGCTCCGTGCCGTCGCCTTTCGCTGTGATGGTGTCGGGCACGCCCATCTTCGCCCGCACGAAGTCAAGCCGCTGCTCGTTGAGGTCCATCACAATGGTGCGCGCGCCAGAGAGCTTGGCGAACTCGACGACGCTCAGGCCGATTGGCCCCGCGCCGATGACCAGCACGGTCTCGCCCGGTTGCGGTGTGGCGCGGTTCACGGCGTGGCAGCCGATGGCGAGCGTCTCGACGAGAGCGCACTGCTCGGGCGTGAGCCGGTTCGCGGGATGCAGCTTTCGCGCGGGCAGGACCATCCGCTCGGTCATGCCGCCGTCCACCATCACGCCAAGCACCTTGAGGTTCTCGCAGCAGTTCGTCGCGCCCTTGCGGCACGGGAAGCATGCGCCGCAGTTCATGTAAGGCTCCACCGAGCAGCGGTCGCCGGGTCTCACGTTCACGACGCCTTCGCCCACTTCGAGGACCTCGACGCCCAGCTCGTGGCCGGGGATGCGCGGGTAGATGAAGAACGGCATCTTGCCGAGGTAGCCCCCGATGTCCGTCCCGCAAATCCCAATGCGATGCACGCGGACTAACGCTTCGCCGGATCGCGGCGCGGCCGGATCGGCGGTTTCAATGCGGCGCCACGCGAGTGGCCTTTCGAGTTGGAGGGCTTTCATGCGCGGCGAAGCTATGCAGACAGACCTCAGCGGAGCAACTCCGCCGCAGTCCATGGCTGTTCGCGTTTGGCGTTTGCATCGCGAACGGACTTCACCTCTGCCGCTGTCACCGGTGACGCCTGCTGGCCGTAGCTCGCGCGCACGAAGGTCAGCACGTCGGCG
>Ga0194131_10004814_pt1 | contig 20001 bp, 20 predicted proteins | sample TA2KigO120mmetaG_FD_148631 | JGI IMG/M metagenome (GOLD analysis project Ga0194131, IMG submission 148631) | Freshwater microbial communities from Lake Tanganyika, Tanzania - TA2015053 Kigoma Offshore 120m | ecosystem: Environmental > Aquatic > Freshwater > Lake | place: Tanzania: Lake... | reverse complement strand
CGAACTTCGCGGCCTGCGCGTGGGCGAATGCGTCGTTCATCATGAAGAGCGATTGCAGCGGCGTGGTGCTCGGCTCGCGCGTGGCGGTGCTGGAGTTCGGGTCCGCGCCGTCGAAGAGCGCGAGGAAGGGGTGCTTCCGCAGGCGCTGCTGCATCTGATAGACCGTGCGCTGGCGGTTGTCGTAGTTGGCGAAGAACTGGTTGTGCTGCGTGAAGCCCCACGTGTGGACGGGCGGGAACGGGTGCGCGCCGCCGGTGGTTTCGTCGAGGTCGCCACTGACGAAGAGCAGCGCGTCGCGGATGGCTTCGGCATCGAGGCGACGCCGATCGGCGCGCCACCAGAGGACATTGTTGGGGTCTTTGACTGTGTTCTTCGCGAAGAGTTGGGCGGGCGAAGTTGTGGACTTGCCGAACAAACCAAAGAATGAACCTCCTCGTGCCTCTCCCCCGGTGGGGGGGAGGGGATTCGCTTCTGGCCCACTCGCGAGCTGCCAAGTTCGCGAGGTCAGGATGAGCCGGTGCATGGCCTTCACGGACCAGCCGCTCTCAATGAACTTCTTAGCCAAAAAATCCAGCAGCTCGGGATGCGTCGGGGCCTGGCCGCGTGTGCCGAAGTCGTTCGGCGTGCCGACGAGACCGCGGCCGAAGTGGTGTTGCCAAACGCGGTTCACGAGGACCCGCGCAGTGAGCGGGTTGGCGGGGTCGGCAATCCAGTTGGCGAGTTCGAGCCGGCCGCTGTTGCCACAATCTTTCGGCAGCGGTTGGCCGCCGAGCACTTGCATGAAGCGGCGCGGGACTTCTTCGCCAAGCCGCGCCGGGTCGCCGCGCACATGGATGCGGGCGTGAGCCGGTTTGCCGTTGTCGGCGACGGCGTAAGCGAGTTCGTAAGGGACGGTTTCGTTATGTTGTTTGTGTTTGGCCTTCGCGGTGGCGATGGCCTTGGTGGTGTCGTCCACTTTGGCTTTCTTGTCGGGCGCGTCGGCGGGGAGTTTGTCGGCTTCGGCCTTGGCGGACTCGGCTTTTTTCACGTCGGCGTCAAGGGCGGCGAGTTGTTCCTTCCACGCTTTCGTCGCGGCTTCAACTTCCGCCTTCGCGCCAAGCGCGACGAGGTTGGCGGGGCGGTTCATGCCTTCGCTGCCGGGGTGCGGAAAAGTCGTGCTGCTGAAGATGCCGTAGAGCGCGTAATAGTCGGGGCTGGAGATGGGGTCGAACTTGTGGTCGTGGCAGCGGGCGCAACTGAGCGAGAGGCCGAGGAAGGCGCGGCCGGTGTTTTCAATCGCGTCCTCGATGGTGAGGTGCGGCTCGCCTTTACCGCCGCCGAAGTGGCGCGCGATGGCGAGGTAACCGGTGGGGATGGGGTCTGGGGTCTGGGATTTAGGGTCTGGGGGGAGGAGGTCGCCGGCGAGTTGCTCGCGGATGAAGCGGTCGTAGGGCTTGTCCTCGTTGAAGGCTTTGATGACGTAGTTGCGGTATTTGTAGGCCTGCGGGACGGGATAGTCGGAGGCATTGCCGCAGGTGTCGGCGTAGCGGACCACATCGAGCCAGTGGCGGCCCCAGCGTTCGCCGTAATGGGGTGAGGCGAGGAGGCGGTCCACGGCGGAAGCCAGTGCGGAATGCGGAATGCGGAATGCGGAATTCTTCGCGTCCCACTCACACTGCTTGACGAACGCCTCGGTATCCTCCGGCGTCGGCGGCAGGCCGGTGAGATCGAAGGTGAGCCGGCGAATCAACGTGCGCGGGTCGGCGTCGGGCGCGGGCGCGACGCCGGCCTTCTCCATGCGTGCGAGGGTGAAGTGGTCGAGTTCGTTGCGCGGCCAGGTTTTGTCTTTCACCTTGGGCAGCGGCTGAACTTTGACTGGCTGGTAGGCCCAGTGTTTGCGGCCTTCCTCGACGCTGATGGCGTAGGCCGGCTTGGCCGGCGCGGCAGCGGCCAGGGCGGGGGCGTTCGTGCGCGGGTCGGGCGCGCCGAGCTTCACCCACTCGACGAGGTCGTTGATCTGCGTGGTGGTGAGCCGCGAGTCGGGCGGCATCTTGAATTCCTTGTCCCAGTGGCGGACGCCTTTGATGAGCAGCGAGTCGTCCGGTTTGCCGGGGAGGAGCGCGGGACCAGAATCGCCGCCCTTGACCCAGCCGTCACGCGAGTCGAGGCGGAGGTTGCCCTTGGCCTTCTTCGCGCCGTGGCATTCGTAGCAGTGCTCGGCGAGCAGCGGGCGAACGCGCTTCTCGAAAAAGGCAATCCCTTCCGAGGAGTCAGCGGCCAGTCCTGTCGACGAAGTGGCGAGCGCGGCGAGTGCAGGCGGAAGGGAAACCGCCGGCAGCAGGCCAAAAAGTGCGCGGAATAACTTTGATAGCTTCATGAAAACTACGCCGTCCACAAATCAGATCTTGGCCGGCTAAATTTGGACGCACATTTGCACCGGCAAACTTCAGCGTAATCACGATCCTCATTGCCGTAGCACTGCGCTAGGCGCCATCGGACTAGAACGGCGTATGTTTCCTGGGGAATTTTCTCGAGCGGCAAGTGAGTAACTAATGCCCCATACATCCATCTTAAGAGCGGGGAGGTACGGGATTTTGAGTGTGAATTTGGAATACTGCCGTCGGAAACTCACCCCCATTGATCCACCGCTTCAATCGCGCACCCCTCACTCCTCGGACACAAACCACCGCAGGTGCTGGTTAAGGACGGGGCGCTCCTTCGTGCTAACGCGGACGGCCTTGGCAAGGAACTCAGCGCGGATTTGCGCGAGTTCGCCGCAATCCAGCCAATTGCCACCGCACTGTGGACAGGTGTCCACTTGCGCGCGGCGTTGGGCGCTGTAGAAGTTGCGTTGCATGATCACCGCACAGCGCGGGCAAGTGCGCTTGGCAGCGTGATCCACTACCACCTCGGCATCTACGGTGACCATCGTCTGCTCCCACGCAGAGGATTCGTGCGGCTCGTCGAAGCGCTTCAGCTCGAAGTTATCGAACCACAGCCCGCCGCATCCGCCATGGCAGGCGTCCACCTCCACGCCCTCGATATGGAGCGCAGTGAGCGGGCGAGTGCAGGCGGGGCAGTTCATGATGTGTGTACGAAGCTAAGCAAGCGGCCGTGAGGCGTCAACGCGGAGCCTTGCGCAGCTCCACCGCTCTCGCCATCTTCTGGCCATGCGCCTAAAGTTTCTCTACCTCTCCATCTTTGCGGTGCTAGGTGGATCGGTTCAACCAGCCATCGCCGCACCACGCCCGCCCAACGTCATCTTTATCATCGCCGACGATCTCGGCTATGGCGACCTCGGCTGTTATGGGCAGAAAATAATCCAAACGCCACACCTTGACCGGATGGCCGCCGAAGGGATGCGCTTCACGCAGCATTACTCTGGCAACGCCGTGTGCGCGCCGTCGCGCTGCGTATTGATGACCGGCAAACACCCTGGCCATGCCTTCATTCGCGATAATCACCAATATCGCCCCAAGCCCGAGGAAGGTCAGTATCCCATCCCCGCCGAAACGGTGACCCTCGCCAAGCTCTTCCAGCAACGCGGCTACGTAACCGGCGGCTTTGGCAAGTGGGGCCTCGGCGGCCCGGGCACCTCGGGTGAGCCGCTTAAGCAAGGCTTCTCCCGCTGGTATGGCTACAACTGCCAAGCGGTCGCGCACAACTTCTACCCGACCTACTTATGGGACAACGACCAGCAAGTGCCGCTTAACAACGCCAAGTTCCCCGCGCACGACAAATTCCGCGCTGACGAGGATCCCAAAAACGCCAAGTCCTACGCGCGCTTCCAGGGTAAGGCGTATTCCGCTGACCTGATTTCGGAGCAGGCCCGCGCCTTCATCCGCGGAAACAAGGACAAGCCGTTCTTCTGCTACGTGCCCACAACCGTCCCGCACCTTGCACTGCAAGTGCCGGACGACTCGCTCGCCGAATATCTCGGCAAGTTCGACGATCCGCCTTACACCGGTGGCAAAGGCTACCTCCCGCACTTCAAACCGCGCGCCGCCTACGCCGCCATGATCACGCGCATGGACCGAGAAATCGGCGCGCTGATGAAGCTCGTCGCCGACCTCGGCCTCGATGATAACACTATCTGGATCTTCACCTCGGACAATGGCCCGCTTCACGGCCGGCACGAGGGCCTCGCCGGCACCGACGCGATTTTCTTCAACTCCAGCGGTGGCCTGCGCGACGGCAAAGGCACGCTTTTTGAGGGCGGCTTCCGCGTGCCCGGCATCGTGCGTTGGAAGGGCAAGATCGCGCCCAACACCACGAGCGACCGCGTGACTGGTTTTGAGGACTGGATGCCCACCCTCATGGAACTCACTGGCGCGAAAAACGCCGCGCCGAAGGACACCGACGGCCTCAGCTTCGCGCCCACGCTGCTCGGGCAGAAGCAACCCGACCGACCCTTCCTCTACCGCGAATTCCCCGGCTACGGCGGCCAGCAATCGGTCCGCATTGGCGATTGGAAAGGCCTGCGCCAAGACCTCAAGCCCGCCTCCGCCGCGAAGAAATCTCCCGACCTCGCCATCCGCCTTTACAACCTCCGCACCGATCACGCCGAGACGACCGACGTGGCCGCGCAACATCCCGCCGTGGTCAAACAGATCGCCGAAGTGATGCGCGCCCAACACACGCCCTCAGCCGAGTTCCCGTTCCCTGCGCTGGACAAGCCCTGATCCCCGTCTCCACTTTCTTTGCTCCACGCCTTGACGGAGCCAATCGGCAAGCGTTTCCTAATCACCGTTGAACACAGCCCGACCCAACCCGCGCCGCGCCTGGCTCGCCTTCACGCTCGTCGAAACCATGGTAGTCACGCTGATCATTGGCATCCTCGTGGCGCTGCTCCTGCCGGCCATTGTAAAAGCCAAGGCCAAGGGCTTTCAGACCTTTTGCAGCAACAACCTCCGCGGCATCGGCATCGGGATGATCAGCTACGCCGAGTCCCACGACGGCCAGTTCCCGCAGCAGATCCCCTCTACCCAAGGCGGCAGCGCGCCCATTCCCGCCAACGCCATCGTGTCCGGCGGCCTCATCGCCAACGATGTGCGGCCCTTCATCCTCGCCTCCAACTCCCTGGGCAGCGCCAAAATCCTCGCCTGTCCCACCCATCGGGAAATCCAGCCGCCCACGAGCTTCGCTCAGGTGCGCGGGACCAACGTGAGCTACTTCACCAGCGTCCGGCCCCGGCGCGCGAACCACAACACCCTCCTCTCCGGCGACAACAACATCACCTGGATCCAATCCAGCGGCTCCCCGGTGGGCTTCCGCCCCTACTGGACCGCTGCCCGACACGCCGGCGATGGCAATCTGCTCTTCACCGACGGCCGCGTGCAGAGCTACAAGAGCAACGACCTCGCGCAAGTCTTCTACACCGCCGCCCGCACGGGGCGGTAGCCGGTTGTTTGATTGCCAGCCAGCGCCAAGTGCGTCTGAGCTTACACATGATTCGCACACTTTCCTTCGCTGTTTTCTTCGTTGTCACTGTTCAGCTCGGCTTAGCTGCCGAATACCTCCCGCCCGTCGGCTTACCGCGCCCGGAGCGCACCAACCTGCTCGTGTTCCGCGATGTGACGGGGAAAGCGCTGCCGGTGAAGTCCGTGAAGGATTGGGAGCGCCGCCGGGCCGAAATTGTGCGCGGCATGGAGCGCGTGATGGGCGAGCTGCCCGGCGCGGCAAAGCGTGGTCCGCTGGAGATGAAGATCGAGGAGGAGACGGATTGCGGGAGTTACGTTCGTCGGCTCATCATTTACTCCAGCGAACCGGGCGGGCGGGTGCCGGCTTACCTGCTGATTCCAAAAGCCGCCCTGAGCGGGAAGCAGAAGGTGCCCGGCATCCTTTGCCCGCACCCGACGGACAACAGCATCGGACACAAGGTCGTCGTAGGCCTCGGCGGCCGGCCGAACCGCCAATACGCGGCCGAGCTGGCGGAGCGGGGATTCGTCACGCTCGCGCCGGCGTATCCGCTGCTGGCGAACTATCAGCCGGACCTCAAGGCGTTGGGCTGGGAGAGCGGCACGCTGAAGGCCGTGTGGGACAATATGCGCGGCCTCGACCTGCTGGAGTCGCTGCCGTTCGTTAACGCGAAGGCCGGCTTTGGTGCCATCGGCCATTCGCTCGGCGGACATAACTCGGTCTATACCGCCGTGTTTGACCAGCGCATCAAGGTGATTGTGTCGAGCTGCGGGCTCGATTCCTACCTCGACTACATGAGCGGCAACCCGAAAGTCTGGGAGCCGGAGAAAGGCTGGTGCCAGACGCGTTACATGCTCAAGCTCGCCAGCTATCGCGGCCGACTGGAGGAGATTCCCTTTGACTTCCATGAAATGGTCGGCGCACTCGCCCCGCGCGTATGCTTCATCAGCGCGCCGCTCAAAGACTCGAACTTCAAGTGGGAAAGCGTGGACCGCGTGGCGATGGCAGCGGCACAAGTTTACAAGCTCCACGGCAAGCCCCAGAACTTGCTGGTCGAACATCCCGACTGCGATCATGACTTTCCCGACGCGATGCGCGAAAAAGCTTACGGCTTGTTCCGCACGCATTTGAAGTGACACTCGCGGCGGGCCAAAGAAGGCTCGCTGCGGCGGTGGGTTCCAACCAAGCTCATAGCGATGTTCAGCATGAAACCACCCGCTTTGCTTTTGCTTCTGCTCGGGCTGGCGGCACAGAGTGCCGCCGTGGACATCATCGCACATCGCGGCGCATCGCACGACGCGCCGGAGAACACGCTGGCCGCGTTCAAGCTCGGATGGGAGCAGGGCGCCGACGGGGTCGAGTTGGACATCTGGCTGTCCAAGGACGGGAAGATTGTCTGCCTGCACGATGCCGACACCAAGCGCACCGCCGGCGTGGCGAAGAAGGTCGCCGAGAGCACGCTGGCGGAGCTGCGCGCGCTAGAGGCCGGTGCTTGGAAGGACGCGAAGTGGCGCGGGGAAAAAATTCCCACGCTCACCGAAGCGCTCACCGCCATTCCCTCCGGAAAACGGCTGGTCATTGAGGTTAAGGCCGGTGTGGAGATTCTCCCCTCGTTGGTGCGCGACCTGCGAGCCGCCGGCAAGCCCGACGCGCAACTGGTCATCATCAGCTTCAAGCACGACGTATGCGCGGAGGCCAAGCGGCTGTTCCCGAAAATCCCCGTGCTTTATCTCTCCAGCTTCAAGCAGGACAAGGACACCGGCGCGTGGTCCCCGCTTGCCGCGGAGCTGATTGAAAAAGCGAAATCCGCCGGGCTGGACGGCCTCAACCTCAGCCACAAGGGGCCGCTGGACGCCGGGTTCGTGAAGCAGACGCATGCGGCCGGCCTGAAGTTTTACGTGTGGACGGTAAACGACGCGGAGATCGCGCGTAAGCTGCTGGCCATCGGGGTGGATGGGATCACCACCGACCGGCCGGGCTGGCTGCGCGAGCAATTGCGCTGAACCCCAGAGTGCGCGGCGGCTTCCGGCTTGCCACGTGTGACTTCGTTGTTAAAGTACGGGGACATTTCAGCCGCCGATAGGGCGGTTTTTTGTTCCACCAAATCCAAACCGGCGACGCGCACCAGTGAAAATCTTTAGCGGCACCTCTAACCGGCCCCTCGCGCAGGCGATCTGCGACTCCATCAACATGCCGCTAGGCGCGTGCACGGTGGACGCATTCCCCGACGGTGAGACCTTCGTAAAAATTGACGAGAACGTGCGCGGCGAGGATGTGTTCGTGGTTCAGTCAACTAGCCCGCCGACGAACCACAATCTGATGGAGATGTTCATCATGATTGATGCGCTGCGCCGAGCCAGCGCCAAGCGGATTACGGCGGTAATGCCCTTCTACGGGTATGCGCGCCAAGACCGTAAAGACCAGCCCCGCGTGCCCATCACGGCCAAGCTCGTCGCCAACTTGATTGTGGCCGCCGGCGCGAACCGCTTGCTCACGATGGACCTGCACGCGCAACAGATTCAGGGCTTCTTTGACATCCCGGTGGACCATCTCTATGCCGCGCCGGTGATGTATGACTATCTCCGTTCGCTCAACCTGACCGACCTCGTGGTGGTTAGCCCAGATGTAGGCGGCCTGAAAATGGCGCACGCCTATTCCGAGGTGCTCAACGGGGGGCTGGCCATCGTGGCCAAGCGCCGTAAGAGCGCGACGGAGGTCGAGTCGATGGCGGTAATAGGCGAAATTCGCGGCAAGAACGTCCTGCTCGTGGACGATTTGACCGAAACAGCGGGCACACTGACCGCCGCCGCAAAACTGCTTAAACGCAAAGGGGCAAAGAAGATCTACGCCTGCGTTTCGCATGCCATTCTCAATCCGATGGGCATAGACCGGCTGCGAAATTCAAAGATTGACGAACTAATCACGACTGATACTGTCCTCCGCCCTGCCCTGGATCGGGTGGCAATAAAAACCTTGTCCGTGGCGGGCTTGCTGGGTGAAGCCATCAAGCGAATTCATAGTAATTCGTCGGTGACATCACTCTTTGAATTTAAGGGCGGACGGACGAGCTGAATGAATCAGCCCGCTGCTCCGAAGTAGAATTTGACATGAAATCAGTTGCCATGAACGCGCAGCCGCGCGCGGCGGTAAAGCACTCCGCCGTCAAGAAACTCCGTGCCACTGGCCAGATCCCCGCGGTCATCTATGGCCGCCTCGCACCCCCGCAGAACTTGGAGCTTAACTCCCGCGAGTTTGGTGACGCCATCGCCCAACACGCCAGCGAGAACATTCTCGTGGATCTCAGTGTTAAAGGTGATCGGCGCCCGCAACGTCTCGCGCTAGTGCAAGAGATTCAGCACCACCCCTTACATGGCCACATACTCCACGTGGACTTCCACGAGGTTGCAGCGGATGAGATGGTCACCATCAATGTGCCTGTCGAGTCCACTGGAGAGGCTATTGGCGTCAAGACCAGCGGTGGCGTCCTAGAACGCGTCATGTTCCGCCTCAAAATCCGTGCGCTGCCCAAGGATTTGCCCGAAGTTCTCATCGTGGACGTGACTCATCTCGACGTGGGCAAGGCCATTCACCTTGGCGATATCAAGCCGCCCGCCGGCTGCGAGATTCTCGGCCACAAAGAGCTCACCGTTCTCGCCGTCGCCGCCCCGGTCACCGAGGTGCAGGAGGCAGCGGCGACTGCGGCTGCCGCCGACGCTCCGGCCCAACCCGAGATGATCAAAGAGAAGAAGGAAGAGGGTAAGGAAGGCGCTGCCGCTACTCCGGCGAAGGAAGGCGACAAGAAGGCGGAAGAAAAGAAGCCCGCCGAGAAGAAAAAATAGTTTCGGGCGTATTGCCCGTCCTCGCGCATGGAGAATTTGCATCTCATCGTGGGGTTGGGCAATCCGGGATCGGGTTACGCTCAGACCCGCCACAACGCAGGGTTCTTGCTGGTCGAGCGGTTGGCGCAGCAGTGGCAGGCAGGCTGGGAACTGGAACGAAAGTTCCAGGCCCGTGTCGCAAAGGCCGAGCGCGACGGAAGACGCGTGCTGCTAGTGCAGCCGCAAACGTATATGAATTTGAGCGGCGAAGCGGTCGGTGCGGTTTGCAGTTTTTACCGCGTGTCGCCAGCGCAGGTGTTGGTGGCGGTGGACGATGCGGATTTGCCCTTCGGGGAAATCCGGCTGCGGCCCGGTGGCAGCAGCGGCGGGCATCACGGGCTTGAGTCCGTGGAGCAGCACCTCGCCACACGCGATTATCCGCGGTTGCGGATTGGTATTGGTCGGCGCGACCCGGCGGTCCGAGAGATTACCGGGCATGTGCTCGGCGAATTTAGCGCGGAAGAGCAGAAACTCTTTGCGCAAGTGCTCGCGCAAGCGGGCGAACAAATCGGGTGCTGGCTCGTAGCCGGTATCCAGCAGGCAATGAGTCAGTTTAATGGGCTGGTCAAGAACCAGCCCCAGCAGAAAGACAAACCGTGAAACGTTACGAAGGTCTGTTCATCCTGAACACCGCTGGCAAAGAAGAAGGCGTAACCGACATCATCGAAAAGGTGCGGTCGGAAATCGGCGCTGCCGGCGGCAAAGTGGAAACCGTCCAGAAGATGGATAAGCGCCCATTCGCGCGCGTATCCCACAAAAAGCACTCCTCTGGCTTTTACGTGAACGTAATCTTCGAGGTCGCGCCCACCGCGCTCGCGCCGCTGCGCGCCAAGTTCGCGCTCAACCAAGACGTGTTCCGCGCTTCATTTACGCTCGCACCCGAGGCCGTGACCGAAAAAAAATAACCGCACCCGCCACCACCTATGGCCAACTTCAACAAAGTCATCCTCGCCGGGAATCTGACGCGCGATCCCGAGCTGCGCTACACTCCAAAGGGGACGGCCATCGCGAAGTTCGGCCTCGCCATCAACCGTAATTGGACTGGTGAAGACGGACAGAAGCGCGAGGAGGTCACCTTCGTGGACGTGGACGCCTTTGGCAAGCAGGCTGAGGTCATCGGCCAGTATCTTCGTAAAGGCCGCCCCGTACTCGTTGAGGGCCGCCTCAAGCTCGACCAATGGGACGACAAGCAGACCGGCCAAAAGCGCAGTCGCCTCGGCGTCGTGCTCGAGGCCTTCTCCTTCCTAGACAGCGGCAATCGTGAAGGCGGCGCACCCGCCGCGTCCGCGCCCGCCGCGCGTCCGGCCCGGCCCGCTGCTGGCGCCCCGCCCGCCGAGGCCACCAGTGATGAACCGCCGCAGGGTGACGACGTTCCTTTCTGAGCGCAGCGTAATTCGAAACTCAAACCCGAAACTCAAAACAGTTTTTATGCCCAAAGTTGAAGTCATCCTCACGCATCCCATCATCGGCCTCGGCGCCGAGTCTGACCTGGTGAAGGTCACCGCTGGCTACGCCCGCAACTTCCTACTGCCGCAGCGCCGTGCCATCCTGCCCACCGAGGGCAACAAGAAACGCCTCGAAGCCCTTCGTAAGCGCCGTGCCGAGCGCGAGGCGCACGAGTTAAACACCATGACCGAACTAGCCAAGAGCTTGGGCAAGATGACGCTCATCATCGCCGTGAAGACTGGCGACGAAGGCAAGCTCTTCGGCAGCATCACCAACGGTACCATCGCCGACGAACTCAAGAAGCAATTCGATGTTGGCCTCGACAAGCGCAAGATTCACATCGAGAAGTCCATTAAGGGTCTCGGCGAATACGAGGTTGAGATGCGCCTCCACCAAGAGGTTCGCACGAACCTCAAGGTCGTCATCAAGAGCAGCAACCCGCTACCCGAGCCAGAAGCCGGCCCTGCCCCTGCCGGTCCCGTGACCGAGAAGCGCGGCAAGCGTGCCGCTGCCGAAGCTGCTGCGCCCGCCCCCGCTGTCGACACCAAGCCTGAGCGCAAGGGCAAGGGCACGAAAGCTGAGAAGGCCTGAGTAACCCGCTAAAATTCCTCCGCCACGACCCGCAGGACGTTGGGCAGTACACCCAGCGTCACCGGCAGCATTCCGCAGAGGTCGCCTTCCACCTGGAATGGTACCGACACGGAAGCAGTCAGACGGGCGCGCGCGGCCTGAAACGTCCGCATGTCGCGCGGCGCGCGCGGACCGTTGGTGACGTAGCCCAGCGCATACCGCGTGATTAAAACCCACGAGACACGCGGAAACACGCAAATGTCCAAAAGCCCATCGTCGAGCCGAGCATCGGGAAAGACGGGCAGGCTCCCGCCATAAAAACGCCCGTTGCCCACCAGCACTAGCTCACCCGTCGCTGACTGTCCCTCGGCCTCGACGGTGATCTGCGGGTGCGGGCTACGCATGGCCTTCGCGCCGGCCACGACGTAGGCCAGCGGGCCAATGCGTTTCTTCAGGCCCCAATGCACGAGGCTAATGGCCCGCGCGTCCAAGCCCGCACCAGCGAGTTGAACAAAGTATCGCCGTTGCGTGCGCTCCGAGGTGGCGTATTCCGCGAAGCCCACGTCTATGCGCTTCTCGCGGCCTTCCAACATTGCCCGCCACGCTTCGTGGAACTCCAAGGGCAGGCCCAGTTCACGGGCAAAGACGTTGACCGTACCGAGCGGCAGCACCGCTAATCGTGCTTTAACAAAACCTGAGGGGGTATCTGCGATGCCGTTGATCACCTCGTTCACTGTCCCATCACCGCCAGCCGCGACGATGGTGTCGTAACCCTGTCTTACCGCCTCTGAGGCTAGGCGTTGTGCGTCGCCGGGGGCTTGTGTCGGTTTCAGGGTGACGCCTAGACCGAGTTCGCCTATGCCGTGACGGAAGTGGCGCGCCTTATTTCCCTTGGCCGTGGGGTTAAAGATGACGCACGCGCGCATGAAGGGGCGCCCGATTCAGACGCGCCGCTGGCCGCGCTTTACCGGCGGACGGACTGATGCGTGCGCGACTCGGGCCGCATGTCGCCCACAGAAACGCTCGAATGCGCCGCCGAAGAGGTCTTGCACATCGCGCTGGATTTCCGCCCCGGTTGGCTCCCATCCAGTGGCAGCGAGGTCGGCGTATTTGTCCGTGAGTACCTTGGCGATGAGGCGGCGCGAGTGATCCCACTTGTAGAGGATCTGGTCTAGCACGCGCGCGTCAGAATGCTGTGGCGTGACCGACAGACCGATGAGCTCGAGCCGCATCCGGGTCATCTCCTCGATGAGATACGGGATGTTGGTGAACCACCAGCAGCCAAAAAGGTGCAGGTTACGGAACTTTCGCGCAGCGACGCAGAGAGAATACTGGTTCTCGCGCGCCAGCGCGGTGATGAGGAACTGATTGTCCGGGTGCGCGGCAATGAGGCTCTCGTAAGACGCGGTGTCGCATAAGCCCACGCCGTCACCGGCCAACTTGAGCAGCGGGTTCACACCGCGCTTCACACCGGGCATCATCGCAAACGGCAAGCCAAACTCGCGGCAGTGCGGAAGCACGGCGGTTTCCATGAGCCGCGCACATGAGTTGTTGCCGGGATAGATGAAGTCCGGCGGGAGGGATACCATGAGGTATTGCGCATCAATGCGGCGCGTCCAGTCGGCGAGGAACCGACGCACTTCGTTGACCGTTTTCTCAGACAGCTCGGGGGTCACGTTGTAGCCCCAGTCACGCAGGCGCGGCGCGGCGGAATCGCTCCACGAGAGCAGCAACGGGTCAATGCGCAGCGCGGCGGTGAAGCGCGGGTCGCGCTCGAAGCCACGCTCCCACACCGCGCGCTCGATGTCATCGAACGGCGAGTTAGTCATGCAGATGCGGTTCACGCCCGCGCGCTCCATTACGTGCGTGGTGTAGTCAGCCACGTTCCACTTGGCGAACCACTTCCGTAGTTTTGGCAGGTCACGCTTCTTCACGTCCAAGCCGAGGCGGTTCAGCGTGGTGAGCACGCCCCGGCAGGATTCCGAAATGGGCGAGTGCTGGATAAACAGGGTGTCCCAGATCACGTCCGCTTGCTGTTGCTTGGACATCGCCCAGAACTTGTCGTAAGGCACGTCAAATTGACGGAACGCTTCGGCCACTAGGTAATGATAGACCAGCAGGTCATCAATGCCCCATAGCAACAGCTCGCCGAACGCGGGGTCGTAGAGGTGCGTGTGGATGTCATAGACCGGCGTATTGGCAAGGGTCTTCTCGACCTGAGCGGCAAGCGCGGCCCGGCGTTTGGTGGACACGGGTTGTGTCATCGGTCAGGGAGACTAACCAGCCTGTAAGTTCTCAGGCGATGAAAAGTTACGCTTCACCTACGGCAAGGTCATCGGTCAATCCAGTTTGCGAGGAACCACTCGTAGGTGCGTCGAATCCCCTCAGCGAGGGAAATGCGGGCCTGCCAACCCAGCGCCTGGATACGCGATACGTCGAGCAGCTTACGCGGCGTGCCATCGGGCATCGCCGAGTTCCATTGGACTTCGCCCGAATAACCAATGATGCCACGAATCAACTCAGCCAACTCGCGGATAGTCACATCTTCGCCCACGCCTACGTTGATGAGTTGATCAGACTCGTAACGCTCCATGAGCGCGACGCAGGCGGCAGCAAAGTCATCCACGTGCAAAAACTCGCGGCGCGGACTACCCGTACCCCACAGGGTGACCACCGGTGTACCGGCCATCTTAGCCTCGTGAAAGCGGCGGATCAGCGCAGGCAGCACGTGCGACTTATCGAGGTCGAAATTGTCATTCGGCCCGTAAAGGTTGGTGGGCATCGCACTGATGAAGTTGCGCCCTTGTTGACGGCGGTAGTAGGCACACAATTTAAGTCCGGCGATCTTGGCCAGCGCGTAGCCCTCATTCGTGGGTTCAAGGGCACTGGTGAGCAGGGAGTCTTCGTGCAGCGGTTGCGGAGCATGCTTCGGATACACGCACGAGCTACCGAGGAAGAGCAGCTTGCGGACATCGAAGTAAGCGGCCGCCTCGATGACGTTGTTCTGGATGCGGAGGTTGTCGAGGAGGAACTCGACCTGCGACTCAGAGTTCGCCTTGATCCCACCCACGCGCGCAGCGGCGAGGATCACGTGCGACGGCCGCTCCCGCTCAAAGAACGCACGCACGGCGGCGGTGTCCCGCAACTCCAACTCGGCATGAGTACGCGTAATGATCCGCCAACTAGGGAGGGTCGCGTAGTGGCGCACCAGCGCGCTGCCCGCGAGACCGCGATGTCCGGCAATGAATATGGATTGGTCAGCCATCAGCTAATCACTCGGCCAGCAACCGTTGTGAGTATGCTTTTTTATTTCCCGCATCCGATCAAGTAAAGCGCATTGGCACGCGGCGGCCGGGGAATTCCCTTGCGATTTTGCAGCCCGGCCCGGAAGTTCTCGGCGTGCGCGCGGTTGTCTATCCCGGCAGTTTTGATCCACTCACCAACGGCCACCTCGATGTCATCGAGCGAGCTGCGCGGCTGTTTGACCGCGTGATCGTGGCTGTCGCGCCAAACTCCGAGAAACACCCGCTCTTCACGACGGAGGAACGGTGCAAGCTCGTGGTTGGCGCGACCCGTCGGCTGCGCAACGTCGAAGTGCGCGCCTTCGATGGGCTGCTGGTGGACTACGTGCGCGGCTGCGGCGCGCAGGCCGTCATCCGCGGACTGCGCGCAGTGTCGGACTTCGAGTTCGAGTTCCAAATGGCGCTGATGAACCGCAAACTCGACGAGCGGGTGGAGACCATCTTCATGATGCCCAAGGACACCTACACGTTTCTTAGCTCGCGGCTGGTCAAGGAAATCGCTCAGTTGGGCGGCGACGTGAGTACCTTCGTACCCCGCAACGTCGGCCGCGCGCTGCTGAAGAGGATGCAGCCAAGCACGCCCATGAGGCGCCGATGATGTCCGGTAATTGGCCTGTCTACTTCGCCAAGGGCTGCGGTTGAGCTTTCTCCCACTCGGCCTTCGAAACTTTTTTCGTTTGGTGCAGAAAAACGGAAAGGCCTTTCTTGTTGCCAGAAATCACATCGGGAAGACCGTCGCCATTAATGTCACCGGCGGTGATTTGGGTGCCAACGCCAGAGTTGTCATCAATTAGGTGCGGGATGAAATCCACGGTCTTATCCGCGTTGCGCTGGAGCTTGAACCAGTAGAGCACGGCCGGCGCGTTGGGCTCAGCATCGCCGGCAGGGCCGTGTGCCCAGAAGCGCTTGCCCGTGACGAGATCCTTCGTCCCGTCACCATCCATGTCCGCGAGGGTCTGCGCGTGGAGTTGGCTGAACTTAATGCCAAAGCGGTTGTGCTCGGGCTTGTTATTCATGATGACATGTTCCTTGAACTTCACCGCGCCGCCCTCGCGCTGGCCTTCATACCAGGCGAGGCCGTAGCCGTGCGCGTCCCAGCTCGTGATGACATCGGCGATTCCGTCGCCGTTCACGTCATAGACCAGCATCTGGCCGCCGCCCCGGAGGCCGACAGGCGCGAAGGGCACGGCGTGGAACTTCCACTGCTCGCCCGTGCGGTAATCCTTCGGCTGCTCCCACCATCCGTCGCGGTCGAGAATGTCCGCGCGGCCATCGCCGTTCACGTCGCCAAAGCCATAACCATGCGTGTATCGGAAATACTTCTTTGTATCCGTTGGCGAGATCGCCCAAAACTTCGCGGGCTTAGTGGGGTCTTTCCAATCGAGTTCACCAAAGCCGAGCTGCCCGCCGGTGTGGAAGATGAGTTCGGGCTTGCCGTCGCCGTTCATGTCGCCGAGCTGCGGCGACTCGTTGTCCGTCACCCCGAAGATGACGTGGCGCGGCCAGTGGCCTGCGACGCCTTTCGGGTTTTCATACCACGCGGTCTCTTTGCCCGGCCACGAATACACCAAAATGTCTGGCCAGCCATCGCTGTTAAAATCGTGCGCGAAGGTGAGAAAGTAATCCGAGTAACCCTTCGCGGGGTCATAAGGCTTGGCGGCGGGCGGCGTGTATTCCACGCGCTGCTTAAAGTCCGGCCCGAGGAAGAGATACGGCCCGGCGACGACATCCTTCTTCCCGTCCTTATTGAAGTCCGCGAAGTCCGCTCCCTCACAAAGAAAATTCGTCGTAACGAGGATTTTCTGGAACGAGTGCAGCGTGTAGTCAGCAGCAGAAGCGGCGGAGATTGACAGGCTAGCGACCAAAGCAAGGGGGAACTTGTTCATGGGGATTATGATTCAGGCTCAATTAAGCAAGGTCAAGCCGGTGAGAGATAGCCCTGCCGTGCCTCAGCGCCAGTGCGTGTAGAGCGTGCGCACGTCCCGGGGGTTCGCGCGGTAAATGAGAGCAATCATCGTGCGCTTCTGTCCCCCAATGTCCACGGTCACTTCCACCTCAAAGGTCGCGCTCCGCACGGAGAACAGCCGCGCCATCACCTGCACGGCCTGTGGGTTTATGCCGGGTACGCCGCCCAACTCGCCGGGGCTGCGAAACGGCACATCGTCCTCCGTGCCGTCTTGGCCGTCGAGGCCGGCGCGGCGCGCGAGGATGGCTTGCGCGGTAGGCTGATCAATGCCCAGCACCGCCTGCAACACGAGCGCAGAAGTGGTGTTGAGATTGATGACACGCGCAGAGGTCGTGGTGAACACGTCGCGAAGCGCGTTTGTGTAAATCGGGCCGGTTTGCTTGTTCACCGCCAACGCCCGGCCAGTCACGCTGCGCGGCACATCCACTTGACTCAGATCCGTGCCAAAAAACATTTCGGGTACCACGCCACGAATGAGCAGCAACTCAGAGAGGTCATCAAGCGGGCCGTTCTTAGCTTGATACGGCGGACTCTGGCCGAGGTAGAAGTCGCTTTCGGCGCCGCTAAGGCGCGGCTGATCGTCCGGGTCAATCCAGTCGAGGATTGAGTCGGCGATCTGACTCGCTTCGGCTACGTCCACACCGACAAGCTTGAGCGCTTGGCCAAGGATCACCGGGTCGGCGACGTTCACATTAAACTTTCGTTCGCAATCGATGAGCTTGACCGAAAAGTTGCCGGGCCCCAACCGCACGTCCGTAAGCGAGACGACAGCCAGCGCCTCGTTCGTCCCCATCGGGCCGCCGGCCCATTTCTGGTTCAGCGCGTCGTATGGCTCGGTGGGAACCTTCATCTGCTCAGCCACCACAAAGCGTGCCAATTCCACTCCGGAACGCCCCAACCACTCGAAGTCCTGATCGTGCGAGGCATTGCGTGCCAGCGTGGTTTCGACCTTAACCGAGTAGGCAAAGCCGCCTGCTAACACCGTCAATACGAGGATAACGAGCATCACGATGATGAGCGCGACACCACATTGGTCTCCGAGGGGTAGAGCCCCCCGCCGCTGGCGAGGGATTGCTACCAAAGGCCAATCATCATTAGCAGCCTTCCGTTCCAAGCCGGCATTATCCCCCACTCCGACCCTTTCCCACCGAGAAAGGGAATCACGCACTCTAAATGCAGCCATTGAGAATGCTCCAACCGATCGAAAAGTTGCTGATTTTTCTCCTGCCCCTGCGGAAACGGGCCAAAGTGAGAAAAAAAAGTTTTTCAGCGCGCGAACTTTTTGGCTGTAGCCCGCTGGCCGCGTTGATGAGCCGGTCAACTTCATTAACGTGGGCGGTTAAAGGGAGGGGGCGTGCTTCCGCCTGATCCTGGCGTTGGGATCGGCAGGCGGCTTGGTATCGGCACGTTCAACTGTGGCACACCACCGCCACCCGACAGAGCCTGCGGATTTTGCAGTTCGCGCATTACTCCCTGGCCACCAGGCGAAATCACGCTGCTGACCAAAATAGCGGGTGGCTTGCCAGCCCGCGCGTCGCCGCCGAAGCCCAAGGTTACGCGCATCATTTTCGGAAGCTGGTTGGTTGAAAGCCACTCGACGTCCCAGTCGTTGAGATTCGTGCTCCAGAACTCGATCCCAAAGAGACTGAGTTGTCGTGAGAGCGTGAGCGTGTAGGACTCCTCGATAGGCGAATTGGTCGGCGTAAGCAGCGAGCTTTGTCGCAGCACAAGCGACGGCAGGCCGTTGTTTGTGCCGGGCACGGCAGCGAAAGTCACGCGCCGCAGCGGTTGGTTGGGAAACATCCCGCTGCCCGGAAAGTTCTCTGGCAGGTGCGCCACAAAACTAAGCGCGGCGAACTTCTCATCCGCTGTATCCGCCGTGAACGAGTAGTAACGTGGGTTGCCCGCGTACAACACGGCGGAGGCGAGCGACTGCTCCAACGCCTGCCTCGTTATGCGCATGCGCTGCACCTCGTCGGCGGCAGTGTTACCAATGCGGGATGCCCGCAGCACGGCGTCCCAACTCGCGTAAATCGCCGTCATCACCAACCCGAGAATGCCAATGGCGAGCAGCACTTCGATAAGCGTATAGGCCAGCACGGCGCGAGAGGCAGGATGCTTAAGGCAGGGCGGCACGATAGCTCGGGCGTGTTGGGCGTCGCGTCCCAGCACCCGGCGTTGACGCAGCACACGCACTACCGAAAAAATGCCCTCAAGTGCCACGACCCACACACCATGAAACTTGTCACACACGGCGCTCATGTCATCGGCGCAGGCCGCCGGCTCCTCCCATTACCGAATCAGGCCGGTAGAGAAAAATGGACAGCGTCGTCTGCGCACCGACGCGGCCGGCGACCGTGCTGTCCGTCACGGAGAAATCCACTTGGAACAGCCCATTGGTAGCGACCATTGTGATATTACGCGTCCACGAGACGCCGGGATACAGCGCGCCGAAGTTGCCTGACTCACCGCCCTCTTCCAGCCGATTGGTCAACGAAAGTTCGGATGCGAGGCTGCCAATATCCACGGCGGGTCGTTGCAATCGCTGCACGTGCTTCAGATTCGTGGAGACAAGTTGGAGAATCGAAAACACGCACATGAAGAAGATCGCAAGGGCGATCATGACTTCCAAAAGGGTGAAGGCGTAACCATTGCCAAATGGCAGGTAACTAGGAACCGTGGTTCCACGCCGCCCACGAGTGAAGAGCGCGCTGCTTGCACCCTGCCATCTGGCACTAGTGAGGTTCATCGCAGCACGTCGTAATGCGCTCGTCCAGTCACCGGGTCGAGTGTGATCTTTCGCAGTTCGCCGTGCAGCGAACGGATGACCAGGGCGAACTCGTCGCTAGCGCCATTGGATTGAAAGCGCACCGCAACGGACTCAGCCTCCTTCAGTAACTGGAAATTGACCGCTAACTCCTCAATGCCAATTTCCTCGGGTAACTTTAAATTGAACAGTCTATGGCCATCACCAGCCTTCGGCTCAGGCCGCGCACCGCTGGAAGACGACCCGGCCGACCCCAAAGTCGCGACTTCAAAGGTGTAATCCTGCGGCCGGATACGCATCTCAACTAAGGAGCCGCGCAGGATCGCCTGTGCGCGAGCCGTGGCGCATACCTCCATCAATCCTTCTGTCGCGAGCCGCATGGGCCGGCGATTTTGCGCCAGGACGAAGGCGGGGATCGTCACTGTCATTACGATGGCGAGAATCGCCACCACGATCATGATCTCGATGAGGGTGAAGGCATGAACAGAGCGAAGGGGGTGGAACACGACGGCAACCGAGCGCATTAGCGGGAACTCGCGTGCCGCGTGCCCCGCACCAAGGTTGTCACTCATTACATTCATCTTCCCCCAAAGCTTTCGCCGATACTCGAAGTGATGGTGAACATTGCCTGTAGCACGCTCAGAAGCAGAAACGTCACCACGCCGGCGATGGCTA
>Ga0194131_10004810_pt1 | contig 20005 bp, 14 predicted proteins | sample TA2KigO120mmetaG_FD_148631 | JGI IMG/M metagenome (GOLD analysis project Ga0194131, IMG submission 148631) | Freshwater microbial communities from Lake Tanganyika, Tanzania - TA2015053 Kigoma Offshore 120m | ecosystem: Environmental > Aquatic > Freshwater > Lake | place: Tanzania: Lake... | reverse complement strand
CCACCAGTGCGGTCTGCCCAAGAAGATCGCCCTCGAGCTCTTCCAGCCGTTCATCATCCGACGGCTGAAGGAGCACGGGCTCGCCGACACCATCAAGAGCGCGAAGCGGATGCTCGAGCGCCGCGATCCCGAGGTGTGGGACATCCTCGAGCAGGTGATCCGCAACCACCCGGTGCTCCTCAACCGCGCGCCGACCCTCCACCGCATGGGCATCCAGGCGTTCGAGCCGGTGCTCGTCGAGGGCAACGCGATCAAGATCCATCCGCTCGTCTGCACGGGCTACAACGCCGACTTCGACGGCGACCAGATGGCGGTGCACCTGCCGCTCTCCGTCGAGGCGCAGGCCGAGGCGCACCTGCTGATGATGTCCACCCACAACATCTTCAGCCCGGCGAACGGCAACCCGATCGTCAGCCCGAGCCAGGACATCGTGATGGGCGTGTACTTCCTCACCGCCCCCGCGATCGACGAGGATCGCCCGGAGTCCGCGCTGCGTCGATTCAAGGACCTCGAGGAGGCGCTGCTCGCCTACGACCGCCGCGCCATCCGCCTGCACGAGTCGATCGTCGTGCGCCTCCCCCGCTTCACGGAGCAGGTGCTCAAGGAGAAGGGGCAGCCCGTGGAGATGCCCCGCAACCGGCGGGTCCGCACCACCATCGGTCGCCTGATCTTCAGCGACATCCTGCCCGACGGCATGCCCTTCTACAACTGCCCGCTCGGCAAGAAGGGCGCCGCCCGCGTCATCGACGACACCTACGCCCGCCTCGGTCGCCCGGCGACCATCGCCCTGCTCGACTCGATGAAGGAAGCCGGCTTCAAGGCGTCGACCACCTCCGGTCTCTCCTTCGGCATCACCGACCTCCGCATCCCCGCGAGCAAGCAGCGCCTGATCGACGAGACGCAGAAGAAGGTCGATCGCGTCGAGCGGAGCTACCAGTCCGGCGCCATCACCGAGCGCGAGCGGCACAACCAGCTGCTCGACCTCTGGGCGCACTGCCGCGAGCAGATCACCAAGGAGCTCACCCGGACCCTCATGGAGGACCGCCGCGACGAGCTCGGTCGCGAGGTGCCGATCGACAGCAAGGACGGGCGGAAGTACCTCAACCCCGTCTACCTCTTCATCACCTCCGGCGCCCGCGGCAACGCCAGCCAGATGCAGCAGCTCGCGGGCATGCGCGGTCTGATGGCGAAGCCGAGCGGCGAGATCATCGAGACGCCGATCCGCGCCAACTTCCGCGAGGGCCTCAACGTCCTCGAGTACTTCTCCTCCACCCACGGCGCCCGCAAGGGTCTCGCCGACACCGCGCTCAAGACCGCCGACTCCGGCTACCTGACCCGACGCCTCTGCGACGTCGCCCAGTCCCTCGTGGTCACCGAGGACGACTGCGGCACCCCCACCGGCGTGCCGAAGCGGGCGATCTACAAGGGCGACGAGATCGACGTGCCCCTGCACCAGTCGATCACCGGCCGCACCAGCCGCCAGACCATCATCGATCCGCGGAGCGACGTGGTCATCGTGGCGGAGGACCAGATCATCACCGCGGCGATCGCCCGGCGGATCGAGGAGCTCGGGATCGACACCGTCCTCGTCCGCAGTCCGCTCACCTGCCAGACGCCGAAGGGCGTCTGCGCCCGCTGCTACGGGATGGACATGTCGACCGGCGACCTCGTCGAGGAGGGCATGGCGGTCGGCATCATCGCGGCGCAGTCGATCGGCGAGCCCGGCACCCAGCTCACCATGCGCACGTTCCACACGGGCGGCATCGCCTCGCAGGGTCTCGTGGACACCGAGATCAAGGCGATGAACGCCGGCAGGGTGGCGCTGCGGGACTGCAACGCCGTCGAGGTGACCGAGGAGGGCGTCCAGAAGCTGAAGGCGCTCAAGCGAAACGGCGAGGTCGTCGTCCTCGACGATCTCGGCCGCGAGCTCGAGAAGCACAAGGTCCCCTACGGCTCGGAGTTCCTCATCCGCGACGGCGAGCCGGTCAAGAAGGGTCAGCCCATGGTCAAGTGGGACCCCTTCATGACCCCGATCCTCGCGGAGAAGTCCGGTCTCGTCCGGTTCAAGGACGTCATCGAGGGCGAGACCTGCCGCCGCGAGGACCAGAAGGGCGGACGCACCGCGCTGGTGGTCACGCCGCACACCGGCGAGAAGCACCCGCAGATCACCATCGAGGACGCCACCGGCAGCATCCTCGACTTCCACCACCTCCCGGCGAAGGCCCGCATCGAGGTCGAGGAGGGCCAGGAGATCGCCGCCGGCGGTCTGCTCGCCCGCCAGCCGAAGGAAGGCGGCCGCACCCAGGACATCGTGGGCGGTCTGCCCCGCGTCACCGAGATCTTCGAGGCCCGGATTCCCAAGGACCCGACGGTCCTCGCCGAGATCTCCGGTCGCGTCGAGCTCCACTCCGACAAGCGCAAGGGCAAGATGACCATCAAGGTCATCTCCGACAGCGGTCAGGAGCACGACCACCACGTCCCGCAGGGCAAGCAGCTCCTCGTCCACACCGGCGACCTCGTCGTCGCGGGCGACGCGCTCACCGAGGGTCCGCAGATCCCCGCGGACATCCTGCGGATCAAGGGCGAGGAGGCGCTCTACCTCTACATGCTCGACGAGGTGCAGAACGTCTACCGCGCCCAAGGCGTGCCGATCAACGACAAGCACATCGAGGTGATCCTGCGGCAGATGATCAGCAAGGTGAAGGTCATCAAGCCGGGCGACACCGACCTGCTGCCGAACGACGTGGTCGACAAGTTCGAGTTCCAGCGGAAGAACAAGGCGATCATGTCGATGCTCAAGGTCAAGGACGCCGGCGGCACCGACCTGCCGCTTGGCGGACTGGTCGACAAGAACGCCATCAAGGAGGCGAACGCGAAGGCGGAGGCCGCCGGCAAGGATGCCGCGAAGACGGAGAAGCCCAAGCCTGCGCAGGCGAAGACGCTGCTCCTCGGCATCACCAAGGCAAGCCTCCAGTCGGACTCGTTCCTCTCCGGCGCGAGCTTCCAGGAGACCACCAAGGTGCTCACCGAGGCGGCGCTCCGCGGCGCGGTCGACACCCTCGAGGGTCTCAAGGAGAACGTGCTCCTCGGTCACCTCATCCCCGCCGGCACCGGCTTCCGGGCGTACTCGAAGATGACCGTGCAGAAGCACGGCGAGGCGCCCGCGAGCGAGGTCGACGAGGGCGAGACCGAGATCTCCGAGCTCGCCGAGGAGGCCGAGGCGCTCGGCGCGGAGCGCGAGGGCGTCTCGCTCGTGGACGTGGTGCGCCGCAACGAGACGGAGGCGCCCGTCACCGACGCGGACGGCTCGTTCCTCGACTGATCCGCCGATCGAGGTTCATGGCTCGACTCATCTCCACGCCCCCGCCCCGTGCGGGGGCGTGGTTGCATGGGTAGAGTGCAAGGGCAATCGCCGGTGTGGCGGAACTGGCAGACGCGACGGATTCAAAATCCGTTGCCCCGGAAGGGGCGTGCAGGTTCGATTCCTGTCACCGGCATGAACGGAAGGCGCAGGCGGCACCCGAGCCTCGCGGCAGGGCGCGGCGCGTTGGGGACGTCCGGCGAGGTTGAACGCGGACGCACCCTCGCTGCCGGCGGCTCTCGACTCGACTCGGGATCGACGGGCATCCTCCGCCGGGCGGGGTCCTACTCCTCGACCCCCGCCACGGTGTAGTTCGGGCTCTCGCGGGTGATCACGATGTCGTGCGGGTGGCTCTCGACCACGCTCGCCGCGGAGACCCGGACGAAGCGGGAGTGCTCGCGGAACTCGTCGATGGTCCGTGCCCCGCAGTAGCCCATCGCCGAGCGGAGCCCGCCGACCATCTGGAACACGAACTCCGAGAGCGCCCCGCGGTAGGGCACGCGTCCCTCGACGCCCTCGGGAACGAACTTCCGCGATCCCCCCTGCCCGTAGCGGTCGGCGGATCCGGCCGCCATCGCGCCCTCGCTGCCCATGCCGCGATAGCTCTTGAAGCGCCGTCCACGATGGAGGACGAGGTCGCCCGGACTCTCGTCGAGTCCCGCGAAGAGTCCGCCGAGCATCACCGTCGAGGCGCCTGCCGCGATCGCCTTGGCGATGTCGCCGCTCTGCCGGATGCCGCCGTCGGCGATCACCGGCACTCCCGCAGGCTCCGCGGCGCGGACCGCGTTCATGATCGCGGTGATCTGCGGCACCCCCACCCCGGTCACCACCCGCGTGGTGCAGATCGAGCCGGGACCGATGCCCACCTTCACCCCGTCGGCGCCGGCGTCGATGAGCGCCCGCGCCCCCTCGGTGGTGGCGACGTTCCCCGCGATCACCTCGATCCCCGCCCTCGACTTGATCCAGCGGACGGTCTCCAGGACGTTGCGGCTGTGTCCGTGCGCCGTGTCGACGACCAGCACGTCGACCTCGGCCTGCAGCAGCGCCTCGACCCGCTCGAACTGCAGCACCCCCACCGCGCCGCCGACCCGGAGGCGCCCCCGGGCATCGCGGCACGCCCTCGGGTGGCGGCGCAGGTTGTCGATGTCCCGCATCGTGATGAGCCCGGCCAGACGCCCCTGCGGATCGACGAGGAGGAGCTTCTCGACGCGGGCCCGATTGAGGATCACCTCCGCCTCCGCAAGCGTCGTCTCCGGCGGGGCGGTGACGAGGTTCGCGGCGGTCATGATCTGCCCCACCAACGTGCGCCCGGCGTCGCCCTGCAGGAACTTCATGTCGCGACGGGTCAGGATCCCGACGAGCCGTCCCCGGCGGTCCCCGTCGGCCGTCACCGGGACCCCGCTCACCCGATGCTCGCTCATCAGCCCCCTCGCCCGCTCGACCACGTCGGTCGGCGCAAGCACCACCGGGTCGGCGATGACCCCGTTCTCGCTCCGCTTCACCGTGGCGACCTCGCGGGCCTGCCGGTCGGGCGGCATGTTCTTGTGGATGATCCCGATCCCGCCCTCCTGGGCGAGGGCGATCGCGAGCCCCGCCTCGGTGACGGTGTCCATCGGCGCCGAGAGCAGCGGGATGTTCAGCCGGATCGATCGGGTCAGCCGCGTCGAGGTGTCGGCGGCGTCGGGCGTCACGTCGCTCGCCCGTGGCACGAGCAGCACGTCGTCGAAGGTGATCCCCTCCTGCACGATCTTGTCGTCCATCCGCGGAGCATCATCCGCGCCGCGGCACCTGTCAACCGAAGGGCGGGAACCGCCGCGGAATCCGCGTCGGATCTGCTAGTCTTCCGACCTCCGCCGACGGGAGGACCGTGGGGTGGGAGGCGACAGGAGACCCCTCGGGTGCATCGCGACGAACTGACCTCCAGCGCCGTCCATCACGATCTCGGAACCACCCCTGGCGAGGGCATGAAGGCCTGGCGGTCGTACCTCCAAGCGACCATCGAGGTGGGTGGAAGCGACCTGATCCTCAAGGTGGACCAAGCGCCCCGCGTGCGCTTCCGCGGATCGCTCAAGTCGCTGCAGACCGACCCGGTCCGCATCGAGCTGATGTTCCAGATCGCCAAGGACGTGCTCGACGACGGGCAGTACGACCACTTCAAGCGGAAGGGCTCGATCGACTTCGCGTACGACTACGACCACCGCAACCGCTTCCGCGTCAACCTCTTCATGGCACGAGGAAAGCCCTCGGTGGCGGCGCGGCTCATCACCTCCAACATCAAGCGCTTCGAGGACCTCTACCTCCCGCCGACGCTCGGCGACGTCGCGATGAGCGCGCAGGGGCTGATCCTCTTCTCCGGCGTCACCGGCTCCGGCAAGAGCACCTCGATCGCCTCGATGCTGCAGTACGTGAACGAGCGGAAGCGGGTCCACATCGTCACCATCGAGGATCCGATCGAGTACATCTTCACGGACGACAAGGCGATCATCAATCAGCGCGAGGTCGGCATCGACTGCGTCAACTTCAACGACGCCCTCCGCGCCCTCGTCCGCGAGAACCCCGACGTCGTGCTCGTCGGCGAGATGCGCGACTACGAGACGTTCGAGGCGGCGATCCGCGCCGCGGAGACCGGTCACCTCGTCTTCGGAACCATCCACGCGAGCAGCGCCTGGCAGACCTTCGGGCGCATCTACGACCTCTTCCCCGAGGGCGAGCGAGACCAGATCCGGAAGCTCCTCGCCTACAACCTCCGGGCGATCATCTACCAGAAGCTCCTCCCGACGCTGCACGAGAACATCGCCCGCATCCCGGCGCTGGAGATCCTGATCAACACGCCGATCGTGCAGAAGTTCGTGCTCGAGGCCCGCGAGGGCGAGCTCCTCGAGGTGATCAAGCAGAGCCACGAGGAGGGCATGATCGACTTCACGAGCTCGCTCGTGAACCTGGTGGAGAAGGAGTACATCCACCACAAGGTGGCGCTCCAGGCGACCCCGAAGCCTGAGGAGCTCAAGATGAGGCTGAAGGGAATCTCCTGATTCCCCCGCGGAGACCCGTCCGGTGCCGATCGACCTGCTTCCGTCCCTCGTGCTCGCCGTCCAGCCGGACGCGGTGCTCCTGCTGAGCGTCGTCAAGCCGGTGCTCCTGCTCGCGACCTTCATCCCCTACGGATGGGTCGTGTCCTCCCGGCTGGAGGCGGATGCCCGGTACTTCCACTTCAACGTCGTGATGTGGAACTCGGTGTTCCTCGCGACCGCCGCGATCGCCCTCGCCGTCGCGCTCCTCGTGCCGATCTTCTGGCTCGGGTGGCCGATCGCGATGCTGCTGCTCGCGTCGCCCCTCCTGGGATACTGGAAGTTCCGCGACGCCCGCGTCCCGGAGGAGCGCCGCTACAAGCCCTTCAGCGGCGAGCTGCGCGAGAAGCTGGAGGCCCGCCGCGCGAGGCGAGGCATCGCCAAGGCACAGATCTCCTTCCTCGGACCGAAGGGCGAGGTCCGCAACGTTCCCGGCAAGGACGATCCTCTGCTCGAGGTCCACATGCGGGTCGAGGAGCTCCTCGTGCCGGCGCTCGAGCGCCGGGCGAGCCGCGTCGACGTCGCCCCGGGCAAGAACGGGATCGCCGCGACGGCGCTCGTCGACGGAGTCCGCAGCAGCCTCGCGGCGCTCGCGCCGGAGACCGCCGCCTCGGTGATCGACTACGTCAAGGCGCAGGCGGGACTCGACGTCGCCGACCGCCGGCGTCGTCAGCAGCAGGAGTTCAAGCTCAATGGTCCCACGGGACAGGTGGCGCTGACGCTCGAGACCTCGGGCTCCTCGAGCGGTCAGACCATGCGGCTCGACTTTGCTCGGAAGGAGCGCCTCAGCCGTCCCTTCGACGCGCTGGGGCTTCACGAGACGCAGTTGGCGGTGCTCGCGCCCCTCGCGCAACTGGGCGAGCGGCACGGGGTGGTGCTCGTCGCGGCGCCGCCGGGCCAAGGGCTGACCACCACGGGGTACAGCCTCCTCTCCCGGCACGATGCGTTCACCTGCAACATCAAGACGCTGGAGCGGAAGATCGAGCTCCGACTCGACGGCGTCGATCACGTCCAGTGGGACGCCTCGAACACGAGCCTGCCCTTCGCGACCCAGCTGCAGTCGATCCTTCGCCGTGACCCGGACGTGGTGCTCGTCGCCGACACGACGGAACCCGACGTGGCGGCGACCGCGGCGGGTCCCGGTCGGGATGGTCCGCTGATCTACGTCCTGATGAACCAGCTCGGCGTGGCGTCGGCGATCACCGAGTGGTGCCGGGCGGTGGGCGACCTGAAGACCGCCGCCAGACCGCTTCGCGCGGTGATGACCATGCGCACCATGCGGAGCCTCTGCCCCAACTGCCGGCAGCCGTTCCAGCCGCCGCCGGATCAACTGAAGAAGCTCGGCATCCCGGAGCGTGCCGCCGGGCAGATCCACCGCGCCGTCGGCAAGGTCCAGCAGCGGAACCGAGTCGAGGACTGCCCGGTCTGCCAGGGCAGCGGGTACCTCGGCCAGATCGGGGTCTACGAGGTCATGCCGATCAGCGAGCCTGCCCGCGAGAAGCTGCTTGCGGGCGACCTGAAGTCGGCGATCGCGGAGGCGCGGCGCGGGCGGATGCTGCTCTTGACGGAGGCGGCGCTCGCGAAGGTGGCGGCGGGTCAGACCAGCCTCGAGGAGTTCGCCCGCGTGTTCGCCCCGAAGGGCGTTGACTCCAGACCTGCCTCGACGTCGGCGACCGGCAAGGCGGCGCCGAGCGAAGGGAGCGATGCATGACCGTCCTCAACCTGCTCGTCATCGCGTTGTCCGGTCTCATCGCCTACTGGTGGGCGAGCCAAGGCGCGTTCAGCTCGCTCCTCCATCTGCTCTGCGTGATCGCCGCGGGCGCCATGGCGTTCGCGGTCTGGGAACCCGTCGCGGTCCGGATCCTCGGCATGGGCGGGGTCTCGATCTATGCCTGGGGACTCGGGCTGCTCATTCCGTTCGCGGTGTTCCTCTTCATCTTCCGGCTCGCGACCGACAAGCTCGTGCCCGCCAACCTGAACTTTCCGCCCGCGGCGAACTACGCGGTGGGCGGCGTGTTCGGCGCGGCGTCGGGCGTGCTCACGCTCGGCATGGTGCTGATCGGTGCCGGTCTGATGCAGGGCGAGCGGAGCTTCATGGGCTTCGCCGGCTGGAGCCGCAGCAGCCAGGCGCAAGGCAGACCCGCCGAGGTCAACTCGCTGTGGCTGCCGATGCATGCGTGGACCAGCCAGTTCTACGCGGAGTTGAGCGCCGGCTCCCTCGCCCCCGAGACGATCGCGGCATCGCTGAAGAGCCGCCAGCCCTACGTCGATCGGATGTCGATGGGACTGCTCCGGGATGGCGCCCTCGATGGTCGGAGCCGCATCAGCGTGCCCCCCGACTCGATGGACGTGCTCGGGGCGGTGGCGGCGGACTCCGCCGAGATCCCGGGGTCGAACCTCCCCGGCGGCGTCTATGCGGTGGGACTGGCCTTCCGTCAGCCCGCCTTCGACTTCGGCGAGCAGTTCCGGCTCTCCTCCTCGCAGGTTCGGCTCATCGGCGATGCCTCGCCCCGGACGACCGCGCCGGTCGCGCACCCCGTGGCGTGGACCGCCGACCTGCCCGGCGGCGGTCGCGGCATCTTCCCCTTCGACGACACCTCCCACTACGTCACGAGCGTCCCCGGCCAGCAGCAGCTGACCACGTGGCTGATCTTCGACCAGCGAGACCTCGGCGGCGCCGCGCCTCGCTACCTCCAGGTCAAGGGTCTGCGGGTGCCGCTCGCGACCATCGAGCCGGTCGACGTCTCCCGCCTCGTCGCGAAGGTGATGGGTCAGGGCGACTCGAAGCCGCCGGAGTTCGTCGCCAACCTTCCGACCGTCTCCGGCAGCGACATCCGGCTGACGAACAGCATCGCCCCGCTGCAGCTCTCCACCAACGAGCTCCCGGGCATGCGGGAGTCGAACGCCTACCTGACCGAGGGACGCGCGACCTTCCCCGCGACGCCAGGTCAGCGGATCAACAAGAGCCTGCAGGTGAAGGGCATCTTCGAGCCCGATGGCACCCGCATCGTGCGGCTCAACATCAGCCGCCGAAAGAGCCCGATCGACATCTGGGACTCGAAGGTCCGCGAGGAGGCCGGCGACGGCGCCGGGATCTTCCTCGTGGACGAGCAGGGTCGCGGGTTCGCGCCGATCGGCTTCATCTGGCAGCGCCGCAACGACCGCGAGGTGGACATCACCCTCGATCCGGTCACCGGGATCCGCAAGATCTCCGACTTCCCCGCGATGAGCTCGGCGGGCGTCGACGACCTCGACGCGGTCTTCCGCGTGAGCGTCGGCAGCCGCATCAAGGCGGTCCGGCTCGGCGAGGTCCAGATCGCGAACGTGGACCTCGAGGTGAAGTGATCGCCGCAGGCGAGGTCGTCCCGGACGCCGGGGAACCCCGACGCCAAACGAGTGCTCACTCGCCCTTGAGGAACCGCTCGACGTAGTGGATGTCGAAGTCGGCGTTCACGAAGTGCGCCGTCTCGAGCAGTCGCTGATGCAGCGGGATCGTGGTCTTGACCGGTCCGATCTCGAACTCCCGCAGCGCCTGCCGGAGCCTCGCGATCGCCGAGGTGCGGTCGGGTCCGAAGGCGATCAGCTTCCCGATCATCGAGTCGTAGTTCGGCGGGATGCGGTAGCCGGAGCGGGCATGGCTGTCGAGCCGGATGCCCGGTCCGCCCGGCGCGGCGAAGGTCTCGATCCGACCCGCCTGCGGCATGAAGTTGCGGTCGGGATCCTCCGCGTTGATCCGGCACTCGATCGCGTGCCCCTTGAGGCGAACGTCCGACTGCTTGAACGGGAGCTTCTCGCCCGCCGCGACGCGGATCATCTCCTTGACGATGTCCACGCCGGTCACGAGCTCGGTGACCGGATGCTCGACCTGGACCCGCGTGTTGACCTCGAGCATGTGGAAGTCGGCGCCTCGATCCATCAGGAACTCGACGGTCGCGGCGCCGGAGTACTTCGCGGCGCGGATCAGCGACGCCGCGGCGTTCGCGACCTGGTCGCGCTTCGCGGGGTCGATGTTCGGCGCGGGCGCCTCCTCGATGAGCTTCTGGTGGCGGCGCTGGCTGGTGCAGTCCCGCTCGTAGAGGTGCACCGCGTTCCCGTGCTTGTCCCCGAGCACCTGGATCTCGAGGTGCCGCGCCTTCTCGAGGAACTTCTCGATGTAGACCGCGCCGTTGCCGAAGGCGGCCGCCGCCTCCTGACGGGCGCTCTCGAGACCGAGCCGCAGCGACTCCTCGTTGCGGGCGATCCGCATCCCGCGTCCGCCGCCCCCCGCGGCGGCCTTCACGATCACCGGGAAGCCGATCTCCCGGGCGACCTTCATCGCCTCCTCGGGATCCTCGAGGGCGCCATCCGACCCCGGGAAGGTCGGCAGCCCGACCTGCTTGGCGAGACGCTTGGCGGCGATCTTGTCGCCGAGCTGCGCCATCGCCTCCGGACTCGGTCCGATGAACTCGATCTGGCAGTCCCGGCACACTTCGGCGAAGTGGGCGTTCTCGGAGAGGAACCCGTAGCCGGGATGGATCGCGTCGACGTTGGTGATCTCCGCGGCGGAGATGATCCGGTCGATCCGGAGGTAGCTCTCCTTCGCCGGCCCGGGACCGATGCACACCGCCTCGTCCGCGTGCTTGAGCCACGGACCATCGCGGTCCGCCTCGGAGAAGACGCAGATGGGCTCGATGCCGAGCTCCCGGCAGGCCCGGATGATCCGCAGGGCGATCTCGCCGCGGTTGGCGATGAGGACTCGTCCGAACATCGGTGTCTCGTGACTCGCTCGACCGGAGGGAACCTGTCCGGACCGGTCTCAGGGCGTCAGGAACGGGGACGGATCCGGAAGAGTGGTTGACCAAACTCGACCGGCTTGCCGCTCGCGACGACGACCTCGTCCACCACGCCGGCACACTCTGCCTTGATCTCGTTGAAGACCTTCATCGCCTCGACGAGGCAGACGACCGTCTCCGGACCGACCGAGTCGCCGACCTTCACGAAGGGCGGCTTGTCCGGTCCCGAGGCGGCGTAGAAGGTGCCGACCATCGGGCTCGCGATGGTCAGGCGGGAGTCGACCGCCGCGGAAGCCGGAGCGGTCGCGACCGCGGTCGACGCCGCCGGCGCTGCCATCGCCGCCGGCATCGCGACGGGCGTCGCCACCGGGGCGTTCACGATGTGAGGAACCGCTGCCAGCGAGGGGCGGCGGATGGTCACCTGCTCCTTGTCGTCGCGGAGGTCGAGCTCGATGAGGTCGCTGACGACCATCAGGCGGACGAGCTCCTTCAACTTTCGGATGTCGATCATCGATCCTGCCTCGTGCCATGCCCCCGAGCATGGCGGGACGGTCCCGGTCGAGCACATGCCGACCGGCGAGCGTGGGAAGATACCGCAGGCGTGATCTCCCTTCCATCCTTCGCGAATCCCCTTCGAAGTTCCCCTGATCTTGTCGTGAAGGTGGGAAGAGCGGCGATTCGGCTCAGGAATCCCGTCCGCCCATGCCAGACCGCAGGGCGAGCGGGGGTCGAAGCAGTTCCTGCACGATGAATGCCTCCCGAAGCCCTTGCCTTCCAAGCAGCCGGGAGAGGTCTGGCGGCGAGGTCTCTCGGGGTCCCGCCAACGGGGTCTGCACGGCGGGAAGCGCCCGCGCGACCGGATCGACCGTGGGCGATCTCGCGGGCTGCTTCGCCTGCCGGGACGGTCCCTCCGCTTCCGGCGAGGGAGACCTCTTCACGGAGGCACGGCTCTTGCCCTGACCACGGTCCGCCACCGCCGGGGATCGCGATGGCGTCGGGACCGATGGCGTCCGAAGCGCCTCGATCCGCTTCTCCCACGCCTTCTTCGCCGCCTCGAAGGCGGCCCCCCCGAGGACATTGCGGGCGGCGATCTCGATCGACGTCGGCACCGCCGGAGGCGAGGGTTCGGCAGACGCGGCACCCGTCGGAGAACGCGGACTCGTTGGTCGCGCCCCGCTCCTCGCCTCGTCGGACCGACGAATCGACGCGGACGCTCCGACCGCCTCAAGCCGGCTCCGAAGCATGCCGGCGGGTCCCCTTGCCACGCCCCTCACGAGGACCGTCGGAGCCTCCTCGACCGCCGTCATCGCCCCCTGCAGGGAGAACCCGAGGTCCCCCCGAAGAAGCTTGATGACCTCAAGCCGGGCATCCCCCACCCGCTCCAGCACGACCTCGAACTCGCCGGAGCTCTGCGCCGAGGTGGGGCTGGAGAGCGGACCCGCCGCCGCCTTCAGCGCCCGCTTCTCGGCGGTCTTGCGGACCACCTGGATCACCAGGTTGATCACGATGATCGCGAGGAACACCCAGAAGCCAGTGCCGCCCATGCCGCGATGGTAGCGACCACCGGCAGTCACCGACCGAAGGCGAGGTCGGCGGACGACTCGCCGAAGATCCGGGCGATCGACGCGCGGGAGAGCACCGAGTCGGTCCCGCCCGAGGCGACGAGTCGTCCTCCATCGAGGATCCACGCGTCGTCGGCGAGGCGGGCTGCCACCGGCAGGTCGTGCACGCTCGCGAGGACCGCCGTCCCCTCCGCCGCGATCGATCGGAGCAGCCCGAGCAGCCGCGCGGTCTCCCGCAGGTCGAGCGAGGCGAAGGGCTCGTCGAGGATCACCACGCCGCCCGGGCGATGCTGGGCGAGCACGCGGGCGAGCGCCACCCGCTGCTGCTGCCCGATCGAGAGCCGGTCGATCGGTCGATCCGCGATCGCCGCGAGGTCGAGCGTCACGATCGCCTGCTCGACCCGCGCGGCGGAGGGCGGCAGGGCGTACCGCCCCATCTCCACGATCTCCCTCGCCTCGAAGCCGCCGGGGAGCCGCAGTCGCTGCGGCAGGAACGCGAGCCCCGTCGCCCGTCGCGACGGGGGAAGCGACGAGGGATCCGCGAGGGACTCCTCGATCCGCACGCCGATCCGACCTCGCATCGGTCGCGCGAGCCCGGCGATCGCCCGCAGGAGCGTGGTCTTGCCCGCCGCGTTCGCCCCCACCACCGCGAGGATGGTGCCGCGACGGACCTCGCCCGAGACGCCCTCGAGGACGATCGTCCGCTCGTGCCCGACCGCCACCTCCTCCAGCCGGATCGCGGTCTCGCTCATGACCAGCCCTCGAGGCGACCTCGGTGGAGAAGCCAAAGGAACGCCGGACCGCCGAGGATCGCGGTGAGCACGCCGATCGGGAGCCTGCCGGCGCCGAAGTCGATCGGCTGCCGCGCCGCGTCGGCGCCGACGAGGAGGATGACGCCGCAGAGCGCCGTGGCGGGCACGAGCGTGCGGTGCCGCACGCCGACGACGATCCGCGCCGCGTGCGGCGCGATCAGTCCGACGAAGCCGATGGGACCGGCAACCGCGACCGCCGCGGCGGCGAGGAGCCCGGACACGAGGAGCAGCATCGCCCGAAGCACGCCCCACGAGACCCCGATCGAGGTCGCCTCGTCGTCGCCGAGACCGGCGGCATCGAGGGTCCGCGACCGAGCGGTCCCGAAGGCGAGCCCCGCGACGACGCCGACGGCGGTGAGCCCGAGGAGCCACGGATCCGGCTGCTCGTCGATCCGCCCCATCGTCCAGGCGATCAGGTCGCCGCGGACGCCGGGCGGCAGCAGGTGGTGGACGAGGAGGAGGAGCGCCCCGCACAGGCTCGAGACCACCACGCCCGCGAGGACGAGGGTCAACGGATCGAGCGAGCCGCGCCGACGTCCCGCGAGCGAGACGACCGCGAGCGCCCCCATCGCCCCGAGGAACGCCGGCACCACCGAGCCGACGCCGGAGACCCCCGCGATCCCGAGGCTCGTCGCGAGCGCGAGCGCCACCGCGAGCCCCAGCGCAGCGCCCGAGGAGAGCCCGAGGACGAAGGGCGATGCGAGCGGATTTCGTAGGAGGATCTGGAGGTAGAGCCCCGAGAGACCGAGCGCCGCCCCCACCGTCGCCGCGACCGCGATCGCCGCGAGCCGAAACCCCCGCACCGCCTCGTCGGGCATGCCGACCTCGATCCGCCAGCCGTCGGAGGTCCACGCGCGACCGATCACGAGCCGCGCGAGCACCACCGCGAGGGCGACGAGCAGCAGGATCGAGATCGCCATCGCCGGTTGCCGACGGGTCATGACGAGGCTCCCGCGACCGCCTCGAGCGCGCGGCGGATCTCCGCCGCCGCGGCGATCCATCCGCTGCCGGGCGTGAGCGCCTCGGGGTGCCGCACCACGACGATCCGATCCCCCGCCCGCTCGAGCCGGAGATCCCGCAGCCGCGCGAGCGGATCGTCCGCGTCCCGGGGTGCATCGCGGAGGAGGATCACCACGTCCGGCTCGAGCTCGACGAGGTCCTCCGCGGAGAGCTGCGGATAGCCATCGGCGTCGATGGCGTTCGCGACGCCGAGCCGCGCAAGCAGCCGGTCGGGGAACGTGCCGCGACCGAACGCCATCGGCGGATCAACCCCGAAGAGGACGATGACCCGTCCGAGCCTGTCCGCGATGCCCTTCTCAAGCGGCGCCGAGGCGGCGACGAGCGCCTCGCGGAGCCTCATCGACGCCGCGGCGATCGGCTCGTCCCGGATCGGATCGCCCGTCGCGATCACCTCGGCGACCCCCTCGAGCATCGCCTCGAGGTCGCGGATCGAGTCGAGGCGAAAGGTCTCGACCGTCCATCCCTCGCGCTCCGCGAGCCGGACGAGTCCCGGATTCATGCCCGCCGCGGGCGGCTGCACGAGGACGACGTCGGGATCGACCGCCCTGATTGCCTCGGCATCGATCTCGAGGAGCGAGCCGACCGCCGGCACCGACGCCTCGACCGCGCGGCAGTAGGGCGTGCGCCCCACGATGCGGTCCTCGACGCCGAGGTCGACGAGCGTGCGGGTGATCGCCGGGCTCAGCGAGACGATTCGCTCGCGGGAGGTCGGGGCAACCTCACGCGCGGGCGCCTCGCTGCAGCTCGACAGTGAGGCGAGCGACGCGATCGCCACCGCCGCCATCACTCCGACCGCGGCGGTCGCCTTGATCGGACGCCACGATCGTCCGCTTCGCTCGACCACGCCGATCATGCCGGCACCATCTGCGTCCGCACGAGCCGCGCGTAGGACTCGCACCGCCCAAGCAGCTCGTCGTGCCGTCCGTCGTCGATGATGCGACCGGCATGCATCACCACGATGCGGTCGGCGGACAGCACCGTCGAGAGCCGGTGAGCGATCAGGATCGCGGTGCGACCCGCGCTGAACTCCGCGAGCGCCTGGTTGATCAGCTCCTCGCTCTGCGAGTCGATCTGGCTCGTCGCCTCGTCGAGGATCAGGATCGACGGATCCCGCAGCACCGCCCGCGCGATCGCGAGCCGCTGCCGCTGACCGCCCGAGAGGCTCGCGCCCTGCTCGGAGACCTCGGCGCCGTAGCCTCCCGGCATCGCCTCGATGAAGCCGGCGGCGCGAGCGACCTTCGCCGCCTTCTTCACCGCCTCGTCGGAGGCGCCGCTCACGCCGAGCACGATGTTCTCGCGGATGGTGCCACGGACGATGAGCGGCTCCTGCGGCACCACGCCGATCTGGCGGCGCAGGCTCCGGAGGCTCGTGCGGGCGACGTCGAGCTCGTCGACGAGCACCCGCCCCGTGGTCGGCTGCAGCAAGCGGCAGATGAGTCCCGCGAGCGTGGTCTTGCCGCAGCCGTTCGGACCGACGATCGCGACCCGCTCGCCATGGGCGATCTCGAGGTCGATCCGGTCGATCGCGTCCTGCTCGGCGCCGGGATAGCGGTAGGAGACGCCCTCGAGGCGGATCGACCTCGCGTGCCGCGGAAGCTCGGACCGTCGGGCATCGCCGCTCGACTCGCTCGGAAGCGCGAGGAGCTCGGCGAGGCGCTCGGAGGGTGCCGACGCCGCCTGGATGTCGTGGATGAGCACGGTCAGCGGCTTGAAGGATGCCCCCGCGACGGCGAGCGATCCGAGCGCAAGCACGAAGTCCTCGAGGTCGAGCCTGCCGTCGAGGATCTGCTTCGCCGCGAGGATCGCGAGCCCGGCGAGCACGGCGATCGCGAGCGTCTCGACGAGGGGACTCGCGAGCGACCGCGCGGTGCGGATCCGAAGCTCCTCGCGGAGGAGCTGATGATTCGCCCGATTGAAGCGGCGCACGGCGACCCGCTCGGCGGTCGCGGTCTTCACGCCGCGGAGCCCCTGCACCGACTCGTTGCAGGCGCGGAGGAGGTCCTCCTGCGCGACGAGCGCTCCGCGGGTGCCGCGGCGGATGCGCCGACCGAACTGCCGGATGACCACCCCGATCGGCGGCGCGACCAGCAGCGCCGCGAGGGTCAGCCGCCAGTCGAACCAGATCGCGGCGGCGAAGCCTGCAAGTCCCCGCGTGACTTGGGCGACCGAGCGACCGAGGAGCGCCATCAAGCCGCTCTGCAGCTCGGTCGCGTCCCGGTTCACCCGGCTGATGAGCTCCGCCGGACCGCGCCTCACCACCATCGAGAGCGGCAGCGCCACCACGTGGCGGAAGGCGATCAGCCGGATCCGGGCGACCGTCCTCGCCACGACGCTTCCGGCGAGGTACTGGTGGAGGAAGTTCGCGGTCGCCCCGAGGACGGTCAGGAGGAGGAGTCCGCCCAAGAGAAGGGAAGCCCCCGCCAGCGGATCCGTCGGAAGGCGCTCGATCAGCTCGGCGGGGAGGTGCGGGAACCGCCCGGCGGCGGCGTGCTCCTCGGCGAGGGACCGCAGGGTCACCCCCTGCCGACCATCGAGGATCAGCTTCAGGAGCGGTCCCAGCGAGACGAGACCCGCGCCGAGACCTCCTGCCGAGAGGAATGCGAAGACGAACGCCCCGGTCAGGGCCGCGCGATGCCGGAACATCCTCCGGGCGAAGGTCAGGAAGGGCGACACGGACGCAGTATCGGGGGATGCCGGGGGACTTTCCACCAGGGTCGGGATCCGACGGGGATCAGGGGCGGGACTCGGGCGAGAACTCCTCGCATCGCCGTCCGGTCCTGACCGCGTCGAGCCGATCCCAGAACCCCGGATCGCTCTTCCCGACGCACGCTGGATCGAGCACCGCGAGTCCCTCGCGGCGGAGCCCAAGCACCGCGAACGCCATGGCAATCCGGTGATCCGCGCGAGGATCGACCATCGCCGGCGTGGGCAGCATCGACCGGGGCGTGACGGTCAGCCAGTCCGACCCCACCTCCACGCCGACGCCGCAGGCACGCATCCCCTCGGCGATCGCCTCGATCCGATCGCTCTCCTTCACGCGGAGCGTCGCGAGCCCGACGAGGCGCGAGGGGGTCGATGCGCACGCGGAGACCGCCGCGAGCGCCGGCACCGCGTCCGGACAGCCGGAGGCGTCGAGCTCGATCCCGCGAAGCTCCGTGGGAGCCTCGATGCGGACGCCCCGCGCGGTCCACTCGACGGTCGCGCCCATGCGGGCAAGGGCATCGATCGCGGCGGCGTCGGGCTGACCGCCCGACCGATGCAGTCGCTCGATCAGGATCGACGATCCCGGCACGATCGCGGCGGCGGCGGCGAGGAACACCGCGCTCGAGGCATCCGGCTCGATCGACCATGCGCGGGCGTTGATCGGTTGCCTCGGCACGTGGATCCGCGTCGGACCGGCGGCGGGCGAGCCCTCGCGGGGAAGGTCGCGGTCGAGCTCGACCGAGAGACCCGCCTCGCGAAGCACCCGCAGGGTCATCCAGAGATAGGGCTCGCTCGTGGGCGGCGAGGTCAGGATGAGCTCGACTCCCTGCGAGGTCGCGGGCGCGACCAGCAGGCACGCCGAGAGGAACTGGCTTGAGGTCGTCTCGCCCACCGCGACGCGACCGCCGCGAAGCCCGCCGCCGGCGACCTCGAGCGGAAGGCGTCCGGGGTCGCCCGACTCGCGGATCGTCGCGGAGAGCTCGCGGAGGATCGCGATCCCATCCTGCATCGGCCGACGCCGGAGTCCCTCCGCCCCGTCGATCCGGACCGGTCCCGAGGCGAGCGTCGCGAGCGCCATCATGAAGCGGGCGCCGGTGCCGCTCTCGCCGAGGTCGAGCGTCGCCCCGCCGTCGAGCCGACCGCTCGTCCCATGCACCGTGAGACGCGAGGCAGGCGACCCCGGCGGTCCCTCCCGCCGAACCTCGACGCCGAGCCGTTCGAGCGCCGCGATGAACCGTCGCGGATCCTCCGCGTCGAGGGCTCCATCGATGACGCTCATGCCCTCGGCGATCGCCGCGAGGGCGAGCGCGCGATGGGTCAGGCTCTTCGATCCCGGAAGCCGCGCGACGCCCCGAAGCGGACCTCGGGCGGGCTCGACGAGCCACGCCTCGCCATCGCCGTGGTCCTTGGTGCCGAGTCGGCTCACGCCCGATCGACCGCGGTCGGAACGGTCACTCCGTCTCGCCCGCGGGACGTCGGAAGACCGCGACCACGTCCTCGACCGGCACCACGAAGAGGCGGTTGTCGCCCTCGAAGTCGACCGGGATCGCGTGCCGCGGATTGAAGAGCACCTTGTCGTACTGCTTGACCGGGTAGTCCTCGTCGCGCTCGACCTGCCGGCTCACCGCGACGATCCGCCCGGTCAGCGTCGGGATCTCCATCTTGTCCGGGAGATGGATGCCGACCTTGGTGACCTTGCGGTCCTCGTCCTTGCGGATCAGGACCCGCTTGCCCACTGGTTCGACGGTCTCGAGGGCGGAGACGCCTGGCTTCGCGCGGCTCATGCGGGCGGATCATAGGGATCGCCGCGTGATCGCGCGGCGGAATCTCGCCTTCGGGGCGCGGTACAACCCTCGGCTCCTCCGATGGACTCCGTGATGCTCGAGCGACTCGAAGCCCTCATCCATGACGTGCCGGACTTTCCGAAGCCCGGCATCCTCTTCAAGGACATCACGCCGCTCCTCGCGGATCCCGCGGGGCTGGCGCTCGCGGTGGAGCTCATGGCGAATCCCTTCCGCCGCCGCAAGCCGGACCTCGTGGTCGGGGCGGAGAGCCGCGGGTTCATCTTCGGGATCGCGGTCGCGCAGGCGCTCTCCTGCGGGTTCGTCCCGATCCGGAAGCCCGGCAAGCTTCCCCGCGCGAAGCGCTCCGCAAGCTACGCCCTCGAGTACGGCACCGACACCCTCGAGATGCACGCCGACGCGGTCGCCCGCGGGCAGCGGGTGGTCCTCGTCGACGACCTCCTCGCGACCGGCGGCACCATGAAGGCGTGCCACGACCTGGTGAAGGGTCTCGGCGCCGAGATCCTCGGCGTGAGCGTCTTCATCGAGCTCGAGTTCCTCAAGGGTCGAGCCCAGCTGCCCGGCGTCGAGGTGCAGTCGGTGCTGAAGTACTAAGCGGGGCGATCGCGCGATCCGCGGACGCCTCCGGACGTCGTCAGAACACCCAGAAGAACGGCTTCGAGGCTGCGCCGATCGCGTAGAGGGTGCCCCACGCGAGCTGGATCACGAAGATCACCGTCGCGATCGCGCCGAGGATCATGCCGATCTGCGTGATGGTCCGACCGGAGGAGTCCATCACTCCCGCCGACATCCGCCCGAGATCCGTGCGACCCATGAAGAAGGCGACGATGCCGAGGGGCGCGCAGAGCACGAGCCCGAGGATGCCGAACACGAGGATCAGGGCGCCGCGGTGAGCAAGCATGGGA
>Ga0194131_10004808_pt1 | contig 20014 bp, 22 predicted proteins | sample TA2KigO120mmetaG_FD_148631 | JGI IMG/M metagenome (GOLD analysis project Ga0194131, IMG submission 148631) | Freshwater microbial communities from Lake Tanganyika, Tanzania - TA2015053 Kigoma Offshore 120m | ecosystem: Environmental > Aquatic > Freshwater > Lake | place: Tanzania: Lake... | reverse complement strand
CGGTCGCCGGCGCGCTTGCGGCGCCGGACGCCGACGTGACCGCGCAGCCGTTCGGCGAGGCGCTCGCGCGGCGCGCGAGCGAGAGCGCGGGCGAGGCGTGATCACCGACGTTCCCGGCATCCGCGTCGGGCACGCCACCGACGGGACGGGGCTCACGGGCATGACCGTCGTGCTGTGCGACCGGCCCGCGGTCGCCGGCGTCGAGCTGCGCGGCGGCGCCAACGACGTGACCGGCCTCGACTACCTCGACGCGCGGCACATCGTGCCGACCGTCAACGGCGTGGTGCTCGGCGGAGGCAGCCGCTTCGGCGGCGAGTCGATCTGGGGCGTGATGCAGTGGCTCGAGGAGCGGGGCGTCGGCTACCGCGCGGGCGCGCACGTCGTGCCGCACGTGCCCGGCGCGTTCCTGTTCGATCTCTCGGTCGGCGACCACCGCTCGCGGCCGACGCGCGCGATGGGCTACGCCGCGGCGGCGGCGGCCGCGCGCGGTTCGGTCGCGGAAGGCAACGTGGGCGCGGGCACCGGCGCCACCGTGGGCAAGCTCTATCTCATGCCGCGGGCGATGCGTGGCGGGATCGGCACCGCGAGCGTACGCCTCGGCGACGCGACGGTCGGCGCGCTCGTCGCCGTGAACGCGGTCGGCGACGTGCGCGACCCCGACAGCGGCGCGCTCGTCGCGGGCACGCGGGATGCGCCGGACGGCCGCCGGCTCATCGACAGCGTGCTCTCGATGCGGGATGCGAGCGGACTCGGGCGGTTCAGCGCGGAGCACACGACGATCGGCGTGATCGCGACCGACGCGCGGCTCACCAAGCCGGACGCCGCGCACGTCGCCGCGCTCGGCATGCTCGGCTTCGCGACTGCGCTCTCGCCGCCGCACACCGCGTTCGACGGCGACACGCTGTTCGCGCTGTCCGTCGGCGACGTCCGGATGGATCTCACCCGGCTCGGCCTCGCGGCCGCCGAGGCGGTCGCGCGCGCCATCGTCCGCGGCGTGCGCGCCGCCGTCTCGCTCCCCGGGCTTCCCGCCGCGCGAGATCTCTGACGCACTCGCGCCCCCGTCCGCAACGGTGCGGATGAGCCAGACGTTCGACGTCCTCCGCGACCCCGGCTATCGCCGGCTGTGGATCTCCGGCTTCTGCATCAGCGCGGCGCGGTGGATGGACATCGTCGCGCTGGGCTGGCTCGCGCTGCAGCTCACGGGCTCGCCGTTCATGGTCGGCCTCGCGGCGTTCGCGCGCTCGGCGCCGCTCATGGTGGTCGGGCCGTTCGGCGGGCTGATCGCCGACCGCCTGCCGCTGGCGCGCGTGCTCGTCGCGACGCAGGCGGGCGGGCTCGTCGTCGCCGCGACGCTGGCGGCGTTGTTCGCGACCGGCTACGGCGGCTACTGGCCGCTCATCGCGCTCGAGCTGGTGTTCGGTGCGCTGTGGGCGGTGGACTTCCCGGCGCGGCGCACGGCGCTCTACGCGCTGCTGGGCGCCGCGCGCGTCGCGCAGGCCGTGTCGCTCGAGACCGTGTCCATGCAGATCGCCAAGATGCTCGGCCCCCTCGCGATGGGCCTCTGCCTCGCACGCGCCGGCGCCGCGGCGGCGTTCGCGATGATCGCGGTCGTGTACGCGGGCGCGCTGGTGGCCTCGCTCGGGCTGCGCCACCAGCTCGGCGGCCCCGGCGCCGCGCCGACGAGCTCGGTGATGGAAGGGCTCCGGCGCGGGCTCGAGGTCGCGTGGACCAACGGCACCGTGCGCGCGGTGCTGCTCGCGACGATCGCCATGAACACGCTGTTCTTCCCCTACCAGCACATGCTGCCGGTGTTCGCGCGGGACGTGCTGGACGTGGGCCCCGCGGTCCTCGGCGCGATGTTCGCGGCGGACGGGTGCGGGGCGCTCGCGGGCGCGCTGGTCATCGCCGCGCGCGGCGGCCATCTCGACCACGCGCGCCTCTTCGCGGCGGCGATCGTGGCGGGCCCGATCCTGCTCGCGGCGTTCTCCGGCTCGCAGTGGCTGACCGTGTGCGTGGTGCTGCTCGTCATCATGGGCGCCGCGGAATCGTCGTTCGCGGCCATGCAGAGCACGGTGGTGCTGCTGAACGCGCCCGCGCACGCGCGCGGGGGCGCCATGGGGATCCTGTCGGCGTGCATCGGCACCCAGCCGGTCGGCACGCTCTTCATCGGCTTCCTGGCGGCGAGCGTCGGCGTCTCGCTCGCGTTCTTCGTGAACTCACTGATCGCGCTCGCGGTGGTCGTCCCGCTCGCCATGAGACTACTTCGACCTGGGGGGCTCCGGGCGCCCCCCACGCCCCCCAGCGGGCCGTTCCCGGCGAAGCCGTGACCGGCCCGAGTGCGCCGACCGCTAGCGAAACAGCCACCCGAAGAACGCGGCGGCGAGGATGGCGAGCGTCAGCCCGCCCTGACGGCGGATGCGGGCCCGCGTCTCGTCCGACGGCGGCTCCAGCACCATCGGGTGCAGCCCGCGCGCGAGCAGCGCGCCGCCGAGGAAGCCGCCGATGTGCGCGCCGTTGTCGACGTACGGCGTCACGAGGCCCGTCGCGATCGTGTAGACGGCCCAGACGATCAGCACCACCCCGATGCGGCGATCGCGCATCAAGAGCCGCTCGCGATGGCGCCGGAAGAGCACGACGGCGGCGCCCTGCAGGCCGAAGATCGCGCCGGAGGCGCCCACGGACGGGCCGGGCGCCGCGAGCATGCTCAGCACGCTGCCCGCGATGCCGCTCATCACGAACAGCCACGCGAACTGCACGCGGCCGAACGCGTGCTCGCACACCATCCCCAGCACCAGCAGCGCGATCGCGTTGCCGACCACGTGCTCCACGCCGCCGTGGAGGAACACCGCGGTGACGAGGCGCCACCACTCGCCCTGCATCACCGCGTCGCGCGAGAGCGCGCCGACGAGGAGGAGCGCTTCGGGCGAGTCGAGGATCTCCAGCCCCAGCTCCATCCCGAAGATCGCGACGAGGACGCCGATGACCGCCAGGGTCATCGGGGGCAGCCGCCGCATGCGCCGCTCGAAGTCCACGCGGCGGCGCAGGACCATGTCCGGCGTGATGCGGAGAGCCTCTTCGCTCACCGCCGCTCGCCGGTGTCGAGCATGATGCCGGTCGCCAGCGCGATCCGGCGGTCGAGCACGCCCTCGGCATCCACGCTCAGGTCGAGGACGTAGCGGTCGAGCAGCGTGAACTTGCGGTTGAACTCCCCGAGGACCTCGCCGTCCGGACGCTGGAACAGGAAGTTCGTCCGCAGCACGCCGAAGAGCGAGCCGAGCACGCGGCGCAGGAGCGACAGCACGATCGACTCCTCGATCGCGAGCGCGATCGGGGCGCCCGCGGCGTCCGCGATCGTCCAGCGCTTGCGCACGAGGTTGTGGAGGTACGGCTTCCCGAGGCGCGCGAGCACGGCGCCGTCCGCGAGCGTCACGGTGTAGGTGCGCACGAGCGCGGCGATGCGCTGGTCCTGGAGGATCCGCAGCAGGACCTCGCCCCGCGAGTCGTCCCGATAGACCGTGACGTGGCGGCGCGGCCGCAGCGACATGGACACGACCACGAACGCCGCCAGCGCGACCGCCCAGCCGACGAGCGCGGCGACCGCGTCGACGCTCGCGTCGCCGGGCGTGCGGGCCGTCCAGCCGAGCACCGCGAGGCCCGCGACGGCGCCCGCGATGTACGCGAGCACCGTGCGCACGGGATAGGTCGGCCGCTCCACGTACGCGATCGGCGTCCCGTCCTCCGCCCACACCTCGTACTTCGAGGTGATCGTCAGCACGCGCTCGCGCAGGAGGAAGACGTCGCGGTCGAACGCGCGGTCGACGCCCGGCACGGGCGCGCGCGGCGCCGCGGGCCCGCGCCCCGCGCGCACGTGGCGCAGGCAGACCGGACACTCCAGCAGGCGCCCGGCGTACTCGGGCTTCAGCTCGTAGACCTCGCCGCAGGGACAGGCGACGGTGACGCCGAGGACGCTCACCCCGTCGGCGGGCGCAGGGTGTCGCGGGCGCCGGCCAGGCGGTCGCCGATCGCACGGACGTCGTCGAGCCGCGCGGGGTCGTACGCGAACGCCGGATCGGTCGTGTACCCGGACCACGCGTTCATGTAGCCCTCGCGGCTGAGCCCGAGCGCGAACTCCGAGATCTGCGTCGGATTCGCGAAGTCCGCCATGACCGCCAGCTCGTTGTGCACCTCGTTGCGCCGCCCCTGCATGTAGGCGGCGAGCGACTTCGGCTTCGGGCCGTGCGGCAGCCCGACCGGGTGCACGGTGACCATGCCCTGCTGCACGGCGCCGCCCGCGCTGAAGAAGTCGCCGTAGTGGTAGCCGAGCGTCTCGCAGTAGTCGAGGTTGCGGTGGAAGAACGGCACCCACATGCCTTCCTTCTCGACCGAGCGGACCGTGAAGATGCAGAGGTAGCAGCCGGGCAGCGTGAAGATCGTGTGGCCGGACGGGGGCACGTGCGAGCGGTCCGCCACGAGCGGGCGCACGTCCTCGACCGCGAACTTGTACGGCAGATAGTCGCCGCGCCAGCCGACCACGTCGAACGGATGCGTGGGATGCACCCGCCGCGTGTACGTGGCCTCGGTCTTCGCGATCACCTCGAAGCGGCCGGGCTCGTTCACGGTCGTGAGCGAGCGCGGGAACTTGTAGTCGCTCTGCGCGTGCGTCAGGAAGCGGCCCGTCGTGGGTGCTTCGGATTTCTGCGGGTCGCCCGCGAACGACTCGTACATCCAGTAGTACTGCGGGCCGGGCGCCGGGTCGAAGCGGTGCATCACGCCCTTCGGGATGATCAGGAAGTCGCCCTTGCCGTACGCGATCGGCCCGAACGTGGTCTCCAGCGTGCCCGTGCCCTCGTGGACGAAGAACACCATCGACGCCGAGTGGTGCTCGAAGAAGTAGTCCATCGGCCCGCCCGGCGCCACGACGTTCATCGCGCACGTCGCGTTCGCGACGAGACGGCCCATCCCGCGATAGACGTCGGCGATCTGCGGCGGCGCCACGCCGAGCGCGTGGTGGACCCCCCCGAGCGGCCGGAGCGGCGACTCCCAGTGCGGCGCCCAGCGCTCGAGGACTTTCGTCTCGTCGGGCAGCCAGTTCGTGGGCGGATAGAGGTGGTAGGTGTGCGAGACCTTGCCGCTGAACCCGCCGCGGCCGTGCTCCTGCTCGTACACGTGCCGGAGGAGCGGCCCGGCGTGCGGCGCCCGCGGCACGAGACCCACTTCCGGCAACCCGCTGAAGTACTGGATGTCCGCCATGACCGGGCCCTCCCTGCGTGCGGCGATTCTACCGCCACGGGCGCGCCGCGCCCGGTATGGTCGTGGGCGCATGCCCGCGCGCCCGTACTTCTACGGCTGGAACGTGGTCGGCGTCACGCTCGTCATGGCGCTCTGCAGCTGGGGCCTCGGGTTCTACGGCCCCGCGGTCTATCTCGCCGCGCTGCAGCGGCTGCACGGCTGGTCGGCCGCCGCCGTCTCCACGCCGGTCACCGTGTACTACCTCGCCGGCGCCGTCCTCGTGTCGCGCTTCGGCGCCGCGGTCGCGCGATTCGGACCGCGCCCCGTGGTGGCCACGGGCACGCTGACGATGGCGGCGGCCGTCGCCGCGTTGGGGGTGGTCGGGCAGCCGTGGCAGCTCTACCCCGTCTTCCTGCTGATGGCCGTCGGCTGGGCGGCGCTGAGCGGCGCGGCCGTGAACACGCTCGTGGCGCCGTGGTTCGTCCGCCGGCGCGGCCTGGCGATCAGCATCGCGTTCAACGGCGCCAGCCTGGGCGGCGTCATCGTCGCGCCCGCGCTGGTCGCGCTGATCGGCCTCTTCGGCTTCACCACCGCGGTCGTCTTCGCCGCCGGCGTGATGGTCCTGCTGCTGCTGCCGCTCTCGACGCTCCTGCACTCCGGCCCCGAAGCGCTCGGCCTCGGTCCCGACGGCGACGCGCCGAGCGCCCGCGCCGCCACGGGCCCGGCGGACACGCGACGCGGCGACGCGCTCCGGACGCCACGCTTCTGGAGCGTCTGCGGCCCGTTCGCCCTCGCGCTCACCGCGCAGGTGGGATTGATCACGCACTTCGTCGCCTACCTGGCGCCGCACCTGGGCGACGGCGGCGCGGCGCGCGCGGTGGCGCTCGCGACGATCGCGGCGATCGTGGGCCGCGTCGGCACCGGGCTCGTCATCGACCGGCTCAATCCGCGCCTGGCCACGAGCGCGACCCTCGCAGTGCAGATCGCCGGCGTCCTGTGCGCGACGTTCGTGACGTCCGCCGCCGGGCTCTACACCGGCGCGCTCCTCTTCGGGCTCGGCGTCGGCAACCTCGTCACGCTGCCGTCGCTGATCGTGCAGGCCGAGTGGCCGCGCGAGCGCTTCGCGACGCTGATCAGCCTCTCGGTCGCCGTCAACCAGTTCACGTTCGCGTTCGGGCCGGGGCTGATCGGCGTGCTCCGCGACTGGAGCGGCGCCTACACGCTGCCGTTCGTCGGCTGCGCGGGCCTGCAGGCGCTCGCCGCGCTCTGGGTCCTCCACGGCGTCCGGCGCGCGCGCTAACGCGCGAGCAGCAGGCGCAGCGAGCCGGCGACGGCGATGGCGACCAGCGTCAGCTCGAATGCGCGCCGCGGCAGGCGCTGGTTGACCCGCACGCCGAGCCAGGCGCCGAGCGCGAGCATCGGCGTCGCGAGCAGCGCGGCGAGCACGAGCGGCGCGTCGAGGAAGCCGATGCGCCAGTACCCGACGAGCTTCAGCACGTCCGCGACGCTGTAGATCACCACGCCCGTGCCGAGCACGAGCGGGTTCGAGAGCCCGAGCCCGAGGAGATAGAGCCCGCCGACGAGGCCGCCGGAGTGCGCGATCGTCGACGCGAGCCCCATGAGGAAGCCGACCGCCAACCCGACCGCCGCGGGCGGCCGCGCCCCGAACACCGCGCGCCCGCCGCGCCCCAGCGTGAGCTGCGCCACCGCGAAGGCGAGCGCGACCAGGCCGATCGTCCGCCGCAGCGCGAGCGGCGAGAGCATCGCGAGCACCACGGTGCCGGCGGCGACGCCGAGCAGCGTGGTCGGCAGCAGCAGGCGGAGCTGGCGCGCGTCCCACACGCGCCAGTAGAGGCGCAGCGCGAAGGGATCCGTCAGCAGCATCAGCGCGGCGATGAGCGCGAGCGCGGCGCTCGGCGGCAGGAGCAGGCTGAGCGTGGGCGTGAGGACGAGACCGATCCCGCCCCCGATGCTCGTCTTCAAGACCCCGACGACCAGCGCGGCGAGGGCCGCCGCCGCGACCAGCGTCGGGAAGGGCACGTCCACCGTGGTGACTATAATCCGGTAAGACGTCCGTCGAAGGAGCCATGGGGATGTGGTGGCGACATGCGCTCGGAGTCGCAGCGCTGATCGTGCTCGCGGCGGGGTGCGCGACCACGCCGACCGCGCAGGGCAACACCGCGCTGCGCGAGGGCCGTCCGGCGGAGGCGGCCGAGAAGTTCAGCGAGGCGCTCGCGAGCGAGCCGGAGCGGCTCGACGCGCGCATCGGGCTCGGCATCTCGCAGTTCCGGCTCGGGGCGTACGACGACGCGATCCGGACGCTGACCGAGGCGGTCGACCGCTCGCCCTCTCACGCCGGCGCGCGGCTGTTCCTCGCGCTGGCGCACCTGCGCAAGCGCGACGACGCGAAGGCGCAGGAGCAGCTCGCCGCGCTCCGCGCGCTGCCGCTCGAGCCGCGCTTCCTGGCGCTCGTCGAGCAGACGCAGACGCTGCTCCGCGCGGGCCCGGCGTCCGACGCGACGCGCACGTACGTCGTCGCCAGCCTCGACTACGCGTCGACCTGGTCGCGCGAGCTGGCGGAGACGCGGCACGCGCTGCGCAGCGCGCAGATGGCCGCGGACGCCGCGTGGTCGCGACCGCCGTACTACATCCTCCGCTGCCGCAACTGCTGATGCCCCGGCGCGGCCGCGTCATCCCCTTCCCGGGCGCGCGGCCCGATCCCGACCGTGACGACGGCCTCGTGGAAGTCCATCGCTGCGACGCGGCGGAGGCCGTCGTGGTGAAGGCGCTGTTCGAGAGCGAGGGCCTCCCGACGCTGATGCGCTCGCGCCTCGCGCACTCCGTGCACCCGTTCACCGTCGGCGCCCAGGGCGAGGTGGTCATCCTCGTGCCGGCGGCCGAGGCGGGCCGCGCGGCGGTGCTGCTCAGAACGCTCTGATCACCGCCTCGAGGCCGCGCGCGACGAGGTCCATCGCGCCCGGCTGGAGCGTCGTCCCGAGATCGCGCGGCGTGTGGTACGTGTCGAACGGCACCGGGCGGCGCACCACGTGCATCAGCGCGCTGCGCACCGGGCTCAGCACGAAGGCGCGCAGCGCGTCCGCCTCCCCTACCGGCACGGCCGTGAAGCCGTACGCCGGAACGCCGACGGCCGCGAACGCGCGGTGGTCGCTGCCGAAGACCGGGATGCGCCCGACCTGGTGCCACTGCTCGTCGCGCCGCAGGCCGAGCGCATCGAGCGCGCCGCCCACCGTGCGCAGGAACGGCGTCTCCTCGCCCGCGTCCCACACCGCGAGGCTGTCGCCGATGCCGCACAGCTCGAGGCTCAGCACGCCGGCGACGCCGGCGGGCGGCAGATCGCGCACGTACGCGCGCGTGCCGAGGTACCCGAGCTCCTCGCAGGCGGGAAACAGGAACCGCACGCGCGCCCCGCGCGGCACCAGCGCGGCGGTGCGCGGGAGCAGGCTCAGCAGGATGCCGACGGCGGCGGCGTTGTCGTTGGCGCCGGGGCTGCCCGGCACCGCGTCGTGGTGCGCGATCAGCACCAGCGTCCGGTCACCCTCGCCGACGTCGACCGCGTAGTTCTCGCCACGGCCCTCGAACGTCGCGAACCCGTGCGTGGCGAACGGCACGCCGCGCGCGGCGAGGAACCGCGCGACCGCGGCCTGGCGCGCGGCGTTGTCGCGGCCCTGGAGCAGCCGCGACAGCGCGACCGGCGTGTCGTCGCCGCGGATGACCTCGTCCACGGTCGCCACCGGCGTCAGCGGGGTGCGCGCGCGCCGCGCGTTCAGCACGCGCGCGATGCGGCTGTTCAGCCGGCCGCGCACGTAGAAGCCGACGTCGCGCAGGCTCACGGCGTCATTCGAGCTGGAACAGGCGCAGCGCGTTGGCGGTCGTGCGCGCGGCCAGGTCGTCGAGCGATTCCTTGCGCAGGTCGGCGATGCGCGCGGCGGTGATCGCGATGTAGGCGGGCTCGTTGCGCTTGCCGCGATAGGGCTGCGGCGGCAGGTACGGGCAGTCGGTCTCCACGACGAGGCGGTCGCCGGGAACGAACCGCGCGACGTCGGGGAGCGCGCGGGCGTTGGGATAGGTCACCGGGCCCGCGAGCGAGATGTGCAGGCCGAGGTCGAGGCAGCGGCGGGCGATCTCGACGTCGCCGGAGAAGCAGTGCATCACGCCGCCGACGTCGCGCACGGCTTCCTCGGCGAGCACCGCGAGCGTCTCGGGGTGCGCGTCGCGCGAGTGGATGACGACCGGCTTGCGCAGCCGGCGCGCGAGCGCGATCTGGCGGCGGAAGGCCGCGTCCTGCACGGGGCGGGGCGAGAGGTCGCGGAAGAAGTCGAGCCCCATCTCGCCGACGGCGACCACGCGCGGCGAGCGGCCGAGGCGCTCGAGCTCCGCGAAGACCGCGTCGTCGCCCGCGTCCGCGTCGTGCGGATGGAGGCCGACGGTCGCCCACACGTCCGGGTCGCGCTCCGCCACGTCGATCGCGGCGCGCGACGTTGCCACGTCGGTGCCGATCGTCACCATCCGCCGGACGCCGGCGGCGCGCGCGCGCGCCATCACCGCGTCGAAATCCGACGCGAGGTCCGGAAAGTGGAGGTGGGCGTGGGTGTCGAACAGCTCGCTCGTCATTCGAGGATCTCCGTGAGCACGCGGCCCTCCACGGGCGGCGCCGGGATGCCGAGCAGGCGCGCGGCGGTGGGGGCGACGTCGACCAGCCGCGCGCGGTCGAGCACGGCGCCCTTGCGCACGCCGGCGCCGGCGGCGATGAGTCCGGTCGCCATCGACGGGCGCGAGGGCAGGAAGCCGTGGGTGCCCCGCCCGACGCGGCTCGGCTCGGTGGCGCCGCGGTCGCACGAGCTGCCGATGGCCCACCCCGGCAGCGCCTCGAGCCCGAGCGCGGCGCCGGGCATGGCGCCGAGCGCGTCGAGCTCCGCGCGCGTCAGCACGGCGTAGCGGCCGTGCGCCTCACGGCGCAGCGCCGCCTCCGCGCGCGCGATCGTCACCGCATCGCCCGCCGGCGCAACGAACACGGCGCCGCCGCCACCGGCGGCGTGCGCGGTCGCGCGCCAGTCGCCGGCCTGCGGGCAGCCGCGCAGCCCTTCGCGCGCGAGCACGTGGTTCGGGTAGACGTAGGCGTCCACGTCCTGGAACCCGTGGTCGCCGGTGACGATGAAGGCGGTGCGCCCGGCGAGGCCGGCGGCGGCGAGCGCCGCGCGCAGCGTGGCCACGTGCGTATCGATGCGCGCCAGCGCCGGACGCACGGCCGCGCCGTCGCGCCCGCCCTGGTGCTGCACCACGTCGGTCTCGATGAGGTGCAGGAGCAGGAGCCGCGGCGCGTGCTCCCTGATGATCCCGGCCGCCACCGCCGTGAGGAACGCGTCCCATCGCGCCGGATCGCGAAACATCGTCGCCTCAGGTGTGAGCCCCAGGCGCTCGAACAGGCCCGGCGTCGTGGCGGCGAGGAAGTCGGGCATGGGATGGGGGCGGAGATAGAAATCACGCTCGGCGATCAGCCAGTCGATCGGCGCGCCGAGCGTCGAGGGCCACGACACCGCGGCGGTGGTGAGCCCCGCGCCGCGCGCCCAGGCCCACAGCGGCGGCGCACGGAGATCGCTCGCCTCCTCGAACCACCGCCCGCGCGGCCGGTCCTCCTCGAAGCGGAGGTTGAACGCGATCGCGTGCCGGGCCGGGCGCACGCCGGTGGCGATCGTGGCGTGGCTCGGATAGGTGAGGCTGGGGAAGACGCTCTCGACCGCGCGCGCGTGCGCGCCCTCCGCGGCCATTGCGCGCAGTGCCGGCGCCGCGAAGGACGGGTCGAGGTAGAACTCCGGGCGCAGCCCGTCGATCGAGAGCAGCACGACGTGGCGCGCGACGGGGGCCGGAGCGCCGCCGGCGGTCGCGCACGCGACGAGCGCGACGAGCGCGAGCGTGACGAGCGCCACGCGCCTCACGCGATCACCCGGAAGCGCAGGCGCCCGATGAGCTGTCCCGACGTGGTCATCACGTCCACCGTCCAGCGGCCGACGGCGTTGGGCGGGAACGCGGTCTTGCGCGACCACGTCCGGTAGCCGTCACGCCGCCCGCCCGCGACCGCGTTGAACGCGATGACGTCGACCACTTCGCCATCGTGGCGCCACACGTGCGCCACGGGCTGGCGCAGGCCGGCGGGCGCGTAGATCGCGGTGAACGCCGTGAGGCCGCGGCGGCGCAGCTCCTCGACGGGGATACCGTCGGGGCGCGGCTCGAGCGCGTCGATCGTGCCGACGTTCCAGCGGATGTCCGCCCGCGCGACGAACAGCGGCGCGGGCGGGATCGCGCGGCAGCCGATGCCCGCGAGCGCCGCCGCCACGACGCCGCCGATCGCCGTCGCGAGGAGCGCGGTGCTCCACGAGCCGTCGAGCGCGCGGCGGACGGCCGGCGTGACCGCCACCACCGCCGCCCACGCGCTCAGCAGCAGCCCCGCGTACGGCCGCACGCCGAGGAGCGGCAGGGCCACGTTCAGCGCCGCGAAGATCGAGATCATGAAGAACGCGGCGCCCAGCCACGGCCGCGGATGGACGATCGCGTGATACCAGGGATCGAACGTCGCGAGCAGCGCGAGCGCGGCCAGGAGCAGCACGAACACGACGTTGAGCGAGGTCAGCGTGGCCGCGGCGTAGTACGCGGGCAGCACGAACAGGAGGAGCCCGTGGTAGAGCGTCTGCACCGTGTAGTCGACGGCCGTCGCCACGAGGCGATGCGTGCGCCGCTCCGAGCGCTCGAGGGACTGCCGCGCCTGCGTGAGGAGCGCGAAGAGCAGCCACAGCAGCAGCAGGTAGCCGATGATCCACGCCACGTTGGGCAGCCCGCGGCGGAAGACGAAGAGCGTCACGATGCCGCCGCCGAGCGAGGCGAACGAGATGCCCCAGCGGCGGAGCCACCGGAGCGCGCCGGTCACCCGGGGGGTCCGAGGTGCTCGGCGATGCGCCGCGCGATCTCGTCGCGGCGGAGCGCGTCGAGGCAGGCCGTCACGTCGTGGTCGGCGCCGCGGAGCGCGCCGCCCACGAGATCGAGGGCGCCGCCGCGCACCGCGCCGTCGAGCGCGCAGATCTCGCGCAGCACGCGCGCGATGGAATCGTCGCGGGCCGCCACCGCCACGATCGTGGCCACGTAGGCTTCCTGCTCCTGCGTCAGCGTGGTCGTCGTCATCGCACCCTCGCTCCCGGCGGCAGGTCGCGATCCAGCGTGAGGACCGCGAGGGGACCGCCGTCCACCGAGCCTGCGAGGACCATGCCGTTGGACTCGATGCCCATGAGCTTGGCGGCCTCGAGGTTCGCCACGACCACGACTTTCTTGCCGACCAGATCCGCGGGCGCGTAGTGCTCGGCGATCCCGGCCACCACCGTCCGTTGCTCGGTGCCGAGCGAGACCGTGAGCTTGAGGAGCTTCTTCGACTTCGGCACGGCGTCGGCCGCCACCACTTCCGCGACGCGGAGCTCGATCTTGCCGAAGTCCTGCACGCTGATCCGCGGCGAGTCGGCGCCGACGGGCTTCGCCGTCGCGGCCTTGTTCGTGTCGTCCACCCGCTTCTCCTTGTCGTCCACGCGCGGGAAGAGCCCCGAGACCTTGGTCACCGCCGTGCCGGCGGCGAGCCTCCCCCACTCCGCGTCGGCGAGCGACGGCGTCCCCGTCTGCCCGAGCCCCGCGCGGATCTTCGCGGCGGCGTCGGGCAGGAACGGTGTGAGCACGATGCCGAGCAGGCGCAGCGACTCGGCGAGCGTGGAGAGCGCGTGCTCGAGGTCGGGCTTCTTGTCGGGCTGCTTCGCCAGCGCCCACGGCTGCGTCGTGTCGACGTAGCGGTTGACCGCGCCGATGAACTCCCAGATCGCCGCGAGCGCCCGGCTGAACGCGAAGTCCTCCATGGCGCGCGACGCGTCGGCCCGCGCGCGCTCGAACGCCTCTTTCACGGTCGGCGCACCCGGCGATGCCGCGGGGACCTTGCCGCCCGCGAGATTCACGAGCAGGGTGGTCGCGCGCGACACGAGGTTGCCGAGGTCGTTCGCGAGATCGGCGTTGAGCCGCCCGACGAACGCTTCCTCCGTGAAGTCCGCGTCGAGGCCGAAGACCATCTCGCGCATCACGAAGTAGCGGAACGCGTCGTTGCCGTACTTCTCGCTGAGCGCGAACGCCTCGACCACGTTGCCCACCGACTTCGACATCTTGGCGCCGCCGATGTTCCAGTACCCGTGCACGTTCAGCCGCCGGTAGACCGGCAGCTCGGCCGCCTTCAGCATGCAGGGCCAGTAGATCGCGTGCGGCTTCAGGATGTCCTTGCCGATCACGTGCTGCACGTGCGGCCAGTACCGACGCGTGCGCTCGCTGTCGAGCTCGCCGAGCGCGGAGATGTAGTTGATGAGCGCGTCGAACCACACGTACGTGACGTACTTCTCGTCGAACGGCAGCGGGATGCCCCACTGCAGGCGCGTTCGCGGGCGGCTGATCGACAGATCTTGAAGGGGATCGCGCAGGAAGCCCAGGATCTCGTTGCGGTAGCGCTCGGGCTGGATGAGCCCGGGGTTGTCCTTGATGAGCGCGATCAGCCACTCCTGGTACTTCGACATCCGGAAGAAGTAGTTCTCCTCCTCGATCCACGTCAGCTCGGTCTGGTGATCGGGGCACGTGCCGTCGACGATCTCCTTCTCGGTGTAGAAGCGCTCGCAGCCGTAGCAGTAGTGCCCGCCGTAGCGCCCGAGGTAGATCTCGTCCTTGTCGTAGAGCCGCTGGAGGAGCTGCTGCACGACTGTCGCGTGCCGGACCTCCGTCGTGCGGATGAAGTCGTCGTTGCTGATGCCGAGGCGCTGCCACGCGGCGCGGAAGGCCTCCGCGATCTCGTCGGCGTACGCCTTCGGGGTGACGTTGGCTTTCGCCGCCGCCTGCGCGATCTTGTCGCCGTGCTCGTCGGTGCCGGTGAGCAGGCGCGTGTCGTCGCCGCGCAGGCGATGCCAGCGCGCCATCGTGTCGGCGAGCACGGTCGTGTACGCATGGCCGAGGTGCGGCCGCGCGTTCACGTAGTAGATCGGCGTCGTGAGGTAGACCGTGCTCACGCGGGCGAGGGGGTTGGGGGGTCCTGTGTCGTGGGGCCCCCCTCCGCGAGCTGCGCCTGCACGTGGGTCCGGCCCTCCCACGTGAGCTGATCGAGCGGCACTTCCGCCTCGGTGCCGTCGGGGAAGCCGACCACCACCGACTGCTTGAGGATGCGCAGCGAGCGCACCTTGCCGGTCATGCAGCCGCCGCTCGGCCCGCAGTTCGCCTGGCAGGGGGTGTTCACGCGCGGCAGGCGCGTCCGCAGCTCCTGGTACGTCGAGAACTCGTAGAGCAGGCAGCACTTGAGCCGCCCGCAGTTGCCGAGCAGGCGGCTGTCCGTGAGCGGCATGTCCTGCGCCTTGGCCATCTTGACCGAGATCGGCTCGAACTTGCGGAGATGCGAGCTGCAGCACAGCTCGCGGCCGCACGGCCCGATGCCGTCGAGCAGGCGCGTGGTGTCGCGCGCGCCGACCTGCCGCATCTCCACCCGCGAGCGGAACTCGCGCGCGAGGTCGCGCACGAGCTCGCGGAAGTCCACGCGCTCCTCGGAGCCGAAGTAGATCGTCACCCGCCGCGCGGTGGGATGGATCTCGACGTCCACGACCTTCATCGGCAGGTTGTGCCGGCGCGCAATACCCTGCGCGGTCACGATGCCGCGCTTCTCCCGCTCCCGGCGGTCGTGATACTCGCGCGCCTCGTGGTCCGTGGCCGGACGCAGCACGCGGCGGTAGAGCTGGTCCCGCTTGTGCTCGGGCACGGCGCGGCGCGGCCGCCGCACCTCGCCGATCACCGGCTCGGCCGCCGTCTCGACCAGCACGAGCGCGCCGACGTGATAGAACGCGTCGACCAGCTTGTAGTCGTCCGCGGTGGCGGTCTCCCGCAGGCGCACGCCGATCAGGAACTCATCCGACATCCATCTATCCTCAGGCCGTCCTTAGAACAAGGCGGCTCACGAGCATCTCCATGGTAAGGCGCGGCGTCACGTTGTGGAGGAGGCTGTCGCGGGCCTCGCGGCAGAGCGCGATGGCCGCGACGAGCTCGTCCGTCCGCCACCGGGCCGCTTCACGCGCGAGGTCGTCCGCACGCTCGGGGGCGATCAGCAGGCTCGCCGGCCCACCCGCCCCGGCCACGAGCAGGTCGCGCCCGAGGCGCCAGAAGCCGTCGACCAGGGCTTCCGCCTTCGTGCGGTCGATCCGCTCGGTGCGCTTGAACATCGTCTCGGCGCCGTGCTGGCGCACCTCCCCGAGCAGGTCGAGCGCGGCCGCGACGCTCTCCGCGGCGGCGGTGTCGGCGCCCGGCTGGAACGGCACGCGCTGGCACCGCGACAGCACGGTGGCCGGCAGCGCACGCAGCGTCGACAGCACGAGGAGCATCACCGTGTTGGCGGGCGGCTCTTCGAGCGTCTTCAGGAACGCCTGCGGGCCTTCGACCGTCATCCGCTCCGCGTCGTCGATGATGAAGACCTTGCGCGCCGCGAGCGCGGGCTTGAGGCTCGCGCGCCGCTCGAGCTCGTGGATCTCGTCGAGCCGGATCAGCGGGGTGCCCTTCGGGTTGCTGGGCGGCGGCGTCGGCACGATCACGTGCAGGTCCGGATGCTGGCGCGCGGTCGCCGTCCGGCAGTCGCGGCACGCCCCGCAGCCGCCCCTGGCGCACAGCAGCGCCGCCGCGAACTGCACCGCGGCGCTCGTGCGGCCCGTCCCGGCGGGGCCGATGAACGCGTACGCGTGCGCGACGCGCCCGCTCTCCAGCGCGCGCGACAGGAGCCGCGCGGCCCGCGGCTGCTCCGCGAGCGCCGGGAGGCTCATCGCAGGAACTCCTCGAGCACGCGCCGCGCCTGGGCCCCGACGTCCGCGCGCGACTGCGCGGCGTCGATGACGCGCACGCGCTTCGGCTCCGCGCGCTGGATCTCGAGGTAACCGCGGCGCACGCGGCGGTGGAACGCGAGCTTCTCGCGCTCGAAGTGGTCGAGGCGGCGCTTCCCGATGCGGCGGAAGCCCTCGGTGGGATCGAGGTCGAACAAGAGCGTGAGGCCCGGCGCGACCCCGCCGGTCGCCAGCACGTTCAGCTCGCGCACGGTTTCCGGATCGATGCCGCGCCCGTAGCCCTGGTACGCCACCGTGGCGTCCGCGTAGCGGTCGCACAGCACGACGCGGCCCTTGTCGAGCCACGGGCGGATCTTCTGGCACACGTGCTCGTGGCGCGCGGCCTGGAACAGGAACACTTCGGTGAGTGGCTGCGGCCCGCGCTCGAAGAGGCGCCGGACACCGGCGCCGAGCGTGGTGCCGTCGGGCTCGCGCGTCAGCTCGACGCGGTGGCCTCGAGAGCGCAGCCAGCGGCCGAGGCGGGCCATCTGGGTCGTCTTGCCGGAGCCCTCGACGCCCTCGAACGTGATGAGTACGCCACGCATCGAGCCACTATATCCCGTGGAGCGGGAAGATGGCCTCCCGGACCGCGCCGACCTGACGGCCGACGTAGTCCTTCACCGCGGCGTGGATCTCCTCGGGCACGTCCGCCGGCGCGTCCCACAGCGTGGTCGCCGTGAAGCCCGCGGCACGCGCGGTGTCGGCGTAGGAATCGGGCAGCGCAGCCGGCAGCTCGACACCGTTGATCACGGCCCACGCCGCCGTCCACCCGCGTGCGACGTTCTGCAGGTCGTAGCCGCCGCCGCCGAGTGCCAGGAGCTGCGGCGACAGCTCGGCGATGCGCGCCACGGCGCGCGCGAAGCCCTGGATGTCGAGCGCCAGGTGCGTCAGCGGATCCGTGCGGTGCGCGTCGACGCCGAGCTGCGCGACCACGACGTCCGGCTTGAACGCATCCAGCAGCGGCGGCACGACTTCCTCGAAGGCCGGGAGGTACACCGCGGTGTCGGTGTACGCCTCGAGCGGCAGGTTGACGGCGTAGCCGACGCCGGCGCCCTCGCCCGTCTCGCGCACGAAGCCCGTGCCCGGGAAGAGCCGCTCGCCGCGCTCGTGCGTCGAGATCGTCAGCACGTTGGGGTCGCGGTAGAACGCCGCCTGCACGCCGTCGCCGTGGTGCGCGTCGATGTCGACGTACGCGACGCGCAGCCCGCGCTCGCGCAGCCGCATGATCGCGAGCACGGCGTCGTTGACGTAGCAGAAGCCGGAGGCGCGCTGATCGACCGCGTGGTGCAGGCCCCCCGCGAAGTGGAACACGCGATCGACCTCGCCCCTGGCGATGAGGTCGGCCGCGAGCAGCGAGCCGCCCGCCACCAGCCGCGCGCAGTCCCACACGCCGGGGAACACCGGGTTGTCGCCCGCGCCCAGCCCGAAGACCGAGGCGGCGCGCGGCGGCATGCCCTCGTTGCAGGCCTTCAGCATCTCGATGTACTCGGGATGGTGATAGCGGGCGATCGCCGCCTCCGGTGCGGCGTCCGGCTCGTGCAGCGTGGCCCCCGGGAGGGTGGTGAGCCCGTACGCCTGCATGAGCCGCCACGTGAGGCCGAGCCGCTCCATGCGCAGCGGATGCTCGGGGCCGTAGTCGAACCGGCGCCACGCCTCCGAGTGGACGAGCGCGGTCTTCACGCGCGCTTCCACGGCCCGGACTTGCCGCCGGTCTTCTCGACGAGCTCGATGCGCTCGATCGTCACGCCCTTCTCCACCGCCTTGATCATGTCGTACACGGTCAGCGCCGCCACGCTCACCGCGGTCAGCGCTTCCATCTCCACGCCGGTCTTGTCCACCGTGCGCACGCGCGCCTGCACGGTGAGCTCGCCACGCTTGACGTCTTCCGAGAACTCCACGTCCACGCCGGTGATCCGCAGCGGATGACAGAGCGGGATGAGGTCGGAGGTGCGCTTCGTCGCCAGGATGCCGGCGGTGCGCGCCACCCCGAGGACGTCGCCCTTGGGGGCGTTGCCCTCGCGGATGACGCGCAGCGTGGCCGGCGTCATGCGCAGCACCCCGCGGGCGACGGCTTCACGGACGGTCTCGGCTTTGGTGGACACGTCCACCATGCGGGCGTCGCCGTCGGGGCTCAGGTGCGTCAGGCCGCGGAAGCCGGATTGCGCCCGCGGCCGTCGGGTCACGCGCGTGCGGCCGTCAGGCGGTGACGGAGGACGAATGGATGATCGTCTCCATCCGGTCCTTCGTCATGAGCTTCAACTTCTTGAGCTCGCTGATCCGCCATTGCTGACTCGCCGAGAGCGGGGTCTGCGCCTTGATCTGCTCCAGCTCACGATCGTGGTCCAGATGATCGTTCCGCAGGCGCCGGAACTCCTCGTTCTCGGCCATGAGTCGCTCGATCAGCGTCTCTCGATCCATGCGGGCCTCCTTCTTTGCAGTCCCGGAAAACAAACAAGCCAGCGGACCGTGTGGTCGCTGGCTTCGGCGGCGCGTCGTCCGATACTTCCCCCCGTCCCTGCTACTTCTGGTTGCGGGTAAGCTCGTTATACACCCGCGTCGCCGGGGGGTGTCAAGGCGAAGCGAGCCGCGCTACGATCCGGGGCGCCATGACCCCCAAAGAGCTCGCCCGCGCCCTCCAACGACAGCTCAATCCCCGCCGTGCGCGGTGGCAGAAGCCCGAGCGGCTGGTGCGCGCGCTCGGCCTGCGGCGCGGCCAGGTGGTCGCGGAGATCGGCGCCGGGCCGGGCTACTTCACACCACGCCTCGCGCGCGCGGTCGGCCCGGCCGGCCACGTGTACGCGGTCGACCCGGAGCCCGCCGTCCTCGACGTGCTGCGGGCGCGGATGAAGCGCGCGGGGGTGCGGAACGTCACGCCCGTGCTCGGCCGCGACGACGACCCGCTCCTGCCGCAGGGCGGGTGTGACGTCGCCGTGCTGATCAACATGTACCACCACATCCACGGGCGCGTGGCGTTCCTCCGGCGGCTCGTCGCGCGGCTCGCGCCTCGGGCCCGCGTGATCAACGTGGACTGGGACGAGCGCTCGGAGTTCGGGCCACCGCCCCGGCGCCGCGTCTCGCGCGCGCGATTCGTGCGGGACGCGCGGCGTGCGGGCCTGGTACTCGTCGCCGATCGCGCGCTGCTTCCGCACCAGTACTTCCTGGAGCTGCGCCGGACGCGCTGACGCTCAGCGGTACGGAATGAGGTGCGCGGCGCTCGCCTTGAACGCGGCGACGACCGCGGCGCCCGGGGCCAGCCCGAGGTCTCGCACGGAGCGCGCGGTCACCGCGACGACGAGCGGAAAGCCGCAGTCCACGACCACCCGGACGTGGGGCGTCGACGGAATCACCGCGCTCACGACGCCGGCGAGGTGATTGCGGACGCTGCTCGCCCCCGGCGTCTCGCCCGCCGCGAAGAGCGTGACGTCCTCGGGGCGGATCCCCACCCGCACGCGCGCGTCGACCGCGACCGCCTGGGCGCCGTTGCCCGCGCCCACGTCCACGCGGCAACCGCCGACCGCAACCGTGGCAACGCCCGCGTCCAGCGCTTCGACCCGGCCTTCGGCCAGCGTCTCGACCCCGACGAAGCGCGCGACCTCCTCCGACACCGGCGACCAGAACACGCGCGGCGTCTCGTCGAGCTGGCGGATACGGCCGCTCAACAGGACCGCCACGCGGTCCGCGAGCGCCTGCGCCTCCGCGCGGTCGTGCGTGACGAGGACCGTCGTCATGCCGTCGCGACGGAGCAGCGCCGCCACGTCGGGAATCAGCGCCGCGCGCGCGGGCGCGTCCAGCGCGGCGAACGGCTCGTCGAGGAGCAGCACGGCCGGCTCGAGCACGAGCGCGCGCGCGAGCGCCAC
>Ga0194131_10004806_pt1 | contig 20020 bp, 14 predicted proteins | sample TA2KigO120mmetaG_FD_148631 | JGI IMG/M metagenome (GOLD analysis project Ga0194131, IMG submission 148631) | Freshwater microbial communities from Lake Tanganyika, Tanzania - TA2015053 Kigoma Offshore 120m | ecosystem: Environmental > Aquatic > Freshwater > Lake | place: Tanzania: Lake... | reverse complement strand
ATGAAGAAGCTCTACTCGGGCTTCGATCTCTGTGCGCCTACGACTTCCGTGTCAATGACCATCAACGGTCCGGCGCCGATGTTGCTCGCGATGTTCATGAACACGGCGATCGATCAGCAGGTCGAGCGTTTTCTGAAGGCGAATGGTCGTTGGGATGACGCATCGAAGTTCATCGATGCGCGTCGGACCATGCTTCGCAGCCAAGGCACTGCGCCGCCTGAGTATCGCGGCGATTTGCCCGAGGGTCATGACGGCTTCGGGCTCGCGCTGCTCGGCCTTTGCGGAGAGGACCTCGTCGGTCGCGGACTCACCGCCGAGGAGTACTCGAAGATTCGCGCCTCGACGCTCGCGCAAGTGCGCGGCACGGTACAGGCAGACATCCTCAAGGAAGATCAGGCGCAGAACACCTGCATTTTCTCGACCGAGTTCGCGATGCGCATGATGGGCGACGTGCAGGCCTATTTCATCGATCACGCCGTGCGCAATTTCTACTCGGTGTCGATCTCGGGTTATCACATCGCCGAGGCTGGAGCGAACCCGATCAGTCAGCTCGCCTTCACGCTCTCGAACGGCTTCACCATCGTCGAGTATTACCTTGCGCGCGGCATGAAGATCGACGACTTCGCGCCGAACCTTTCCTTCTTCTTCTCGAACGGCATGGATGCCGAGTACGCCGTCATCGGTCGCGTGGCGCGGCGTATCTGGGCGCGTGCGATGCGCGAGCGGTACGGCGCGGATGCGCGCAGCCAGATGATGAAGTATCACATCCAGACGTCGGGACGTTCGCTGCACGCCCGCGAGATTCAGTTCAACGATACGCGTACGACGCTGCAGGCGCTCTATGCGCTTTTCGACAACTGCAACTCCTTGCATACCAACGCGTATGACGAGGCGCTGACGACGCCGACCGAGGAGAGTGTGAGGCGCGCGGTCGCGATCCAGTTGATCATCAATCGCGAGTTAGGTCTCAACAAGAACCACAATCCGTGGGCGGGGTCGCTGCTCATCGACTACCTCACCGACATGGTCGAAGAGGCGGTGTACAAAGAATTCGAGTCGATCAGTGAGCGGGGCGGTGTGCTCGGCGCGATGGAGACGATGTATCAGCGCGGCAAGATCCAGGAAGAGAGTCTGTATTACGAGACCCTCAAGCACGATGGGCGCTTGCCGCTCATCGGCGTGAACACGTTCCTTTCCGAGCATGACGCCTCGGCCGAGCATGCCTCGGTCGAACTCATCCGTTCGACCGAGGAAGAGAAGCAGGGTCAGGTGGATGCGGTCCGCAACTTCCAGCAGCGAAACGCCGAGAAATCGACGGTCGCGTTGTCATCGCTGCAGTCGGCGGCGGCGCGCGGCGGCAACGTGTTCGAGTCGTTGATGGATGCCGTACGCGTGGCGTCTCTCGGCCAAATTTCGCGCGCGCTCTATGCGGTGGGCGGACAGTTCCGACGTAACGTTTAGTCGTAACGTCTCGTTGCAAGGGTTAGTGTTGACGCTCGCGCGTGAACTGCGCGAGGTAGTGCAGACCCTCGATCGCGCGGGAACCGTACCAGGAGACCATTTCGCCATCGATGAGATCGACGGGCACGCCGGGGAGCGCGCGCTCAACCTCGGCGATATGGCGTTCGCGGAACGCGTAAGGCTCGCTACTCAGTAGCACTCGATCGATGGCGCCGCGACATTCCTCCAAGGCGAGCTCGGGGTAACGCTGTGGGCGCGGGGACGCCCAGGTGTGCCAGCCGAATGCGGCGAGCGTGCGCGAGATGTAGGTGTCGCGCGAGAGGGTCATCCAGGGTTCGCGCCAGATGAGATAAAGCACTCGAGCGCGTAGGGAGTCGGAGGTGTTACCGGCATAGGCGGCCATGAACTCGCGACACAGCGCCTCGGCACGGGCGTCGCGATCGAAGATGCCGCCGAGCAGACGGTAGAGCGGAAGGTTGTCGAGAGGCTCGAGCGGGTGCGTCACGATGATGGACGGCACGACGGGACGCAGGGCTTCGACGGTCTCGAGACGATTTTCATCGACGTTGACGATGAGGTGCGTGGGCGTGAGCGCGCGGATGGCGTCGAGGTCGACGGTTTTGGTGCCGCCGACTTTGGGTATGCGGCGCACGAGCTCGCGCGGGTGGATGCAGAAGCCCGTGCGACCGACGAGCTCGTCAGCAAGACCGAGTGCGCACACGAGCTCGGTGAGGCTCGGCACAAGGGAGACGATGCGTCGAGAGCCCGTGGCCCGAGGGTGGGGCGTGCCTGCATGGTCGATGAAGGTCATGGGGCATTAGTTTTCCGGTTACGTCGGCTTGTAGATACTGTATAAATAAACAGTATGTCAGGGCAAGCCCCAAAACCCCCGAATCCACCCGGTTATGCCGAGCTGCACTGCCTGAGCAGTTTCAGCTTCCTGCGGGCCGCGTCGCAGCCGGAAGAGCTCGCCGCCCAGGCCGATGCGCTCGGTTACGAGGCGCTCGCCATCACCGATGAATGTTCGGTCGCCGGCGTCGTACGGGCTCATGCAGCGCTCAAGGGTCGGTCCACCCGACTCATCGTCGGCACCGAGTTTCGACTGGATGACGGGCTACCGCTCATCGTATTAGCGACGGATCGTCGGGGTTATGGTCAGTTGTGCCGCCTGATCACGCGGGGTCGTCGTGCCGCGCCGAAGGGTAGTTATCGCCTGACCCGAAGCGATGTGGTCGAGCTCCTCTCGCCGATGCACTGTCTCGTGCTGTGGGCGCCGCGACCCGCCGACTTGAACACCCACGATGCTGCCACCTGGTTGCGCGAGCATTTTGATGGCGCCGCCTGGATCGCTGTGGAGTTGCTGCGTGACGGCACCGAGCGCGCCCATCTCGCCACGCTCACGCGCCTCTCGAACGAGGTGGGGTTGCCGCTCGTGGCCGCCGGTGGTGTCTGCATGCATTCGCGCGCACGACGTCGACTGCACGATGCGCTGACGGCGATTCGCCTCAACACCACGGTCGATGCGGCAGGACTCGAGTTATTGCCCTGCGGCGAGCGACACCTGCGTGAGCGCCATCGTCTCGCGCGGCTCTATCCGCCTGCGCTGCTCGCCGAAACGCTCGTCATCGCGGCGCGTTGTCGCTTCTCGCTTGATGAACTGCGTTACGAGTATCCGCGCGAAATCGTCCCCGAAACACATACGCCGGCGTCTTGGTTGCGCACGCTGGTCGAGCGCGGAGCAGAGCGTCGCTGGGGCGGCAGCGTAACGCGTGATGTCATGCCGGCCTACGTACGAACGCTCGTCGAGCACGAGCTCGCGTTGATCAGCGAACTTGCCTACGAATCGTATTTTCTGACCGTGCACGACATCGTCGAGTTTGCGCGCAGCCGCGGAATTCTTTGCCAGGGCCGTGGCTCGGCCGCCAACTCTGCGGTCTGTTATTGCCTCGGTATCACCGAGGTCGACCCCTCACGCATGTCGATGCTATTCGAGCGTTTCATTTCGCGAGAACGTAACGAGCCACCCGATATCGACGTCGATTTCGAGCATGAGCGTCGCGAAGAGGTCATCCAGTACGTTTATCAAAAATACGGTCGGCATCGTGCCGCGCTCGCTGCGACGGTCATTTGCTACCGACCGCGCAGCGTGTTGCGCGATCTGGCCAAGGCCTTGGGGTTTCCGTTGCCTGCCGTCGAAAGAATTGCTTCGGCAGTGAGTCGCTGGGACCGCAGTCTCGGTCACCACCCGCCTCGCGAGCACGATGGAGCGGTGTACGAGCGCGCGCTCACGCCGTTCCTCGAGAGGCTCGATGAAGCAGGCTTCGACATCCACGATCCGGTGTTGCGACGTCGGCTTTCTTTGTTGCTCGAGCTCGCGCCGCAATTGCTCGGATTTCCACGGCATCTTTCGCAGCATGTCGGTGGATTCGTGATCGCTCGCGATCTGCTCGAGGAACTCGTGCCGGTCGAGAACGCGAGCATGGCCGATCGCACGGTCATTCAATGGGACAAAGACGACCTCGATGCGCTCGGGTTGCTCAAGGTCGACCTGCTCGCGCTCGGTATGTTGACGGCGATCCGCCGTGCACTCGATCTCGCCTCGCAATGGCGACTCGCACGGGGTGAGTCACCGATCGCCCTGGCCTCGGTGCCGCCTGAAGATCCGCGTGTCTATGACATGCTGTGCCGCGCGGATTCGATCGGGGTGTTTCAGGTCGAGTCGCGTGCGCAGATGGCGATGCTGCCGCGTCTGCGTCCACGCAATTTCTATGATCTCGTCATCGAGGTGGCCATCGTGCGCCCGGGGCCGATTCAGGGCGACATGGTTCACCCCTATCTGCGTCGTCGTCGCGGCGAAGAGCAGGTGAGTTATCCGAGCGAAGCGGTCAAAGGTGTATTGCAGCGTACGCTCGGGGTGCCGATCTTCCAGGAGCAGGTGATGCAGGTGGCGATCGTTGCGGCAGGTTTCACGCCAGGGGAGGCTGATCAGTTGCGTCGTGCAATGGCGGCCTGGAAACGACACGGAGGGCTCGGCCACTTCGGTGAGCGCCTCATCTCCGGCATGCGCGAGCGGGGCTATAGCGAGGAGTTTGCGGCGCGCATCTTCGAACAGATAAAAGGTTTCGGCGAATACGGATTCCCCGAGTCGCATGCCGCGAGTTTCGCGTTACTCGTTTACGTGTCGGCCTGGCTCAAGCATCACGAGCCCGCAGCTTTCACCGCGGCGCTCATCAACAGCCAGCCGATGGGGTTCTACTCCGTCTCGCAACTCGTCCGCGATGCGCGCGAGCATGGTGTCGAGGTGAGGCCCGTCGATGTCTGCGTGAGCGACTGGGATTGCACGCTCGAAGCTGTCGACGATCGATCGACGAGTGCGCGACCTGCGATCCGTCTCGGGCTCAGACTCGTGCGCGGTTTAGCGCAGGTCGTGGCGGCGCGTATCGTCGAGGCACGAGGCCTACGCACCGAAGCGCGACGAGGGTCCGAGGGCCGTGAGTCCATATTCTTTGATTTACAAGATCTCGCGGCTGCGGCAGCACTCGATCGCGGTGATCTTGAAGCGCTCGCGGCAGCCGGTGCGTGTGCGACACTCACTGGCAATCGTCATCGCGCATTTTGGGCGGTGGCAGGGACTGAAGTGGAGTTGCCTCTGGCGCCGCCTGCTCGCGAGGAGGCCTTGCCCATGCTCACGACGCCCACCGAGGGCGAGAACCTCGTCGCCGACTATCGGCATCTCGGGCTTACTTTAGGAAGACACCCACTTGCCTTGCTGCGTGCGCCGTTCGAGCGACGAGGCGTGGTTCGCGCGGCGGAGCTCTCGCAACTCGACGATGGCGCGCGAGTCAGCGTGGCGGGTCTCGTCACGACGCGACAAAAGCCGTCGACGGCGAGCGGTGTCACCTTCGTCACGCTCGAGGACGATACCGGTCACGTCAATCTGATCGTCTGGAAGGCGGTCGGTGCGAGACACAAACGCGAGTTGTTCGAGTCGCGTCTGATGGAGGTCGAGGGTCGGTTGCAGCGCGAGGGACTCGTGACCCACGTCATCGTGGAGCAACTCTACGACCGCAGCCGTTTACTCGGGCGGTTGGTGACGCGTTCGCGGGACTTCCGCTAGGCGTGACGAGGGCGCGCGACGATTCAGCGCGACGGTCAGTGCCGACCGCTGCGCTTGTCGCGCGCGGGCGTGCTCTCGCTGTCGCCGATGTCGTAGTCGTCAAAGTCGCTGATGAGATCGGCCGTACGCTTTTCTTCGCGCATCTGCTCAAGGCGTCGCCAAGCCGGATCGCCGCTACCCTTCGGAGGGCTGCGCCGACGCGTCTGGTCGAAGTCTCGGATGACCTGATCCACGTCTTCGCCCGAATCGAGATCGACTTCTTCGTCGAAGTCTTCTTGCTCTGATCTTTCGCTCATGATCGTGAACCCCCTCGACGCGCGAAATTTATTTCGTGTTCGTCCATCTTGCAACGGGGGGAGAGGGTTGAGCGATGCGTCAGCGTACGAGGGTGTTCATCTCGAAGATCGGCATGAGCATGGCGAACACGATGACAAGGACGATGAGTCCCATGCCGACGATCAGCAGGGGGCCAAGCAGGCCAACGAGCCCGGTCAGCATGCCGTCGAGTTCCCGTTCCTGATTGTCTGCGGCACGTGACAACATGTCCTCGAGACGGCCGCTGGACTCTCCGCTCGAGATGAGATGTACCGTCATCGGCGGGAAGAGCCGGCTGGCTGCGAGCGACCGACCGATCGGCGCACCCTCGCGTACCCGCTCGGCCGCCGCCACCACCGCCTCTCGCATGGGGAGGTTCGAGACGACCCCTGACGCGATCCGCAGGGCTTCGAGGACCGGGACGGCGCTGCCGGTCAAAATGCTCAAGGTGCGTGTGAATCGGGCGGCGTTGAATCCCCGGATGAGTCGTCCGGCGAGCGGCAGACGAAGCAGCCATCCGTCAACTCGATGTCGAGCCGTGGGGGCGCGTACCCAGCGCAGGAACATCACCGTGCCTAGGGCGAGCGCCAGCAGGATCCAAGGACCCGCAGCCCTCAAGGCATCGCTGGTCACGATCAGTATCTGGGTCAGCACGGGTAACTCGGCGTTACCTGACTCGAATACCATCACCACTTTGGGGACGACGAAACTCAGCAAGCCGGCGATCACGGCGATGCACATGACCGTGAGCACGATGGGATAGAGCAGGGCGCCGAGCACGCGCTGGCGAAGTTGGTCGCGGCTCTCGGTGTAGTCGGCGAGCCGCTCGAGTACGGTATCGAGCTTGCCCGATTGCTCTCCCGCAGCGATCGTTGCCCGAAAGATCTCGGGGAACACACGCGGAAATCCGCGCAAGGCTTCGGCGAGCGCCTCACCCTCGACCACTCGCGCGCGAACAGCCGCCATGACGCGCTGGACAGCAGGCTTTTCACTCTGCTGAGACACGGCAAGCAGCGCCTCTTCAAGCGGCAGTGCGGCACGGACGAGGGTTGCGAGCTGACGGGTCAGCAGTGCGACATCGGATGAACCAATGCGCCCCCTGAACCGCTTGAATGAGCGCCTGTTTGAATCGCGAACCGGGTCGACACTGACCGGGAGCAAAGCCCGTTCACGCAGCGTTTGTCGAACTTGTCGCGCACTGTCGCCCTCGAGCACGCCACGTTGTTCGCGACCCGAGGCATCGAGAGCGACGTAATCCCAGGCGGCCATGGACTCAGTCCTCGCGCGTGACGCGCAACACTTCTTCGAGCGACGTCACGCCTCGCAATACTTTGGTCATGCCATCGTCGCGAATGGACGGTGTGAATTGCCTCGCATGTCGCTCAAGGTCGGCCTCCGAGGCGCCGTCGTGGATGAGAGTGCGCATCTCATCATCGACTTGCACGAGTTCATAGATACCCGTGCGTCCACGATATCCCGCGCCACTTGTCGCAGGTCGATACAATGTCGGAGAAGGCACGGCCATCGGCAAGCCGAGTTGCCGACGTTCGAGTTCGCCTGCCACGAAGGATTCGCGTGAGTTGGGATCAAGCGTACGCACAAGGCGCTGCGCCACGATGCCGATCAGGCTTGAGGCGAGCAAGAACGGTTCGATACCCATGTCTCGCAATCGGGTAACGGCCCCCACGGCCGTATTTGTGTGCAGCGTCGAGAGCACGAGGTGTCCGGTGAGCGAGGCCTGTACGGCGATCTGCGCCGTTTCGAGATCACGAATTTCACCGACCATGACAATGTCCGGATCTTGGCGGAGGATCGCGCGCAGTCCGCGGGCGAAGCTCATATCGACCTTGGTGTTCACCTGCGTTTGGCCGATGCCATCGAGGTAATACTCGATCGGATCCTCGACCGTCATGATGTTGCGCGTCGCGTCGTTGAGTCGCGAGAGCGCAGCGTAGAGGGTCGTCGTCTTTCCCGAGCCTGTGGGGCCCGTCACGAGCAAGATGCCGTTCGGTTTGTGAATGAGGCGATCGAGCAGGGCCTCGATCGGCGGCTCCATCCCCAGTTCGCCAAGATCGAGTCGGCCCGCCTGTTTATCGAGCAGTCGCAAGACCACCCGCTCGCCATGGCCCGACGGAATCGTCGACACACGTACATCGACCGCGCGACCACCCACCCTCAGGCTCACACGCCCATCTTGAGGGAGTCTTTTTTCGGCGATATCGAGTTTGGACATCACCTTGATACGCGAGACGACGGCACCTGCGACCGCGCGACGGGTTTGCAGCACTTCACGCAAGACGCCGTCGACACGCAGGCGAACAACGAGGCGATTTTCGAAGGGCTCGATGTGGATGTCCGACGCGTTATCTTTGACGGCTTGGGTGAGCAGAGCATTGATGAGCCGAATGATCGGCGCGTCGTCCTCACTCTCGAGCAGATCGGCCTGCTCTGGAAGATCCTGAGCCAGAAAACTCAGGTCCGTCGTGTCTTCGAGTCCACCTGCGGCGGCCTGGGCATCGCTGCCCGCTTCGTAGGCCTCACGCAGTAATTCTTCGAAAAGCTCTGCAGCGACGCGTTCGAGTGCCAAGGGGTGACCGACATGCCGTCGTGCTTCAGCGATCGCGAGCAGCGTCGCGTCCGGATGCAGCGCGAGCTGAAGTCGACCGTCCTCGCGGCGACGTAACAGCACACCGTGTCGACGGCAGAACGCGAGCGGAAGCAGGGGCGTCGGGGCAGTGATTGCGCCCGACTGCGCATTCATTTGGGGGACTCCGCCGCGGGTTCGGCGGACGTCGACTCTTGGGTCGGCACAGCCGGAATCTCGGGCAGGATCGCGCGCGGTTCGCCCGGCAACAACGGCAGGGCCTCACGTTGAGGCCCGAGGGCGCGCTGCTGGTCGCGCATATAGTTGTATTTTTGATTCGTCTCGAACGTGGTGTCCGTGCCGTCGCGAAGAATGCGTGGCTGGATGAACACCATTAGGTTGGTCTTCGTTTTCTTGGCACTGCGGGTGCGGAACGCTTCGCCGATCACCGGGATGCGCCCGAGAAAGGGCACGCGCTGCTCGCCGCCGGTTTGTGAATCTTGGATGAGTCCGCCGAGCACGACGGTGCCTCCATCTTCGATGAGCACGGTGGTACTGATCGTGCGTTTGTTGGTGATGAGGTCGACGGCACCACTGCTGCTCGCGGCAATGCTCGAGCTCTCTTGCTCGATCTTGAGCATCACGGCATTGCCTTCGTTGATCTGCGGCGTGATCCTCAAGATGGTGCCGACTTCCTGACGCTGGATCGTCTGGAAGGGGTTCAAGGTGTTGCCAGCGTTACCGCCCGCGTTCGTGAACTGCCCCGTCACGAAGGGCACCTCTTGCGCCACCTTGATCTCGGCGGGCTGGTTGTCCAAGGTCACGATCGAAGGTGTCGCAATGATGTTCGTCGTCGAGTCGCCGCGCAGTGCGCGCAGCACGGCGGCAAAATTGATGCCCGTGTCCGCGAGCCTACCTAGGCCCACCGTGGTGCCGCGAGGAGCGCCCGTGATGGTCGACGGGTTGCGTGCGGCTCGAATGAGATCGAAAATGCTCGTTCCGCCCACGGGCTCGATGAACCCGCCCACGACCTGATCGGAGCTCGAGCCGTCGAGTAGCCAGTTGACACCCAGCTCGGCCGACTTGTCGGCCGACACCTCGACGATGATACCTTCGACGATGACTTGCGCCCGGCGAATATCGACCTTGTCGATCACGGCCATCAAAGAATTCATGGTTTTGGCGGGCGCGGTAATCACGAGCGCATTGGTCTCGGGTTCCGCCCAGATCGTGGTCGCGCCTCCCAGGGCTGAGGCCGCGCCGGTTGTGGCGGCCGTGGCCCCTGCGGTGCCCGTCACTTGTTCCTTCAATTTCGCAGCGATTTTCTCGGCGTCCGCGTAACGCAGATATCGCACGCGCGTGTCGCCACCCGAGGCGAGCGGGGTGTCGAGATAGGCGATCAGCGTCCGCGCACGCAGTCGCTGGGTTTTATCGCCGGCGAGCAAAATGCTGTTCGAACGTTCGTCGGCTACGACGCGTAGCGGTGCCATCCCGCCCTCGGCTTGGGCCTGAGCGGGGTTGAGTGCGGTCATCGTGCGGACGACCTCTGCTGCTGAGGCGTTCTGCATGGCGACGACTTCAACGTCGGCGTCGCTCGCGTGATCGATACGCTTGATGATGCGCACCATACGGTTCACGTTGCTCGCCCGATCGGCGAGAATCAAAGTATTCGACGACGGATACGCGGCCAGATGCGCGTTCTGCGGCATGAGGGGTCGCAAGATCGCGACGAGCTGTGCGGCGCTGACGTTATTGACCGCGACCACCTGCGTCACGAGCTCATCCGACGTATCGCTCACCCGTTCGGGCAGATCGTTGCCGGGCATGGTGCGCGAGTTGGCGTCAGGGATGATCTTGATCACGTTCCCTGAGGGCACGGCCACGAAGCCATGAACTTGCAACAAGGCAAGAAACGCCTCGTAGAAGGCGGCAGGCGTCATCGGCGTCGACGAGAGCATCGTGACCTGCGCGCGAACGCGGGGGTCGACGATGATGCTGCGTCCGGTCGAGGCGGCGACCGCTTCGATCACCTGGGTGATTTCGGCATCCTTGAAATTCGGCGTGATGCGAGCGGTCCCCGATCCGGATCCTTGGGCGGCGAGCGGCGCTGCGGCGACGGTGACCCACGCTGCCAGCACGAAGGCCAGAACGCGGTTGTTGATCGGCAATAGGCGGGAGGGCAAGAGCATCGAGGGCCCGACTATATCGGATCGGCGTTTCGGTAACATGAATGGCGTCGTTGGGGATGCACTGTGCGATTTATCGGTTTGGGTCATTCGGAGTGATTCCCGTCGGTTTTGCAGGTGCAGTCAGATCGATCGTCAAAGTCTCGGTCCTACCGTTTCGTTCGATCGTGAGGCGGGCTTGCGGAGCGCCGGCTAAAGTCTTTAAAAATTGCTCACCATTGGCCTGATCGGCGAGGGGCGCATCGTTGATCGCTAGGATTAGGTCGCCGGCCTGCAGGCCAAGATTGGTGAATTGCTGCACGTCACTGCCCGGGTAGACCCGTACACCTGAGGGTTTGTCGGATCGCATCACAGCCTGCCAACGGATGGCATTGGCAAGATCGTCACCGATCGATCCACCTGACGGAGGCGCCATGTCCCCTCTCGTCGTTGCTCCGAAAATAACGGAACTCGGTATGCCGCTCTGTCGCGGCAGCGGTAGGGTTTCGAGGCTCCCGCCCCGATCGAGCGTTACCCGATCTGGGTAGACCTCGGCGAGCCTCGAACCACCGGGCAGCGTGGCGCCGATGGCGTACACCTGCGCGAGCCCTGCAGACTCGTTAATAATGGCGCGGCCGCCTTGCGGGTCGGTGGAGGCGAGCACGCCGACCAAGACGAGACCCTGGGTGCTGACGGGCGCAACGGCCGATGACGGAGTCGAACCCCCTTCAAGCGTGCCGAAGAGTCTCGCGGATTGAATAATTTCGAAGGGGCTGATGGCTTGAGGAAGGACCTCGGAGGCGCCACTGCCCTCGTGACGGGCGCCGAGGGCGCCGGTGATAATCCAGGCCAGCTGTAAACCGATGGCGACCGCCAGCAGGGCGGTGATTAAGTGGACGGGATCGAGCGGAAGGCGACGCATGGACCGAATCATACATAGCCGCCTGCCGGGCCACACTTGAGTTCGCTTCTGTCCACCCCTATAAAAGCAAAATGTTTGCTGAAGAGAGCCGCCCGATTTCGGATACCTCGGTCGCCGAGGCCACACCCGAGGTCAAACAACCGCCGTTGTTCCAGGTCCTCCTGCTCAACGACGATTACACGCCCATGGAGTTCGTGGTCGATGTGCTCGAGCGATTCTTCGGCTTGGGTCGCACGAAGGCGACGCAAGTGATGCTTGAGGTGCACATGCACGGCAAAGGCGTTTGTGGGGTGTTCACCCATGAGATCGCCGAGACCAAGGTGGCGCTCGTGACCCGTTATTCGCGGGATCACCAGCATCCGCTCATGTGCACGCTCGAAGAGACGTGAGACCAAGGCGAGAGCCGCAACGGAGGGCCTGATCGTGTTATCCAACGAACTTGAAAGCTGTCTCAATAGTGCCTTCCAGGTCGCGCGCGAAGGCAAGCACGAGTTTTTGACCGTTGAGCACTTGCTGCTCGCCATCCTCGACACGCCGCGAGTCAAAGAAGTGTTGAAGGCGTGTGGAGGGGATGTCCCGCGCCTCGCGGCTGAGCTTCGTGAGCACATCGAGCAGAGCACGCCGCGTTTACCGGACGGCGACGAGCGCGAGGTGCAGCCCACCCTCGGATTCCAGCGAGTGCTGCAGCGGGCCGTGTTCCACGTACAGTCGAGTGGCCGAAAAGAAGTGGGCGTGGCCAACGTGCTCGTTGCCGTCTTCAGTGAAAAGCAGAGCCACGCCGTGTTCTTGCTCAATCGGCAGGACGTCGCGCGACTCGATGTCGTCAATTACATCTCGCACGGCATGTCCAAGATCGCCGACGAACGCGGCGAGACCAAAGACGAAGCGGCTGCGGCGTCGTCGACCACCGAAGCCGAGGGCGGCGGGGCGCTCGAGAAGCACGCCTCTAATCTCAACAAGCTCGCCGAGGAAGGTCGCATCGATCCGCTCATTGGCCGACAGATGGAAGTCGAACGCACCATCGAAATTCTTTGCCGCCGACGCAAGAACAATCCGCTCTACGTTGGCGAGGCGGGCGTCGGTAAGACGGCCATCGCCGAAGGCTTGGCTCGTCGTATCGTCGAGGGTCAGGTGCCCGAGGTGCTCGCCGACTGCGTCATTTATTCTCTCGATATGGGCTCGCTGATTGCGGGCACCAAATATCGTGGCGACTTTGAAAAGCGACTCAAGGCGGTGCTCGCGGATCTGCGTAAGCAGCCGGGTGCTGTGCTCTTCATTGACGAGATTCACACGGTCATCGGCGCCGGCGCAGCCTCGGGCGGCGTCATGGATGCGTCGAACCTCATCAAGCCTGTGCTCACCAACGGCGAGTTGCGCTGCATCGGCTCGACGACCTATTCCGAGTATCGCGGCATCTTCGAAAAGGACCACGCGCTCGCACGTCGCTTTCAGAAAATCGACGTGGTCGAGCCGACGGTGCCCGAGACCATTTATATCCTCAAAGGTTTACGCAGTCGCTTCGAGGAACATCACAAGGTCAAGTACACCGACGCGGCACTTAAGGCGGCCGCCGAACTCTCGGCGCGACACATCAACGAGCGCCACCTGCCTGACAAGGCGATCGACGTCATCGACGAAGCGGGAGCGCGTCTGCGCTTGCAGCCCGAGGCTGAGCGCGAGACCGAAGTCGATGTGCATCACATCGAGGAAGTGGTCGCGCGCATCGCGCGCATTCCGCCGAAGACGGTCTCGAGTAACGACAAAGAAGTCCTCCGTAATCTCGAGCGTAATCTCAAGCTCGTCATTTTCGGCCAGGATAAAGCCGTCGAGACGCTGTCCTCGGCCATCAAGATGGCGCGGTCCGGACTTGGTGACTCGCGCAAACCCGTCGGTAGTTTCCTGTTCGCCGGGCCCACGGGCGTCGGCAAGACCGAAGTCACGCGCCAACTCGCCATCGCGCTCGGTATCGAGTTCATTCGCTTCGACATGTCGGAGTACATGGAACGTCACACCGTCTCGCGTCTCATCGGTGCGCCGCCGGGCTACGTCGGCTTTGATCAGGGCGGACTCTTGACCGAGGCCGTCTCGAAGCATCCGCATGCCGTGTTGTTACTCGATGAAATCGAGAAGGCCCATCCGGACGTCTTCAACTTGCTGTTGCAGGTGATGGATCACGGCTCCTTGACCGACAACAACGGTCGCAAGGCCGATTTCCGTCACGTCATCATCGTCATGACGACCAACGCCGGCGCAGCAGATATGGCTCGTGCGTCGATCGGCTTCATGCCCTCCGATAACGCGAGCGACGGTATTGAGGCGATTAAAAAAATGTTCTCGCCCGAGTTCCGCAACCGTCTCGATGCCGTCATCCAGTTCGGTGGCTTGGACGAAGGGACCATTGAGCGCGTGGTGGAGAAGCTGCTCGTCGAAATCGAAACGCAACTCGAAGGCAAGCGCGTATCGCTACAGCTCGACGACGAGTCGCGACGCTGGATTGCCAAAACCGGCTATGATCCGAACATGGGCGCGCGCCCGATGGCGCGAGTGATTCAGGAGCACATCAAGCGTCCGCTCGCCGAAGAGTTGCTGTTCGGCAAACTCGTCGGGGGCGGGACGGTGCGGGCAAGAGTGAAGAAAGATGGTTCGGGACTCGATCTCGAGTGCATTCCGAACGAGGAGCCGTCGCTCGTCGATTAACGACTGCGGTTAACGACCGCGGTAGACGATGCGGCCTTTGGTGAGGTCGTAAGGGGTTAGCTCGACGGTGACGGTGTCGCCGGTGAGGATGCGGATGTAGTTCTTGCGCATCTTTCCGGAAATATGAGCCATCACGATGTGACCGTTGCTCAATTTCACGCGAAACGTGGTGTTGGGGAGCGTGTCTATGACTTCTCCGTCCATCTGAATCGCATCTTCTTTCGACATCAGGTCCTGCGCATCGTGGCTAAAAGAAGCGGGGATTCTGCCGAAATGCCCCCGCCGAGGCAATCAAACCCAGAAATTCGCTTCTCGGGATCGGCCGGCTGCCGAGCGAGGAGAGATGCCTCGAGGGCATTTGGCAGTCGATCAGCTGCAGATTGAGTTCGGTGCTGCGGCGCACTAGCGCAGAGAGCGCGACCTTGGAGGCATCCGGCTCGCGACTGAACATCGATTCGCCGAAGAAGACGTTGCCGAGCCAAAGCCCGTAGAACCCGCCGACCAACTGGTCGTCGTGCCAGGTTTCGACGCTGTGTGCGTAGCCTACAGTGTGTAAGAACCCATACGCCTCACGCATTTCGGTGGTAATCCAGGTACCGCCTCCATCGATTTCCCGAGGTGCTGCACAGGCGTCGATGACTTGCCCGAACGCGCTGTCATAGCGCACCTCGAACCCTGCGTTGCGCTCGCGTTTGGCGAGACTGCGGCTGCGACAAAACTCCGCTGGAAAAAGTACTTCACGAGGATCGGGGCACCACCAAAGAATGGGTTGTCCCGGTGAGTACCACGGGAAGATGCCGCGCGGATACGCGGCGAGCAATCGCTCGGGGCGTAGATCGCCTCCTGCTGCAAGCAGACCCGCCGGCTCATCGAGTGCGTACTCCGGAGCCGGAAAGGCCTGCGGATCGCCGCCGGGTTCGAGCCACTCGAGACCGCGTTGAGGTCGGCGTGTCATGGCAGGGAGAGCGACTGTTTATAGGGGACATGCTCGGCGATCCCCTCGGCGTAACGGTCGATGGCCTCGCGCTCGCGCTCCAGATAGTCGGCGATCGCCGAACGAAAGCGCGGATCGGCGACGAAGTGGGCCGAGTGCGTACGTGTCGGCACGAAGCCTCGACTCACCTTGTGTTCGCCTTGGGTGCCGGGCTCGAAACGCGCGAGCCCGCGCTCGATGCAAAACTCGATGCCCTGGTGATAGCAGGTCTCGAAGTGCAGGCTGTGATACTCCTCGGCCGATCCCCAATAACGACCATAGAGCGTATCGCGGCCGATGAAGAACACGGCGACGGCGACGATCTCCTCGCCCTGCCTCGCAAACTTGAAGAGCAAGGCGTCACCCATCGTCTGGGCGATCTGCACGAAGGTCTCGGGCCCGAGATAAGGCTCTTTACCGCGACGCAGAAACGTCGTTCGATGGAGTTGCCAGGCGATAAGGATTTCATTGAGCGAGGCTTCGCTACCGAGCCGCGATTCGAAGCGGATGCCGGACTCCGCCACTCGTCGCCGTTCCCTTTTCGCTTTTTTGCGTTTTTCGGCTGTGAAGGTCGCGAGGAAGTCCTCGAAAGTGTTGAAGCCGCGGTCATGCCAATGAAATTGACAATCGATTCGAGACAGCCACTCGGGTCCGAGCGCCTCGAGCTCTGGCTCGGTCGAAAAGAGCAGATGCACGGAGGAGAGTGACTCGCGTTCAGCCGCTGCGAGCAGCTCCTGCTGTAACGCGCGGCGCCAGCTCAGTCGCTCAGCCGGGTCTTTGGCGAGGTCAGCTCGGACGAGCAGGCGAGGGCCGGTCGCCGGGGTGAATGGTGCGGCGCAAACGAGCTTGGGGTAGTAGCGAAGGCCGTGGCGGGCATAGGCCTGCGCCCAGGCGAAATCGAATACGAACTCGCCGTAAGAGTCGTCTTTGAGCCATGTCGGGGCCGCCGCTGCGAGACCGCATTCATCATGAAGAGTCACGATCCACGGACGCCAACCCGTGTTCTCGCCGATACAGCCCGTCGACTCGAGGGCTACGAGAAACTCATGACGCGTGAAGGGTGACCCCTCGTGATCGAGCGCATTCCAGTCGGCGGCAGACAGCGCGGCCACCCGTTCGACGACACTCGCCGATCGCGTCATCCGCCGTGATCGAATCGCTCGAGCCAGCGGTCGGCATCGAGTGCGGCCATACAACCGGAGCCCGCTGAAGTGATGGCCTGTCGATAAACGTGATCAGCGACGTCACCCGCGGCGAATACGCCGGGGATGCTAGTCGCAGTGGCCATCCCGGAGGTGCCGCTCTGCACTTTGATGTAGCCGTCTTGCATGGCGAGCTGGCCCGAGAAGATCTCGGTGTTGGGCGAGTGACCGATGGCAATGAACACCCCGGTCACGCCGACGTCGAGTGCTGATGCATCGACTCGCGGTTTACCGTCCCGATCGGTTGGTCGGACGCGAAGCCCGGTGACGCCGGTGTCGTCACCCAACACCTTATCGACGCCGTGATTCCAAAGAATTCGGACCTTGGCTTCTTTCTCTCGGTCGAAAAGGCGATCTTGCATGATCTTCTCGGCGCGAAGTCGGTCGCGTCGATGTACGAGCGTGACATGCGAGGCGATATTGGAAAGATAAAGTGCTTCCTCGACGGCCGTATTGCCGCCGCCGACGACGGCGACTTGCTGACCGCGAAAGAAAAAGCCGTCGCAGGTGGCGCAGGCCGACACGCCTTTACCCTTGAACGCGTCTTCAGAGGGTAGGCCGAGATACTTGGCTGAGGCGCCGGTGGCGATGATGAGTGCATCGCAGGTGTACTCGCCGACGTCACCGATCAAGCGGAAGGACCGCTCGGTCAGGATGGCGGTATGGATGTGGTCGCTGACGAGTTCCGTGCCGAAGCGTGAGGCGTGTGCCTTCATTCTCTCCATGAGGGCCGGGCCGAGCAAGCCGTGCGCATCGCCCGGCCAGTTGTCGACTTCGGTGGTCGTCATGAGTTGGCCGCCTTCCTGCAGACCTGAAATAAGCATGGGCGAGCGATTGGCGCGCGCTGCGTAAACGGCGGCGGAGTATCCCGAGGGGCCGGAGCCGAGGATGATGAGTTTTCGATGTTGAGACGCCATGGCGAGATGTTAGGGGCAAGCGTTCCGGGATGCACGTCGTATCCTCGACGAGCAACTGTCGCGACTGCGGCGATTCCCGTAGAATCAAGCTTCCAGAGAATACTGCGCAGGCCACACCTTGCCCGAAAACGCCGCTGACTCGAGCGTGTCGGACCGCTTCACCGAAACTGTCAAGCGCGCTTTGCGCGAGGGGGCGGGCATCCTCACGGGCGTTCTGGCACTGATGCTTTTCGCATCGCTCGTGACCCATCAACCTTCAGATCCCGGGTTTTCCTTCACTGGCGAGGGGTCTGAGGGTGAGATCGGTAACCTCATCGGACGTCAGGGGGCTTGGCTCGCTGACACGTTGTTCTTCCTGTTCGGTGGACCGGCCTATCTTTTCCCCATCATGCTCGGGGCGTCGTGCTGGTTGATGTTCCGCGATCGCGGCAAGGTCGAGCCGACGTCGCGTCTCAACACCTTCGTCCGTCTCGGCGGCTTCGTCTTGCTGCTCGCTGCCACCTGCGGACTGGCGACGCTGCATTTCTCGCCGGGCGAACTCCGCCAGAGTGCGGGCGGTGTGGTCGGTAGCCTCGTCGGCGAGTGGATGCAGGGTAACTTCAACTTCGTGGGCGGGACGCTGCTCGCGCTCGCCGTGGCGATGGCCGGCGTCTCCTTGGCTTTCGGTCTTTCCTGGCTCGTCGTGATCGATCGTCTCGGTTCCGGTTTCTGGAGCGCCATCGATTGGTTCCGAGCGCGTCGCATTCAGCAGCGCGATGTCGCCGAGGGTGAAGAGCGCAAAGCCGCTCGAAGGGAAACCCTTGAGGTCGAGACTAAAAAAGCGGCCGCGCGCCCCAAACCACGTATCGAGGCCCCGGCGCCGCAGCCGGAGAGGAGCGAACGCGTCAACAAGGAGCGGCAGGTACCGCTCTTCACGGCGAAAGCCGGCGAATTGCCGCCGCTGCAACTGCTCGATGATCCGCCGCCTCGTGAGGCCACTTATTCAGCTGAGGCGCTTGAGGCCATGTCTCGGCTCGTCGAGCTCAAGCTCAAAGATTTCGGCGTCGAGGTCGAGGTCGTGGCAGTGCTGCCGGGTCCGGTAGTCACGCGTTTCGAGATGCGTCCTGCTCCCGGCGTGAAAGCGAGTCAGATCAGCTCGCTCTCTAAAGATTTGGCTCGAGCGCTATCGGCGATCAGCGTTCGCGTGGTCGAGGTGATCCCTGGCAAGTCGGTCATGGGTCTCGAAATCCCGAACGAGAAACGTGAGGTCGTCACCCTCGGCGAAATCGTCAAATCGAAGGCCTATGACGAGATCGGCTCGCCGCTCGCACTCGCGCTTGGCAAAGACATCGGCGGCGCGCCGGTCGTCGCCGATCTGCAGCGCATGCCTCACTTGCTCGTGGCCGGTACGACAGGCTCGGGTAAATCGGTCGCGATCAATGCGATGGTGCTCTCCATGCTCTACAAGAGCACCGCGGAGGATGTGCGTCTCATCATGATCGACCCGAAGATGTTGGAACTCTCGGTATATGAGGGCATTCCGCATCTGCTCGCCCCGGTTGTGACCGACATGAAAGAAGCCGCGAATGCGCTGCGCTGGTGTGTTGCCGAAATGGAGCGACGCTATCAGCTGATGGCCGCGCTCGGAGTGCGCAATATCGCAGGCTTCAATCGCAAAGTACGTGATGCCAACGAAGCCAAGAAACCCATCAAGGATCTGGTCATGATGGCTCGGGCGGCCAACGACCCAACCATCGACCAGTCAAAGATTCCGGATCTTGAACCACTACCATTCGTCGTCATCATCATCGACGAGCTCGCTGATCTCATGATGATCGTCGGCAAGAAAGTCGAAGAGCTGATCGCGCGCTTGGCGCAGAAGGCGCGCGCATCGGGCATCCACCTCATCCTCGCCACCCAGCGTCCGTCGGTCGACGTCATCACGGGTCTCATCAAGGCGAACATTCCGACCCGTATCGCGTTTCAAGTGTCGGCCAAAGTCGATTCACGGACGATTCTCGATCAAGGCGGCGCCGAGTCTCTGCTGGGGCACGGCGACATGCTTTATCTGCCGCCCGGCACGTCGATGCCGAATCGTGTTCACGGCGCGTATGTGGCCGATGCCGAGGTACATCGCGTGGTCGAGGCCCTGCGCAAGACGGGCGCACCCAACTACATCGAAGAAGTGCTCTCCGGGCCGAAGGAGCCGATCCCGGGTCTCCCTAGTGAGGGCGCCGAGGGCGGCGCCGAAGGCGTAGGCGACGATTCCGAGAAAGACGCGCTGTATGACGAGGCCGTCAAAATCGTTGTCACCGAACGAAAGCCGTCGATCTCCTACGTTCAGCGTCGACTCAAGATCGGTTATAACCGCGCGGCGCGCCTCATCGAGGCCATGGAGGCGGCTGGGCTCGTCGGTCCGCTGCAAGCCAATGGCGGACGTGAGATTCTCGTTCCTGCGCCGTCCGGCGAGTGAGTCGACGCATGAGCGAACGGTCGGTGTTTCGCAGGCGGGCTGCTTGGGGTGCGTCGATCATCTCCCTGTGGTGGCTCATCGGTGCCGCGTACGCCGAATCGTTGACGGCGCTCGATCGATACCTCTCGGGTCTTGAGTCCTGGCGGGCGGAGTTTTCGCAGTCGATCACCGACTCGCGTGGTCGGATGCGTAGCCCTCAGATCGGTCGATTGCTT
>Ga0194131_10004804_pt1 | contig 20025 bp, 23 predicted proteins | sample TA2KigO120mmetaG_FD_148631 | JGI IMG/M metagenome (GOLD analysis project Ga0194131, IMG submission 148631) | Freshwater microbial communities from Lake Tanganyika, Tanzania - TA2015053 Kigoma Offshore 120m | ecosystem: Environmental > Aquatic > Freshwater > Lake | place: Tanzania: Lake... | reverse complement strand
CCATTCTCGAACGGTCAGAGGAGGGTGAGGAGGAAGGCGTCAGTCTGGTCGACCCCAAGCCTTTTCTCAAACTGATTGCGAAGCTGCGCCGGTTCGAAATGCAACGCCAGGAGATTCGCCGGGAGTTGCACAAGGCGCGGGTGTCGCAGCCCCGTCGGCAGCTGCTGGAACGAAGCGCAAGCAAGGCCACGGCGTCGACTTATGAAGCGATTCGCTCGCTCCGACTTGCCGGCGAACAGCACGATAGGCTGGTGAGCCGCGTGAAGGGGCTGGCCGAGAGGGTGGTGCGCTTGCAGGCGCAGAGGAGCACGGCCACACGCGCGGGGCGCGAAGCGATCGCGCGTGAGACTGCTGCCATCGAAGAATCGTGCGGCATTTCGGTTCAGGAGCTGGACCAGGTGGTCAAAGCGATCGAGCGTGGCGAGGCCGTGGTGCGAGTCGCGAAAAAAGAGTTCACCGAGGCCAACCTGCGGCTGGTGGTGAGCATTGCCAAGCGCTACATGAATCGCGGCTTGGCGTTTTTGGACCTGATTCAAGAGGGCAACCTGGGATTGATGCGTGCCGTGGAGAAATTTGACTACCGCCTCGGCTTTCGTTTCTCCACCTACGCGAGTTGGTGGATCCGCCAGGGGATCACCCGCGGCTTGATCGACACCGGTCGCACCATCCGTGTGCCGGTGCATCGGGTCGAGACCCGTAACAAGGTTCTGCACAGCGCACAGTATTTACAGAAGCAGCTGGGCCGTGACCCGCGCCCCGAGGAACTCGCCAAAGAGATGCGGGTATCGGTCGAAGAGCTGCTCAAAATGACCCAGACCCAGGTCGAGCCGGTGTCGTTGCAAACGCCGGTGTGGGAAGACGGCGATGAGTTGGAAGACTTTGTCGAGGACCGCATCCACGCGCAACCGGAGCAGCAAGCCGCCGAGTCCAATCTGTGCATGGAAGTGCGCAAAGCGCTGGCGGTGTTGACGCCGCGCCAGGAGGCCGTCCTGCGCAAACGCTTCGGCATTCAAGAAAAGCGCGATTACACGCTTGAGGAGTTGGGCAATATGTTCGCGGTCACGCGCGAGCGCATTCGCCAGATCGAGCAAAAGTCGCTGCAGATCTTGCGCAACCCGCGCCGCCGCCGCACGGCGGTGGCAGTAGTCGATCTTAATTAGTCAAGAAGAAGAAACCACGAAACCCACAGCGTGGGGCGTAGCCGCAACCAGAGAAAAGCATAGCCGCAAAAAACGCAAAAGGCGCAAAAAAGAATTTCGAGGGGCGGGTTTTAAACCCGCTCCTCCTTTCGTGTGTTTTGTGGTTTTTTCCCCTCCGCTACTCCTGCACCCCGAGTTTTTCAATCTTGCGATAGAGCGTCGATAGGCTGAGGCCGAGAAGTTCGGCGGCGCGGATCTTATCGCCGGCGGTCTTGCCCAGGGTACGCTCGATGTGGCTCTTTTCGTAGAGCTCTACCGCTTTGGTGAGATTGTCCTCCATGCCGTACGGGCCGTCGTCGTCGGCTTGTTGCCCGGGCAGATCGGCAGGCGAGATCCATTCACCGTTGCCGAGGATCATCGCCCGTTCGAGCACGTTGTCGAGTTCGCGGATATTGCCCTTCCAGGGCAGCGACATGAGCACGCGCATGGTCGCGCTGTCGACGCCTTTGTAGTTGGTTTTCATCTCGATGTTGTGGCGCCGAATCAGATGCTCGACCAGACTGGGCAAATCCTCGAGCCGCTTGCGCAGCGGCGGTATGGTGATCTCAAAAACGTTCAAACGATAGTACAGGTCTTCGCGAAAGCGGCCAGCCTCGACCTCGGCCTTCAGGTCGCGATTGGAGGCGGCCAAGATACGCACGTTGACCCGCACCGGCGTCGTCGAGCCCACCGGCAGGACGGTTTTTTCCTCCAACACGCGCAGCAGTTTGGGCTGCAGGCTCAGCGGCATCTCACCAATCTCGTCCAAGAAGATGGTGCCACCTCGGGCGCGCTGGAACAGGCCCTCCTGGGAGTTGACCGCGCCGGTGAAAGAGCCTTTGACATGGCCGAAAAGTTGGCTCTCCAGAAGGTTTTCCGGAATCGCGCTGCAATTGACCGGCAAGAATACGTTATCTTTCGAAGGGCTTTGGGCGTGAATCAGCCGTGCGACGACTTCCTTGCCGACGCCGCTTTCGCCGCTGATCAATACGGTGGTCGGCGTCGGCGCGACTTTTCTGATCATGGCGACAATTTCCTGCATTGCCGGGCTCCGGCCGAGGGGCCGTTCAGGGTTGAAGTGGCCGTCGACTTCGCGCTTGAGTAGTTGATTCTCCCAGGCGAGCTTGCGGTGCGACATAAGATTTTCGATCTTGCGGGCGACATCTTCGAAGATCAGCGGCTTGAGGAGATAGTCCTGCGCGCCCTTGCGGATCGCCTGTACGGCGGTCTCCACGGAAGCATGGGCGGTCATCAACATCACCAGGGTTTGCGGCGAGATTTCCCGCGTGTATTCAAGCAGCGCCAGGCCGTCCGGTCCAGGGATCATCAAATCGGTAAGCACCAAGTCGAGATCCTGCTGCTGGATGATCTCTTTGGCTTGGTTGCCGTTGCCGGCGTCGAAGACTTCGTAGCCATCGCCGCGCAACAATTCGCAAAGGCTCTCGCGAGCTAGCTCTTCGTCTTCGACAACTAGTATGGTTCCCGGCATTGGTGTGGACCTCTCACATTTCGCATAGATGAAAATACTCTCGGGAAAATTCGCATGGTTGCAAAAAAGTCGCGTGAATCGCCGCGTATACGTCTTCGATTTTCCAACACCGCAAATAGAAGGCCAGCGCTCAGGCGCGCTACGCTTTTTCCTAAGCTTACGAATTGAGTCGCGGCTTTGCGAATGTTTTTGTGGTTTGGCGGTCCCTACCGAGCACAAAGCTGTGACAAGATCAAGGTATTCTTGCTGCGGCGGCACCGCGGCTGTGGCATGGCCATTGCTGCTGATTCTTTATAGACCGATCGGCGGAGGTGATTTATGGCAAATGAAACTGAACTCTTTTATTTGGTCATGCTAGTCCTCTTGACGTTGATCATGCACTTCTTCCTGGCGCGACGCGACGGCAAGCGACGATAGCAGGCTGCAACGTGGCTCTGGGCCGCTACGGAGTCCAACCGCCGCCCAAAGCTTTGTAAAGCGCGACCAAATTGTTCGCCATGGCCGCATCGCTTTGGGTGAGATCGTTCTCCGCAGTGAAAAGCGAGCGCTGCGCGTCGAGGACGTTTAAGAAGCTGTTCAAGCCGCGCAGATAAAGTTCGTTGGCCAGCGTGAAGGCGCGCCGGTTGGCGGCTACTGCGTCGATGAGCGCTGCGTTGCGGTTCTGTTCGTTGGCATAATTCACCAGCGCGGTTTCGACGTCGCGCAACGCCGTCAGTAAGGTGCTTGGCTTTAAAGAAAATACCTCGCGACCTATGAGCGTTGAACCTGAACCCTAGTCTTGCTAAGCCGCCCGGCGCCGTGGCGCCGAGCCCGAGCTCTCGGTTTTTCTTTTCGTGCCGCAGCCGCCCTGTGCTTGCCATTGGCGCAATCCCCGGCGCAGATAGTCCGGGTTGAGATCGAGCAGCGCACAAACCGAGCTGAACGAAAAAATCCAATCTTGCTCATCGGCAAAAATCCAAGCTTCGGCTTCTTCAAAGAGCCGCCGCTTGCGCGGATGTTGTGCACCGCAATTGTCTTGAAACGTGTTGATGCCGTCTTCCAAAACCGCGATCACCAGGCGTTGTTCCGGCTCCAAAGGCAGCTGGCGGCGGTAGGTGTCGGTAAATTGATGGTTGGCCAGAGTGTCGGGCTGAAACAACGCGCCGATCCGCTCCTCGGCGCCGCTGCTGGATTCCTGATGGTTGTTAGTTTTTTTGCTCTCGAACATAAATTCCTCCTCCACTACAAGTGGCCATTTACTTACCAAGCCAAATCAGCCGGCGAGTAAGGCCATCACTTTGGGGTTATAGTGCCGTTCGATGACTTCCTCTTTGAGCCCCAGTCCGCGCAACGCGAACAGCGTCGCCTGCTCCACTAAAGTCTCCTCGCTGGCTTTGTACTGAATCGCCGGCACCGCCGGGTGGCGGTGCAGCATCAGCGAAAAACCAATGTGCTGGACGAACCACATGGACAGATCGCCGCGCCGATCGTTGGTTTGCAGCGCATTGGCTTTGACGGCCTGCTTGATACAGGCTTCAAATTTGCGCGTCCAAGCATCCGCATATTTTTGATACGTCAGGCGCGCGTAGCCGCCGTCGGCGAGAAGACTGCGCACCATCAGTGCATTGGTGGCGGCCTTTTCGGGTTGATGGTTGTGGGCGTAATAGGAGATCGTAAAGTGCACCATCACCGCCAGCGTTGCCACTGACGGATCGAGCGCCAAAATCCGGTTGAACTCAGCAAACAGCGGCCCCTTCGCCGACGCTTCGAGCATCGCCGCATAGAGCGATTCTTTGCTGGGAAAATGTTTGTAAATCAGCGCCTCGGAAACCCCGGCCGCTTTGGCCAGCTCGCGCGTCTTGGTCCCGTCAAATCCCTTTTCGGCAAACAGTGTGCGTACCGCGCCAACGATCGCCTGCCGGCGTTCATCTGAGTGTAATCTCGGGCTGCGTTTCATGGTTATTAGTTAGCATTTACTTACTTATTCGTCAAGCCGCCCACGTTCTACTAAATTTATGTGGTAATTGGCGTTCTGAAGGCGGAGGGTCTGCCCGTATGACCGCACGGAAAAGCAGATCCTTTGCTGGCGCTCAGGTTGACAAAGCCGCGGATTGTGCGCATCGCGGTCTACAGAAAGGAAGAGCCGGTCGCCGAGCGTAATCTTTGAAGCCGCTTGATGGACGCGCTATCCTCGCATCCGATGATTGCGCTGCAAGAAAAACTGGGCCAGTTATTCATGATCGGGCTGCGCGGTGAAGATCTCAGCGCCGACGAACGGTTGACGATTGAAGAGTACGGCTTCGGCGGTGTGGTGCTTTTCAAAAACAACTGTCGAGACGCTGCCCGCGTCGTCGAGTTGTGCCGCTCGCTCTGGGAAAGCGGCGCCTTAGCGCCGCCGTTTATCGCCGCCGATCAGGAGGGCGGCAGCGCCCATCGATTGCCCGAGCCATTTACCCACTTTCCAGCACCGGAAAAATTGGGCCGCACCGGCAAACCGGAACTGGCCTTTAGCGCTGGGCGCGCCACCGCCGATGAGCTCGTGCTTGCCGGCATCAATATGAATTTTGCGCCGGTGCTCGATGTCAATTCCAACCCCAACAATCCGGTCATCGGCGAGCGCGCCTTCGCGAATAACCCAGCGGACGTGATTCGCTACAGCGAACGGTGGATCGCCGGGCTGCGTAGCGGCGGCATCATCCCCGTTGGCAAACACTTTCCCGGCCACGGCGATACCGACAAAGACTCGCACCGCGATTTGCCGGTGGTGGCGCGGCCTTTGGAAGAGCTGAAGCAAATCGAGCTCGCGCCATTCGCGCACGCTTGTAAGACTCATATCGAAGCGCTGATGACCGCCCACGTGGTCTACCAAGCCCTTGATCGACAATTCCCCGCGACGCTGTCAGAAAAAATCATCACCGGCCTATTGCGCCACCAGCTGGGCTACGAAGGCGTGGTCTTCAGTGACGCCCTGGAGATGAAGGCGATCGCCGATCACTACGGCGTCGAGCAATCGGCGGCGCTGTGTGTCAACGCCGGCGTCGATGTCTTGCTCTACTGCGACGGTCTAGAAAAACCGGTGCGCTGCTTCGAATATCTCGCGGACGCTGCCGAGAACGACGCCCAACTGCGCGCCCAGATCGAGCGGAGCTACACACGCGTGATGCATCTCAAGGAAAGATATCTAAAAGAATTCACCGGAGTTGGGGGCACGGAGTTGGATCTCTGTCTGGCGCAGCTTGATCACCAACGAATTGTCGATGAAATCTACGGCAGCTTATAAGCGCTGTAGGCGATCAGCTTGCGGACGTCTTGCTTTAGCTCGCCCTCCCATTTTTCGATCAACAGGTCTGCGGGGCATTTGCCTTTGTCGATTAAGTCTTTCAGGGGGCGGAGATAGATGGTCTCGTTGTCGCCGAGGTCGTTGACGGCGTTCTGGCGCGATAGGCCGGTCCAGGCGATTTCGGTCAGCTCTTTGGCCAAGTCCAGTAGCGAGTAGCGACGAAATCTGGTGGCCAGCGCGTTGACGTGCGAGTCGAGATAGACTTCGTTGCGTTCGTCCCAACTCCAGCCCTTCACCAGATCCCATGCCGCTTGCAGGCAATCAGAATCGTAAAACGCCCCTTTGATCAGCGCCGACAGGGCCGGCATCAACTCGGGCGGTTGGCTGTCGACGGAGCGGATTTCGATGTAGCGCTTGATGCGGGTTTCTGGAAACAGTGTGGTCAAATGATCGGACCAATCTTCCAGCGTGGCGCGCTGGCCGTTGTGGCCATATTGCATGTATTGGCGGAACGTCCGGCCGGTCATGTTAATGTAGTCGTGGTTGCGGATGATGAAATACATCGGCACGTCGAGGGCGTATTCGACGTAATGAGCAAACGAGGCGTCGGCTTCGAAGGCGAATTTCAATAAGCCCTGCCGACTCTTGTCGGTGTCGGTCCAGATGTGCTCGCGGAAGCTGCGGTAGCCGTTTAACTCGCCGGCGCAAATCGGCGAGTTGGCGAACATGGCGATCAAGACCGGCGCCAAGCCCATGCCGGTGCGAAATTTCATGATCGCGTCTTTCTCGTCGAGAAAATCGATGTTGGCTTGCACGGTGGCGGTCTGCTTCATCATGCGCTGGCCGAGCTTGCCCACCGTCGGCATGTAGGGGCCCATGATGCGATAGCGCTTTTTCGGTACCCATTCGATCTGGTCGAGCTTGCTGAAAGGCTGCATGCCCAGGCCGAGAAAAACGATGTCCATCGGCTTGCAGACTTCGATCAACTCGCGGATGTGCTGGGTGAATTCGGCGTTGGTGCAGTGGATGGTTTCGCAGGGCTCGCCGCTCAGCTCGATCTGGCCGCCGGGTTCTAGGGTGATCTGCGCTCTGTCGCGCGACAGAGCAATGATGTTGCCGTCTTGTTCTTCCGGCTCCCAGCGAAAACGGTCGATCAGCTCACGCAGGATGCGATCGACGCCGCGCTTGCCAAAGTAGGGGATCGCCTGGCCGGTGTGCCGGTCGATGCCGACTTTTTCGTACTCGGTGCCGACGCGCCAGCGATCTTTGGTCTTGCCGGCGTTGTGGAAGTAGGCTTCCAGCTCGTCGTGTTTTTCGATGACGTGTTCAGTGGCTGACATGGCTGCGAATATTCTGCCGGTACGGCGGTTGGATCACGCCTTTTTCCGTAATGATCGCAGAGATGAGCTCCTGCGCGGTCACGTCAAAAGCGGGATTGAATATTTTCATCCCCTTGGGCGCCAACTCCTTGCCGAAAATATGCGAGACCTCTTTCGGGTCGCGCTGCTCGATCGGGATATCTTTTCCGGTCGGGCAATCGATATCGATCGATGAGGTCGGCCCCGCCACATAAAAAGGAATACCATGGCGTTTGGCGAGCACGGCCACGGTATACGTGCCGATCTTATTGGCGACATCGCCATTGGCGGCAACGCGGTCGCAGCCAACGACCACGGCGTCTACTTTGCCTTGCTGCATCAGATAGCCGGCCATGTTGTCGGTCACCAACGTCGCGGGAATTTTCTCTTTCTGCAGCTCCCACGCGGTCAATCGCGCGCCTTGGAGAAACGGCCGCGTCTCGTTGACCCAAACTTCGAACTCTTTGCCGCGCTCTTTGAAAGCGCGCATGACCCCGAGGGCGGTGCCATATCCTGCGGTGGCCAAGGCGCCAGCATTGCAATGGGTCATGAGCTGTTTGGCATTGCCCAAAAGCTGCGCGCCGTATTGGCCAAGCCGTTTGTTGGCTTCAATATCTTCCTTATACACCTTTTGCGCTTCGGCTTTGAGGGCCTTTTTGACAAAGGCCACGCCGCGCCGGCGATTTTCATTATAAACCTTGCGCATGCGCTCGAGCGCCCAAAACAGATTGACCGCAGTGGGCCGAGTCTGGGCCAGGGCGGTGACGATGTTTTCGAAGTCGCAATCGAAGTTTTTCTCTTTGGCCGCCATGGCTCCGAGCGCGGTGCCCATGGCCGCCGCCACGCCGATGGCCGGCGCACCGCGGATGACCATGGAACGGATCGCGTCGGCAACCTCTAAATAATTGCGGCAAACCCGGTAGACCTCGCGTTGTGGCAGTAAACGCTGATCGATCATGATGACCCGATCGTTTTTCCACTCGATGGTTTTTACCGCCATAACGTCGTTCCTATTTTCGCGAAGAGCGAGTATATTAGCTCACCAAAGGAAGCGTCAAGGGCGACTCGTGGATTTCTATCATCTCTTCGGTTATCTCTCCGGTTTGCTCTTCATCAAACCCGACATGGATGCCGTCACATTGCTGCGCACCGGAGCGATGGTGCATGTGCTCGACGCGACTCTTTGCCTGGTGGTGGCCAGTCAATCCGGCCGCTCGAAAGTTCTCTGGACCCTGGCGGGCTTGGTGTTTGGCATTTGGGCGTTGGCGGCGATTTTTCTGCTGCCGGCGAAGGTTCAGACAAAGATGATTGAAGATAGAGAATAGAATGCCCCCTTCTCGAATTATTATTTCGACGACTACTCCACATCCTGTGCGATGACGTAGGCTAGGCCGTGATCCTTGGTGTGGGTAATCGACAGCACCCAACTGCGCACGCCCAGGTGAGCGGCCCACTCGGCGGTCTTGTGATGCAGGACGATCGATGGTTTGCCGCTGCGGGCGCGCGCCACTTCGATCTCATTCCACGCGACTTTCGAGCCCCAGCCGCGGCCGAGCGCTTTCATGACCGCTTCCTTGGCGGCGAAGCGGCCGGCGTAGCTTTCGTATTTGCCGCGGTTTTTGCTTTCGCAATAGGCGATTTCCGCCTCGGTGTAGACGCGCTGGCGAAAGCGCCTGCCGATACGTTGGTCGTCGAGTGCCTGCTGAATGCGCGCCACTTCGATCAAGTCGACTCCCGAGCTAATAATCATTAAAAGCGCGCCTCCTTGCTCACTATGAAACGAATTTCTATATTAACCAAAGCGTAATTCACCCGACCATGCAACCAACTCACCATTGGGCAAAAAGAAACGGCGGCAGCGCCAGCGTGTTGGCGCTCCTGTGCGCGGTTCTTTTGTGGGGCTGCACGACTACCACACCGCCGGTGCAACTGCCCAAAGACCCGGCCACGCGGCTGCAAGAAAAGCTCGACGAATTGGCGGAAAATGGCGGGCGCACGCCGGTGCCGCCGAAAAATCTTGCCTTTGCCGAAGATGAAGTGAATCTGCTAGTGGCGCGCTACCTCAAGGAAAACGCTCCCCAGGCCATCGGTGAGCCGCAGGTCACAATCGTCAGCGAGTCGCGCCTGGTTGCGCGGGTGCTGGTCGACGTCGATGAGTTCAAGCGCAACCGTAAGCGTAACAGCGGACCGCTAAATTTTCTTTCCGGCAAAGTTCCGGTGCTGGTGCGCGGTGACGTCGTCGGCCAAAATGGCCGCGGTCAGTTTCGGCTGCAGTCGGCCGAAGTCAACGGCTTTAACCTGCCGAGATCTCTGGTCCTAGAGCTTTTGGCCAACCACACCCGCAGCCGCGATTTCCCCCAGGGCTTTGATATCGAGAAACCGTTCGACCTGCCGCACAGGATTCGCGAAATGGGGCTGCGCCCCGGCGAAGTTTGGGTGCGCCAGTAGGTAAACCCCATGCAAAAGTTTCCCGTTTCAGTTGCGATAATGATGGTCTTGATGTTGTTCGCGCTGTTGGCCTGTGCCACGTTGCAAAGCAAAAGCGGCGGCTCAGTCGGTGCTCAGCCTTTGCCCTCGCAACCCATGGCCGCGCCGGGCGGATCTTACTATGTCGCCCCCAACGGGAGTGACAACAACCCCGGCACCCTGACACAGCCATTCAAAACGCTGCAAAGAGCCGTTCCTCGGCTCAGGCCGGGAGAAACCTTGATCGTGCGCGCCGGTGAGTACGACACTGGCCTGGGGCTTTCTGGCGGTCTCTCGCACGGTGGCGCATCTATTATTCCATCCGGCACCTCGTGGGATAATCCGGTGACGATTAAAGCCTATCCGGGTGAGAGGCCGGTGTTTCGCCGCTACCTGCCGCCGGGCCACCCTCATAGCGAAGAAGAAGTCCGTAACTCCGTGCACCTATCGACGTATGAGGAGTGCGCCAGGTTTGCGAGCTATGGGTTGGTCAAGGATTTCCCTCATTCGTGTTGGCAAGGCAGCGGCAACAATCAACCGGCGGGCGGCTTATTTTGGCAGGCGCCGAAAGGGTTCGTCCCCCACTATGTGTTAGATTTCTACAACATTCGGGTGCCGGTGCGTTTTCTAATCATTGACGGTATTGACCTCGATGCTAAGGGTATTGTGCCCAACCCAGTGGGGCTGAGCGATTTCGCTGATCATATTCGGTTCCAAAATTTGGAAATTCGCTACGGCATCGGCAGCTGCATCACACAGTGGGCCAAAAAGAGCAATCGAGACTTCGATCTTCAGTTTATTAGAACCAAGATTCACAGCTGCGGCGTGCCCTTCGACACCAACAAGGTGAATGGCGTGTTGGCGCGCAAAAATGGCCATGCGCGCTTCTGGCATGGTTGGTACTTGCACGCCGGTGGCGCCCGATTCATTGACTCTGAGTCATACAACCATGCGGGTACGGGGTTGAGCCCGGACGGTAACAACATCGTCGTGCGCAATTCGTACATTCACGATAACGCCGTGCAAGGGATTTACATCAGCGGGGGTGATAACTGGACAATCGAGAACAATGTTTTTTCTAACAATGGGGCTTATCAAATCCATAATGTCCGAGGCAAAGGTCACTCTATCCGCAATAACACTATCGTGGCTGGCCCGCGCAACGACTTCACGAAAACAGGCGTCAATAGTTACGGAATCTTTTTGCAATCTAGCTCCGGCGATTCCGTGCACGAAAGCAATATTGTTGATGGATTTCGCTACGGTATTTACAACCAATCTACAGGGGCGACACCGAATGTCGTTAGAAACAATCTCATCCGCAGCAAACCGGCCGGATCGGAAATCTACAATGAACATGGTTCTAAACCCCCACTCACATCAGGAAACCTGCTCAAATGAGGACCCCCTCTTTGTCAACCCTGCCGCAGGAGACTTCCGCTTGCAGCCGAGGAGCCCAGCCATCGGTAAGGCAGCCAATGGCGCTAATCTGGGTGCCAAATGACGGCTCGATCTCCGATCTAACAGCCATAAAATAGTTTTATTCCTGTTTGACTTCCGGCTTCCACCTCTGCTATTGGGTTAAGCCCGGATTTAGGGCGGCCCCTTTGTGCCAAGATTTGGCAGGGATGTCGGGCCCATAAGGCCAGGCACGGCTCAACAGCTTTGTGGAGGGTCACAACATGGATGGTTTGCTACGCGATGCGGCTCAGTTCACTCAACTCGAACTACTCGTTACACAGCAGCGCTACGACGAGAGCCTGAAGTTGCTCAATGAAGCGATTGCCAAAAATCCGCAGGATCGCGACGCCTATTTGTGCCGCTTGCTGGTGGCGCGGATTGTGGTCCTGCGCCGTCAGCTAGCTGAGCTCCCATCGCTGCGATCATCGAAACGCAAAGTTCTCTCCTTTTGCTCAGCCTTGGTCCAACCGCGACATATTGGCTGGGATGCGCTCTACCGTAACGCCATCCAGTGGCGTCCTCGCCGGGCGATGCTGTGGATGGGGGGCATCAAGGACTGCATAGTTTTGCAGATGCAGCGGTTGCGAGCGATTCGCACGATCCAGAAGCAGCAAGCACGAGCGAGTACCGCTCAGCGCATCCGTTTATCCAGTGAGCCACGCGGTCTGAGTCAGCGTTTGCGGCACGGGCCGCTGCCGCTGACGGCAGTTTCCGCTGTGAGCCTGTTGGCAGTGGTTACTGTGACGGTTGGACTTCTAAGAAGCGGCGACATGAGCAATCAGCAAGTACGGGCGAACGTTGTCGCTGTCTCCTCTGTTACCAAACCGCCGGTCGCGCCGGCGGCGAGCCTACTGCCGGCCCAGCCGTCAGTCAGCGCGGCCGCGCCGGCTGGCAACGCGCCGAAGGCAGAGGACCAAGGCAGTTCGGCGCTCCGCGAGTCTGCGGAAACGGCTGCGCTTAAGACTTTACCACCTGCAGTAAAGGCGCCTGTCAAAGAATTGAAAAAAGCCGCAAAAGCGCCGCGCCACCCTGAGCCGGTTGCGAAAACGGCTCCGCTAGCCGTGCGGCAGGAGTCTCAGGAAGTCGCCGAAAACAAAAAACTCATTGGTGGCGCTGCCACTCGAATCAGCACTCACTTTTACCGCGCCCGGCGGCCCATCGCGGTTAGGCAAGCGGCGAAATACGCCGCGCCCACCGTGGAGACGCTTGCCGAAGGGGCGGTCGTAGCGGTGCTCGACGTAAAGAATTCCTGGGCAAGAGTGACGCTCAACGGCAATGCGCCAGGCTTTGTGCGCATCGAATATCTTGCCCCGGTCGAAATACCATAGAGCAGCCTAACGCAACGTTCTTCGACACGGCGCGGGCTTGAGAGGTGGTAGCCGCGCCGCTGCGCATTTTCCCGCCCGTTCGTGTATAGAAGAATCTCGATGACGCGCTCGCGTTCAATTCACGCCGCAATGGGAGAATGCCGATGGCTACCCGCACAGCCGCAGGAGAAAAAATCTACGAATGGCATCGCAATCCGCGCATGCCGGTGCCGGCGCCGCCCGCGGAAAGCTGCGATTGCCAGTTTCACATCTATGCCGATCCGGTGAAATTTTCACCGCGCGCCAATGCGCCCTATCCGCCGATCGAGAGCGCGACATTCGCCGAAGCGCGGCGCATGCACAAAGCGATCGGCTTCGAGCGCGGTGTGATCGTGCACAGCGCAATCTATGGCAGCGACCATCGATCGTTACTGCACGAGCTCGAAGCGCTAAACGATCCGGCGCACTACCGCGCCATTGGCATTCTCGACGATAGAGTTTCTGAGAGCGAAGCGGCGCGGCTGCATGCCGCCGGCGTGCGCGGCGCGCGCTTTAACTTTGTCCGTTTCTTCGCCATGGAACAGCGCGAGGCGGAGGTGCGCCGCAACATGGCGCGCCTGCGCGAGCTGGGTTGGCACGCGCGGCTCCACGTCAACGGCGAAGACCTGTTGGAGAATTCCGCCCTCCTGCGCTCGATCAAAGACGTGCCGATGGTCATGGACCACTTTGGCCACGTGGGCTTCGAAGGCGGCATGGAGCGCCCGGTGATCAAGTGGGTGCTCGAATCGCTCAAGCGCGAGAACTGGTGGGTGATGATCTCCAACGGCAACCGCGATTCCAAAATGGACGCCGGCTGGGACGATGCGATTCCCTACGGCAAAGCGTTCATCGAAGCCGCCCCGGACCGCATCATCTGGGGCACCGACTGGCCCCACCCGCAATGGAAAAAGCGCATGATGAACGACGCCGAAGAAGTCGAATTGTTGTATCGCTACGTCGACAACGACGCCGCGTTGCTGAAAAAGATCTTAGTAGACAATCCCGCGCGGCTGCACGGCTTTGTGTGAGCGAACGAAGTGCTACGCCGGCAGGCCCGATCAGAGTAGGCCTGAAGGCTACGCTCGTTCCGCATTGACGACTCCCGAAAGACGGGGACCTCTGCAGGTATATTAATATACGAGGCCACGGATATTGGGTATACGAGCGCGAGCGCGAATTGACAGGTTGTTGATTTCAGGCGCAAATTCTCTTTGGTCATGCTCGTATAATTAGTAGCCGAGATCAGTTCACTCAATGCGGGATTTTCTCACGCTCGCATCCCCTGCTGTGAAAACGGCGCCTCTATGATAAACTCCAACTCGTTCGAAGCGGTATATTCTCGATGATGCTCACGGCAGGACGCAATCGCGCTGGTCTCAGCGATAGGCAGGTCGAGTACTGCGTAGAGGTTTGGACTGTTCTGTGCGGCGACGCGCCGATTGCCCTTGAACCTGCTAATGCGGTAAGCGCCAAGCTATTCACTTTTTGTGGCGTCCGCTTCTGCGTGATCCGAACGATGAGTTCGTACTCGAAGTGGCCGTAGCGGCTCGCTGTCAATATGTCATGACGCACAATGTCCGCGACTTTGTGGGCGCGGAACGTTTTGGCGTCAAGGTCCTACGACCAGGTCAATTCTTACGACAGTTGGAGGAATCGCCATGAGCATGTTGAGTTTGCGGCTGCCAGAGTCGGTGCATAATAAAGTGCGCGATCTGGCTGCAAAAGAGTCCATATCCATCAACCAATTCATCTCTACGGCTGTTGCGGAGAAGATGGCCGCCCTGTTAACGGAAGAATACCTGGAGGAGCGAGCACGTCGGGCGGACCCTGCGGCATTTGATCGCATATTGGCTGTCGTACCAGATGTTCCGCCGATACCCGGCGATGAGCGACAGCCGTTCAGAGTCGACAAAAAGCCTAACAAAAGGATGGGGCGAGCGCGAAAGACGCGTCGCTCATTCTGACGTTGAGGCGGCACGGAGCGTGAAGCGAAGCTACGGCTCATGGTTGCTTCGTCTGCTGCGTGGTGGCGTGATGTTGTCCGCGGGGGAACAGCAGGTGCTAGCCTTGTTGGTGGCAGAGCTTCCGCCGCATCTGCGCGCTGTTGCGGAAGCCCAGTTTGCCGAGTACAACCTTGTCCAACGCGAGGTTGATGGCCGAGCTTTGAATTTCTACAAAGTGGGTCTGTTCTCAATGGCACCGCTTCCGGTTTCGCAGCTGCTGAAGTCAAAGCAAGAGGAAGCGCTGCTTATCCGTGTCGGAGTGCAGATGGGAGAGCCAGATCCCCTGCACGCGACACTCACCGCGTTAAATGGGCGCGTCTTCTGCGCCGCATTTAGCAGGCGAGTGCCTGAGACTCAGCACGGGTTCAAAGTCAGCGAGGTTGTGCATGCGTGGAAGTCGAACTTTTCTTCCAACAGTGCCGCTTAACCATCGAGCGGACGTCCCAAAGGCTTCGCCTTTGTGCCGCCGCTCGTCCTAACGTCAGTCGCGACGAGGAGGCTTCGTGCTCATCGTTAATAACCGTATGCTTCTGCGCCGCAGGATCTTGACCACCACGTCTTTTGCGCAGCCCGCGAAAACTATGCAACTCAGGATCGCGGGCGGGCAAACTATCTCGGTGACCGTTGACGATCGTGGACCGTTTCCAGTGGAAGACGCTCGTGTAAAGATCACGGTGGCTGGAATTATTGTTCGACTTCGTGAGGACATTAAGCAGCCACAACTCGTTTGGAACTTCAGTTTACGCGCCAACGACAGCCAGCCCGTAAGTGCGGTGAAGGTTGATGAGTGCCGTTAAGAGTGAAAGCAGCACTGAATAACAACTCACTCCAGCGGGCCGCCACCGGCGAATTGAGCGCTTTACCAAGTCGGCGTTCGTATCGAGAGAAGGCTCAGTTCGCTGCCAACCGATAAAACCGCGCGGCGTTGCCGCGCAGGATCGCTTGCTTGGCGGTGGCGCTGATTTCTTCGCGCTCACTTAGCTCGTGGATTTCTTGGGTCACGGTCTGCACGTTGACCTCGTGGGGGAAATCCGACGAGAACATAAACGCTTCTTCACCGGCGACTTTGATGGCGTAGGCCAAGTCCGATTCGCCGCCCTCGATGCCGATCACCATGCGGCCGGCTTTGATCAGACCGCGAATGTAATCGGCGACGCTTTGTCCTTTGGGCAATTGCAGCAGCTCGCCGCGCGGGTTGACCGGCGTGCCGGCTTCATAGGAACGCGACAGGCGTTCGAGCGCCATCAAGAACCACAGCGGCCCGCCTTCGAGATAGGCGACGCGCAGGCCGGCGAAGCGCTCGAATAAATTGTTCAGCACCATTTCCGCCAGCGCGATGGCGAGCGACATCGGATGGCCGATGGCGTTGGCGCCGGTGGAGATGTTCATCGTTTCCATGCCCAAGTCCCAATGGCCGCCGCCATGCACGACGACGGGGCAGCCCAGGCGTGCCGCTTCGGCGTAGACCGGCCAGTAATGTTTGGCGCCGAGATTCAAATGCACACCGGTGGCAGGGAAGAGCACCGCACTCAGGCCGAGTTTGGTATCGGCGCGCTGCAGTTCTTCAACGGCGGCTTCGGCATCGTGCATCGGTATGATCGCGACGCCTTTGAAGCGCGCATCGCGCCGCACGTAAGTTTCGGCCAGCCAGTCGTTGTAGGCGCGCGCCGCGCCGATGGCATAGTCGCGGTCGACAATGCGGCCGATGCGTTGGCCGGCAGTTGGGAATAGCACAGTGCTGTCGATCTGCACTTCGTCGAGGAATTTCATCCAGCCCTCCGGGCCGGGGTTTTTGAAACGGCCTGCGGAATCGGTGGCAAAGGCGCCGGGCGGTGTGCGCGTCAACGAATATTGGATGTGGCTGTTGAGTGGAAAAACGCCGCTGCGCAGCCGGCCACCGACCGAGCTGTAAGGGAAATGTTTGGCAATGGCATCGCCGTCTTCGAAGATGTGGCCGTCGCCGTCGATGATTCTTGGCAGTTGGGACATGGAAGCCTCCTGTGAGAGTTCCGCGATACCACCTGGCAGTGGAAATTGTCAACTTGAGATTCACCAGAAAAGTTCTCACCACGAAGGCACGAAGGGCACGAAGTTCGGAAAAGGAGTTAACCCAACTAATCCTTCTCTAAACTTCGCGTCCTTCGTGCTTTCGTGGTGAGCTTCTGCCCGTTTGCTCGCTGCGCACTGACGCGCTATGGTCCGATCAAATTTGCCAATCAGGAGGCTTTCCATGGCCGACACCAGACCGAACTATTCCACGCCAAGCGCCGTCCGTTCTGTGACTTCCTATCCGGCGCGCCGCGGTTTTAAGCAGGGGCCCGTCGATCCGTCGCTCGACTATGTGATCGGCGTCGACGATTCCATCGACATCCATTGCCATGCCCACGAAGGACAGCAGGATGCCCTCGGCGTTGCCAAGCTGGCGTCGAAAAGCCACATGAAAGGCATTCTCTACAAGACCATCGTCGGGCGCAGCAATCCCGCCGGCACGGTGGCCGGTGTGCGCCAGGCGCTTGAAGCTTGGTGCGGAGAGAAGGGCTACACACCGGTGCATGTCTGGCCAGGTTGTTCGGTGACGCAAGGTTTTCTCTCGAAGCTTGAGCCGTCCTGGTGTCTAAAGAATATCAAAGCCGGCTGCGTCGGTTTGTGGATGCCGAACAACACGTCGGCGAATACCTTAAACATCGTCGGCGGCAAGCCGAGCGCGTGGGACAAGAACGCCGATCCGAAAGCGCACACCGACCCGCTGTCATGGGAAGACTCGCTCAAGTACGGTCACTATCTACTCAATGACAAAGGCAAACTCTTGCCGGAAATCGAAGAGATCTTTCGCATTGCCCACGACCACAACGTCGCGGTGTTTTTCGGTCATCCGACCAAACCGGAGTTTCGCGCCATGGTCGAGTATTGCCAAAAAATCGGCTTCAAGCGCGGTGTCGTCGATCACCCGTTTAGCCCGTTTGTCAGTCTGACCATCGACGAAATGAAAGAAGCGGGTGAGGCCGGGCTGTGGTTGAATTTTACCTATGATGAATTGTCGCCGCTGCTCGGCATCGATCCCGGCAATATGTACAAAGCGATTCGCACCGTCGGTCCGGAGCATTGCACATTGTCGTCCGATGCCGGCGAGCCGCTATTCCCGAATTCAGTAGAATCGCTGCGTTTGCTGCGCGGCCACATGTCGGCCTTTGGCTGCACTGACGACGAGATCTATTCGATGTGCACGGTCAATCCGTCCTTCATTGTCGGACTAGAGCCGCCGGCGCGGCGGGCGCACTAAAACGAGGGGGAACGGTTTGAACGGATCATGACATGAAACCCCTCGCCGACCGCTTCGATCATATCGTCCTCACGGTGGCGGACATCGACGCCACCGTGCAATTTTACGCGCGCGTGCTTGGTTTCGAAAAAGAAGAGTTTCCCGGGTCGGACGGCAAGCCGCGCTACGCGCTGCGTTTTGGCAACAGCAAGATCAATCTGCAAACTCTGGCCACCGACACCGCCAACAAGGCGCAGGTGCCGACCTTGGGCTCGGCGGATTTTTGCATGGTGGCGAGCGCGCCGCTCGACCAGATCGTCGCGCATTTGCGCGCCGAGCAGGTCGCTATCATCGGTCCGGTCGGCCGGCGCGGTGCGATGGGGCAGATGAGCTCAGTTTATTTTCGCGATCCGGATCGAAATCTTGTCGAGGTATCGGAGTATCTGTAGCGCACCATTCGGATCGGTGCGCACGGCCCACCCTACGGGAACAAAATTCATGCATATGCGAGCGGTTGTCCGGTTAAGCACCGTTGTTCTCATGCTGGGAACATCGCTGCCAAGCTTTGCGGCAGAGGCTTCGTGCACGCCGACGCTTAACCACAAAGCATTCAACCTGATGGACGAGCCGGTGTCGCTGTGCCAGTTTCAAGGCAAAGTGGTGCTGATAGTCAACACCGCCAGCGAATGCGGCTACACGCCGCAGTACGACGGCCTGGAGAAAATTTACCGACGTTATCGGGATAGGGGTTTTGTCGTCCTGAGTTTTCCCGCCAACGATTTTGGCGGCCAGGAGCCTGGCAGCAACCGAGAGATCGCGCAGTTTTGCCAGGTCAATTACAACATCAGTTTCCCGGTTTTCGCCAAGAGCTCAGTGGTCGGAGCTAAAGCTAGTCCGTTCTTTCGTGAGCTTGCGGCCAAGACCGGCAAAGCGCCGCAATGGAACTTTTACAAGTATCTACTTGACCGTAAAGGGCAACCGGTCGCTTCGTTCGAAAGCGGTGTGGAGCCCGAGGACAAGCGCATCACCAGCGAGATCGAAAAAGCCCTCAGGAAATAGGAAAAAAATCAAGAATGCTTCGACGGGCTCAGCATGAACGGATTTATCTGAACGATTGCCCTCGGTCCGTTCGCCCTGAGCTCAGTCGAAGGGCTCAGATTCTTTCCCCAACCGATAGTGTCCCTACTCCTGAATGTGCTGTAAGTAGAAAACCAAGCTGAGAATCCGCCCCGCCGCCTGCGCCCGCGCCGGGCTGTCTTCGCCGCCGGCGTCGGCGCGAAAGCGCGCGCCCCAAACCGGCATCTCTCTGGCGCCGTGGCCGCGCACTTCTTCACGGCCGTCGATAATCCGATAGGTTTGCCAGAACGGAAAGCGCCCGGAGTTTTTTTTCGCCAGGGTCGTTAGGTCGGTGGGCGCCACGGTCAAGAATCGCTTCATCAATCCTTGCCCTTTGCCGTCGATGCCGTGGCACACGGCGCAGTTGCGTTGATACTCCAGCTCACCCGCTCCGATAACTTCCATTTCTTGGCTCCATGCCCGCTGCACGGTCGACACGCCGACCGCAATAACAACCAGCAAGGCCGCCCCGACTGCTGCGTATGCTTTCATAGCGCCTCCGCTCATTGAAAATTGTGCAATTACAGTGCCGAAGTATTTCTTCGCGTGCGCCTTTCGGAAATCGCAATGTTGAAAAAACCCGCGCCGATCTTTTGCAACTTTGCAAAGAGGGCTTGGTGTTGCGTTGAAAATCATAGCGATTGGGATGGCACGTTGCTTGCGGTTTCTCGTCTATGGAAAGTTAAAACAATTTTCACACAAAGGAGGAACCGGCAATGGCGGACAAAGCGAAAGAAAAAGAAAACAAGGCGGTAACACCGTGGCGTCCAGCAATGGATTTGGCACGTTGGGAAAGAGATATGGACCGAATGATGGAGGACTTCTTCGGCCGCCGGATGAGATCGTGGCGGCCGGAGCGCTGGTTCGAGGGGGCGGATATGGAGCTACGCGCGCCGGCGGTCGACCTCTATGAGGAGAAAGACGATATCGTCGTGAAAGCCGAGCTTCCGGGCATCGAGAAGGACAACCTGGAAGTGAACTTGACTGACCATAACTCCGCTCTAAGGTTCCGCACCGACGGTCAACGGCACATACGTAGACGCGGATGCTGGGCGGCAGTTTGGGGCGGTATAATCGAGCGGGTGACCCG
>Ga0194131_10004803_pt1 | contig 20028 bp, 18 predicted proteins | sample TA2KigO120mmetaG_FD_148631 | JGI IMG/M metagenome (GOLD analysis project Ga0194131, IMG submission 148631) | Freshwater microbial communities from Lake Tanganyika, Tanzania - TA2015053 Kigoma Offshore 120m | ecosystem: Environmental > Aquatic > Freshwater > Lake | place: Tanzania: Lake... | reverse complement strand
GATCTTTTCCATCGCCTGAGCGATGGTCTTGCCGATCGACTCGTCGCTGTTGGCGCTGATCGTGCCGACTTGCGCGATCGCCTTGTTGTCCTTGCAGGGCTTGGCGAGCTTCTTGATTTCTTCGGTGGCCGTGATGACCGCCTTGTCGATGCCGCGCTTGATGTCCATCGGGTTGCGGCCCGAGGCCACAGCCTTGAGACCTTCGCGGATGATCGCCTGCGCGAGCACGGTCGCGGTGGTGGTGCCGTCACCGGCCTCGTCCGAGGTGTTGGAAGCCACTTCCTTCACCATCTGCGCGCCCATGTTTTCGAACTTGTCCCTCAGCTCGATTTCCTTGGCGACGGAAACGCCGTCCTTGGTAACCGTCGGGGCGCCGAAACTCTTCTCGAGCACGGCATTGCGGCCCTTCGGACCGAGCGTCGCCTTGACCGCATTGGCCAAGATGTTGACGCCGCGCACCATGCGGTGGCGGGCGTCATCACTGAAACGTACTTCTTTAGCAGCCATTTGATTGTTCCTTGGGTGAAATAATTCGGCTTACTTGCCTTCGATGATGGCCATGATGTCTTCCTCGCGCATTACGAGGAGATCTTCGCCATCGACCTTCACTTCAGTACCGCTGTACTTGCCGAAGAGGATCTTGTCGCCGACCTTGACGTCGAGCGCACGGACCGAGCCGTCTTCGAGAATCTTGCCCTTGCCGATGGCAACGACTTTGCCCTGCGAGGGCTTTTCGGTGGCTGAGTCGGGGATGACGATACCGCCCGGGGAGGTGCGTTCCTCCTCCAGGCGCTTCACGATCACGCGGTCATGAAGCGGACGAATTTTCATGTTTCGCTCCTGAAAACTAACGGTTGACTGGAAGGTGACAGGGAAGGTGTTAGCACTCTCCCTGCGTGGCTGCTAATCATAGCGACGGAAAGTTCCATTTCAAGGGCAGGCCCGGCTATGCTGCTCGGCCAGCCCACCCCCATGCCCCTAAGCACATGAAATTGAAGCAGTTCCTGCTGACCTGCCTCGGCCTCTATTTTGCGCTGGCGGCCCTGCCCAGCCAGGCTCAGTTCGGCGAGTCGGAGTTTTTACCGCCGGATCAGGCCTTCAAGGTCGAGGTCTTTGCCGAAGCCGCCGATCGGCTGCGAGTCGATTTTCTGGTCACTCCGGGCTATTACCTCTATCAACATCGCCTGAACTTCAAGATCGATGCGGCCGCCGACCCACCGCCCGCGACGCTCGGCACGCCAGACATCCCCGCCGGCGAATGGAAAGAAGACGAATTCTTCGGTCGTCAGCAGGTCTATCACGAGTCGGTCAGCGTCACGCTTCCGGTGTCGCGCGCACCGGGCGCCGCGCTTGAGTTGCCGCTTGTCGTCGGACTGCAGGGCTGCGCCGACAAGGGCCTGTGCTATCCGCCCGAAAAGCGGCGGCTGAAGATCATGCTTCCGGCAACGAGCGGCGCCGATTTTTCAGGCGCTTCGCCAGAAGCTGGCCGCAGCGCAGCAAGCAGCAACAATTCACGCAGTAGCGATTCGATGTATAATTCTTTGACACCGTTTATTTCGGAGCAAGATCGGCTCGCGGGTCTCATCAAGTCGCGCAGCCTGCCCTTGGTGCTCGCCACATTCTTTGGACTCGGCTTGCTGCTGGCCTTCACGCCGTGCGTGCTGCCGATGGTGCCGATCCTCTCCGGAATCATCGCCGGTCAAGGCAGCCAGGTGACGACTGGTCGAGCCTTCGCGCTCTCACTGACTTATGTCATGGGCATGGCGGTAATGAATACGCTCGCCGGCGTCGCCGCGGCGGCGGCAGGTCAACAAATTCAAGCGCTCTTCCAGCAACCGTGGATCATCATTCTGTTCGCGTTGCTGTTCGTGGTGCTCGCACTGTCGATGTTCGGCCTGTTCAATATTCAGCTGCCGGCGGCATTGCAGACGCGTTTGGCCGATGCCAGCAACCGTCAGCAGGCCGGCACCTTCGGCGGGGTGGCCGTGATGGGCGCGCTCTCGGCGCTGATCGTCACCGCCTGCGTCGCACCGCCGCTTTTTGCAGTACTCGCCGTAATCGCGCAAACGGGCGACGTAGTGCGCGGCGGCAGCGTGCTCTTTGCCATGTCCCTCGGCATGGGTGCGCCGTTGCTCGTCATCGGCACCTCAGCCGGTCGCTTGCTGCCGAAGGCCGGCGCCTGGATGGACACGGTCAAAAAATTCTTTGGGGTGCTGCTGCTTGCAGTCGCCGTATGGATGCTGGCACGCCTCGTCGTTGAGCGCTGGGCACTGCTGCTTTGGGCCGTACCGGCACTCACCGGCGCCATGCTGCTGTGGCGCGAAGTCAAGGCGAAATCTCTGGCGGGCTGGGCGGTGCGAGCCGGCGGAGTAGTACTCGGCGCCTATGGCCTCGCCCTGCTCGCCGGGGTCGTACTGGGCGGCAAGGACCCGTTGTCGCCAATCCCGCAATTTGCCACCGAGAGCAAGCAACTCGAGTTTCGACTGGTCAAGACGGTCGACGATCTCGATCGCGAGATCGCCGCAGCTGCAGCAGCCGGCCAACCGGCGATGCTCGATTTCTATGCCGACTGGTGCGTCTCTTGCAAAGAAATGGAGCGCTACACCTTCACCGATGCCGAAGTGCAACGCGTACTGGCCAATGTGGTGCTGCTGAAGGCCGACGTCACCGCGAACGACGAGGCCGATCAAGCGCTGCTGCGACGCTTCGAAATCTTTGGACCGCCGACCATCGCCTTCTGGGGTCGTGACGGCATCGAGAACAAGGCCACCCGGGTGGTCGGCTTCATGAAGGCCGAAGAATTCGCCCGCGTGGCGTCGCTTGGAACCGGCGGCAGCCCCGCACCCGCACTATGAAAAGATCCACTCAGTTGGTCATCCTCGTCGCCGCCCTCGCGGGCGTCATCGCTTTCATCGCGATCCGCAGCCTCTTGGGCCCCAAGACTTCCGTGGCGGCAACCGCCACGACCACCCCAAACTCGAGTGGCGCCGCCGACTCGACACCCACGAAAGCGATTCCGGAGGTTCTGCCGGACTTCACACTCGCCACACTCGAGGGCCCGCCGCGCGCGCTATCGAGCTTCGATCATCCCTTGCTGATCGTGAACTTTTGGGCGACCTGGTGCGCGCCCTGCCGACGCGAGATCCCGCTGCTGCGCCAGCTGCGCACCGAGCGCGGCGCTCGGGGGGTCGAAGTTGTGGGCGTGGCCGTCGACTTCCGCGAGGACGTGGTCAAGTACGCGAAAGACATCGGTCTCGACTATCCGCTGCTCATCGGCGAAGAAGACGGCGTCGCTGCCGCGGATCTTTTCGGCATCAGCACGGCCTTCCCCTTCACCATCTTTGCCGATGCCCAGCGACGAATCGTCGCGGTCAAAATTGGCGAACTTCATGCCGATGAAGCGGCCTTCATCCTCGATCATGTCGAGAAGTTGAATTCGGGAACCCTGACAATCGAGGCCGCCCGACCGCTCATCCGCGACGAGATCAAACGGCTCGATGGGCTACGCGCGAGCCCCGAAAAGTCGTGACTTTTCAGAATTTTGTACCGATCTGGAGCGAATATCACCCATTTTGTTGTAAATAATAAGGTACAGTTCTCGGCCCTTTAGCCCTGCAGGGAGGGCTCATGGATATTCGCAAGGTCAAGAAACTCATCGAACTGCTCGAAGAGTCGGGAATCGCCGAACTCGAGATCAAAGAGGGTGAGGAATCCGTGCGCATCAGCCGCATGACCACCGGCGTAGCGTCCACCCAGACCCTTTACGCCGCACCGCCGATGCCGCCCGCAGTCGCCGCCGCAGTGGCGGCAGCGCCGGCCGCAGGCCCCGCCCCAGTCGCTCCGCCACCGTCGGTGGATCATCTCGTGCAGGCACCGATGGTCGGCACCTACTACTCGGCGCCCGCGCCGGGCGCGAAAGCCTTCGTGCAAATGGGTGACGAAGTGAAGGTCGGTCAGGTGCTGTGCATCATCGAAGCGATGAAGATGATGAACCAGATCGAGAGCGATCGCGCCGGCAAGGTCACTTCGGTACTGGTGCAGAACGGCGATCCGGTCGAGTTCGGTCAACCGCTGTTCACAATCCAGTGAGCGCGCGCAGCGGTGACGGCTTGCGCCGCGTCATCCACGCATGATCGACAAGGTCATCATCGCCAATCGCGGCGAGATCGCGTTGCGTGTGCTGCGCGCCTGCCGCGAACTTGGCATCAAGACGGTCGCCGTGCACTCGACGGCCGATGCCAACCTCAAGCATGTGCTGCTCGCCGACGAGTCGGTGTGCATCGGCCCACCGGCCTCGGCCAAAAGTTATCTCAACATGCCCTCGATCATCGCGGCGGCGGAGCTCACGGACGCCGCCGCCATCCACCCGGGCTACGGCTTTCTCTCGGAAAATGCCGACTTTGCCGAACGCGTGGAGCAAAGCGGTTTCGTTTTCATCGGTCCCAAGGCCGAGACCATCCGCATGATGGGTGACAAGGTGTCGGCCATCAAAGTCATGAAGCAGCACGGCGTGCCCTGCGTGCCCGGCTCGGGCGAACCGCTGGGCGTCGACGTTGACGAAAATCTGTGCATCGCCAAAGAAATCGGCTATCCGGTGATCATCAAGGCTTCCGGCGGCGGCGGCGGTCGCGGCATGCGCGTGGTGCACAACCCGGCTTCGCTCATCCACTCCATCAACGTGACCCGCTCCGAGGCTCAAGCCGCCTTCGGCAACGATCAGGTCTACATGGAGAAGTTCCTCGAGAAGCCGCGGCACATCGAATTTCAGGTGCTTGCCGACCATCACGGCAACGTGATCCATCTCGGCGAACGCGACTGCTCCATGCAGCGCCGCCATCAAAAAGTGATCGAAGAAGCACCGGCTCCGGGAATCACCGTCGCGCAGCGCCAAAAGATGGGCGAGCGGGTCGTCGAAGCCTGCCGCGCGGTCGGCTACCGAAGCGCGGGGACGCTCGAGTTTCTGTATCAGGATGGCGAGTTCTATTTCATTGAAATGAACACGCGTATCCAGGTCGAGCACCCGGTGACCGAGCTGATCACCGGCATCGATCTCGTCAAGGCGCAGCTGATGATCGCCTCGGGCGAAAAACTGCCGTGGCAGCAATCGCACATCGTGCTGCGCGGTCACGCCCTCGAGTGCCGCATCAACGCGGAAGATGCCAAGACTTTCCTGCCCTCGCCGGGCCCGGTGCGTCTATGGCATGCGCCGGGCGGCCCCGGCATCCGCGTCGACAGCCACCTGTACTCGGGCTACGCCGTACCGCCGCACTACGATTCTTTGGTCGCCAAGTTGATCGCCTACGGCGACAGCCGCGATACCGCCATCGCCCGCATGCGCAATGCGCTCGCCGAGATGGTGATCGAGGGTATCAAGACCAACGCCGCACTGCACCAGGAAATTCTTGCGCATGCCGCCTTCCAGCAAGGCGCGCTGGATATCCACTACCTCGAGCGTCGGCTCGGCCTGAAGTGACGCGCGCCCCGATGCGCGCTCCCATACGTGCAGTGACCCTGGACCTCGACGGGCTAGACGCGGATGCGGTCGAGGCTTCGTGCTTTGCGGTCGGTGCCTACTCGGTAGTGCTCACCGACCGTCGTGACGATGCGATCCTCGAGCCCAAGCCCGGCGAGATCAGGCTGTGGCCGGCGACGCGGCTGCAAGCCCTCTTCCCCGCCGATGCCGTCACTGAGGACACGCTCGTCGCGCTGACCGCCAGCATCGGCTGCAGCCGCACGGCTCTGCAGGTCGAAGAAATTGCCGATCGTGTCTGGGAACGCGAATGGCTCAAAGATTTTAAGCCGCTGCGCTTCGGTACCAATCTTTGGATCTGCCCCTCGCACGCGACCGTCGATGCGCAGGACGCAATCGTGGTCGCGCTCGATCCAGGGCTGGCGTTCGGCACCGGCACCCATCCGACCACCCGACTCTGCCTGGAATTTCTCGACCAGCGTCACGCGGGTGGTCGCCTGGTCGCGGGCGGCCAGGCAACGAGCACGCGTGTGGTGGATTACGGCTGCGGCTCGGGTGTGCTGGCGATCGCCGCACTCAAACTTTGGCCGCAGGCCCACGCCTTGGTGCACGATATCGATCCGCAAGCGCTTACCGCCACACACGACAACGCGCTCGACAACGGCGTCGTCGATCGCATCGAGACTTTTGCCGCAGCCGCCACGCTCGCCAGTCGGGTAACGGCGCAGGGCGAGGCCGATTTGGTGCTAGCGAATATTCTCTCTGGGCCGCTCTGCGAGCTCGCGCCCATTCTTGGTCAGCTGCTGGCACCCGGCGGCGAGTTGGTACTCGCCGGTCTGCTCGATGAGCAGGCCGATGAGGTCATCACCGCTTATGCGCCGATGCTCGCCTTGCAGCGCTGGCGCTCGCTCGACGGCTGGAGCTGTCTCGTGGGGCGCAAAGCCCAATGAACACGCCGCTGAACACGCCAATGAATACGCCTGCGATCGAGACGACGGACCGCACGGGCTTTCGTATCGGACCTTGGCAAATCGTGGCGCCCGCAGTGCTCGCCCCCATGGCAGGCGTGACCGATCGACCGTTCCGAATTCTGGCGCGCCAGCAAGGCGCAGCGCTGGCCGCCTCGGAGATGATCACCGCCGACACCCGGCTGTGGAATTCACGCAAGTCGCGGCAGCGCATGAATCATGAGGGTGAACCCGAGCCGCGCGTGGTGCAGCTCGCGGGCGCCGACCCGCAAGCCCTGGCCGAGGCCGCGCGACGCAACGTCGACCTCGGCGCTCAAATCATCGACATCAACATGGGCTGCCCGGCCAAAAAAGTCTGCAACAAACTTTGTGGCTCGGCGCTGCTGCAGGATGAACCCTTGGTAGCGCGCATTCTGGAAACCGTCGTCACCGCGGTCGCTGCGACCGGCAGCGGCGTACCCGTCACCCTCAAAACCCGCACGGGCTGGGATCGCGAGCATCGCAACGGCGTTCGCGTGGCGCAGATCGCCGAACAAAGTGGCATCGCCGCACTCGCCATCCACGGGCGGACACGCGCCGATTTCTATGAGGGCGAGGCCGAGTACGACACCATCCGTGCCATTCGCGCAACAGTGCGTATCCCAGTGCTGGCCAACGGCGATATTGACGGTGCAGACAAAGCGCGACAGGTGTTGAGCTACACGGGCGCAGCGGGTGTCATGGTGGGCCGCGGGGCCCATGGCGCACCGTGGATTTTCCGTGACCTTAATGGCTTGCTCGCGCGCGGGGTTGTGCCCGCTGCACTCTCGGCGGCGGAGCGGCGTGATATAGTTCTGGCGCATTTGCAGGCCATCTACGCCTTCCACGGCGAAGAGTCCGGACTGCGAATCGCACGCAAACATCTTGGCTGGTATGCACGACTACTCGACAGGACGTCCGACGCGCGCGCCCTGCTGATGGCGGCGTCGTCGACGTCGACCCAGTACGCGTGTGCCGCGAAATTTTTTGGTGCCTGGGCGGCGGTGCATTGATCGGTGCGTTGATCGAGGACTAGATCATGTCGGGTGATGGAGCGGACAACAGCGACGGCAAACTGGATCTGCCCTTGCGCGGTCACGCCGAACGCGCCTTCGAGGACTACCTCAGCCACCTCAACGGCCATCAGCCCTCCGGGCTCTATGAACTCGTGTTGCGCGAGGTCGAAGAACCTTTGCTGCGCGTGGTGCTGCGTCACGCCCATGGCAATCAATCCCGCGCCGCCGAAATCCTTGGCATCAATCGCGCCACGCTGCGCCGCAAGCTGCGCGAGCTCGGTCTCACTCCGGAGTAAGTGCTCATGCCTGTCGTCGTACGTCGCGCCCTGATTTCGGTCTCGGACAAGACGGGCGTCATCGACCTCGCACGTGCGCTGCTCGCACGCAAGGTAGAGATTCTCTCGACAGGCGGCACCGCCCGACTGCTCGCCGAACAGGGCATCACGGTCAAAGAAGTCTCGCAGCACACCGGCTTCCCCGAGATCATGGACGGCCGCGTCAAAACTTTGCATCCACGCATTCACGGTGGACTACTCGGTCGTCGCGGCGTCGATGAAAGCGTGATGGCGCTGCATGGCATCGAGCGTATCGATCTGCTGATCGTCAATCTTTATCCATTTGCCGAAACGGTGGCGCGTCCCGCCTGTACCTACGCGGAAGCCATCGAGAACATCGACATCGGTGGGCCGGCGATGGTGCGCGCCGCCGCCAAAAATCATGATGCGGTGACCGTGGTCGTCGATCCGCAGGATTACGGTACCGTGCTCGCCGAAATCGAAAATCGCGAAGGCGCGACCACGCCCGCGCTGCGTGCCTGGCTCGCGGCAAAAGCTTTTGCGCACACCGCTCGCTATGATACCATGGTGGTGAACTATCTGCAGTCGCGCAATCCTGCGCCTGGCGATGAGTTCCCGAAGTCGCTGCCGCTGGTGTTCGAGAAGGCGCAAGACCTGCGCTACGGCGAAAATCCGCACCAGAGTGCGGCCTTCTATCGCGATGTGACGTCGCGCGGCCCTTCGGTGGCCAACGCCAAGATACTGCAGGGCAAAGAATTATCGTTTAACAATATTGCCGATGCCGATACCGCCATCGAATGCGTACGGCGATTTGCGGCGCCGGCCTGCGTGATCGTCAAGCACGCCAATCCGTGTGGCGTAGCGACTGCGGCGAACCTCCATGCGGCCTATGAATCGGCTTACAAAACCGACCCCACTTCGGCCTTTGGCGGCATCATCGCCTTCAATCGGCCGCTCGATGCGGCCACCGCAAGCACCCTCCTCGGCCGTCAATTCGTCGAGGTGCTGGCCGCACCAAAGATTGCGGCCGATGCACTCGCCGTGCTCGCCACCAAGCCCAACGTTCGTGTGCTCGAACTCGGCGACCTGCCGCCCGACCATGGTGCCGAGCTCGAATATCGCAGCGTCTCCGGTGGTCTGCTGGCACAAAGTCGCGATCTCGGCATGGTGCGCCGCGAAGATCTGCGCGTGGTCACCGCTCGGCAGCCGACCGCACGGCAACTCGACGATTTGCTCTTTGCCTGGCAGGTCTGCAAGTTCGTCAAATCCAACGCCATCGTCTATGCCCGCGATCTCGCCACGGTCGGCATCGGCGCGGGTCAGATGAGTCGCGTGTACTCGAGCCGCGTTGCGGCCATGAAAGCCAGCGACGAGAAACTCGAAGTGCGCGGTTCGGTGATGGCCTCGGATGCTTTCTTCCCGTTTCGCGATGGCGTCGATGTCGCCGCCGAATATGGTGTTGCGGCGGTCATCCAACCGGGTGGCAGCCTGCGTGATACCGAAGTCATCAAAGCAGCCGATGAGCACGGCATGACGATGGTATTTACCGGTATGCGCCACTTCCGACACTGAGCCGCAGACTCTCATTCATCCCAGGTCCCACGTCATGATCAAAGTTCTCATCGTCGGCGGCGGCGGGCGCGAGCACGCGCTCGCCTGGAAATGCGCTGCCTCGCCCCGAGTCACCGAAGTTTTGGTGGCGCCGGGCAACGCCGGCACGGCCAGCGAGCTGAAGGTACGTAACGTGGCCGTTGCCGCCGAAGATGTTGCGGGTCTGGTCGCCCTCGCCCGCCGCGAGCGCGTCGATCTCACCATCATCGGACCCGAAGCCCCGCTCGTACTCGGCGTGGTCGATGCCTTCGCAGCCGCGGGACTGCGGTGCTTCGGGCCGCGACAGGCAGCCGCGCAGCTCGAGGGCTCGAAAGCTTTCACCAAAGAATTCTTGCGTCGACACGGCATTCCGACCGCCGCCTACGCCACCTTCACCCGCGACAACTTCGATCCCGACTGGGTACGCCGACAGCGCAGCCCCATCGTGGTCAAGGCGAGCGGCCTGGCCGCCGGCAAGGGCGTGATCATCGTCGACAGTACCGAAGAAGCGATCGCGACCGCACAAGCGATGTTCGCTGGGCAGTTTGGCGATGCCGGCGTAGAAGTCGTCATCGAAAAATTCCTGCCGGGCGAGGAAGTAAGCTTCATCGTCATGGCTGACGGCGTGCATGTGCTACCGTTCGCCACGTCGCAGGATCACAAGCGCATCGGCGATGGCGATACCGGCCCCAACACCGGCGGCATGGGCGCGTATTCACCGGCGCCCGTCGTCACAGCCGAGATGCACGCGCGTATCATGCGTGAGGTCATCGAGCCCACCATTCGCGGTCTGGCGGCCGACGGCATGCCCTATACCGGTTTTTTGTATGCCGGGATCATGATCGCTCCCGATGGCACACCCACCGTGCTCGAGTTCAACTGCCGCTTCGGTGATCCCGAAACACAGCCGATCCTGTCGCGTCTGCGCTCCGATCTGACCGTGCTCTGTGAGGCGGCCTTGGATGGTCGCCTCGATGAGGTGAGCATGGAGTGGGATCCACGGGCGGCGCTCGGGGTGGTGCTCGCGGCTGCCGGTTATCCGGATACCGTGCGCAAAAGCGATGAAATTCGCGGCCTCGACGCCGCCGCAAAATTACCCGGCAAGGTCTTCCATGCCGGCACCACGCAGCACCACGACCATATCGTCACCCACGGCGGCCGCGTTCTATGCGCGGTGGGACTTGGCGACAGCGTGAGCGCAGCGCAGAACGCCGCTTACGCGCTGGTCGACCGGATCGACTTCGCCGGCATGCAGTGTCGGCGCGATATCGGCTATCGCGCCATTCACCGCGAGCAACGACGCTGATCTCGGGCTGGCGCCCGAGTCGGCGTCAGCGCTTCATGGCCTCGAAGAAATCCGAATTCGTCTTCGTATCCTTCATCTTGTCGAGCAGGAATTCGATCGCCGCCAGCTCGTCCATCGGATGCAGCAACTTGCGCAAAATCCACATCTTGGCGAGCTCGCTCGGGTCGGTGATAAGCTCTTCCTTGCGGGTGCCTGAACGGTTGATGTTGATCGACGGGAAGACACGCTTCTCGGCAATGCGACGATCAAGGTGGATTTCACTGTTGCCGGTGCCCTTGAACTCCTCGTAGATGACATCGTCCATCTTCGAACCGGTGTCGATCAGCGCCGTGGCGAGGATGGTCAAAGATCCACCTTCCTCGATATTGCGTGCGGCACCAAAGAAACGCTTCGGTCGCTGCAAGGCATTGGCGTCGACACCGCCCGTGAGCACCTTGCCCGAGCTCGGCACCACGGTGTTGTAGGCGCGCGCGAGACGCGTGATCGAGTCGAGCAGAATGACCACGTCTTTCTTGTGCTCGACGAGTCGCTTCGCCTTCTCGATCACCATTTCGGCCACTTGCACGTGACGCGCTGCAGGTTCGTCGAAGGTGGATGAGACAACTTCGCCCTTCACCGTACGCTGCATCTCGGTGACTTCTTCGGGCCGCTCGTCGATGAGCAGCACGATCAGATACACCTCGGGATGATTCGCGGTAATCGACGTCGCAATGTTCTGCAACAGCATGGTCTTGCCGGCCTTGGGCGGCGAGACGATGAGACCACGCTGACCCTTGCCGATCGGCGCCACGAGATCGATCGCACGAGCGGTCAAGTCTTCGGTGGAACCGTTGCCGCGCTCGAGCTTCAGACGCCGCGTCGGATGCAGCGGCGTGAGATTCTCGAACAGCACCTTGCTGCGCGCGTTCTCGGGCGAGTCGAAGTTGATCTCGCCGACCTTGAGCAACGCAAAGTAGCGCTCGCCATCTTTGGGCGGACGGATCAGCCCCGAGATGGTATCGCCGGTGCGCAGATTGAAACGTCGAATCTGCGCCGGGCTGATGTAGATATCGTCGGGGCCGGCGAGATAAGAACCGTCGGCCGAGCGCAAGAAGCCGAAGCCGTCCTGCAGAATCTCGAGCACGCCGTCGCCATAGATATCTTCGCCCTTGCGTGCATGGGCCTTGAGCAAGCTGAAGATGATGTCCTGTTTGCGCGAGCGCGCGATGTTCTCGACGCCGAGCGCACTTGCCATGTCGACCAGCCGGGCGATGGGCATCGCCTTCAGCGTGGTGAGATTCATCGAGTTGCGCGAAGCCGCGAGCTCTTCTTTGCTGATGATCTCGGCGTCTTCACCGGAATCGATGAAGGGTGCGTGATCCATCGGCATGTCGTCGTGCATCGGGCCACCGACGTTGCCGTTGCGCATGCCGCGATTTTGGTCGCGGTTGCCGTACCGGGGTCCCTTGCCCTGCCGTCGCGGGCCGCCCTGCCCGCCGCCTAGATAGCCGCCTCTCACAGGTGACTGTCCAGAAAGGCCGCCAGCTGCGAGCGCGATACCGCACCCACTTTCTGCGCCTCGACCGTGCCGTTTTTGAACAGGATCAGCGTCGGGATACCGCGAATGCCGAACTTTGGCGGCGTCTGCGGGTTCTCATCGATGTTGAGCTTGGCAATGCGCACACGATCGGCGTAGACGCCTGAGAGCTCATCGAGGATCGGGGCGATCATCTTGCAGGGACCACACCACTCGGCCCAGAAGTCGAGCAGCACAGGCTTTTCGGATTTGAGTACGTCGTTGGCAAAAGTGGCATCTGAGGTGTTGATGATGTGAGGGCTGCTCACGCGGGTGGACCTCTGGCTGGAGTGGTTGTTGGCTGTGGAAAAAAACGTCGGAAAGTTAGGGGTTTTCGGGCCCGCGGCTGAACGCCATGTCTGAGGGGCCGTCAAACGGTTACACTAGACCGTCTTTGGAATTTGGGTTTTGCCTCTGGATCGACCAGGAATGCTTGGTGGGCTGGGAGGGGGCAGTGCCGCAGGACAGTGGGCAGAACGCCCTTCTGGATGTGCTTTTTAGCCAATTCCCCAAACGTTTGCAAGCAGTGTCAAGGCAACCGAGCAACATCCGACCTAATGACTGATACCCATCTTTCCGATCTAACCTTCTCCGCGCTTGAACTCGCCGCTCCCCTGATGCAAGGCATCGACGAGGCCGGCTTCACCCGCTGTACGCCGATCCAGGCGCAAACCCTGCCCGCCGCCCTCACGGGCCGCGACATCGCCGGACAAGCGCAGACCGGCACCGGCAAAACCGCCGCATTTCTGGTCGCGCTGTTCCAGAACCTGCTGGCCAAGCCGGCGCCCGCCACTCGCGGGGCCACCGCGATCCGCGCCCTCGTGATCGCGCCGACACGCGAACTCGCCGTGCAGATCCACAAAGACGCCGTGCTCATCGGTCAACACACCGGCTTGCGTCTCGCAGTCGTCTTTGGCGGTGTCGACTATGAAAAGCAGCGGCGCGAACTCGAAGGTGGCATCGATGTATTGATCGGTACACCAGGCCGCATCATCGACTACTACAAGCAGCACGTCTTCGAACTGCGCGAAGCGCAAGCGGTCGTGCTCGATGAAGCCGATCGCATGTTCGATCTCGGTTTCATCGCCGACATCCGTTATTTGCTGCGTCGACTGCCGCCGCCCGAACAACGGCAGTCGATGTTGTTTTCGGCGACGCTGTCACAGCGCGTGCTCGAGCTCGCCTACGAGCACATGAACGAGCCGGTGCTGGTGCGCATCGAGCCCGAAAAAATCACGGCTGATCGTGTTCGCCAGGTCATTTATTACCCGGCGATGGAAGAAAAAATTCCGCTGCTCGTCAGCCTGCTGTGCAAGATGGATCCGCATCGCACCATGGTGTTCGTCAACACCAAGCGCATGGCTGAACGACTCGAAGATACGCTGCGGGCCAATGGCATCGATGCGCAGGCGCTCTCGGGCGATGTGCCGCAAAAAAAGCGTCTGCGCTTTTTGCAGGATTTTCACTCGGGCAACCTTGCCGTGCTGATCGCTACCGATGTCGCCTCACGCGGGCTGCACATTCCTGAGGTCAGTCACGTGTTCAATTTTGATCTGCCGCAGGACTCGGCCGACTATGTGCACCGCATCGGTCGTACCGCCCGTGCGGGCGCCGAGGGCGATGCGATCAGCTTCGCCTGCGAGGAATACGCGGTCGGGCTGCCTGACATCGAAAAATTCATTGGTCGCAAGATTCCGTACGAGCCGATTTCGGCCGACATGCTGCCCGAGCTCACCTGGCCGCCGCGGCGCAAATACGAAGATCGTGGCGGTTTTCGGGGTGGTGGGCGGCCCGGCGGTGGCGGTGGGCGGCCCGGCGGTGGCGGTCGGCCGGGTGGTGGTAGCAGACCGCGCAGTGGCGGACGCTCGCGGAGCGGACGCTCCTAGCCGAGATCGGCGACGCCGTCGATCGCAGCAAATTCTTCGTGGTGATGTGGCTCGCGCGAACTGTCGGGCCGCTTCACGCCATACACCCAGCGGATGCCGTACACGATCGCCGCGTGCAAAACGGCCTTGCTGTCATCGACGAACATGGTGTGCGCCGGATCAAAAGTTTCGGTCGCGCGTGCGGCCTGCCAAAAACGCTGGTCTTCTTTGGGCGCGCCAAAACCATGCGAGGTGTAGGCGGCATCGAGGTAACCGAGCACGCCCGTGCGTTCATTTTTGATCTCGAGAATAGTGGGGTGCGAGTTGGTCATCAGTACCAGGCGCTTGCCGCGCTCGCGCACCCGCTCGAGAAAACCGCGAGCACCCGGCAACCAGGCCACGCGGTGTACCTCTTCACGATGCACACGCGCGATGTCGATGCCGAGCTCTGCGCTCCAATACTCGATAGAATACCACTCGAGGGTACCCTGTACCCGCTGAAAGCGCGGCGCGAGTTCAGCATGCGTCTCGGCGAGCGAGAGCCCATGCTTCTCGGCATAGATTTCGGCAACCCTCGCGAGCCAGATGAAGTTGTCGAAGGCGAGATCGAGCAAGGTGCCGTCGAGGTCGAGCAGCACAGTATCGATCTGCTCCCAGGAGGGCGTCTGATGGGCGGCAAGTGACATGGGTTTATCATACCGATGATGAGGGTACCGATGATGAGTGCGCCCCCTGTCGCCGACCTGCACCTGCACAGCCACCATTCCGATGGCGTGCTGTCGCCGGCAGCAGTGATCGAACTTTGCGCGCGCCGCGGCGTGACGCACGCGGCATTGACCGATCACGACACCCTGCAGGGCTGTCTCGAGGCGCGTGCCGCCTGCGCCGAGCAGGGCTTGAAGCATGTGGCGGGCGTCGAAGTTTCCTGTGGCTGGAATGGTCAGACCTTGCACGTGATCGGGCTCGAGTTTGCGCTCAAAGATGCCGCGCTCGCTCGACATCTGGCCGATATTCGCGCGCGACGTGCGGCACGTATCGCCGAAATCGGTGCGCGTCTCGAGCGCAAAGCGCAGCTGCCGGGCAAGGCCCTGGCAGCAAAGATTCTCGCTCGCAATGCCGTGCCGACGCGCATGCACCTCGCCCGCGAACTCGTCGCCGCAGGAGAGGCCAAAGACATCGGCGATGCCTTCGCAACTTGGCTGAAACGGGGTCGCCCCGGTCACACGCCGATCGAGTGGCCGTCGCTCGCCGAGACCGTCGCCCGACTACGCGACGCCGGCGCGCGCGTCGTGCTCGCGCATCCGCATCGGTACGAGTTCTCTGCCGGGGCTCTGCGTCGCCTGCTCGGCGAGTTTCGTGCCGCAGGCGGCGAGGCCATCGAGGTGGCGGTCGCGGGCATCGGCCCGAGTGATCTCGACCGCCTCGCCACACTCGCGAGAAATCACGGTTTCGCAGCCTCGACTGGGTCGGATTTCCATGATCCCGCCGTGCCGTGGAATCCGCCGGGCCGCTTCGCTAAGCTACCTGCGGACCTCGAACCTTTGGCAGCGCGGCTCGCATGACCGACAAGGAAGAACAAGACAAAGTCGACCGCGAGCTCTTCCGCAACGTCGAAAAGTTGCGCCAGCTGCGCATCGAGCACCACGATCTCGATGAAGTCATCAGCCGCCTCTCGATGGATATCCATGTCGATGAGATCGAACTGAAGCGACTCAAAAAACGTAAACTGATGCTGCGCGATCAAATCGAGCGCTACAGCAGTCAGCGGATTCCAGACCTGAACGCCTGATCGACCCCGCCCCGTCGCTCGCGCACCCTACGCCCGGAGAAACCTGCTCATGAACAACTACGGCGATTCTGCAGAAGCGCTGCTGCGCGAGCTGCTGAGCAGCGACGGCATCAATGAATTGACCGCGATTTTGGTCGCGGTGGTGGTTTCGTTGATCGTCAATCGGCTGATGCGCAGCCCCTTGCAGCGTATCCGCGCCGCGCGCGGCGGCAGCCTGTCCGAGGGCGCCATCATCATCGCGCCATTTTTGGTGGCCATGGTGCTCACGGCTTTCGCCATTGGGGTCACGCGCATCGCCGGGGCCGCCGACGGCATCCTGATGCTTACCTTCCGTCTGGTTGTGGCGCTCGGTGCCGTGCGCTTCGCCGTGTTCCTGCTGCGCATATTGCTCGGCGCCACGAGCTGGGTCGCGCGCTGGGAGGGTCGACTGACGCTCCTCGTGTGGATCGTGCTCGGCCTGCAATTATTTGGTGGCTTCGACTGGCTCGAACAGATGCTCGATGGCATCGACCTCATCCCGGGAAAATCGGTATTCAGTCTTTGGGCGCTGCTGCGCGGTATCGTCGTGGTCGGCGGCTTCGTCATCGCGACCACGCTGGCCGCGAAGGCCATCGAGTCCCGCGTCATGGCGATCGAGGGCCTTGCGGCTTCCACCCGAGTCGGTATCGTCAAGGGGGCCTACTCGCTACTCATCACTATCGGTATTTTGCTGGGCGTAAATTCGGCGGGTGTGGATCTCACCTCGCTCACGGTGCTCACCGGCGCCGTGGTGTTCGCACTCGGCTTCGGCATCCGCGATATCACCAGCAACTTCGTCAGCGGTTTCGTCTTGTTGATGGATAAATCGATCAAGCCTGGCGATGTCATCAGCTTCCATCAGCACACCGGAACCACATCCGATAATTTTGGTTGGGTGCAGGAACTGCGCGGTCGCTACGTCGTGGTACGCGATCGCGACGGCGTCGAGTCGCTGGTACCAAATCAAAATTTGATCACTAACTCCGTCATCAACTGGAGCTACTCCGATCAACGTGTCCGGCTGCGTCTACCCGTGATGATCAGTTACGACGACGACCCGGAGCTCGCGCTGGAATTGCTGGTTCGAGCGACCAGCGATCATCCGCGCATTCTCGTCGACCCGGCGCCGGTATCGCGACTGATGTCCTTCGAAAATTACGGTATGAAGCTCGAGGCGCGATTCTGGATTCGCGATCCGATGAATGGCGTCAACAACGTGCGCTCCGACGTCAATCGCAAGGTCTGGAAACTCTTCGAGGAACACGGCATCAAGATTCCGGTCACGCAACAAGAAGTCCGCGTGCTCGATCCGGGCGTCGACATGCCGCGTAACGTCTTGCCCTACGATGCCGATCCGCGTCGGTAAAGTTGTGATTCCGGACAGCGACCTGTCGGTCGCGTTCATTCGCGCGGGCGGCCCTGGCGGTCAGAACGTCAATAAAGTCGCCTCGGCGGTACAGTTGCGCTTCGACCTCACCGGTACGCGTGCACTCGGTGAAGCGGCCAAGACGCGTTTGCGGACGCTCGCGGGTCGACGGCTCACCGACGAAGACGCCGTGCTCATCATCGCTCGCGAACATCGCAGTCAAGAGCAAAACCGCAACGCGGCCGAGGCGAGGCTGGTCATGCTGGTGCGCGCCGCGCTCACCGAACCGCGTCCACGCCACGCCACCAAACCGACGTGCGCCTCAAAGATTCGCCGTCTCGAAGGCAAGACTCGGCGCGGTTCGATCAAGCGCCAACGCGGCCGCATCCAAGGCGACGACTGAGTTTGTGTTTGGCTGATCTCAGGCCGCGTGCGTGACTTGCAAGATGCTGTGACGGATTTGCTCCGAGAGCACGAACTCGGCATCTGCCGCGACCCGCATCAAGACCTCATCGAAGAGCAGCCGGCCAGAGTCGTCGTTGCGGATCACCCGTCGCCGCAGCAACAAGGCGACAAACTGCTCGAACATGGCCCGGTCCGAGAACTCCGGTGAATTGAAGCCGTACAGCATGGTGATGCGCTGGGCTGCAAGCTGGCAGCGCTCGGCAAGGGCCTTCGCGGTCAGCGCGTCCGAGCCCGCATGCAGCAGGGTCGCGATGGCAAGGTAATAGCGCTCGATGGTCTGCACCGAAGCCTGCGCCAGCAGCGACAACTGAACGGCCTGCGGCGAACTCGGCGACGGTCGACGCCAGGCATCTTCGCTCTCAAGGCGTTCGAGTACGCCCAAGGCTGCGAGCGTCTGCAAATATTTGACCACCGCATCCGCAAGCTCGGCTTCACTCCATTTCAGGAAGAGCTCGGCTGCGACATACGGATAGACGCGCCACGCGAGACGCTGGATATCTTCGGTACGCACCACGGGATTGGCGATGAACGCGCAAGCGAGCAAAGATGGCAACGTGAAGAGGTGCAGCACGTTGTTGCGGAAATAGGTCATGAGTACCGCCATCTCATCGCTGATACGGACGAGATCACCCAGTTTGTGCGCTTGGCGCTGCAAGATCTGCATGTTCTCGCCGTAGGCAATGACCGCCGCGCCATCGAGCTCAGTGATCGTGACCCGCGAGTCGTAGGGCGCTTTGCGCAGCAAATCGAGATAGAGATCACACTGCCGCGCGAGATCGGTTGCGACCATGGCCTGTCGCGGCATCGCGAGCAGCGTCACCGCCAGCAAGTTGATTGGCGTGATCGCCGCGGCAGCGTTGATGCGCTGCATGATGCTGCCCGCGAGCTCATCGACCACCGGCGCTACCCAAGGCGCACGACCTTCATCATCGAGCGTGCTCTGCCGCCAATCACCCGCATGTCGCTCGAGCACGGTCTCGAGCGCGATCGGTTCACCGACGTTCACATAGACACGACCGAATTTTTGCCGCAGCACGCGCAAGGCGCGAAAGAGATCGATGATACTTTCCTTGCGTTTCGCCTGCCCGGATAGTTCGCCGACATAGGTACCGGCCTCGACGATGCGCTCATAGCCAAAGTAAACGGGTACGAACACGAGCGGCCGCTTCGGGTCGCGCAGATAACTGCGCACCGTCATGGAAATCATGCCGGTCTTGGGCTGCAGCAGTCGCCCGGTACGCGAGCGTCCGCCCTCGACGAAATACTCGATCGAGTGACCGCGCGCCATGATCGTCGCCAGATATTTCATGAACACGGCGGTGTAGAGCGTGTTGCCCGCAAAACTGCGCCGCAGGAAGAACGCGCCACCCTTGCGCAGGAGGCGGCCGACGAGCGAGATATTCAGATTGATGCCGGCGGCGATGTGCGGCACGGCATAGCCCTGCTTGTAGATCACGTAGGACAGCAGCAAGTAGTCCATGTGACTGCGGTGGCAGGGCACGAAGACGATTTCGGCATCGCGCGCCACATTGCGCAGCGTCTCGGCGTGACTGAAGGTGACGCCGTCATACAGACGGTTCCACAGCCTGCCGAGAAAGCCTTCCATGAACGTGACGAACACATGCGAATAGTTGGCCGCGATTTCTTCGACATAGCCTTTCGCCACGAACAGCGCTTTGCGCCGCGGCAAATGTTTGTCGCGCATCTCGGCAGCCACCGCCGCGCGCACCGCGCGAGTGCTCAGCACCCGCGCAAGGATGGTGCGTCGGTGCGAGAGATCAGGGCCGATGCGTGCCGTACGCTGTCGCCTGAAACTGGCGCGCTGCACGCGCGCAATGCGGGCCGCTTGCGCTGCCGGACTGCCCGGGCCCACCAGCAGGCTGCGCAGACTCGTCGGCTCACCGACCTCGATCATGGTGAAACGACCATTTATCAGCACTTGCATGAACTTGCGCAGACCGCTCGCCAGCACCCAGTTCTCGGTGAACAGCAAGCGCCACCATGATCGTTCTTTTTGCGGTGCACGCCCCCAATACACCGCAACAGGCACGAGCCGTGCATCGAGCGTGGGATCACGCTCGAGTGCTTCGATGAGACGCACGAGCTCGCGCGGCGGACGGCGATCGATCCGCGCATCGAGAGCCCCCCGGGTACGCAACAAAGGCACCATGGCGCGCACAGCGCTGCGACCGCGCCCGAGAATGCGACCCGCAGGCATCGGCAAGCCATGTCGCTCACAAAGATTTTCGAGCGCTGCAAGATCGACCGCGCTGCGTCGCTCGAGTACATAAACGACGGGCGCGGCC
>Ga0194131_10004802_pt1 | contig 20033 bp, 25 predicted proteins | sample TA2KigO120mmetaG_FD_148631 | JGI IMG/M metagenome (GOLD analysis project Ga0194131, IMG submission 148631) | Freshwater microbial communities from Lake Tanganyika, Tanzania - TA2015053 Kigoma Offshore 120m | ecosystem: Environmental > Aquatic > Freshwater > Lake | place: Tanzania: Lake... | reverse complement strand
CCCAACGCCCCAGGAGGTGAACCAGCGATTGAACCTGCATTAGCTCTACGCTAGACTTAAAACTCTCACTGCAACTGGATCAGGATTCAACGCAGGTCAGCGCCGCCATTATGCCCGGCTCGGGCAACATCGTTCCAAGGTCGATCAGATCGCGGGCGTCGCACTGCAGGCCGGTTTCTTCTTCCAACTCGCGCAGAGCGGAAACGGAGGCCTCTTCGTCCGCGTCGACGAATCCCCGCGGGACCTCCCAGGTGTAATCGCGGATCGGGTGACGGAATATTTTCAGCAGGCCGAAATTGCCGTCCACAAGCGGAAGAACGGCGACGCCTGTCACCAGATTCCCGGTCTTCTGCCGGAGCGCCAGCACGATGAAATCGGAGACCGACGCGCCGCCCGCTTCCTCGATATCGTCCAGGAAGACCTCGATCATGCGGTTTGCGCAGCCCGGCTTGCGCCTGACGAAGCGGACGGGCGCATCGTCTGCACTACGCTCAGACATTGCCGTACACGGTATTCCTGATCATGGTGTATCCCTTGATCAGTTCCTGGATGCCGAAATCGAGGGAACAGGCGGGCTTGAAACCGGTGGCCTCGATCTTGGCATTGGAGACGACATAGTTGCGCTGATCCGGGTCCTTGCCGATCGGCGCCTCGATGAAAGTGAAGTCGGGAATCCGCCGCTTGATGACTTCGCACAGCTCGCTCTTGGAGACGTTGGCATCCGAGAGGCCCACATTGTAGATCTGGCCGTTCATTTTCTCGTAGTTTTCGATGCCGTGCAGGAACGCTCGCGTCACGTCCCGCACGTGGATGTAGTTGCGCTTGAAGCCGCCTTCGAACAGCACCACGAAGCGGTCATGCACGGCGCGGTAGGTGAAGTCGTTGACGAGCAGGTCGATGCGCATGCGCGGCGACATGCCGAAAACCGTCGCCAGGCGGAAGCTGATCGCATTGGGGTGCAGCATCAGTTCCTTTTCGACCTTCACTTTCTCGATCGCGTACAGCGACATGGGCCGAAGCGGCGACTCCTCGGTGCAGAAGTTGTTCTTGTCCCCGCTGCCGTAGGCGCTGTTGGTGGTCGGCATCAGGATGCGCTGCTGCCTGCTCACGTTCTTCAGCAGCATCATCAGCGCGTCGTGGTTGGTGGTCGAGGCGCCGATCGGGTCGCGCGCGCACAGCGGCGCCCCGACATAGGCCGCAAGCGGGATAATGATGTCGGCCTTTTTGATCAAAGGCAGCACCACGCTCTCTATGCGGACGTCGCCCCGCACCACGTCGAAGTTCGGGTCGTGGCAGACGTGCGCCAGGCTGTTCTGGTGGTACATGAAGTTGTCGACCACCGTGACCTTGTGCCCCCTGGCGAGCAGCTCCGGGACCATGGTCGATCCCAGGTAGCCGGCGCCGCCGGTGACGAGGATGTTGTAATTCATGTCGTTCTTTTCCTGTTTGTTGAACGGAATGGATCACGCGCCGAAGGAGGATGCCCTTGCGGCCAGCAGACCGGACGCCCGGAAGTAATCCTCCGGAACGCCGATGTCGATGAACGTGCCGCTGCATTCGAGGCCGTAGAAACGGCGGCCGGCTGCGAGCGCGGCAGGCAGGATGTCATCCTCGAGCGAGATCTTGTTGCCGAGCTTCCAGCCGCCAATGCACAGAGCATCCGGATTCACCAGATAGACCCCGCCGTTGACGAGCTGACCGGGTTCGCCGCTGCCCGACCTGAGAGAAGCGATCCTCCCGTCTCCGGCGGTTTCCATCCCCATGTAGCGATCGATCTTCGCTGCGCGGAACAACGCGAATGTACAGTCAGCCTTCTTCCTCTTGTGAAAGCCGTAAAGCGCAGCTAATTGCACTTCGAAGTAGGTGTCGCCATTGAGCAGGAGAAAGGCTGCCTCGCCAGAGAGCCTTTCCGCGGCCAGCAGCAGTGCTCCCCCGGTGCCAAGTGGAGAGGGCTCGATCGCGTAGTCGAGTGGAATCTGCTTGTAGGCAGCGCCAAAGTGCGCCGTGATAGCCTTGTGCCGGTAGCCCACCGAAAGTACGAACCGCTCGATGCCTTGCCCGATCCAATAGTCGAGCTGATGCTCGAGGAAAGGCCGGCCGTTGATCGGCGCCATGGGTTTGGGCAGGTCAGGAACCGCATCGCGGAGCCTTGTGCCCAGGCCGCCGGCAAGAATGATGGCAGTGGTCACCGCAAGCTCATACCGAGTTCAGAATTACGCAAAGCTCGTCCACTTCCTCATCTCTAAGGTCGGGAAAGTTGCCGATATAGAAGCCATAGAAGTGGACGTGCTCGGTTTCTGGAAACTCGCGATGATGGCCATCCGGAACAATGCCTTTCAGATAGGGTTGGCGGATCTGGTTGCCCCCGCCCGCGCTGCCCCGGCGGAACTCGACGCCGGAATCTCGCATCTTCTGCATGAGGCGCTGGACTAGGTCGTCATCGGGGTGCTTCAGAATCAGGTTGAACGCGTAGTTGCTGGACCCCTCCAGCTTGAAGTCGGTCCGGTACTTGTTCGAGTCGATTCGTTTCAGGAAACGCAGCAGGTTTGCAGTCCGTCGCTTCACATTGCGATCCAGGCGCCTGAGCTGGCTGCGGCCCATGATGCCGCCAATCTCGGTATTGCGGCTGTTGTAGGCCGCAAAGGCAAAGATAAAGTCCGGGTTCAATTCCGGGTTTGCCGCTTGGTAGGCCGTCAGGACGGCAGAATCGTTGGCTTCGCGAACCATGCCATGAGATCGCAGCATGCGCAGCTGCTGATACACCTTCGGGTCATCGGTGCAGACCATGCCACCTTCGATCGTGCTCATGTGGTGGGCATAATAGAAAGAGAAATTCGATATCCAGCCGAATCCGCCCAGTTTCCTGCCGTTGTGAGTCGCGCCGTGGGATTCGCAGACGTCCTCGATCAGCGGAACGTTGCGCCGCTTCAATTGGTCCAGGAGCTCATCGGTCAGTCCGTCAAATCCCTGCACGTGGGTGAGGAACACCGCCCGCGTCCTGTCGTTGACCTTGGCGAGGATCCGTTCGGGATGCATGGCGAGGGTGCGCGGGTCGATATCCGCGAAAACCGGCTTGAACCCGTTCTGCAGCACCGATGCAACATCGGAAACCCATGCCAGGGGAGGAACGATAACTTCGCCCCCTTGCGGATGGCGAATCCTGAGAATCGCCATCGTCAGCAGATTCGCCGACGCGCCGGAGTTGACGAACACGCTGTGCTTCACGCCCAGCCATTCGGACCATTCGGCTTCGAAGGCGCGCACATTGGCGCCGTGGGTGAGGATCGGATCATCCCGCTTCAAATACTCGATAACCGCGTCAAGGTCCTCGCGAAGAATGTTGTTTCGCATCAACGGAAATTTCATGGCTACTTCTCGCTGTAAAAATCGCCATACTCGACCAGGACCGTGCTTCGGCCATCGTCGCGCAACAAGGCCTTCTCATACGCCGGGAAGATCTCGGCAGGTTCTTCGAGGCGGATCACCTCGATCGTCGTGCACATCGCCCGTAGAGCCTCCGTGTAGTCGCCCACGTGCTGATACTGCGGGTGCAAAGGCCGTTGAGAGCCGATTCCCGTGCGGATGATCGCCTTGGCCTTGTAGCCGCCGTTGGACATCACCTGAATCTTGTCGAGGTGATTGACCAGCTGGCTCATCGCGTACAGCAGGAAGTTCCAGCGCGGGAATATGCTCACGGGAACGAGCCCGGTCAGCGCCATGCCCGTGGTCATTCCCATCTGCATTTCTTCGGCCACCGGGAGCTCGATCAGGCGATCCGGGGGTACGTCCTTCAGCGTAGTGGTCATCGCCGTGCCGGCCACGGCCACCGCCTGCCCGATAAAGACCGTGCGCGGATCCCGCGCCAGGAAGTTCATCGAGCGTTTGAGTTCGTCGAAGTACTTCATCGCGAACGCCTAGAACTGAACCCGCACGCCCGCTCCCGCATGGGGATACCGGGTCTGGTAGCGGTAATAGCTGACGTACTCGTCATTGGCGCCCTCGAAGCTCAGGCGGGGCTGATTCCAGACTCCCCGCGTATCGGTGCACACTGACTTTTCATTGTCTTCGACAATGAAGTGAATCGGAAGGCGGTGATTGCGACTGTACTTTATTGACTCGTGCGCAATCCCGGTTTCAGCAGTCATATCACCCACGAAGCAGTACACCCTGGAATTCTCGCCGCGCCTCTGAATGGACATCGCTACGCCGACTGCAATCGGAAGCACGCCCCCCTACAATTGCCGACGAGTAAATCCGGTGCTCGGGAAAGCAAAGGGATATGGATCGTCCCGCCAGAATCTCGGCGCGAACGAGCTCCTTCGGTACACCCTTCAGCAAGCACTGGTAATGAGAGCGCCATGAGCAGAATACCCAATCCTGAGAACGGATCTGCCGGAACACGCTGATGATCGAATCTTCATTCCCGGAGTAAAGGTGTACCGGCGCGCGGATTTTTCCCGCGTTGAAAAGTGCCGCAATGTCATCCTCAAAAGCAATCAGCTCCTCTTTGGTCATAAGACTGCCCTTATCCGTTCACTGTCCAGTAGATTGCGAAAGGGATTGCGCGCGTCCAGCTTCATGCTTCAGGTCCACCCGTTTCAGACCAGCCCGTCGGGCTGATACAACACCACCCGGCTGCCAGAATTCTCGAACTGGAATGGCACATGAACCAGGCGAAGCAAGTGGTTTCTCACGTTCTGCTGCAATTCCGGCCTGACGAACAGCAGCAGGAAGCCGCCACCGCCGGCACCGATCAGTTTCCCGCCTGTGGCTCCCGCTCTGAGAGCCTCCTCGTAAATCTGGTCTATTTCCGGAGTGGACACCTTGCTGGACAGGCTGCGCTTGTATCTCCAGCTCTGGTCGAGCAGCTTGCCAAACTCGTCGATTGCTGTTTCCGGAGACTGAAGGATCCTGATGGCCTCGTCGACCATTTCTCCCATTCTCTTGAGCTCCGTTGCCCGGTTCTTGAGATTGTCGATTTGGGACTTGGCTATCTCAGATGCCATGCGAGAGAAGCCGGTGAAGTAAAGCATGAACGAGCCCTGCAGTTCGTCGAACCGCGGTCTGGAGAGAATGATAGGGGAAACCTGGAACGTGTCATCTTGGCGAAACTCGATACGATTGAAGCCCCCGAATGCCGCCGAAATCTGATCCTGAGAACCGACGTTCTCCCCGATGATCTTCTGCTCAATGTGAATTGCCTTTCTGGCGAGGTCCTCTTTGGAGATGTGCCGACCGTCAAGCGCGCAGAGCGCATTCACCAACCCGACAGTGAAGGACGAACTGGATCCGAGCCCCGCCCGGGCGGGGAGGTCCCCGTCGTGGTGAATTTCCAGCCCCCGCTCGCATCCGGCCCATCCGAGCACCGCCCGCACCGCGGGATGCTCGATCTCGGTGATGCTCTTGACGTTCTCGATCTTCGAATAGACGATGCGATGCTTATGCTCGAAAAAGGGGGGCAAGTAGCGACAGCTTATGTAGCAGTACTTGTCGATCGTGGTCGCCACGACCACCCCGCCATGTTCCTGATACCACGCCGGGTAGTCAGTACCGCCGCCAAAGAATGAAATCCTAAATGGAGTGCGCGTGACAATCACTGAGGCCGCCTCCACCTGCTACGCCGGCGACTCACGCTGACGCCGGGCACGGCTGGTAACGTGCTCGGATCCGGGCAGGCCCTTTCTGCTTTGGCGACTCGGTGTAACCGAGGTTCGTTCACCACGCCGTCCTTCCACCGTCGGCCGCGATTACTGCTCCATTCAGATAACTTGCAGCATCGCTTAGAAGAAATATCAGCAAACCCCGGTATTCGTCCGCTCGTGCCAGCCGCCCCAGAGGAATCCGTCTCGTAACTTCCTCGAGAAACTCGTTGTCCTGCTTGTTTTCCACTCCGCCGAGGCATATTGCGTTACAGCGAACGTTCCGATCCGCCCAATAGGTGGCGAGGTAACGGGTCAGGCCTATGAGCCCGGTCTTGACCACGGAATAAGTGACGGGCTTGACGGGTTGCTGGTCATCCGGCAAGTTCAATCTGCGGTATAGCCGCTGGTCAGGGCCTATCAGGCCAAGGTCGGACGATATGTTGACGATACTGCCGCCCTGAGGGTTGCGAGCTATGGCAGCGCCATAATGCTTGGCGCAGAGGAACGACCCGGTCAGGCCTACAGCTAGGTCTGCTTGCCAGACATCCAGCGGAAAATGCTCCAGCCGCGAGAAGTTGTTGCCAGCGTTCGCTTCCACTTTGGGGTTGTTGGCCGCATTGTTGATCAAGGCGTCAATACGGCCGTAGCGGGCTAACAGTGCAGCGCAGTTAACCTCGATTTCCGCTTCTCTTGTGATATCGACTGCCCAGCCGCTGGCGGAACCGCCAAACCGTTTGGTGATGTTCGCAACCTGTTGCTCCACAGCTTGGGGATGAAGATCGAGCAGCACTGGTGTGCCGCCCGCGCCTGCCACCGCTTCGCAGTGCTCGCGCCCGAGCAACCCCGCAGCGCCAGTGATCACGACCACCTGGCCATTCAATGAAAACAAGGCATCGCTCACGTTGGGAAACGGTTCCGTCAAAAAATGCTTACGGTCTGCCCCCCGTCCACCACCAGGCAGGCACCCGTGATGAAACTGGCACGATCGGAGCAAAGAAAAACAGCCGCATCAGCCATTTCCTCGGGCTTGGCGAAACGCCCGAGAGGTACAGTCGTCTCGATCAACCCCCTCACACGCTTTGGGTCAGCTTGGATTTTGGCGTCCCAGCTGCCGCCGGGAAAATAGACGTTGCCGGGAGCAAGACAGTTGACCCGGACCCGCGGCGCAAGCTTGCGGGCCAACTGCTTAGACAGCGCCAATAGCGCAGATTTGGCGACGGAGTAATCAGTAGGCGCCCCGGTCGTCTCCAGGCCTGCAATAGACGAGACAAATAACAGGCACCCTCCACTTACTTCCAGCAGGGGAAAGGTTGCGCGCGCCGTCTGTTCTGCTGTAATGAAGTTAGTGCGCCAAGTTCGGGCAAACTGCGTTGCGCCTGGCAGGGCATCCGGCACACTGCGCCCGTCACCCACGTTGGCTATAGCCACATCCAGCCCCATCCACGTGGACTGCAGTTGCCTCAGGATTGCGGGCCAAGCGGCCTCATCGGCGCAGTCGGCCGGAAGGGACTGCACTCGCTCCGGACCATATTCCCCTGCGAGCCGAGCTACGACCTCCGCGAGGTGCGTAACTGAGCGTGCCATCAAGGCGACCTGCGCCCCTTCGCGCAAGAACCCCTCGGCCATTGCTAATCCGATGCCGCGCGACGCACCAGCGATAAGCACGCGTTTACCGTCAAGGCCGAGGTCCAAGGCTGCTCAACTGCCTTTGTAGGCAGCCCCCACCAACATCAGCTCTCGAGACCACCGCAGGAACTTGTTCTTCGTGCGGACCGGAACAAAAGGACTGATCGCAGCGCAAAAGTAATTCAATGCAGGGTAGCGCCACACAATCGGCAATTGCCGAAATTTCTGGACAGAGACCCGTTGCAAGTCGCACATGAGAAGTATGTCTCTTAGAGAGACGACCGTGAACGGCGTGCGGTGGGTGAAATCGTCAAAGTAGATCTTGTAGTTCGACTCCCAGTCGGGCACGAGGCACAGCATCAGACCACCGGGTTTGAGGACGCGTTGGGCTTCCATGAGGAACCGGCCGGGCTCCCATAAATGTTCCAGGAAACTCTTGTTGTAAATGACGTTAAAGGTATTGTCAGGGAAAGGCAGTTTTGCTTCTGCGCTTTCAACATCGCACACTTCCAGGGCAATTCCACTCTCGGCGAGCAGAGCCCGAGTTTCGGCGGAGCGGTCGAGACCTGTGCACACTAAGCCGAGTTTTTGAAAATTTCTCAGAAATTCGCCGCGAACGCACCCGGGCTCCAGCATCTTCATGCCGGGCTTCATCCCGAATGCGTGAAACAAGTGAGCGCATAAGCGCGCAGGGTAGTCCGTATACGGGTGGGATTCCGCGTCGTAGACAACGGAGAGATAGTCAGCCATGACCATCCAGTTCTTCCACCAATTCCATCAGGATGCCGTCAGGGTCGTGGCAATACGCAACGCGCACTTTTCCGCCGGGCGCTCTCGCAGGAGGATTGACCATCGAACCTCCCAAGCGACCAACCAGCGCGCAGGCGGCAGACAGGTCATCCACGGTGAAGGCGATGTGAGAACAGCCAAGCTGATTGGAGGCAGCAGGGCGAACAGGCTGGCTACGCGGATGGGAGTGGTACTGCAACAACTCCACTAAGGTGCCATCAGGAGCCCGAAGTTTGGCCCACTCTAGTCTTACGTCTGGAATACCGACCACGGCGGCGATAAAGCTCCCGGTCTCTACCTCTCGTTTCCACACCTTCAGGCCGAGTGCCTGATAGAAAGAAATGGAGCGCGCTAGGTCGCGCACGACCAAGCCCGTGTGCCGGGTATTGCGGATCATCCCTGGTCTTCCTTGATGCAGTCGCGGATAGTCTGCTCTAGGACTACTAGGCCCTCCTCCAAGGCGTCCAGCGTGATACACAGCGGTGGCGCCAGCTTGATCGATTCGCGGCCAGTATGAACCACCAGCATACCCCGCTGCATACAGAGCTCTGCAATCCGGTCGCACAGCGCTACTAGCGGTTTACCGTCTTGGCTGTTAAACAGCAACGCAGCCAGGAGCCCCTTCCCCTGCACGGAACTGACTTGATCGGGGAACTGAGTGCGCAAGCGCTGAAGTCCGCCGTGAAACACTTCTCCCAAGCGCTCTGAATTCTCTACCAACCCGTCTTCTAGAAGCGCTTCCAGATTAGCTTTGCCCGCCGCACAAACCATGGGATTCGCGGAATGGGTTGAACTCATTGAACCGACGTCTGGCAGGTCCATCACCTTTCTTGATCCCAGGACGACAGCCAGCGGCAGACTGGAACTGACTCCCTTTCCGCAACAAAGGATGTCTGGTTCAACGTTGTAATGCATGTAGCCAAAGAGCTTTCCGGTGCGACCAAAGCCCGCCTGCATTTCATCGAAAGCCACTAGCATGTTGTGCTCATGGGAGAATTTCACGACAGCCTGCACAAATTCCGGCGGGTAAAACACGCCACCCCACCCTTGGAAGGTTTCCAGCAGGACGCCGCAAAGGTCCAGGTGTGGATCAAGCTGCTTATTCTCAAGCAAGCGCTTGAGGTTCGTTTGAAAAAAATCTGCGGGGTTTGCCTGCGCTTCCGCCCGCCAAGGATAGGGGAAAGGCAAGTGGTGGATGTTGGGATCCAGATAACCGATCCACTCTTTCTGGTTCGGATTCCAACCCATCATCTGAGCACCCAGGGTTCGGCCGTGCCAATTGCCTTCAAAACACAGCACGCCCCCGCGACGCTTGCTGTTGCTTTGTCCATGTAGGCGCATGAGCTTTAGGGCACACTCGGTAGCCTCAGTACCTGCCGAGAGCAGGAACGCCTTTTCAAACTGCGAGGGCGTGTTCTTAATCAGATAATCGATAAAATCCACTCGCTCCTGATTGGCAAATGTGTAGGTATGGAGGAGCGGCTTGTCCAGCACCCGTCGCAATGCCGCCACGATACGAGGATTGCCATGGCCAGCGTTGGTGACAAAAATGGTGCTGCTGAAGTCCAGCCAGCAATTGCCCCACGCATCAAATACCTGAAAACCTTCGGCGTGATCCCAGACCACGGGCAACTGGCCGTGCATTGAATGGGACTCGGTGGCATAAAGCCGTTCCAACAAAGGGAGACTCTCCGGGACGGGCAGCGCGGTCGCGATTCGGCGAAAAGCTGTATCGACGAACGGCACAGTCTGCGGGGTGTGGTTGAATCCATGACCAGCCATGATCAAGGTTTCCAGTGAGATTTCAGATAATCCTGTAGCGGCGAGCCAAACTTGCGCAACTGGAAATCCAGCAACTCCAGTTCCTCGGCCGAATCCACTTCGCTGCAATGGGGAGACTCGAAACCGATTACCCTATCGCCATGCAAGAGAGAGGTGCCCAGCACAAAAGAGCTGCGCACGATATCGACGTAGCCGTCCGGTATGAAAACAGTCGGAAAGGCCTGACGAGGCATGTTGAAGCGATCAAGGTTGGTATCGTCGCTCGTGAGCGCAATCAGGTAGCCGCTGTCGCCGCGGCGAAACCACTTAAATGGTGATTCCGGCGAGGGATGGGCCGAGCGCAATGCGGTGGCCTCCGGACGGCCTTCCAGCATAGCCACTGCGGCATCCAGATGCGCGGGGTCGCGCAGAGGAGTTGTCGGCCTCAGATGCACCCAGAATTCCGGTACATCCTCGCTGTGCTCCTGTACCCACTGCATTGCATGTACCATGAACTCCAGATCCGTGGATTTGTCCGTGGAGATTTCCGCCGGGCGCAGAAAGGGGACTTCTGCGCCGAAACGCCTACCGACTTCGGCATACTGCTCCGAGTCAGTGGAAAGCATCACTCGATCAATACGGCGGGATAGTTTTGCGGCCACAACGCTGTATGCGAGAAGCGGATATCCACCAAGCATGGCCAGATTCTTGTCCTTGATACTCTTCGATCCGCTGCGGGCAGGAATAATAGCCATAACGGAACTAGTCATAGCCTGTCCTCACCGAACCACGGCGCGAAGTGCTCCTTCATCCATGCCAACTGCTGTTTGAACACTGCTACCCCTTCGTCGTCCCTGTAGGCCTGCATGATGAACGGGCCGGTGTAGCCAAGCGGAGTCAACGCCCCAAAGAAGCGCTCAAACCGCGTGTTACCGGTACCCAGCACCACCGAGCTGCCGCCGAGCAACCGGTCTTTGATGTGTACGTCGGAAACGCGTTTCCCATAGCAGGCAAGTTCTTCGGCCGGGTCGTAGCCCAGAGCTGCGCTGTTGCCAGTGTCGTAGTTCACGGTCACTCGGCACGAGTCGAATCGCGCCAGTAGTTCCGCGAAGGGCTGGGGAGCGAGATCGGTCTCCAGCGCGAGGTTGATGCCCGCGGCTTCCGCGTCTGCAACCAGAGGTTCAAGATGCTCCACGAAACGGTCTTGGGTTGCGGCATCTTTCAAGGAGGACAGGTCGACGCAAGGAATTACGATATCCGTCAGCCCTAAGGCCTTGCCCTGAGCAAGCAGGCGGCACAAAACGCCTTGGCTTTCGCCAGCGACACTGTCGTCGCTGTGGTGCATGGGCGCTTCCATGAAGTAATCGGCGCATACGGTATGAACCTTCACACCGGTCCGTTCAACCAACTTCAGCATTTCCTCTGGCCCGTCGGGGCGCAGCAGGGGGTTGACCGCAGCGTCGTTGAAATCGAGGATGAACTCGATGCAGTCCAGCCCCAGCTTAGCCGCTTGCGCAAACTCATCCTGCCAATAACCAACCGGGTGAGCTTGGTAGCGGCCCAGGTATTTCGGCAACAGGCGCCCCTCCATTACCCCGAGAGGATTGTGCTGGTTCACGGGATTTGCCCTTTGAAATAAGCACTCTCCACCCGCGCGCACAAAATGTGTCCCAGTAGAATGTGGCCTTCTTGGATGCGTTCGGTACTCGCGGAAGGCACGCGCAAGCAGGGGCAAACTGTCGCTAGCTTGCCGCCGGCCTCGCCGGTAAATCCCATGGTGCGGATGGCAAGTTCCTTTGCAACGGCCACCGCTGCAAGGATGTTGCGGCTGTTGCCACTGGTAGTAATAGGCACGAACACATCGTAGGGGCCGGCCAAAGCGCGCAGCTCGCGGGCAAAGATCTGGTCGTAGCCGTAGTCGTTGCCAATGGCGCTCATGGAAGAACTGTTGGTGCCGAGCGCAGTCGCCGGAAGCGGCGCGCGGTCGAACCGCAGCCGGGAAACAAACTCCGCCGCGAGGTGCTGCGAATCGGCAAAACTTCCGCCATTCCCCGCAAATAGGATTTTGCCGCCGGCACGAAGTGCATACAGGCACCATTCGGCAAGTTCAGCGAGTTGCATATGCAACGCTGAATCAGACAACAGCAACTCGTGCACAGCGAGAGCATTCTGCAGATCGATCCGGATTTGGTGTCTCATTCGACTTTCCATGTCCAGTGATCAGCGTGGAAGGCCTTGTCATCAATGAAGATATCGGCGTCGGGTTTGCCCATGATCAAGCTGTGATAACGCACGTTCCAAGCTCGCATCTGGCGTTCTGTCACCTCACGCCAGTCGATGCCAGACGTAGAGCCGCGAGCAGTGAAAAGCTTGATCACATGTCCGGCGACATACAATGCATTCACCACTGCAATGCGTTCATGAAAAGGTTCGGCTTGTAGATAGTCACCGTCAGTACTGGTGCACAGGGTGCCGTCAATATCGAAGCAGTAAATCATGGTCAGGCTGCCGGTTGAGCTTCGCTCCAATAGCGCAATTTCTTGGCCACCCCTTCTTCTGCAGGCAACACGCGCTTTACGCCGTCGCCGATGCACTCCGGAATCTTGCGGATGGATCCCATCAGACTCAACAGCCCGGAAAGTTCCAGCGAGGCAGGCTGGTCGCTACCATACATGGCTCGATCGAGAGTGATGTGGCGTTCAATGGCCATCGCGCCCATCATCGCCGCCATGACCGAAGGGGAGAGCGATGGTTCGTGTCCGCTGTAGCCGACCGGCAAGCCGTAACGTTCTCGCAGAGCGTGCATCGCCGATAGATTGAGATCTTTCTCGGCCGCCGGGTACGTGGAAACAGTGTGCATCAACATGACCGGACATTGGGCGGCCTTGAAGATTTCCAGTGCCCGGTCGATGTCCTCATAGGTGCACATGCCGGTGGAGACAAAGGTGGGTTTCCTCTCTGAAGCTACTTCCTTGAGTAAGGGCAGGTGTGTTGCCATCGCCGAAGCCACTTTGTTGTAGGTGGTGTTGTAGCGCCTCAAGAACTGCTGGCTGGCTATGTCCCATGCAGAGGCAAACCACGCGATGCCCAGTTGGCGGCAATGGGCATCGATGGCGTCGTATTCCCTTGCACCAAACTCTAATCCCTCCTTCTGCTGGCGCTGCGTAGTGCCCCATGGGCTTTTGCGTTTTTGGGCGAGAACTTCAGGCGAATAAACGATATCGATCGTGCGCTTTTGAAACTTGACCGCATCGCACCCTGCTGCCTTCGCTTGATTAATTAGCTGTTTGGCAATCTCGACATCGCCATTGTGATTGATGCCAATCTCGGCGATGAAGAATAGGTGTCTGGGAATGGGCCAGGGCTTTGTTTGAACTACGTCTTTCGTAAATTCGAAGGAATCTGCCATTTGGAATCACCTATAAAGTGTTGACTAAGGGCAAGCCTACGAGCGTGACTTGAGAGAGATTCAACCTATCTCAGTGAGACCAAACATGTTTGTTGCGAGAACTCGCCCTGTTTGGTTGCACGGATTCCGGATTGGATAACTGATGAACTGCGCTGCGAGAGGTTTCAACAGGGCACCTGCTTTTTCAAAGTGTACTTGAAGATTGTCAGTCATTCTGTCTTGCGCCGATGGTCGCTCCGCATTAGTTGCATTGGAAACCCAGGAACTATTCAGGTCTTCCTTGACTAACTAACCTCCCGTCCTCCAGCCTATATAGGCGATCACAGAATTGTATGGTCGAAAGGCGGTGGGTTACTATTATTATGGTCTTAGTGCCTCGCAGGTTCCGCACTGCTTCCATTACTCTGCGCTCAGCGGCGCTGTCAAGCGCACTGGTTGCCTCATCTAGGACGAGTACGCTGGGGTCATGATAAAGCGCACGGGCGATTCCGATGCGTTGGAGCTGACCGCCGGATAACCGAATGCCCCGCTCTCCCACAACTGTCTCGAGACCTTCAGACAGAGTCTTCACAAAATCTTGAAGTTGCGCACTGCGGATGGCACGCTGAAGTGCCACTTCGTCGATACTTTCTTTGGCGATACCAAAAGCAATATTGCGGCGAATGGTGTCGTCAGTGAGAAAGATGGATTGCGGGACGTACCCAATCTGATCCTGCCAGGCTCGCAGATGTTGCTGTACGTTCTGGCCATCGACCCTAATCTGGCCTCGATCCGGAGTTAACAGGCCAAGCAAGATGTCGACCAAAGTGCTCTTTCCCGCGCCGCTTGAGCCAATAAAGCCGACAGATTCGCCTTGCCGGATGGTTAGGCAGACATCGTATAGAGAATGCCGTTCTGCCCCGACGTAGGTATAGTAGACCCCGTCGATTTCCAGCGTGCTTTGGAAAGGACCAAGAGCAGCCCCCGGACTAATAGTCTCGGCCTGTGGTAGGTTGAACTCGGAGTGAAGTCTATCGATGACCGGAAAGTTAAACTTGATTGTCTGCAACGAGCTCAATAGGCGGTTAACAGACGGTATGAGGCGAGAGGCCGCCGCTGCAAATAGTCCCATAGTCGGGAGAATGTCTGCTAGCGCATGGCCAAGACCGAGCATAATGAGTACAAGTGCAACCAGACCAGCCACTGCAAGTAGCTCTAGCATCAAACGAGGAAGCTGTACAACTGTGTGATGCAATTCGCCAACTCGCGCACTCTTTCCGCTGTGAAATTCGTGCTGAAAAAAGAACTCAGACTCGCGCCCTAGAAGCTTCACGTCTTTCGCGCTGCCCAACCCTTGCTGCAAGTGTTGAATGCGTAGCCCTTCATGGTATTGCCGCATCGCACCCCACCGGACGACATGATTACGAGTGAAATGATGAAAGCCCCAAGCGGCGAATCCCAAAGCGCAGGCGACGAATGCTGCGCCTATGGGCTGCACGACCAATAGCAGTCCACCTAATCCAAATAGCACAAGCATTTCGGCAACAAGTATCAGGCCAGGGAGAATACAACCATGCGTAAAATTTGGAATTTCAACCACAAGATTCTGAATTAGTTGTGCCGAATTTCTTTGCAAATGGAAAGCGTAAGGCTGCCGCATATAAAGCATGAACAACCGCTGCGATAGATTATTATGCAGACCGAAAGAAAAATGGGCCTGTCGCCACGCTAGAAATCCCACAAAAATGTTCTTTCCAAGATATAGCCCCAGTAGCGCCAGCAAGAAAGAGGTGATTAGGAGTTCTTGACTAGGATTGCCAAAAATATTCAATGCGGTTTGGAGAATTGGATATGTGTCGCCAATATCGCTCCTGGTAATCAGCAGAATCGCTGGTAACACTATTCCAACCCCCAGCATTTCAAGTACCATCCCTACGAGCATGAGCAACAACAAGGTGACGAGATCGAGTCGTTCGGATCTAAGCAACAAGTCACAGAGTTTTCGCGGGAAAGTGAGATTAGTCGTGGTAGCCCCGCAAATACCGGACCGCTCAGCCATGCTTATTTCCGGGCGCATTGTTCAGCCACAGGGCAGGCGCCGACGGAGATTCACTAACCCGCTCTGTGAGCGCCGCGAGCATTGCAAAGATTTGGTTATCGGCAATCGAGAGACGCAGCGGGTCCGTGGCTGCTTCCGGCCTGTTCGTGGCCTTGAGGCTCTCGGTCGCAACTTCGGCGGTGGGAACGATGTGGCTCCGATACGCGTCGCCCTTGTGTCCCAAGAGATCGTAGCCAATGGTCTTATACTTCTTCTTGCAAAGCTTAAGCGCGAAAGGTAGACGGAGGTAACCAAAGCCGCAAACGGCGACTCTTGCAGCTTCTAATTCTGGACGCTGTTTGTTTGCCACGGCGTCATTCGTGATAATTAATGGTCTTGTAGCCGTGCTGTTTGACGAGGTCATCCCGCTCAGCCGAATTAAGATCCTCCCGCACCATTTCGACCACTAATTCCTCGAACGTGGTCTTGGAAGTCCAGCCTAGTTTATTCTTGGCTTTGCTAGGGTCACCCAGAAGCGTTTCCACTTCCGTAGGTCGAAAATATTTCGAATCTACCGCGACGATGCATTTGTTGCGGTCGTCGTAGGCCTTCTCGCTCACCCCTTCCCCATCCCAGCGGATATGTATACCCAGTTCTCTCGCGGCGGCGTTGACAAAGTCGCGCACGCTGTATTGAACCCCTGTGGCAATTACATAGTCCTCCGGCTGTTGCTGCTGCAGCATTAACCATTGCATCTCGACGTAGTCCCGCGCGTGACCCCAGTCGCGTTTTGCGTTAAGATTTCCCAGAAATAGGCAATCTTGGAGGCCGAGCTTAATGCGCGCCAAGGCACGCGTGATCTTGCGGGTGACAAATGTCTCGCCTCGAACCGGTGATTCGTGGTTGAAGAGGATACCGTTGCACGCGTAAATACCGTAGGCCTCGCGGTAATTGACGGTGATCCAGTAAGCGTAGAGTTTGGCTACCGCATAGGGACTTCTCGGATAAAAGGGCGTGGTCTCCTTTTGTGGGGTTTCTTGGACGAGGCCAAAAAGTTCAGAGGTCGATGCCTGGTAGAAGCGAGTCTTCTTTGCGAGCCCCAATATGCGTATGGCTTCGAGGATGCGCAGTGCGCCTAGGGCATCGGAGTCCGCGGTGTATTCTGGTTCCTCGAAACTCACGGCAACATGGCTTTGCGCCGCGAGATTGTAGATCTCGTCCGGCTGCACCTGCTGGACGATCCGGACGAGGCTCGAACTGTCGGTCATGTCGCCGTAGTGCAGGAAGAACCGCACGCCCTTTTCGTGGGGGTCGCGGTAAAGGTGGTCAATGCGTTCGGTGTTGAAGAGCGACGTGCGCCGCTTGATGCCGTGGACGATGTAACCCTTGTTCAGGAGAAACTCGGCCAGGTAGGCGCCGTCCTGCCCGGTGATCCCGGTAATGAGGGCGGTCTTCGTCATTTATTGCCTTCCAGGTAGGTCGCGTATGCATTGGCGATCCCCTGTTTCAGCGAAACCGCGGGCGACCAGCCAAAGGACGCTATCTTCGAGACATCGAGGAGCTTGCGCGGGGTTCCGTCGGGCTTGGAAGGGTCGAAGGCAAACGTCCCCTTGAAGCCCACTGCGTCCGCGACGACGCGCGCAAGATCGGCGATCGTGAGGTCCGAGCCGCAGCCGATGTTGACGAGCGGCGGCATTCGGTCCGAATAGAGGTTGGGGGCATGCGCCTCGGAAAACTTCAGCAAGTGCAGGCAGGCTTCGGCCATGTCTTCGCTGTAAAGGAACTCCCGGCGCGGCGTACCGCTGCCCCAGAGCGTGACCACCTCCCGCGCATCCCGCTTCGCCTCGTGCATCTTGCGGATCAGCGCGGGAAGCACGTGCGAGTTCTCCAGGTCGTAGTTGTCGCCCGGGCCGTAGAGGCTCGTCGGTATCGCCGTGAGGTAGCGCGTGCCGTACTGGCGGTTGTAGCTCCAGCACAACTCGATGCCCGCGATCTTGGCAAGCGCATTGGGCCGGTTGGTTTCCTCGAGCAGCCCGGTGAGGAGATAGTCCTCGCGGATCGGCTGGGGGCAGTCGCGCGGATAGATGCAGCTGGAGCCGAGAAAGAGGAGATTGCGCACGCCGGCGCGCCACGCCTCATGGATGACGTTGTCCTGGATCGCCAGGTTCTGCCGGATGAACTCCGCCGGATAGGTCCTGTTGGCGTGGATGCCGCCGACCTTGGCGGCGGCGAGAAGCACGCAGTCCGGACGCTCGGTCTTGAAAAAACGGTGCGTGGCGGCCTGGTCGGTGAGTTCGAGTTCCGCATGCGTGCGAACGAGCAGGTTCCTATAGCCGTGTCTTTCAAGCGCGCGAACGAGCGCGGAGCCGACGAGTCCACGGTGGCCGGCGACGTAGATTTTCGCGTTCTTATCCACGGAATCGGTGGCCGGGCGCTCAGCGCAGCCCCCGCGAGGCCGCAACGTCCCGGCGCAGCTCCTGGATCTCGCGCTGCAAGGCTTCGTACTCCGTTTCCTTGCGCCTGAGGAACGCGCGCGTCAGACGCAATCTCTCCGTGAACCCATTGGGCGTTAGGAGGTACACGTATTTCAGCTTGTTCTCGGCCCGCCTGAAGTTGCCTGCCTTGATGAGGCCTTTTTCGAGGAGGGCGCGAAGCAGAAAGTTCGCCTTCCCCAGGCTCACCCCCAGCCGCGCCGCCAGTTGCCGCTGGCTGATGTCGGGTGCCGCCTCGACGATCTTCAATATCCGGAGATGGGCTTCTTCGTGGGCGGACACGCGGGGCGGGGTTGAGCGTTCAACGGTTGAACGGCGGAGTCTATAGACGCCGGCTGCGGGGCGCAAGGCGGGCGCCGCGCTGGCGAGCTTGTGGTTGCGGGGCAGCTACCCCTTGAGCTGGCTTGCCGCATCGGACGAGGCATCCTCTGTCTGGCGGGAACCGTTCATCCAGACGCACCTGGAGCGGGACATCCCGGCATTTGGCAGCCGGGTGCCCGCCACGACTCTGCGACGATTCTGGCAGATGCTGGCGCACAACCACGGCCAGTTGTGGAACGCTCTACGGCTGGCGTCGGCGTTCGGCGCGAGTCCGCCCAAGGTCCAGCATTACCTCGACATCCTGGAGGAGACTTACATGGTCCGGCGCCTGCACCCCTGGACGGCCAATCTGGGCAAGCGGCTGATCAAGTCGCCCAAGGCCTATCTCCAGGACAGCGGTCTGTTGCACGCGCTTCTGGACATCCACAGTGTGGAGGATCTCTACGGCCATCCGATGGGAGGCGCATCGTGGGAGGGCTGGGTGCTGGAACAGTTGGCGCGCCAGTTGGCGCCGCGCTGGCAACTGGCTTTTTATCGCACCGCCGCGGGTGCCGAACTGGATGTGGTCGACGAAAAAGGCCGGCGGCGCCTCGGATTCGAAGTCAAGCTCTCCAGCGCACCCACCGTGTCGAAGGGGTTCTGGCGGGTAGTGGCCGACGTGAAGCACGAAAAATGCTATCTCATCCCCCCGGTCGGGTCAGGCTATCCGCTGGCGAAGAATGTGGAGGTGCTGCCTGCCCAGGAGCTTGGCAACGGCATTCCGAGTGCCGGGTAGGTGGGACTGCATTCCGCGAGCCGCAGGCTGCTGAATGCAGCCTGAAGCAGGCAAGTACCTGGAAGATATCCGGAAGGCGGCGCGGACGGTCGCCGAGAAGGAAGCCGCCGGCGCGAAGCGCGAGGAGTTCCTGACGGATCAATTTTCCGCTGTCGGTGAGCCGGTAAACGCAGATCGGCGGCCGGAGCTTTCGTAGTAGGCGCGGAAACTCTGCCGAACAGCGGCCTCGACCTTGCCGACTTCCTCGTCGGTGAACTGGGCAAAGTGGCTCTCGCGCTTGGCCTGCGAGAGTCGCCCCTTCTGTTCCGCGACGAGCCGGATGAGGAGATCCAGCTCCCTGGCCGGAAGATCGAGAAAGCGCCCGATGTTCCGGCGCGCCCGGTCAGTGGCGATCAGGTACTCGATCTCCTGCGCGAGGTCGATGTTGACTGCCCGCTCGATTGCCGAATGGAGGTACTCCGCCTGGGTCGTGGCGTCGAAGTAGCGATAGAAGCGCGCGATGTTGCCCGTGGCTTCCAGGTCATCACCGACCCACTTGTACTTCACCTCGCGCATGAGCGTCCGGGAGAAGACTTCGAGTGCGTCCTCATAGGCTTCCAGGTCCGCGAGCATGCCGGCCGAGACCGGGACGATGGTGTTCCTGGGCGTGAAGCCTCCGTTCTCCAGCATGTAGTGGATGAGGAATCGGTGGATGCGGCCGTTGCCGTCCAGGAAAGGATGGACATAGACGAAGCCGAACGCAGCGGCGGCGGTCGATGCGACGAGGTTCGAAGTGCCTTCGAGCGAGCGAGCGATGTACCGAAGGACGCCTTCCATCATGGCTTTCACGTCACGCGGCGCGGGCGGGATGAAGGCGACCCTGCGCCTGTGCTCGCCGAGAACCTCGCCGACCCAATTCTGACGCTTGCGATACGTGGCCTCCCACCAACGCTTGTCAACGACCAGGTTCTGGATCTCGACCAGGCGGTCCTCGGCGATCGTCTTCATCGACGAGGCGCGCGACAGAAGATCGACGAAGCGTTCGGCCTTGTCCTGCGACGGGTTCTCGCGCTCGATGCCGAAGCTCGATCGGGTTTCCTTGACGTAGAGATAGGCGACCGCGCGCTCGATGAGGCGCTTCGACTTTGATTCGATGAGCGAACGGACCTGGTCGGCGATGTTCTTGCGCTCGTGCGCGGCGATCGTTTCGGTGCGCCTCACC
>Ga0194131_10004797_pt1 | contig 20040 bp, 21 predicted proteins | sample TA2KigO120mmetaG_FD_148631 | JGI IMG/M metagenome (GOLD analysis project Ga0194131, IMG submission 148631) | Freshwater microbial communities from Lake Tanganyika, Tanzania - TA2015053 Kigoma Offshore 120m | ecosystem: Environmental > Aquatic > Freshwater > Lake | place: Tanzania: Lake... | reverse complement strand
TTTTTGTTCCACGAGGGATTTCGTCAGCTCATATCAATTTATCACCATCTCTGTCAAGAGTTCTAGCTCTGGCAGATATTGCATGGCGTCCTAATGACGACGAGATGAAAAATATTACCTTTGATGATTATGATTGGAAGAAGTGGAAGGATTAATCTATAGCTGAATTAATCATATTAATAATTTCTTTTTTTTTAGTTCCTTCACATATTTGCGGCATAAACTGTTTAGCTGAATACATAATATCCTGTAGCTCCATTATGTAATAGCCGATTATCAAAACTAACTACATTTTTTTTAAGCCAATTGATTAACTCATCTATTTTTTGTGGATTAACATTTGACCATTCCCCTCCCATATCACGTAAAATGTTAGGAATTCTTCGTGTGAAATCATCTAATAGTGTTTGTCCAGAGGCCCGCGAGTGATCTATGGTCTGCCATTCTAACGTCATCCTTAATTTTTTAGCAAATTCTTCAAAATCTTTTGGAGTGAAATAATGTAGATCTGCTAGGGTTATTGGTGCATTAAATAAAATCTTGAGAATCATTAACATGTATCCTCTTGGATTTGTCCAGTTAGGAGATGTGATTATGATTTTTCCGTTTTTGGAAAGATGATTCCTAAAAAGTTTGAGATTTTGTAATGGGTTATCAAAATGTTCTAGTGTACCAAGAGATACAATTATGTCATATTTTCCTATTACTGAATCATTAATATCAGTATTAATAAAGCGTAAATTCTTGTGTCTATAATTCTTCTTTGCTTTCGTGATTGCCTTTTTTGAATAGTCGATTGCGGATACAATGCCCCCCCCCACTTTGCAACATCTAAATCAAAATCGCCTTCACCGCATCCCACATCTAGAATCGTTTTATCCTTCCAATCATTTGATTTAAGGACAAACTCATGTTCCTCTGATTTAGTAAAGACATTTGCAGCTCCTTTCTCGTATATTGATTCATAGATTGTTTTAAGATCCTTGTTAGTTTTTGTCAGCATATTTTCTAGTGTTTTGTAGGAAAGATAAACATTGTTTATTTTGATTTGTTTGAATACGTTCCACTCCATCCAGTTTTTTCTGAGTATTGTTCTAATGTGATCTGAAGTGCGCGCCTTTCTACATCCTTGGCTATGTAACGTGTGCCATGTACTGCTTTTGGCCCATCATGAAAAAGGGCCAGAGAGTTATCAAGAGTATATGGTTCAAATATTATTTTTGATTCATCCAGATCACTTGCCATATATGTTCCACCTGGATCTCCTTGTTGCCATCCTTTTGAAAAATAAAACATGAGTATAAGCGTGCTTGGCCCAACATTATGAATGTGTGGTAATTGGAAACCTCCCTTTCTATACGATATGAAAAGAAACTGTTTCACATTTGTGACTGGAACACCTGAGAATTTCCTGAAATTCTCAGAAAATTCCTTTGTGTGAGCATATTTGAATAACGTGTTCCATTCCTTACTGAATCTTGGATCTTCCTCCTTACCTACAGTTTTTCCACGTCCAGAATCTCCCCAATATTTTGCTAATTGGGACTTTGAAATATCTGAGCCATCCTCAAATTCTGAAAGTTTTGGATATGTGTTGTAAAGTTTGTCATAGAAACCTCTGACAAAAAACTGTTCGATAAATGCAAATTTGAAAGGTTTTTGCCTTTTGAACTCTTCTGATTTCTTGAATAAACTGTTCCAATTGATGAGGTTTGGTTGATCCTTCATTTTCATTACGCCTTTACTTACTTGTTTCTGCATTCATCTTAAATAATATTGCAGTGAGTATCATTTTGTACCATTTTTTTATTAGGGGAATCAATATTTTGTATTTTATTGAAAGTTTTAGATCTATTGATATGTTTACCTGAGTACCCGATCCATTTCCTAGAAACTCCGAATTTATAATGGTGCCTTTGGCTGGACCGTCTATTATTTCTGTTTGTAGAATATTTGGTTCTATTTTTTTATGAATGGATCTTTGAGTAATTTGTTGTTTGAAGACGGTAGCAAATAGAAGTTCTTCTTTTGTTGTTACACTATCATTTTTCCTTTCAATAATAATCATACTTTTTAGTTGATCAGGTAAATATCGAGGAAATTTTTCAAAATCTGTTGCTAAATTAACTATTTTAGTGGCGTCACCAGACAGATTCAGGGAGAAATCCAATTTCGACATCTATCAAAAATTAATATCACTTCTTTATATATCACATTGATTTTATATTGATGATATTATACGTTAAAATTTAAAATAAATAAAATCTTCTGGATTACCATCATAACAAAAAGACCATTTACGCATATTGTTTACTCAATTAAGATCAATGATTTTTATTCACATTGATAATTTGCAGACATCATCAAAAATCGAGCTTTGCAGAAGAAAATTCACGTCAAAATTGTAGCTGGCCAAAAATTGTTGAGAAATTACATATAAAAAAATAATAGATAATAAAATTTCAAGTTCACAGAATAGAGATTATTATCGTTAAAAATTTAGTCTCATTAAATGAACTAACAATTTTAATAGAAAAAAACAGTATTTATAAAAAGATTAATTTTAATTCTTGATATAATTTGAGAATGGATAAATTTAAAACTAAATCAGTAGTATTGGCATTTTTTTGTGCATCATTTTTTGCAGTAATCATTTTTTTGTTTGTTATGTGGAATGTACCAGATTACTTATTTTTAGCAAATCAACAGTTTTTTTCACAAAAATTACAAGGAAAAGATAAAATTTTTATTTTAGGTTCAAGTCATGTGTACGCTCTAAATCCTATTTTAATTGAAGATAAATTAAAAAAAAATGGACAAGAATTTACAGTTTATAATTTAGGAGGTCCTGGTGATGATTTTGAAGAAAGAGAAAGAACCATACTAATGATAATTGAGCAAAAACCAAAAATTGTTGTTTATGGGATAGAGCCAAGAGCCTTTGAGACTCGTGGAAGGAGTTTAATTTCATCTCCAGATCAAGTATTACCAAATATTCCTAGTGTAATTGAAGTGTTTGATTTAATTGAATATGAAAAAAAGGATATTTTGAAAAATCCAAAATTTGCTTTGATAAGAACAATTAGTAAACCGATTAACAACATTAGTGAATTAGAAAATCCATATCCAAATACTCCATTTTTTACATATGATGAAAATATGAATAAAATAATTAATTTAGAGGATTTAAACAAAATTGAAAGAGAGAATATTTCATTAATAGATCCAATTGATAGAAACTCAAACTTATTTTATTTAAAAAAAATGATTGATAGATTAAGAGATAACGATATTAAGGTAATCTTATTTATTACTCCACATTCCAAAATATTTCTTGATGAATTTCCTGAAAATCAAAGAACGATTTTTCAGTCAATTATGAAAGATATCTCTGATACAAAGGGATTAAAGGTACAATCAGAGATTAACAGATATGCAAAATTGAATGTTTGGCATGATCATACTCATTTAGCAGTAAATAATAATACAAATTTTTATTCTGAAGATATTGCTAACATAATTCTTGAAGAGATAAAATCATGAATTTTGCCTCATTAGACTTTATTGTTTTTTTTCTAATTGTGATTAGTACAGTTGCTCTATTAAAATATAGAAAATTTCAACATGTATTTCTTTTATTATCTAGTTATTTCTTTTTTTATTTTTCAAGTAATTATTTAATAATATTATTAATTTTTACAACTATATGGGATTTTTATTTTGGACATTTAATATATAGAAGCAAGGAGCTTCAAAAAAAGAAAATAATTTTACTGATTAGTCTTGCAGGTAATTTGGGTCTTTTAGGTTTTTTTAAATATGCTGATTTTGTAATTACGCAATTTAATTTTCTTGGGCAACAGTTAGATCTTGGAACTCAGATACCACTATTGCACTTAGCGTTACCAATTGCGATTTCATTTTACACATTTCATTCTATAACATATACCATAAGTATTTACAGAAATCAAATGAAACCAGCAAAATCATTTATTGAATATGCAATTTTTGTTTCTTTTTTCCCTCAGCTTGTTGCAGGTCCAATTTTAAGGGCAAAAGAATTTCTTCCACAATTAAGAGAAAAGATAAACAAATTGAATGATAATAGTATTAGAAAATTAATTACAATTAGCAGTACAAATCTGAAATATGGAATAACATTAATGGCTTTTGGATTTTTAAAAAAGATGTTTTTTGCAGATAACATTGCACCATTTGTAAATGATGTGTTTGTTAATCCTCTAGGAGCAGAATCGTTTACAGTAATTTTAGGAGTTATAGCATTTGGTTTTCAAATTTATGGAGATTTTTCTGGATATAGCGATATTGCGATTGGGGCAGCATTGATAATGGGACTAAAGATTCCCATTAATTTTAACAAACCATATTTTGCTAACTCACCTTCAGACTTTTGGAGAAGATGGCATATTTCATTATCAACATGGTTAAGAGATTATTTTTACATATCGTTGGGAGGAAATAGAAAATCGCAGAGAAGAACATATCTAAACTTGATGATTGTGATGTTTTTTGGTGGGTTATGGCATGGTGCTTCAATTAATTTCATTATTTGGGGAATCTTACACGGGACGTACTTGGCGTTACACAGACTGATATTAAATAAAATGCCTAGGTTAGGTAATAATGCATATTTTAAAACAACTGGTGGAAAAATTTTATCGATTTTGATTACACAGTATTTAATATTTTTAACATGGATTGCATTTAGGGTTCAAAATTTAGAGTATCTGTATTATTCAATGCAAAAATATGTCTTTTTAGATTTTCGATATGACCAAACATTAGAAATGATCAATACACATAAAATTTCAATAATTGTTCTTTGTTTTTTTATTATTTTAAATTACATTACATTTAGAAAACCAAATATCAGGGAGAGAATTTCCAATGCATCATTACCATACTGGATTGTGTTTTTAGTTTTAGTAATATTAGGAATACTGTTATTATATGATGGAAATCCGGAAGATTTTATTTATTTTAAATTTTAGTTTTAAATCTTAAAAATATTTGAAAAATACGTTTAGGTAAAGTTAAAACTACAATTATAAATGAGAAAATATGAATTTTGGGAATAATTTTAAACAGATATCAGTTATTGGGATAGGCGATATTGTCAGCAATAGCATTTCTGTATTATTTTGGTTTTATTTAGCTATGATAATTGTACCTCATGATTACGGCCATATACATTATCTCATGAGTTTTTCTTCAATAGCTGCAACATTATCCCTAATTGGAGGTCAAAATGTTCTAACAGTTTTTATTGCGAAAAAAAATAAAGCTTTATCAACACTTTTTTGCATATCTTTAATTTGTTCTTTAATTTCTTTTATTGTAATTTTACTAGTTTTTAATAAATTCGAAATTGGCATATTAGCTATAGGAATCGTAATTTTTACTCATGGTTTATCAATTAATTTAGGTAACAAGAATTTTTCAAGTTATACAAAATTTTCAATTTTACAAAAATCATTGATGGTAGCTTTCTCACTTTTATTTTATTATCTGATTGATACAGAATGGATAGTTTTTGGAATAGCATTATCATATTTTGTGTATATTAAAATTTTTATAGAATATATAAAAAAATACAAGATAGATCTTAAACAAATCAAGATTAATAAAAAATTCATTTTTGAAAATTATTACTTAATGTTAACTAATTTAATAACCACACAAATTGATAAAATTATAATTACACCCATATTAGGACTAGCGGTTTTAGGGAATTATTCATTAGCAGTTCAAGTGGTTTCAATTTTTACTTTAATCCCTAGTATAGTTTTTAAATATATTTTGCCAAATGTCTCAAGTGGATTAATTGATAAAAAACTACAAAGAGATTTTGTGATTTTATCTATAATTTTAGCAAGTTTGGGCATAATTATTTCACCGATAATAATTCCAATATTTTTTGAAGAATATAATGATGTAGTAATGCTAATTCAGATCATGAGCTTATCTACAATTCCAATTGGAATCAATACTTTTTATTATTCATATTTTTTAAGTTCAGAAAATGCAAAGATTCCATTATTTGGTGGAATTATTTCGAGTATAGTTTTAATTTCTGGAATGTTCACTTTAACATATTTTTTTGGTTCAGTGGGAATAGCGGTAACAAATGTTTTAACATATTCAAGTGTCTGTTTGTTTTCTTATATCATGTTCAAGATAAATAGAAACTCAAAATGCAAATAATAATATAAAATAGTGAATTTGATTTATAAAATGTTCCTTTTTAAATTTAAAATTTTACATACGATAATTTTTAATAAAAAAATTGCTTTAAAACTAACCCATTTAGAATTATCACATTAGAGAATATAATTAATAATAGAATTATTTACGATTTTATAAAAAATAAGAAATCAAAATATTATAAAGAATTTTTTGTAGAACGCTTCAAATTTGGATTTAACATTCAGTTTGAATATATTAATAGCATTTTAGAGAATAAATCAATTACATATCTAGAATTTGGTGTATGGAAAGGAGAATCAATAAAAAATGCATGTTCTATTAACACTAACAAAGATTCAATTTTTATAGGATTTGATTTGTTTGAAGGTCTGCCAGAGAATTGGTTGCGACGAGATAAGGGATTTTTCTCTGAAAAAGGGAAAGTACCAAAAATTGGTGATAATAGAGTATCATTTGTTAAGGGATTATACCAAGATGTTCTAAAAAATTTTTTAAAAAATCAGCAAGATCTTAGACTTCATAAAATTACTTTAGTAATAAATATTGATTGTGATTTATACTCATCAACACTTTATGTTTTGAACAATTAAATGATATTATTAAAAAAGGAACTATAATTAGATTTGATGAATTCTGAGCATTACAAGATGAATGTATGGCATTTTATGATTATTGTAAAAGTTACTACAAAGATTTTGAATTGTTACTTTCTACAAATGAAACGTATCAATTATGAGTGATTATAAAATAACCAGCATAGTATGATGAACAAATCATAATTTTACTTTTTACAGACTAATAAGAAAAATAGAGGTTGATGGGATTCTTCGTATAATATTGGCTCGTATGATGTATTTACTATTTTTTGTGAAATAAGTTCTTTGACATCACGTAATTTCAGGACAGTTTTTTGCATGTGTAACTTGTAAAAATTCGAATTTTTATCTACGCTATTTAATATGTTAAAAAACACATTACGTATTACATTGGTTATATTATTTATGCCTCTTCCTGATTTATAATATGATTGAATGTTCGATAAATTCTTTTGAGAATATAATGTAGACTTTGGAAAGACATTACTAATAATTTCCAAAAATTCTTTTTTAGAAAACTCTGTGATCTGATCTTTATTATTTATATCACATAATGAAAAAGCATCTTTATTTGCGGTGGAAATGACTAATACCCCATCATTCTTTAATAATCTATAATATTCTTGCAAAGCAATTGATGGATCTTTTTCATATTGAATTGACTCAAATGACAATATACAGTCAAATGTTTCATTAGGAATATCTTTAATTTTGTTCATGATTTCAAAATCAATATGAGCATTACGTAATTTTCTCCGAGTCAGTTCCATTTCTGGCTCAAAAGAGTCATAATGCCACACTTCGTTGGCGCCAGACTCTAAGAAAAATCGTGAGCCATAGTATTGAGTATTAATACCATGAGTAATTATTAATGCCGTTCCATTTGCAAATTTTGAAGCAAACCTATAACGACTATTTTGTTCTCTATAATAATCTCCATATCTGATTATTTGTTTATGTTCACTTTCTATTCTACCGCTATTCCTTCCCCATTGATCATTGAATCTTATAACATCATCTAATTCAATAGTGGATGATTCTATGAACAAGAGATCTTCAACTGCTTCCACTTGATGTATACAACCAGGTTTGATATGGTATATAACCCCTGGGCCAATTTTTAATTTCTTCATTTGTGAAATTAGAATATTTATTTCCTCATTTGTATATCCATTGTTGTTATAGCGTTCAACATTTAATGGATCCTCCGAATAGTGAAGTATACCGCTCCCTTTTTGAACATAAGTTGTCTCTTGTTTGTATTCATGAAATTGAATACTCGATTTATTTTTTGCGCGAAAAAATATCTCTTTTAATGCATATTTGAATTCAGGTGCTCCATCAGCAATCCACTTTTCATATCCCCATGGTTTGTTAATTGTTTTAACCGTATTTATATTCGTGATATTTATCGACACGTTTTACTTGGCTAACAACTACTTATTAATTATTAAATATATTTTGTTTCAGCTCATTATTAATTATTAAATTTCCATACGCCATCAAGAGATAATTAAATGGAGACTTATGTAATGGCGCCATGTTTATGAAAGTTAAACCACCCAACAGATGCACTTTATTTTTGTTAAATTTTTTATCAGCCAAAAAATTATCAAATATATTTGCATAATCTGACTGATACTTCCATTTAGGAATTGTAAAAAATACATTATCACGATCTGATTTTAATTCAAACATTCCTCTTCTTATAAGCTCAAAATTAATTTGTATGCCAGCCCATAACTTTGCAAGATCATAATATATGTCACCAAATCTAGTTTCTCCTGCGAAATCTTGTCTCCAATCAATTAAAACAAATTTGCCTCTTTTTTTATCAAACAATATATTTCCAAAGTTAAGATCACCATGTATAAAATACGCTTTACCATTTGTTATTATGTCCCATGGGATTTTGTGTAAAAGAACATCCAAAGTGTCAATAGTTTGATCATTAATTTTTTGCGGTTGCGAGTATTCTGGAAAATTTTTTAGAAAAAGGTTGTAACGATATAATGTTTTATCATAATAGAACTCTTTGCATAATAAAGAAATATTAGATTTTGGTACAACAGTCCATAAATTTTCATCTAACCATGATAATAATTGCAAAAATACTGAAGGATTTCCTGACGAATAAAAGACTTCTCCGGGAAAAAAATCATAAGAATAAAAATTATTACGAATTCCCGTAATTTCTGGAAAAACATTTGGTTTTAATCTTGATTTTGTAATACGTTTTTTAACAACTTCAACATCAGAAAAGAATTTTATAACTTTTGAGCCAACAAAATAAATTAATTCATCGGGTTTTGAGAAATCGTACGGGTTTTCATTGTTAATTATCTCTTGGTATTTTGAGAACTCACCAAGATTTGTCCATTTCGTCTCTATTGCGATTAAACCACTTTTCATTAGCCCCTTTATCCCATTTGAAATTTGATGTTCGCCCCCGATTAGAGATGAATTCTTTAGACTATTCCAAAAGTTCTGATAATCATACACAAATAATGGTGATGTAAATGCCATGTATTCGTGGTTACATGTTTCTTTATCACGAATATCAAAAACCTTTCTTTCCTTGACTGCTACATTACAGAATTTGATAGATTCAGCTTCAGGTCTTTGGTCAACGCCTATCCAGTTTTGGTTATTGACTTGTGGTAATTCACCATGAAGTATACAATCACATGGAGTGTAAAAAAAAGGCTCTTGTAGATAATTTATGCAAGAGAGTAATGAGTGTCCTGGACCACTTCCCATACCATCAAAATTGTCTATATTTACGAAATAGAATTTCTTGTTTGGATGTGCAAGCAGAAGATAATCTTTTACTTGTTGTCCCATGTGACCTAAAGCAATTACAAATTCAACATCGTTTGGGAAAAATTCAATTAAATGAGTTATAATTGGTTTATCCCCTACGGGCAACAGTGATTTATTTATAATAGTACTATACGCGCCCATTCTTGAGCCTTTACCAGCAGTTAGAATACAAACTTTCATTTTACCAATTGAACTATATTCGTTGATTTACTAAACATTACTAATCTCAATTGAAACGAAATTACATGGATAAGATCAAGCCCAAAATTTTTTTGATAGACGTAGACGGAGTCATGACAACAGGGCAATTTCTATATAGTAAGGATGGTAAAATGTTAAAAGTATTTGGCCCAGACGATCATGATGGATTATCCTTATTGAAACCGTTTTTAGAAATTCGATTTTTGAGTGGTGATAAAAAAGGATTCAATATAACTAAAAAAAGAATTGTAGACGATATGAAATTTCCTTTAGATTTAGTCAGCACAACAAATAGACTAGATTGGATTAAAGAGAGATATCCATTAGATAAAGTGATTTACATGGGAGATGGAATTTTTGATCACCTTGTTTTTAGAGAAATTGGTTATTCCATAGCTCCTGCAAATGCAGATTTTCTAGCTAAAAGATATGCAGATTTTGTGACTAAACGGAAAGGTGGGGATCGCGCTGTTGCTGAGGCATGTTTGCATATTATAAAGAATTTTTTTAAACCTACCAAATCAAAAGTACCTCCAAATGTAATAAAGAAAACTATCAAGTGGACAATGTGATTGCAAAGTTAAAAAAGTTTCATTCTAAACATCGTTGTACCTTACTAGGTATTGGTCCAATGAGTAAGAACTGCATTGATTCAGTTTTAGAGATTATTGGAGAATATAATATCCCTTTAATGTTAATCGCAAGTAGAAGACAAATAGAATCAAGAGAACTAGGAGGCGGGTATGTCAATAATTGGTCCACTGAGGAGTTTGCAAAATATGTAAGATCCAATGATAGTACTAGGAATGTTATTCTTTGTAGAGATCATGGTGGACCATGGCAAAATGATTTTGAGAAAAAAGCGTCATTATCGTTATCAGATACAATGGATTCTGCTAAAAGATCCTACAAAAAGGATATTGAATCAGGATTTGAGATTATTCATATTGATGCTTCTGAAGATATCAAATCTAGTAAGTTGTCTATTGACGATATTCTAGACAGAACTTTTGAGTTATACGAATATTGTTGGAATATATCTAAACGCACAAATAAAAAAATTGAATTTGAGATTAGTATAGGTAAGGAGGACGGCGGCATACATTCATTTGAAGAAATAGAATATGCATTATCTACAATCAAAAAATTCTGCAGTAGAAAAAGAGTTCCACTACCACTATTCTTTGTTGTTCGTACAGGAAATTATGTAATGGAAACGAGAAATGTTGGAAATTTTGTAGATATTGTAAATTCAAAAAATTCATACATGTATACACAGATTACGAAAATTATAAAGACACTAAATGGCAATGGAATCATGCTTAAAGAACACAATACAGATTATCTAGCAGATGATCTATTACGTTTACACCCAAAATTGGGCATTCATGCATCTAATGTAGCACCTGAATTCGGAGTTGTTGAGACCAAATCATTTTTGGAGATCTTAAGGGAGAATAACCTTTCAAACGAATTTGAACATTTCATAGACATCTCATATAATTCAGAAAAATGGAAAAAATGGATTCTACCAAATAGTAATTTACAGAAAATTGATAAAGCAATTATATGTGGTCATTACAATTATTCTACTACAGAATTTATTAAATTAAAAGAATGTGTTCAACAAAAAATATCTTATGATATAGATTTGTATCTAAAATCTAAAATTAAAACAAATATTGTACGATATTTAGCAGCGTTCAATATGATTTGATACTATAATTGAACCGCAATGCAATTTAAAATTCAAAATAATATAAAAAAACAGATTTGCCTATTTTGTAGAAATGAAGTCAATAACACGATATGTTCAGTGACAGGTTCCCCATTATCGCTAGGATGTACTGAGAATGATATAAGCAAAGATTTTTTCATAGATTATAACATATTGCAATGTAATAATTGTGAGTTGATCTTTACAGATGCATATCTTAATGAGAGAGCCTATTCTACTGTACACTCAGAGGCAATGGGAAAAACATGGGCAGAACATCACGAATCATTTAAAAAATTTGTAGATAAAGAACAGTGTTCTGATCTTGTTTTAGAGATAGGACCATCAAATAATCCAATTTCACGAGAAAATACAGTGTTTGTAGACATGTTTGATAAATGTCCATTTGATTTAAAGCAGAATGAAAAATATTACAAAACTAGATTTCCCAATTTTGATACAGTTGAAAGATTTGATAAGATAATTGCATCACATGTTTTTGAACATTCCACAAATCCGGAATTATTTTTATTAAAATGTAAAAACATACTTAGTTCTAACGGAGTAATATATTTCAGCATACCTAATTTTTGTTTATGGATTAATGAAAAATACTGGAATGGAATTACCCCTGAACATCAAATTTACCCAACTGTACATCATATTAAGTGTCTATGTGATAGATTAGATTTGAATTTGAGTGTTGAATATTTTAAAACTCATTCAATATTTTTAGAAATACGTAAAGGGAAAAAAATCAATAAAGAAGAAACAAAAAAAGAAGAAATCAAGGCATTAGAATGGTGTAGAGCAATAAATAACTCAATTAGTATTGTTGAATCAGAGTTAGTTAAGAATGACATAAAAGATATTTTTTTGGTCGGAGCTAGCCATATCTCGCAATATCCATTACTCATTTCAAGTACCATTAAAAAGAGAACTAAATTTGTTTTGGACAATTCTAAATCTAAACATGATAAAAGACTTTATGGTACCGAAATTATTGTTAAACCGTTTGAGATTTTAACCAATTATGAATCACCTGTAGTAGTCATATTCAGTTCTCCGTATCATGAGGAGATGGCAGAACAAATACTTTCAATAAATCAAAAAAGTAAAATAATTTCTAATAAAGATATAAATCGATAGTTCATAGTTTCACTAAATGTCTAATGTTGATTTGAAGAGAGGTATTCTATTACAGGGTGGAGTATCTGACTGGACTGTAGATATCATCAGAGAATACAAAAAAATGTTTCCATTTACACATATTTTACTTTCAACATGGACTACAGAAAACATAGATGAGATATCATGTGAAATAATACAGAGCGAACCGCCTAAACCTACATTTCCACATACATCAAATATCAATCATCAGATAATTGGAACACTAAATGGATTACACAGTATTAATGCAGACATAGTTATGAAATGCAAAACGGATGAAATAATTCATAATAAGAGAATTTTTGATATTTATGAGAATTTGTGTACGCCAGATAAAATTCTTATCACGAATCTTAATACCTATCTAACGGATTACCGTGCATCTGATTTTTGTCAAATAGGTACAAGAGAAACTTTACTTCAATTTTGGAATTCAATACCACTTTATGATGGATCTTTTCCTATAGCTCCTGAGACTTATCTAACAAAAAACTATATTATTAATGCGAAAAATGATCATAGGCCGTGGAGAAATATAATAAATGAATATTTTTGCATAAAAGACTTTCATTTGGATTTTAAGATTGAATTTAAAAAGTTTCAGATTGATGAAAAAAAACAGAAATGGTTTGAAAAGAATAGATTTTCAAAGTATGATTTAAACTGAATCTTTTTTAATTAAGATATCATGAAAGATTCATTCAAGTTGACATATGTTTGGATCAAAGAAATTCAAAGGCATTTTATCAAAGGGATTGCAGATATACCTGTATTACATACGATTTCATACTTGTTTCCATAATGTGGCGCATATTTTATTATATATTTAATAAACAAAACGAGTGATCATGAGTTTTTGGCATAATCTAATAAATAGAATAAAGGATACAAGTCATTTATCCTCATACTCAGTTTTATATTTCATAATAATTGTGGTTGTTGGGATAGTTATCAGAATTAATTATTTTCCGTACCAGCTTCCCTTAGAGCTAGATGGATTAACATATTTTTCATATGCATATGAACTAAGTAGATCAGGACAATTTCCAATAAATTATGATCTGCCAAATAATGGTTGGTCAATTTTTTTGGCAGGTTTTTTCTGGATGTTTAGTTTTGATGATTTTACTCAATATGTTTTGTTAACACGTTTGATCAGCATGACAATTTCCATCATAACTTTCATACCAGCATATTTTCTATACAGAAATTTTTTTCCTAGAAACATTTCACTTATTGGAGCTAGTATTGTTATTTTAGATGGACGTATGATCAGTAATTCATTACTTGGAATAACTGAGCCACTCTCCATAATTCTCATAATAACGACAATAGTATTTTTCTTAAAAAAAGGTAATTCTATGTATTTGGCGTTCATGACTATTAGTTTTGCTACGATTGTTCGTTATGAAAGTATATTATTAATTGCGCCGATGTCAATAATGTTCTTTAGAGAAAAGAAATTTTTGAAAAAGCATACCCTGAGGTATCTAGTATGCCTATTCATAGTGATGCTGATTCTAATACCAATAACATTGATTAGGACGGAAACTATGGGTAAGGATGGCATAATTAGTCATTTATTTGCTGGAGTAAATAGCATCTACATATACAAAATATCAGATTTATCAGAAGAACAGAAATTAAAAATGAATGTCTCAGACGAGGCAATGAAAGAAAAAGAACCATTTTTTAATTTTCTTGGAAGAACTCTGGTTCAAATGATCAAATTTAATTTTCTCCTATTAACTCCCTATCTATTATTTGCAGTTATTGGAGGTTGCTTCTTCCTAATCCGAAATAGAAAGCACATAAAACTTGATTATAAGATACTCACAATAGTTCTAATCACCGTAGTGATGTTTCTCCCTGCTTTTTATGCATATGCAAGAGGCATAAGCGAAATTCGTTATTTGTTTGCAATAATTCCTTTATCAGCAATTCTTGCCCTTTATTTTATTAAACAAATCAAGATGAGGTTTGAAAGACACATTTTAATTTTATCAATGATTGGTTGTGTCATCATATCAAGTTCCGTAATGATGCTTGAAATTAATAAAAAAGATTATTCCAGTGAATTAGATATTTTTCGTATAACAAATGAAGTAATGAGTATTGTGCAAGTTATTAACACCCCAAGCATAGAAGGGAACTACATTACAACCGTTAAAGTTTTAGAGAATTGGCCTAAAATCAAATCACCTACAGAAGTAAAAAATATCAAGATATCCACAAATGGTTTTGATAGCCTAGAAAGTTTCATACAACATGCTAAACATCAAGGTCTAACTCATATTGTAGTTGATGACACAAAGAGTGCACCAGAATTTATTAATGTCATATTCAACGATGAGAACAAATATCCATATTTGAAGAAAGTATATGATTCTAAAGATTTAGGCTACGTACATCATGTAAAAGTGTTTGAAATCGATTATGATTTATTTAATCAGGCACTTAATAATAATTGAAATTATACGATTTAGTAATATCATCCTATAAACATGAAGATATTTGATAGTTATATGATACACAGGTACTACCAATTTGTTTATTATCAACTTATTAAGCGACATTTTTTTGCTATAACAGGCCCATTAAGAGTATTACCTAATTTTATTGTGATTGGAGTAGTCAGAGGCGGTACAACATCCCTTTATCATTATTTAGGCCAACATAACTGTATAAGAAAATCTGCCTATGATGAACTTGGTTTTTTTGATGATAATTATCATCTAGGCTTGAACTGGTACCGATCAATGTTTCCAACCAAATTCAGTAAAAATAGAATCACCAAAAAATATGGAAAATTTATGACGTATGATGTAACTCCATTTTACATTTACAATCCAAAAGCCGCACAAAGAATTTTAGAAATCTTTCCTCATGCAAAGATAATCACAATACTAAGAAATCCGGTGGATCGAGCTTATTCCAACTATTACCTAGGAGTAAGAAGTGGTGATGAAAAACATACATTCGAAGAGGCAATAGCAGCAGATCTAAAAAAAATTCAAGAGAGTAAAAATATGACAATTAATGATAGTTATTTTGAAAAAATAATTGGCAAATCATATCTTGCAAGAGGATTCTACGCTGAACAGCTCCAAATATGGATGAAATTATTTTCAAAGGAACAATTACTTGTCATTTCATCTGAGGATCTAGCAAGTAAAACTAACGAGACGCTTACAATGATTTTTGATTTTCTAAAGCTGCCAAATTACAAAATAAGAGATCTGACAAAAAGAAATGAGGCAAAATACCCACCAATGAATCCAGACACAAGAAAAACCCTGGTGGAATATTTCAAGCCTTACAATGAAAAATTATATTCTCTGCTTGGACGCAAATTTGATTGGGATAAATGACTATGTTAGCCTAATTTTTGTAGAATGAATTGATCAGCTTTAATTTCAATTAATTTGATCTGTTTGTTATTCAAGGAAAATTCATCTACAGCTTTTTTAACTTCCCCCTCCCACCAACCTCCTTCATTATAATCGTCACCCGTAATGTATCCAGAAATTTTTATCTTTGAATAACAAATTTCTAGATCTTTTTTGACAAATTCATATAGGTGGTTTCCATCTACATATATCCAATCAAAATATTCATTCTGAAAGTTTTGTAAAATTGTTTCAGAATAACCTCTGTCTACAATTACCCGTTTGTTTTTTATTTCTTTTTCAAATCTATTCAGTACGTCATTGAATCGTTCATCCATTACATTTTGATTTTCGACAGTTTTTTTGCCATAATATGATTTATCATAAACTTCTGATTGTTCTAGTATCCAAGGATCGATTAGATGTAATTCTTTTGGCTGCACAATCTCAAGTATTCGTTCTGAAAAGTCGCCCCTGTGAACACCTATCTCTGCACATACGGATCTCTTTGGCATTTTTTGTAATAGAAAATCTCTGGATGACTCTGAACCTTCATGTAGCTTGTTATGCATCCATGTTCCAATAGATGTATTCAGAATCTTACTGTAATTGTCTCTACCGAGAGTTTTTTTTATAATTTTCTTAAAGGGGGTAAGTGATGTCATTTTATCTCGATTTTACTTTGCCTAAAAATCTCTTTAAGCCATTCTTCTCCTCAGTAACAAAATCATGTGAATGATAACTATCCCATAATTTGTGAAATTCTTTTTCTACTTTCTGTACATCATCAGAAGAATCAAATATCACAATGGATTCTACATTGTGCCAAAAACTTTCTTTTGTGAAATTTGCAGATCCAACTACTGCATATCTACCGTCTTTCACATAGACTTTAGCATGAACAAAGATCTCTTTAGTATTAACAATCTTGTATTCTAAATTATCGTTAGACTTGAGAAATTGTTTTACTGCTTCATGCACACTATTAGTTTCTCCCGCTCCACTATTGCTGATTATTACCTTGATCTTGACACCGGCTTCTGCCATCTTGAGCATCTTCATTCCAAGCTCATGTGATATTGATGGGGTGCATATCAACGCATAAGTTTTTGCTGAGAAAAGCTCAGATTCGATGTATTTTCCTACTCCTTTTCCAATAAAAACTTCCACAACTTTGCATCCAGTAAATTCTATTAATTCATTACGTAAAAGTTAATGGGTAAAAATAATTCGTAAATCGCGGCCTTGTTTAGAAGTGGATAACATTCTAGGGTAGTATGATATGTTTTTTTGACTTAGTTTTTTCAGGATTCTGTTTATGATCCCCTCAATTACTGAAGCAGGTCTGAAATAATCACTGCGAACTATTTTGTATCCACATTTTTCAACTACATTGATTAGCGATTGTCTTGTGAAATGGTATATGTGTGGTTGACTTGCTAATGTACTATCTAGAATGTCTTTATTCTCATAGTTTGGGACCTCAATAAAAAAAATACCATCATTTGTTAGATTAGGCATTATTTTTTTTAAGAATAGATCTGGTCGCACCATATGTTCTAAAACATGAGACATCCAAATTACCTCATATTCTCCCTTTATGTCTAACTCTTCTGCATATCCACTTTGGCATTTCCCAACTTTCAATTTATTATTGATTAATTCCACATTTCTAGGATCTGGTTCAACGCCACTTACTTTGAACCCCTCTTGTTCAAACCAATAGATTGCTTGTCCTGCTCCGGATCCAATTTCGAGTAATTCTTTTTTGTCTTTCAGATGAGGTCTACAATATGCATATTGTGATAACCAGTTTCTTCTTTTGCCCTGAGAGTCTTGATATGTATAATTAGATTCTATTGACAATTCAGAGTTTCTCTTGTCCCAATAAGTTTTTTCATATAATTCGTGAATCTTTTCTTTTACTGTTATCTCTGAATTACCTGTGACATATAATCCACAATTATTACACCTATAGACAGGCAAACTAAGACCAGAGTTTTTTGCATACTCCATGAAGAAATTATTTACACAAGATATACAAACCAAATAACATTACACCTGATGCATCATATCAATCACTAATTAACTATTGTTTCGATTAGTTGTACTAATGAATCAACAGCTCTGTCATTATTGAGATCTTCCACACAGTATTTTCTTCCAGCGTTTGCTATCTTCTCCCATTTTGGATTGTTTGGATCTTTTAGAAATTCTTCAAATTTTTCCTTGTAATTTTGTTCGTTAATGAAAATTGCAGTCTCTCCGTCTTTAAATCCAAGATAGTTTCCTTTGTTAAGATCGGTTATTTCCATAAACGTCATACATCCAGCTGCGGTTGTTTCAAGATATTTTATTGTCGGATAGTAAGTCGTGGCTGCAATTGTTGCCTTGTATCTAGATAATAATGATGGATAATCATCACTGATGTATCTTTTTCCAACCATACCAAAATGTTCCACATATGGTAATTGATTACACATCGTTCGTAATTTGTAGAAATACCATCCAGATTGATGAGGATTCAGAACAGCATTTGCAATTCTTGAGATTAGTGTGGTTTTTCCAATTGCACCAGAATTTAGTATCTTGTCATCAATTCTTTCTTTAAATGGTATGGTGTTTTTATACAATTTTGCCTCAAGTCCGAATATTATTGTCTTATATCGAAAGTGTTTTGGATAGAATTTATAAAAATAGTCTTCATGCATGAAATTAAAATAGTAATCAATTTTGTATTTATCGTGAAACCTGATCTGGTTGTATTTTTTTGCCCAATGCGGATCTCCAGTTCTGCAAATTACTGGGATCTTTAGCTTTTCTATTCCGATCAATTCGTCAGGGGTACCATCAGTGTTATTGTTCGGCAATAAAATGGCGTCAAACCTGTCTTTAAGAATAGTTGTATCAAAACTGGATCCTGACGGAAAATACGTTACATCTAGTTTTTTATTTCTTTTTAGTGCATTCATGAAAAAATGGAAAGTTGTATTGTCAAAATGATTTCCGGAAAGAAAAACATAGTTCTGTTTATAGATAAATGCAATTTTGAATGGTTCTGACAACAAGAATCACTTTGGTAGTTAATGTTATAAAATGATAGGAAATATCTACTTTATGAAGATAGTTTCTCAGAATTTGACAAATTACAATATTCCTATTCCAACTGACGCTATTTTCAGAATTAATCTTGCATGGGTAAATAATCTGGCAGAGTTAGAGTCATTATTACAAAAACATGATCAACATGAGATATTCCTCGATCTACCTATCAACAGAACCAAACCACCGAATAATAGCTACGATATGAGTCAGTTAATTCCTATCCTAAATGCACATCAAAATGTTAGATATTTTGCAATTTCAAATGTAAACTACCCTAGTGATATTGCAGATTTTATTAACATTCTTCCAAGACAAATAACAATAGTTCCGAAAATAGAAAGCCCAGAAGGAGTTCAAAACATAGACAAGATTACTGCCAGCCTACCATATGCAAAAAAAGTGATAATGTTAGATCATGATGACCTTTACTCTGCATTAACAAAAAAAGGCGAGCCTCCATCGTCGTTCAAGGACTATTTTAATAGACTAGTAAAATTTTGTAATGACAGCAATATTGTTTTGCTTAGAACAATTGGAGTAATTTTCAGTGACGAAGAAAAACGAGTATCTCAATATATAAAATAGAATCAATAGTCATTTATCCCAATCAAATTTGCGTCCAAGCAGAGAATATAATTTTTCATTATGTGGTCTGAAATAATCAACTAGCATTTTTCTAGTATCTTGGTTCATAGGGGGATATTTTGCTTCATTTCTTTTTGTCAGATCTCTTATTTTGTAATTTGGCAGCTTTAGAAAATCAAAAATTATTGCAAGGGTGTCGTCTGTTTTTCTGGCTAGATCTTCAGAT
>Ga0194131_10004796_pt1 | contig 20043 bp, 17 predicted proteins | sample TA2KigO120mmetaG_FD_148631 | JGI IMG/M metagenome (GOLD analysis project Ga0194131, IMG submission 148631) | Freshwater microbial communities from Lake Tanganyika, Tanzania - TA2015053 Kigoma Offshore 120m | ecosystem: Environmental > Aquatic > Freshwater > Lake | place: Tanzania: Lake... | reverse complement strand
GGTTGGGCATTCCGGACCGTCAGCTACACGCGCTGCTGGCGGCCGTCAAACAGCGACGGTCGGCTGCCTCGGCTGTGGCGGGCACACTAGAGCGTGATGAAGTCAGACCGAATCGCGGGGGATTCCCCGACTCGGGACGGTTGTGATTCAAACTGCTGGCTGGAGACGGAGGCCAGCAGAAATGGCACGACCGTATTCGATGGATCTGCGCGAGAAGCTGGTTGGGGCGGTTGAAGAGGAAGGGCTGTCGCGGCGGCAGGCGGCGGCGCGATTTGGGATTGGGATTAAGACGGCCATCGATTGGATCCGCCGTTATCGTGAGACGGGCAGTGCGGCGCCCGGGCAGATGGGCGGGCATAAGCCGAGAGCGCTCCAGGGCGAGCACGAGGCCTGGCTCGTGGAGCGGCTCAAGGAGCCGTTCACGTTGCGCGGCTTGGTGGGGGAGCTGGCGGAGCGTGGGCTGAAGGTCGACTACCGCTCGGTGTGGAACTTCGTCCACGAGCAGAAGCTAAGCTTCAAAAAAAACCGTGGTGGCTGGCGAGCGCGACCGGCCCGACGTGGCGCGGCGACGGGCGCAGTGGCTTAAGTATCGCCGTCACATCGACTCACGACGGTTGGTCTTTCTTGATGAAACCTGGACGAAGACCAACATGGCGCCACTGCGCGGGTGGGCGCCGTGCGGGCAACGGCTCAAAGCCAAAGTCCCGCACGGCCACTGGAAGACCCTCACCTTCGTGGCGGCGCTGCGCCACGACCGCATCGACGCCCCCTGGGTCCTCGATGGCCCGATCGACGGCCAGAGCTTTGGCGCTTACGTCGAGAAGGTTCTTGTCCCTACCCTGCACACCAACGAGATCGTCGTCATGGACAATCTCGGCAGCCACAAGGGTGGCAACGTGCGTCAGGCCATCCGTGCTGCCGGCGCGAAGCTGATCTTCCTGCCCAAATACTCACCCGACCTGAACCCCATCGAGCAGGTCTTCGCCAAGCTCAAACATCGGCTGCGCGAGGCGGCCCCGCGCACAGTCCCGTCTGTCTCTGCAGCTATCGGCCGCATCCTCGACGACTTCACCCCGCAGGAATGCGCCAACTACTTCACCAATGCTGGATACAGCCTAACCTAAAATCATCACGCTCTAGTTTTCCGGCGCCGGCGGTGCCGGCACCTGCATTCGAGTGGAAACGGCGGATAAGCGGCTGGCGCCAGCCGCGGCGGCGACGGGCTAGGCCGACGCGGCCAAGCGACTGAGCCCGTCAAGCATCGCGCGGACGGTCACATTGCTGTTGCCCTCTATGCGCTCGTTCCACACCAGCCGCAGCCCTTCCAGGTAGCCCGTGACCACTTCCTTGTTCTGAAGCGGTGCCGACGTGTCACGGAGGTAGCTACCGAAAAGATCGGCGATCTCCGTGATCAGATCGTAGCCGAACGTGCCGCCCTCGCCTTTCAAGTCGTGCAGGATCCGCCGCATCGCCTCGGCCGTGGCGTCACGCTTGGCTAGCATCTCCCAGCCGCGGAAGTAGAGCTCTGCCAGCCGATCCATACGGTCCTGCATCCCCGATGCGAACTGAGCTTGCAGTGCCGCGACGACACCTTCGGTCCGCGCCAGCAATGCTTCGACGTCCTCGCCGTCCTCGCTGACTGTCAGGTCCCTCAAACTAAGATCGTTCATGGTCGCCTCAAACGGTTACGGCTTCGCCGAAGCCAAGCTGCCACCGCCCGGCAGGTGTGCCGGCGGGGGTCGTGGCCAGAGGAGTGTCGGTGGTTACGGCGCGGGCCAGGATGGCCCCCGCCAAGCGGGCATTGCCCAGGCGGGCGCTGGTCAGGTTGGCCCCGGTCAGGTCGGCCGAGCGGAGATCGGCCCCTTCGAGATTGGTCCGCCAGATCCGTCCGGTCGAACGGCCATCCGCCTGCTTGAGATCGATCGGACCGAGGTTGGACCAGGCCAGAGTGGCATGCGGCAGGAGAGCGTCGTGCAAGTCCGCTCCCCCCATGTCGGCCTGTGAGAGATCGGCCTGGCCCAGATCGGCTCCGGCCAGACTGGTCATCACCAAGAGGCAGCGACTGAGCCGCGCCCCAGTAAGCTTGGCACCGGCGAGGTTGGCGCCGCTGAGATCTGCGCCCGAGAGATCGATGCCGGCGAGGTTGACCTTCGACAGGTCAGCCCGCGTGCCGGCGGCACCAGCCGTGCCGATCCAGCGTTCATGATCCTTGATCGCGGTCCGCAGTTCACGCGGCAGTCGCTCCAGATTCTTGAGCATCACCGCACCCTCGAGCTGAACGCCCGTGAGATCGGCATCCTCGAGGGCGACGCGACGAAGCACGGCATTGCGCAGATCGGTGCCGCGCAGGCTGGCGCCACGCAGATTGGCTCCGGTCAGATTGACGCCCTTGAGGCGGGCGGAGGCGAGGTTGGCTTGCGACAGGTCGATGCCAGTCAGGTCGGCGCCGTTCAGCATCGCACCCGAGTAGTCGGCGCGGCTGGACTTGACATCGACAAGGCTGGCCTCGTTGAGATTGGCTTGCTGAAGCGCTGCGCCCTCGAGCTGGGCACGGTCGAGGCGAATACCCGTAAGGTCGGCGCGGGTCAGGGACAGGCGGCTGCCGCCTTTGACGCTTTGCTCCAGCGTGCCAGGCCGGAGATCGACCTCGCGCAGATCGGCCTTGACCGCGCGGGCATGGCGCAGGCAGGCACCGCGCAGGTCAGCACGGAACAGGTTGGCGCCCGAGAGGTCCGCACGCTCCAACCTGGCCCCAAAAAGATCAGCTTCACTGAAATCAGAACCGACGAGAAGAGCTGCTGACAGGTCGACCCCGGCCAGGACCGCCGACCGCAGGCGGAGCGCACCGATATCGAGGCTGGCAAGCTGCGCCCCCCGAAGGTCGGCACGTACACCGCCGACGCGCCCCTGAAGGAAATCCTGGTGTCGCCGCAATGCGTCGTGGAAAGAGTCGGCAACCATGGGGCCTGTCCGGTCTGGTTTCTCCGACAGCGCCTCTGCTGCCGGGGCCGATCTGGAGGCCAGTGCGGATCTCCCCCGCGACTCCGCCACCGTTCGACGACCGAACTCTGCCCGAAAGAAATTGCGGCTTTCTTAGCAAGCCCTTACCACCGCCTTAACAAACAGCGGTGTTTCGCATGCGGCTAGCGTGCGGGCCATCCGACGGGATGGGATTCCTCCACGGTCTTCGCAGCACCCAGCACGATCTCCTCGCCCCAGCGCGGGCCGACGATCTGCAGCCCCACAGGCAGACCGGCAGCGTTGAAGCCGCAAGGCACGGAGATCGCTGGCAATCCGGCCAGGGTGACGCAGAACGTCGGCGCCACCCAGTCGATGTAGGTCTTCATCGGCTGGCCGTTTATGGTTTCCGGATAGTTACGCTCGACCGGGAAGGGCGGCACGGCGGTGCACGGTGTCGCCAGGGCTTCGTATTTCTCAAAGAACTGGCGGAAGCGGTGGAACAGCTCGGCCTGGCCCCGCTCGCCCAGGGCCACGTCGCGCGGGCTCTGCGCCAGCCCCAGGCGGATATTGCCCGCGAGGTTGGAGCCGAGCTTGTCGATCTTGCCCAGCCGGTCGAGGTGATTACCGACCATGAGCTGGCCACGCAGGCGAATGAATGCCTCGCGCCCCACCGAAAGGTCGAGGTCGACCTCCTCGACGATCGCCCCGGCGTCGGCCAGGGCCAGCGCCGCCTTGCGGGTGAGGTCGGCGATCTCCGTATCGACGCCGATCTTGGCAATGTCCGCGCAATAGGCGACGCGGAGTGCGCGCTTGATGCCGCCGCGCGCTGCGGCCACGAAGTCGCGACCCTCGACGGGGACGACGATGGGCGAATAGGGGCTGGGCCCGGCCATGACTTGTAGCATCGCTGCAGTGTCGGTGACCGTGCGGGCCATCGGCCCGGCGACGCTGAGGGTAGCGAAGGGCAGCGCCACGGGGTGGCGGGGGATCAGGCCGGGGCTGGGCCGCAGGCCGACAACGCCGCAAAACGCGGCCGGCGTCCGCAGGGAGCCGCCGAGGTCTGAGCCCTCGGCCAGGGGGAACATGCCGACCCGCAGGCCCGCGGCCCCGCCGCCGGTCGAGCCTGAGGCGGAAAGCGCCAGGTTCCAGGGGTTGCGAGTCGGGCCGAAGATAGCGTTGTTGGTGTTGGCGCCGGCGGCGAACTCCGGCGTGTTGGTCTTGCCGATGACGATGCAGCCGGCGTCCTTGAGGCGCTGCACGACCAGGGCATCCTCGGCCGGTACGTTGTCGGCATAGAGGGCCGAGCCGAAGGTGGTGCGGATGCCGGCGGTCGGCGTGATGTCCTTGATGCCGACCGGTACACCGGCCAGCGGCCCGACATAGCGCCCGCGGTTGATCTCGTCCTCCTGACGCCGCGCGGTCTCCAGCGCCTGCTCGGCGGCCAGGGTGCAGATGGCGTTGACGGCCGGGTTGGTGCGGGCGATGGCCTTGAGGTGCGCCTCCACCACGGCGACGGGTGACAACTCTCGGCGCCGGACCTTCTCGGCGATGACCAGCGCGTCCAGCCGGACGAGCTCGTCGTCGGTCACGGGTGCTGTGACAGGGGCGCTGGCAGTCTGGCTCATGCGAACCTCAGGATTCTGGCGAACGGGGGGCGGCGCCTCGACCGGAGGCTTTGCCCGGGCGGGAGGAGCATCGACAACAGGTATTGCCACAGATGCGGGTGGCTCTCCAGCCGGCGGAACCGGGAGCGGTACTGCGGCAGCGCCGACGGATCTTGGTGCAACCGGCGGCGCCGTGCGGAACCAGGAGAAGATCGCCGAGAGGATGCGGAAGACGGAGCTGAGCAACGCTGGTCGATACGCTGGCCGAAGAGACGACTCGGGGATGGGGTCCCGCAAGGCGGCGGAGATTGCCACAGGCGGGTCTGCCCCTCTAGTCTGATCGCCGGAGAACCCGCCCGTGCCCGATACCGGTCCCGTAAAGCCCGAGCGGCATCATTCGGTCTGTCCGCATGATTGCCCGAGCACCTGCGCGCTGGCCGTCGAACGCCTCGACGCGCGCACCATCGGGCGCGTCTACGGCGATCCCGACAACGCCTACACCGCGGGCGTGATCTGCGCCAAGGTGGCGCGCTACGCCGAGCGCACCCACCACCCCGACCGCCTGAAGGTGCCGCTGCGCCGTAGCGGGCCGAAGGGCTCCGGCCGCTTCGAGGCGATTTCCTGGGAGCAGGCCCTCGACACGGTCGCCGAGGCCTGCCTGCGGGCCGAGCAGAAGCACGGCAGCCAGGCGGTCTGGCCCTATTTCTATGCCGGCACGATGGGCCTGGTGCAGCGCGACGGCATCAACCGCCTGCGCCACGCCAAGAAGTACTCCGGCTTCTTCCAGACGATCTGCGTCAATCTCGCCTGGCCGGGCTTCATCGCCGGCACGGGCGCCTTGCGCGGCAGCGATCCGCGCGAGATGGCCGAGAGCGACCTCGTCGTCATCTGGGGAACCAACGCCGCGGCCACCCAGGTCAACGTCATGCATCACGCGACGCGGGCCCGCAAGGAGCGCGGCGCCAAGATCGTGGTCATCGATCCCTACCGCAACGCCACCGCCGAGACCGCCGACCTTCACCTGATGCTGCGGCCCGGCACCGACGGGGCGCTGGCCTGCGGGGTCATGCATGTGCTCTTCAAGGAGGGCTTCGCCGACCGGGCCTATATGGCTAGGTACACCGACGTGCCGGACGAGCTGGAGCGGCACCTCGAAAGCCGCACGCCGGCATGGGCGGCGGCGATCACCGGCCTGCCGGTGCAGGAGATCCTCGACTTCGCCCGGCTCTACGGCCGCACCAAGCGCAGCTTCCTGCGCCTGGGCTACGGCTTCACGCGCTCGCGCAACGGTGCGGTCAACATGCACGCCGCGAGCTGCCTCGCCGCCGTCACAGGAGCCTGGCAGCACCGCGGCGGCGGCGCCTTCCATAACAACGGCGCCATCTATCACTGGAACAAGACGATGATCGAGGGACTCGACGTCGTCGATCCGTCGATCCGCCTGCTCGACCAGAGCCGGGTGGGCGCCGTGCTGACCGGTGACCGCCGCGATCTCGGCGACGGGCCGCCGGTCACGGCCATGCTCATCCAGAACACCAACCCGATGGTCGTCTGTCCCGACCAGAACGTGGTGCGGGCGGGCTTCAGCCGCGAGGATCTCTTTACCTGCGTGCACGAGCAGTTCCTGACCGAGACGGCGCTGATGGCCGACATCGTGCTGCCGGCGACGACCTTTCTCGAGCACGACGACCTCTACCAGGGCGGCGGGCACCAATACATCCAGATCGGCCGCAAGCTCATCGAGCCCGTCGGCGAGGCACGCGAAAACCACTACGTCATCCGCGAGCTGGCCCGGCGCGTCGGCGCCAGCCATCCGGGTTTCGCGATGACTGCCTGGGAGCTGATCGACTGGACGCTCAAGGCCTCCGGCTGGCCCGATGCGGCCACACTCGCCGCCGGCAAATGGCATGACTGTCAGCCGGATTTCGAGCACACGCACTACCTCAACGGCTTCAAGCATCCCGACGGCAAGTTCCGCTTCGCGCCCAACTGGTCGCGGGTCGGCAAGCAGGCCGCCGGCATGCCCCGCCTGCCCGACCATTGGGAGGTGATCGAGACGGCGACCGACGAGCACCCGTTCCGCCTGGTCACGGCACCGGCGCGCAACTATCTCAATTCGAGCTTCACCGAAACGCCGACCTCGATAGCCCGCGAGGCACGCCCCACGGTGATGATCCACCCCGAGGACGCAGGCGCGCTCGGCATCGTCGAAGGCGGCCTCGCCCGCCTGGGCAACCGGCGCGGCAGCGTGCTGCTGCACGCCCGGCTCTTCGACGGCGTGCAGCGCGGCGTCATCGTCTCCGAGAGCGTCTGGCCCAACCGCGCCTTCATCGAAGGCAAGGGCATCAACACGCTGACCGGCGCTGATTCACCCTCACCCAACGGCGGCGCAGCCTTCCACGACATCGCTGTCTGGGTACGCGGCGAGAATGCGCCCGCCGCCAGGGCCGCCGCCGAACAGATTCCCGCGTGAGCGACACGTTCAGCCAACGCCGCCTGACCCTGGCCGGCGCCCTCAAGGCACTCAACGCCTGCATCGCCAAGGCCGAGGCGATGAAGGTACCGCAATGCATCGCCGTCACTGACGATGCGGGGCATCTGCTGGCGTTCGCGCGCATGGAGGGCTCGAAGGTCCTGAGCATCGAATCCTCGACAGCCAAGGCGCGCACAGCCGCCTCGTCACGCGTGCAGACCGGCAGCATTCACGCGGAGGTGGGGGTCAAGCTGGCCATCGCCACCGGCGGCAAGCTGACCAATCTCAAGGGCGGCGTGCCGATTGTCATCGACGGTCAGGTGGTCGGCGCCATCGGCGTCGGCTCGGGTACGGGCGAGCAGGACCGCGAGGTGGCCCTGGCCGGCGTCGCGGCCGTTCAGGGCGCCTATGTGGGATAGCCGGGGCGGCGTGACAGGCCCCGGCCCTCTGCTACACTCCCGCCCATAAGTCCGGACGGGAGGAGAGCATGACGATCCTGAAGCGCGCGGCACTGGCCGCGGCCGTTGCCTTTGCGGTTCTTGCTGCACTACCAGCTTCGGCCCAGCAATGGCCGACCAAGCCGGTGAAGTTCATCGTCCCCTTCCCGCCCGGCGGCTCGGTCGATCCGCTCGCCCGCCTGCTCGGTGCCAAGCTGGGCGAAGCACTGGGCCAGCAATTCGTCGTCGAAAACCGGCCCGGCGCCTCGGGCTCGCTGGGGGCCGGCATCGCCGCGCGCTCGCCGGCCGACGGCTACACTTTCCTCTTCGTCTTCGACACCCATGCGGTCAATCCGGCGCTGATGCCCGATCTGCCGTTCAACACCGAAAAGGATCTCGCCCCGGTGATGCTGGTCGGCACCGCGCCGATGGCCATCGCCACCAATCCCAACAAGCCCTACAAGACCTTCGCCGATGTCGTCGCCGCGGCGAAGGCCAAGCCCGACACCGTCACCTACGGTTCGGTCGGCAGCGGCAGCCTCGGCCATCTGGCGGTGACGCTGGTGCAGCAGCCGCTGGGCATCAAGCTGGTGCACGTGCCCTACCGTGGCGGCGGCCCGATGACCCAGGACGCGCTCGGCGGCCATGTCGAGCTGGCCATCGGCTCGGTCGCGGTACTCGCCAGTCACATCAAGGCAGACTCCCTGCGGGCGGTGGTGCAGACAGGCGACAAGCGCTCGCATGTCATCCCGGACGTGCCCACGCTGGCGGAGAGCGGCCTGCCCGGCTTCTCGGCTGTGGCTTGGTGGGGCATCTTCGCGCCCACCGGCACTCCCGCGCCGATCATGCAGAAGATTCACGGCGAGCTGGTCAAGGCGATCAACCTGCCGGACGTGAGGAAGACGCTCACCGAGAACCTCGGCATGGACGTTCAGGCTTCGTCGCCCGCCGACCTGCAGAAGTTCCTGGCCAGCGAGATGAGCCGCTGGGCCAGAGTGATAAAGGAGAACAACATCAAGGCGGAGTAACTTCAGAAGAGTGTCATGCCCGCTTTCGCGGAGACGACGGCTGTTCTTATGTCTCCCGCTTCGCCAGCACCCGGTCGGTCATCGCCGCGGCCGCACCTAGATAGTTGGCCGGATCGCACAGCCGCCTGAGCGCGACCGAATCGATCGCCTGTTTCACCGCCGGCCGCTTGTCGAGAACCTCGAACAGCGTGGTCTTCTTCGCCAGCGCCTCGCGGCAGGCCTCGTAGACCAGGTCGTGGGCCTGCTGCCGTCCCAGATGCGGGGCGAGCCCCATCATCACCGCCTCGGCGACAATCAGGCCGCCGGTCGCCTCGAGATTGAGGCGCATGCGCGCGGGATCGACCTCCAGCCCCTCGAGCATGGCCTTCGCCTGGGCCAGCGCCCCGGCGGCCAGGATGAAGCTCTCGGGCAGAGCGATCCATTCGATGTGCCAGGGACCGCTGGCGCGCTCGAAATCCTGCACCATGGCATCGAGCATCAGCCCGGCCTGCTGGCGTACCGCCTTGGCATTGGCGACCAGCAGCTCCGACGAAATCGGGTTGCGCTTCTGCGGCATCGTGCTGGACGCCCCGCGATGCGAGGCGAAGGGCTCGAAGACTTCGCCGATTTCCGTTGCCATCAGCAGCATGACGTCGAAACCGATCTTGCCCAGCGAACCGGTAATCAGGCCGAGGAACTGCACGGTCTCGACCAGGCCGTCGCGCGCCACATGCCAGGTGATGTCGGGCTCGGCGAGGCCGAGCTCCTCCGCATAAGCGCGACGGACCTCCAACCCCTTTTCGCCCAGCGAGGCGAGCGTGCCGGCAGCCCCACCCAGCTGCGCCACCAGCACGCGGGGGCGAAGCTGGTGCAACCGTTCCCGGTGGCGCTCCGTCATCGACAGCCAGATTGCCGCCTTCTGCCCAAAGGTGATGGGCAGCGCCTGCTGCAGGTGAGTTCGCCCCGCCATCGGTGTGTCGCGATAGCGTTGCGCGAGACCCGCCAGCGCCTTGGAGATGGCCGCGAGATCGCGCTCGATCAGGTCTAGGGCCTCGCGCACCTGCAGCACGACGGCGGTGTCCATGATGTCCTGGGTGGTAGCGCCCCAGTGCACATAGCGTCCCGCCTCACCCAGCCTGGCTGACAGCTGTTTCACCAAGCCGACGATCGGGTAGCCGACATTCTCCGCATCGCGCTTGAGCTGCTCGCGGTCGAGGGCCACCTCGCCCGCCTTGGTGGCGATGCTGGCCGCGGCCTGCGCCGGAATGACGCCGACCCGCCCCTGGGCCACGGCCAGCGCCACTTCGGCCCGGACATAGGCCTTGAGCGTGAAGTCGTCGCTGAACACAGCCCGCATCTCGGCGGTGCCGAAAACGTCCTTGAAGATGTCGCTGTCGAGAACCGTCGAAGCCATGAGCGCCGCAGTGGTGAAAGCGCCGTCCGACGGCGCCCTACACCTTGGCGGCGGCCGGCGCCGGCGTAAAGCGCTGAATGGCGGCGATGCCGGCCACGGCGAGGGCGCCGAGCAGGTCGGTCAGCCAGTCGGGATCGATAAGCCCGATCGCCGCGAGCACCAGCACGGCGCTCTCCCAGTGGCGGCTCCGGCGCAGCAGGTAGCCATGCAGGCCGGCCGCCAGCACCAGACAGCCGATCGAGGCGCTGACGGTCGCCTGGATGATCTCAGGCCATTCGCCGATCATGAGGATCGCCGGCTGATAGACGAACATGAAGGGGACGATGAACCCGGCGGCGCCGATACGAACCGCCGCCAGGCCGGAGGCCCAGAGGTCGGACTTGGCGAGGCTCGCGGCCGCGTAGACCGCCAACGCCACCGGCGGCGTGATGGCCGATAGGATGGCGAAGTAGAAGGCGAACATATGGGCTGCCGGAACCAGCGCACCGAGCTTGATCAGCGCCGGCACGAGCAGCGAGGTCATCACGATGTAGGCCGGCGTCGTCGGCATACCCATGCCGAGCACGATGCCGGCGATACCGGTCAGCGCCAGTGCCAGGAACAGCGTGTTCTGGGCCAGGGCAACGACGAACTGGGTAAAGACGATGCCGAGCCCGGTCAGCGTGACGATGCCGATGATGATGCCGGCGCAGGCGCAAGCCAGGGCTACGGCCAAGGCGTTGCGCGCCCCGTCGACCAGGGCGTCGATGACGTTCGGGATGGTGACGCAGTCGCGCGTGCTGGCACGCAGCGCCGCGACGGGGAAGCATGCGAGCGTGCCAACGAAGGCGGACATGGGGGCGCTGTAGCCGGAATACATGCCGATCAGGATAATCAGGATCGGAATGAAGAGATGGCCACGCTCGCGAAACGTCTTGGACAGCGGCGGCAACTCGGAGCGCGGGACGCCATGCAGACCCACCCGCTTGGCCTCAAAATGCACGGCGCCGAAGCAGGCCAGGTAGTAGAGCAGCGCCGGAATGAGCGCCCACAGGGTGACCTGGGCGTAGGAGACCTGCAGGAACTCCGCCATCACGAAGGCGGCCGCCCCCATGATCGGCGGCATGATCTGTCCGCCGGTCGAAGCGACCGCCTCCACCGCCGCGGCGAAGGGGGGCCGGAAGCCGGTGCGCTTCATCAGCGGAATCGAGATCGGCCCATCGACCATCACGTTGGCGACCGCGCTACCGGAAATGGTGCCGAACAGGCTGGAGCTGACCACTGCCACCTTGCCCGGACCGCCCGCCGTATGGCCGGTGATACCGAGAGCGAAATCCATGAAGAGCTGGCCGGTACCCGTGCGTTCCATGAAGCTGCCGAACAGCACGAAGACGATCACGTAGGTCGCCGACACACCCAGCGTCGGCCCGAAGATGCCTTCGGTCGTCATGAACAGCTGATCCATCAGCCGCTCCGGCTCCACCTGCGCAACGAGCAGGGCGTAAGCCAGGAAGATGGCGGCGGTGATGGGCAGGGCAAGCCCGATGACCCGGCGCGTCGCCTCGATCACCAGGAGAGTGAGGGCGATGGCTCCTGCCATGTCGCCGAGGGAGAGGTCGTCGATGTAATAGATCCGGGTGGTGACGTACTCGAAATTGACGAACAGATACCCGATTGCGGCGACCGTCAGCCCAAGCGGCAGATAGTCGAGCAGCACCGGCGTTCCCTCGGTCTTTCCGCTCAGCCGATAAGCGAGGAAGATCAGGGTCATCGCAAAGAGCAGGTGGGTGCCGCGGAAGATCATGGCCTCCGGCTGCCCCGTGGCGATTACCCACATGTGATAGAGCGACATCGCCACGGCGACGGCGCCGAAGGCGGCGCGCACCAAGCCGGCGTGCGTCGTTTCGAAGCGGAAATGCTCGGACAGAGTCATGCCGGAATTCAGCCCCCCGCGGGCGCGCCGCAGCGCGCCGGGGCGGCTCCTCTCTGAAAGGAGGAGGCCGCCCCGCTCGTCGTCACATCGTCAAACCGGCTTCCGTGTAGAACTTCTTCGCGCCGGGATGGAACGGCACGCCGATGTCCTCTGCCATGGCCTTGACGGTCAGACCGTCGATGGCCTTAACCACGGCGACCATGCCGGGGATATTCGAGCCGATCGACTTCATGATCGAGTAGACGTGGTTCTCGGGCAGCTTGCACGAGGCGATGAGGTGTGTGGCGTAGCCGATGACCTGCACGGCCTTGTCCTGCTTCGGATAGGTGCCGGGCTTGATCGTCTCCAGCGTGTAGCCGGGATTGATCTTCTTCATGTCGGCGAGGTTCGACGCCAGGTCGATGATGTTGATCGTCTTCGACGAGGCGACGTCCATCACCGCGCCCGACGGGATCGTCGTGCCGACGAAGATCGCCTGAGCGTGGCCGTCCTGCATCTGAGACACGCCGTCGGTGTAGGACAGGAAGCTGACCTTCATGTCGTTATAGGTCAGGCCGTTGACCTTGAGCAGGTCGCGGGTGATCTGCTCGGCGGTGTTGCCGCGCGGCTGGGTGGTGATCGACTTGCCCTTGAGATCCTTGATCGACTTGATGCCGGAGTCGGCGTAGACGACCGGCTGGAAGAACTGCGGATAGAGCGTCGCCAGGTTGCAGACGTTCTTATGCGGGGTCTTGAAGGGCTCGGCGCCGTTGATCGCATCGACCGTGGAGATCGAGTTGCCGAAGCCGATCTCGGCCTTGCCTTCCTCGACACCACGCACGTTGGCGATGCCGGCGCCCGGCAGCGATTGGATGGTGACGCCCGGAATCGCCTTCTCCCACATGTCCTTGAATGCGCCGCCCAGCGGCACCCAAACGCCGCCCTGCGGGCCGGTCATCAGGCGATAGGTCTGGGCCGAAGCCTCGCCGCCGGCCAGCAGGCCGAGCGCGAGCGCCGCACCACCGAAAGTCAGCATTGCTTTGCGGGTCATTCACATGCCTCCCTTGAAAATATTGCCCGAACCGAGGGTTAACCCCTCTTGGGACGGGGATTCCCGGCGATTAAAGCACAACTGACGCGACGGCCAAAAGCGCCAAGTCACCCGTTGGACAACACCCGGTTTGGCGCGCAAGAGAGCCGTTCAGTGGATTTCCGGCTCCGGAATCGGCGCGCGGCCCTCGAGAAAGTCGTAGTCGCAGCCCTTGTCGGCCTGGGTGACATGCAGGCTGTGCAGCAGGCCGAAGCCGCGCGGATATTTGGGTGCTGGCTTTTTCCACGCCGCCTTGCGCCTGGCCAGCTCGGCGTCGCTGACCTTGAGGTTCAGCTTCCGCGCCGCGACGTCGAGCTCGATGATGTCGCCCTCCTGCACCAGGGCCAACGGCCCGCCGACGAAGGATTCCGGCGCCACATGCAAGACGCAGGCGCCGTAGCTCGTGCCGCTCATGCGCCCGTCCGAGATGCGCACCATGTCGCGCACCCCCTGCTTGAGCAGCTTCTGTGGGATCGGCAGCTGGCCCCATTCCGGGAAACCGGGACCGCCCAGCGGGCCGGCGTTCTGCAGCACCAGGACAGAGTCCTTGGTGACGTTGAGGTTCGGGTCATCGAGCCGCGCGTTCATGTCGTTGTAGTCCTTGAACACGACGGCGGGGCCCGAGTGCTTGAGCAGGTGCGGCTCGACCGCCGGCGGCTTGATCACGGCACCGTTCGGGCAGAGATTGCCGCGCAGCACCGCCACTCCGCCCTCCGGGGCCAGCGGCTTGTTGCGGGGCAGGATGACATCCTCCTGGTAGACCTTGGCGCCCTCGATGTTATCGCCGAGCGTCTTGCCGTTGGCGGTCCTACAGTCGAGGTGCAGCAGGTCCCGGAGCTGGACCATCAGCGCGCGGATGCCGCCCGCGTAGTAGAAATCCTCCATCAGGTACTTGCCCGACGGCCGGACGTTGCACAAGAACGGCGTGGCGCGCGACAGGGCATCGAACTTGTCGAGGTCGAGCTCGGCGCCGGCGCGCCCGGCCATGGCGATCAGATGGACGATCGAGTTGGTCGAGCCGCCCATCGACATGGCGACACGCACCGCATTCTCGAAGGCCCGGGTGGTCATCAGATCGGTCGGCTTGAGATCTTCCCAGACCATCTCGACGATACGCCGGCCGGAAAGCGAGGCCATGCGCGAATGGTTCGAATCGGGCGCCGGGATCGACGAGGCACCTGGCAGGGTCATGCCCAGCGATTCGGCAATGGCAGCCATGGTGGAAGCCGTACCCATGGTCATGCAGGTGCCGAAGGACCGGGCGATGCCGTCCTCGATCTCGCCCCACTCCTTGTCGCTGATGTTGCCGGCGCGCTTCTCAGCCCAGTATTTCCATACGTCCGAGCCAGAGCCCAGGGTCTTGTCCTGCCAATAGCCGCGCAGCATCGGCCCGGCCGGCACGACGATCGCCGGCAGGTTCATGCTGGCCGCGCCCATGAGCATGCCCGGGATCGACTTGTCGCAGCCGCCCAGCAGCACGGCGCCGTCGATCGGGTTGGCGCGCAGAAGCTCCTCGGTCTCCATCGCCAGGAAGTTGCGGTAGAGCATGGTGGTCGGCTTCATTATCGTCTCGCCGGGCGAGAGCGCCGGCATCTCCATGGGGAAGCCGCCGGCCTGCCAGATGCCGCGCTTCACCTCCTCGGCGCGGGTGCGCAGATGGGTGTGGCAGGGATTGGCCTCGCTCCACAGGTTGATGATGCCAATGACCGGCTTGCCGGCGTAATCCTGAGCGGCGTAGCCCTGCTGCTTGGTGCGCGAGCGGTGGCCGAAGGAGCGCATGTCTTCGGCTCCGTACCAGCGGTGGCTACGCAATTCCTCAGGCTTCTTCTTAGCCATGGTTCCCGGACCCCTACGAAAGGCTGAGGGACGCAATTAGCCCATCGTGCGGGGCAGCACCAGCGAAATCCACGGAAAGGCGCAGAGGATGATCAGGCGCAGGATGTCCGCGACGATGAAGGGCGACACGCCCCGGTAGATGGCGACCAGGCTGACGTCGCGGGCGATCGAGTTGATGACGAAGACGTTCATGCCGACCGGTGGGCAGATCAGGCCCAGCGTTACCGTCATGACGATGATCACGCCGAACCAGATCGGATCGAAGCCGAGCCCCATCATCACCGGAAAGACGATCGGCACGGTGAGCAGAACCATGGCGAGTTCATCCATCACCGCGCCGAGAATAAAATAACCGATGAGGATGAGGGTCAGGACCCCGTAAGGGCCTATGGGGAGCTCGACCAGGAACTGAGTAACGTTCTGGGTGGTCTGGGTGATGGTCAGGAAATAGCCGAAGAGGAAAGCGCCGATCACGATGGTGAAGATCGCCGCCGTGGTGCGCAGCGAGTCCACCAGACTCGCCATGATCTGCGAGGCGTTGAGGCGCCCGCGCACGATACCGATGATGAGGGCGCCGACCGCGCCCATTCCGGCCGCCTCAGTGATGGTGAACATGCCGGCGTACATGCCGCCGATGACGAAGATGAATAGCGCCAGCGTCGCCCAGATGTCGCGCAGGCTTGTCCAACGCTCGGACCAGCTATGCCTGGGCCCGCGCGGCATGCTCTCCGGCCGGCGCCAACCGATGATCTGGACCGTCGCCACATAGAGGCCGATCGCCAGAAGACCGGGAAGCAGCCCGGACATGAACAGGCGGGTGATGTCCTGCTCCGTCAGGATGCCGTAGAGCACGAAGATGGTCGAAGGCGGGATCATGATGCCGAGAGTGCCACCGGCCGCGATCACGCCAGTGGCGAAGCCCGGGTGGTATCCAGCCTGGCGCATCTCGGGCAGGGCGACATTGGTCATGGTCGCGGCGGTGGCCACCGAGGAGCCATTGATGGCGGCGAAGCCGCCGCAGGCGAAGATCGTTGCCAGGGCGAGGCCGCCGCGGAAATGTCCGAGCCAGGCGTTCGAAGCGCGAAACAGCTCGCGGCTCATACCCGAGGACGAGGCGAATGCGCCCATCAGCACGAACATCGGGATGACCGAAAAATTGTAGTCGGTCACCGTGCGGATCGGCGAATGCATGAGCAGGCGAAGGCCCGGCCCCCAATCGGTCAGCAGGGCGAAACCGCCCGCCCCGACGATGCCCATGGCGATGCCGATGGGCACCCGTATCGCCATCAGGGCAAAGAGCGCGACGAAACCGCCGATGGCGATGGCGGTCTTATCCATTCATCACGCTCCGGCCGATGGCCAGGCGCCAGGTGCGGATCAGAGCCAGGACCGCGGCGCAGGCAATACCCAGCGAGGCCAACACGTAGTAGGGCCAGATCTGGACACCCAACTCACTCGAGACCTGGTTGCCGTCATAGGTGCTGACCACCTTGGCGTAGAGCATCCAGGCGAAGACGATCAGGAAGGCCGCGGTGATGAGCGTCGCCGCAACGTCGATGGCCCGTTTCCAGGCTGGCGCGGCCATCTCCCAAAGAATGTCGACGACGATGTGCTTGCCCTCATAGGTCGTCGAGGCGATCCCCCAGAAGATGGCGATCCCCTGGAACATGCAGGCAAGGAAGAAGCCGTCGGGAATGCCCGTCGAAAAGACGTAGCGGAGAACAGCCGAGAAGAAGGTGAGCGCCGCCACGATGCCGAGAAACGCGCCGGCAGCCTTCTCGACGATCAGGATGAAGCGATCCAACCCTGCCCCCGAAAAACAGCGGCGGGCCGGATGCCGGCCCGCCGCCAACTCGCCTGCGCGATCAGTACTGGGCCCAGTCAGTATTGAGCATTGTGCTTCTTGAGCGCCGCCTCCAGCTCGGTCATGACCGCGGCGGGATCGAGACCCGCCTTCTTGACGTTGTCGGCCCAGCGGTCGCGCAGCGGCTCGGCCGCCTTTCTCCACGCCGCCAGTTCGGCATCGCTGATCTTGTAGACGTCATGATCCGAAAGCGCCTTCATACGCGCCCGGCCGCTATCCTCGATCGCAGCCCACGGGTCGGCGGTCTTGCCGGCCCATTCGTTCGAGCAGTGATCGTCCATGACCTTCTTCTGGTTGGCCGACAGCTTGTTGTAGGCCGCCGGGCTGATCAGATAGGCGAAGGTCGTGACGTAGAACGGCACGTCCATGTGGAACTTCACCGCGTTCTCGAACTTGAAGGTGAAGACCGAGCCCCAGGGGAAGGTGACACCGTCGGCCACGCCGCGCTCAAGAACCTGCTGCACCTCAGGCGCCGAGGCCTGCACCGTGCTTGCCCCGAGAGACGTCATGAAGTTCGCCATGGTCGCCTGGGCCGGGCGGATCTTCATCCCCTTGAGCTGATCGGGGTGCGTGACTTTTTTCTTCAGGTGCAACGCGCCGGGATCGTGCAGGAAGGCGAAGCAGAACTTCACGTCCTTCATCTCGCGGGCGGCGTACTTTCGATACCATTCATCCAAGGCGCGTGTGCCGCCCGTGGCATTTACGATCGAGAACGGCAGCTCGCCGGCGCCGATCACCGGAAAACGCCCGGCCTGATAGCCGGGGTTGATGTAGACGATGTCGGCGATGCCGTCGCGCGCCATGTCATAGTGATCGGCGGCCTTGCCGAGCTGCTCGGAGGGGAAGAAGGAGACCTTGATCGTGCCGTTGGAGGCCTTCTCGATCGACGGGCCCCATTCCTTGGTCGCGGTCTGCACCAGCGAATGGGCCGGCGGCACCCAGAAGCTCATCTTGAGTTCGACCGTGCGGTCCTGGGCGGCGGCGGCCGAGACGCCGAGCCCGGCACACATCGCGCCGATGGCGAGCACACTGCGCTGCATGAAATTCCTCCTCCCTCGAAGCGCCGTTTGCCCGGCGCGGTTGGTCGCTGCTTCGATTTAAGCTACTCCTGCAAAACCGACCGTGGCAAGATTGTTTAGCTATCAAACAATTTTTCGGCGTATCGCGTGATGACGGCCCGCATCGCTTCTGACAGCTTCGCCCCCTACGACGACCGCACCCAGCCGGCAAGGCGGATCGCCGGCTACCCGAATACCCAGTTCCGCACTCCGGCCCAGCCGCCCGTCGAGCGGTTGGTGTCGGCGGCCGACCTGAGCGGGCCGGTCTTCGCACCGGCCAGGGCGGAGGAGGCTGATCTCGCCGTCGTCGCGCCCGGCCGGACGCGGGCCATGGGACAACTGATCCACCTGAGCGGCCGGGTGCTCGACGAGTACGGCCAGCCGCTGCCAGGCGTGCTCATGGAGGTCTGGCAGTGCAACGCTGCCGGCAAGTACATCCACCATAACGACCCCTCGCCGGTCCCCGTCGACCCCAACTTCGTCGGTGTCGGCCGGGTGACGACGGACGCCGAGGGGCGCTACCGCCTGCGCACCGTCAAGCCCGGCGGCTATGCCGTACCCGAGCACTCCTTCCCCGGCACGCAGAAGAACTGGTGGCGACCGCCGCACATCCATTTCTCGCTTCTCGGCCCGGCGACCGCCAGCCGGCTGATCACCCAGATGTTCTTCCCGGGCGAGCCGCTCAATCGGCTCGATTTGATCCTCAACGCCATCCCCGACGAGTCGGCCCGCGCACAGCTGACCGCCCGCTTCACCCCCGAGCTCAACACCGACGACGGCGCCCTCGGTTTCGTTCACGATTTCGTACTGCGGGGCAGACTCGCCACACCCGCCGCATGAGCCAGCGCACGCCGCCCACGGCGCATATCACCACGGGGCCGTTCTTTCCCGCGCGTTTCATCCGGGACGAAGAGGCCGACCTGACGCGCGGCGGCCGGGCGGCCGGCACGGCGCTGGCCCTCAGCGGCCGCATCAGAGACGCCGAGGGGACGCCGTGCGTCTGCGCTGTCCTCGAACTGTGGCAGGCCGATGCGGGCGGCAGGTACGGGCTGTGGGGCCGGACCTGGACCGACAAGGACGGCGCCTACGGCTTCCGCACGATCAAGCCCGGCGCCACCGAGGGGCGCGCGCCATACATCCAGGTCAGCTTGCACGCCTCGGGCCTCATGCGGCCGCTGGTCACGGTGCTGTTTTTTCCCGATGAGCCGCGCAACGAGAGTGACCCGCAGCTCCGCCTGGTGCCACCGGCGCGGCGGCCGCTGCTCATCGCGAAACCGCAGGGCGAGGGCGCCTTGCGCTTCGATATGGCACTGGGCGGCGCCAACGAGACCCCTTTCCTGGCGGACTGATCCCCGGCTTCATGAACACCGAGCTCGGCCTCATCGAGGGGTTCTACGGCAGACCCTGGAGCTGGGCCGAGCGCGCCGACGCCGTGCGTTTCCTCAGCCCGCATGGCTACCGCTTCTTCCACTACGCCCCGAAGGACGACCCCTTCCTCCGACAGCGCTGGCGCGAACCCCACCCGGAAGCGGAGCTGGCAGCACTCGGCGCCTTCGCTACCGTCTGCCGCCAGCACGGCGTGCGGCTGGGCCTGGGCCTGTCCCCCTACGAGCTCTATCGCGACTTCGGCGCACCGGCGAGAAAGACACTCGCCGCCAAGCTCGCCAATCTCGACCAAACGGGAGCGCAAGACCTCGCCATCCTGTTCGACGACATGCGCGGCGACCAGGCCGACCTGGCGCGGCGGCAGGCCGAGATCGTCGACTTCGTCGCCTCGCGCACCCGCGCCAGCCGGCTGATCGTCTGCCCGACCTATTACACCGACGATCCGAGCCTCGATCATTTCTTCGGCCCGCGCCCGCCCGGCTATCTCCGCGAGCTCGGCGCCCTGCTCGACAAGGCGATCGCCATCCATTGGACGGGCCCGAAGGTCTGCTCGCGGGAATTTCCGCCCGGCCATGTGGAGCGGGTGGCGGACGAGATCGGGCGCAAGCCGTTCCTCTGGGACAACTACCCGGTCAACGACGGGGCGCGCATGTCGAAATTTCTCCACCTGCGCGCCTTCACCGGCCGCCCTGCAGCGATCGGCCGGCATATCCAGGCCCACGGCGTGAACCCGGCGCTGCAGCCGGTGCTCAGCCTGATTCCCGCGATGACCCTGTCGCTGAGTTATGCCGACGGTCCGGCCTACGACGCGCAGGCAGCCTTCCGCAAGGCGGCCCGGGCCGTTCTGGGCGACACCCTGGCTGCGGCTGTCGAACGGGATCTTCCGGCCTTCCAGGATCGTGGGCTCGACCGGCTCGGCGCCGAGCGCGCGGCCCTGCGCGAGCGCTACGCCGGGGTCGATCATCCCGCAGCACGCGAGATCGTCGCCTGGCTCGACGGCGTCTACTCCGTCGGCCCCCACA
>Ga0194131_10004793_pt1 | contig 20052 bp, 21 predicted proteins | sample TA2KigO120mmetaG_FD_148631 | JGI IMG/M metagenome (GOLD analysis project Ga0194131, IMG submission 148631) | Freshwater microbial communities from Lake Tanganyika, Tanzania - TA2015053 Kigoma Offshore 120m | ecosystem: Environmental > Aquatic > Freshwater > Lake | place: Tanzania: Lake... | reverse complement strand
ACTGCTGCGACGCCTGGAATAAGCTCGTCGCTCAGCCCTGGCGCATCATGTCCCTCGGAATGCGCGATTGGGCTCATGGGTTCTGATCAGCGCGAGTTGGTATTAATATTCTTGTCCAAGTAAGCTAGAAACATGACGGGAAGAAAGTCAAGGATTCTCAAGGTCAAAGCAAACAATATTCGATCCGGGCGAACCGCCGAGCCCCAGCAATTTTCCCTACGACAGGAGCTTCAGCAGGTCGCGACAACTGAGAATGATGACGACGACACCGGCAAAGCAAAGCAGTCCGCGCGGTGGCAGGTATTTTGTCGTGAAGGCGCCGAACGGCGCGGCGACGACCCCGCCGATCACCAGCCCGGCGATGATCGGCCAGAGTTGCAACCCGATCGTCGCGAAGAACGTCAACGAGATCGTAAGCGTGACGAAGAACTCGGCCATGTTGACGGAACCGATGGCATAGCGTGGCGGCGCGTCATTGCCGAGCAGTGTCGAGGTGACCACGGCACCCCACCCGCCGCCGCCGATCGCGTCGAGTAGCCCGCCCGCGAAGCCGAGCGGAGCAACACCCCGCTCAGGCATCCGCCGGGCCCGCGACGCCCGATACGCCTTCCAAAGCAGCAGAAGACCGATGAGCAGCAGATAGGCGCTGATGAACGGGCGTATCGAGTCGCCGGGCACGCCCGACAGCACATAGGCGCCGATAGCACCGCCGATCATTCCGGGGATCGCCAGGCGAAAGACCAGAGACCGGTCGATGTTCCTGAGCCGCCAGTGTGCGAGGCCGGACGCGCCAGTGGTAAAGGTCTCGGCCGTATGTACGCACGCGCTGACCGTTGCCGGCGCAACCCCGACGCTCAACAGGACGGAACTCGAGATGACGCCATAGGCCATGCCAATGGCGCCGTCGACGAGCTGGGCCGCGAAGCCGACTGCCATGAACACGAGGAAGTCATTCGACATGACGCCCTACCCTCTCGCGGTTTGCCGACCGGCTGCGAGCAGCGAGGATCATGGGGCCCGCCGCCCCTCATCCAAAATCCTTGATGCGGCGGACCCTCTCATGGCCAATTCTCAGAAGGCTCCCGGGTTCCCTGTCGCATCAAACCCTGGCCCAGGAAGGCCCGCCGCCCTGGTTCACGAATTCCTTGTTCCGACTTGAGGTTTCAGCACGATGACCGAATCCCTGCCCCTGCTTGCCCGCATCGCCGACGCATTGGAGCGCTTGGCGCCGCCCGCGCCCAAATCCGTCGACCTCGAATCCGCAGATGCGTTCATTTGGCACTCCGACGGCGATCGTCTGGAGCCGGTCCAGCAGGTCAACCGCGTCGAGCTGGGCTTGCTGAAGGGCATCGACCGGCAGAGCCAAATCCTGCTCGACAACACCTGGCGGTTCACCAAGGGGCTGCCTGCCAACAACGCACTGTTATGGGGTGCGCGCGGCACCGGCAAGAGCTCGCTCGTCAAGGCGATCCATGCCGAGATCAACGCCAAGGCGCCGCGCAGCCTGGCGCTCGTCGAGATTCACCGCGAGGACATTCCGTCCTTGCCTCGCCTGCTCAAGACCCTGCGCGGCGCCAAGCGGCGCACCGTGCTGTTCTGCGACGACCTGTCTTTCGACAGCGACGACACGAGCTACAAATCGCTCAAGGCCGTGCTCGAGGGCGGCATCGAGGGCCGTCCCGACAATGTCGTGTTTTACGCGACCTCGAACCGTCGCCATCTGATGCCGCGCGACATGATCGACAACGAGCGCTCGACCGCGATCAATCCCGCCGAAGCGGTCGAGGAGAAGGTTTCATTGTCCGATCGCTTCGGCCTCTGGCTGGGCTTCCATGTCTGCGACCAGGAAACCTATTTCGCCATCATCGAGGGCTACGCCAAGGCCTACGGCCTCAAGCTCCCAGTCGAAACGCTGCACGCCGAGGCGAACGAGTGGTCGATCACGCGCGGCGCGCGCTCGGGCCGCGTCGCCTGGCAATACATCCAGGATCTGGCCGGGCGCCAGGGTGTGACGCTGGGCTAGCCGAAGCGTCAGGCGCCCGACTGGGTGAGATAGCGTCGCGGATCGACCGCCTGCGGCCCCTTGCGGATCTCGAAATGGAGCTGCGGCGTGCTGACACTGCCGGTCGCGCCGACATGAGCGATGGCCTGGCCGCGCCGCACCGTGTCGCCGCGCTTGACCAGTAGCCGGTCGTTGTGGGCGTAGGCGGTGACCCAACCATCGGCATGCTTGATCAAGAGCAGGTTGCCGAACCCCTGCAGCTCGTTGCCGGCATAGGCGACCACGCCGGCATCGGCGGCGCGCACCGGCGTGCCGCGCGGCACGGCGATGTTGATCCCGTCATTGTGCAGGCCCCCCGCCTTGGCGCCGAAGTCGGACACCACCTTGCCGTTGACCGGCCACAGAAAGCCCCGCCCGCTGCGCGGCGGCGTCGGCGTGACTGTTGCGCTGGCCGGCGGCGGCACGGGTGCAATGGCGGGTCTGGTCGCGACCGAGGGTTCCGGCGCAGGCGGCAAGGCGGCCGGTGTTCCGGGTGGTTCGGGCTTGAGGCTCGGAACCGCCGCTGGTGCGGAATCAACGCTTGGCGGCGGCGGCGGTGCAGTCTCGCTCGCGGCCGGCGCCTGCGGCGGAGGCAGAGGTGCGGCGACGATCCCCGGGCGCGCCGTCTCGGCCGCTGTGTCGGTGGGTATCGGCGCGCCGGGCCGCACGGCTTCGGCGGTGGGCGCGGCCGGTTGGGCACTCACCGCCGGCTGGGATGCAACGGGCAGGATCACCGTCTGGCCGATGCGCAGGGTGAAGGGCGGCTCGATCCGGTTGAGCCGCGTCAGCGAGCTCATATCCACGCCAAAGCGGCGACTGATGCCGTAGACCGTGTCGCCGGCCGCAACCGTATAGCTGTTCTGCTGCGGCAGCATCAGCACGCGCCCCGACTCGAGCTGGTAGGGCGGTTCCAGTCGATTGGCCTCGATGAGCGCGCGAAGCGGCACCGCGTGCTGCTGGGCGAGTGTGTAGACCGTGTCGCCGGGACGGACGACGACGCTGACCACGGGATTGGCGGCCCGTTGCGCCGGGGGGGCGGTCGGACGCGTCCAGACGGACGGCCCGCAGGAGCAAAGCACGGCAAGCATCGCCGCACAGCACACGCGTGCGAGCCATCGTCTCGCCGAGGCCGACATCGTCCGCATCACTCTGCCAATTTATGCGCGAGCCGCGCCGTGCTCAACCGCCGACCGCGGAACGCCGACCACCAGGTTCAGGATCGAGGCTCGCGCTCGCCTTCCGGCGGAAGGCCGGACACCATGGGGACGAAACGAACCGGCGCCAGCCGCTCCTGAACGATTCCCTCGGGCAGCCTGGCGACCTTGACCAACCACTGGTCGATCGGGTTGGCTCCGATCGGCAGCACCATGATGCCGCCATCCGAAAGCTGGTCGATCAGTGTGCGCGGCAGCTCGGGCGCTGCCGCCGTCACGATGATCCGATCGAAGGGCGCCACTTCGGGCCACCCCTTGAACCCGTCGCCGACGCGGGTCACGACGTTCCGATAGCCCAAGCGGTCGAGCCGCTCTTCGGCCTCCTTGATGAGAGGTCGATGCCGCTCGATCGTGTAGACCCGCCGGCAGAGCTGAGCCAGGACCGCGGTCTGATATCCGCACCCCGTGCCGATCTCGAGCACGATCATGCGCTCGCCCAGGTCGAGCGCCTGCGTCATCATGCCGACGATCAAGGGTTGGCTGATGGTCTGGCCGAGCCCGATCGGCAGCGCTGTGTTCTCGTAGGATTGGTCCGCGAGTTCGGCGGGCACGAATTCCTCGCGCGGCACGCGCTCGATCGCGGAGAGCACGCGGGTGTCGGTGATGCCCTGGGCGCGCAATTCCATGATCAGGCGGATCTTGCGCGGCGCGTAGTTCATGGAAAGGCCTGCCGCAGCGCGCCGAGCGTTTGCGTGTGCGTCATGTCCATGTGAACCGGCGTGACCGAGATCAGCCCCTGCGTCATGGCGGCGAGATCGGTGCCGCGCCGGGACCGCTCGTCGACGCGCATGTCGCCGATCCAGTAGTAAGGCCGTCCGCGCGGGTCGGTGCCCTCGACGAGATGGTCGCCGATCTTGCGGCGCCCCTGCCGCACGACCGCCCTGCCCTGCACGCGGTCGTGCTCGACATCGGGAAAATTCACGTTGATCAGCACGTCGCTCGGCCATCCCGCGTCGATCAGGTTGCGGATCAGCGGCAGGGCATGGTGCTCCGCCGTCGACCACTTGCAGGGGTGATTGGCCTCGATGTTCTGGCTCAGCGCGATCGCAGGAATACCGAGCAGCGTCGCCTCCATGGCGGCCGCGATCGTACCCGAATAGGTCACGTCCTCGCCCAGGTTGCAGCCCCGGTTGACGCCGGACAGCACGAGGTCCGGCGGCTTGTCCTTCAGCAACTCCTTGACGGCCAACAGCACGCAGTCGGTCGGTGTGCCGTCGACGCAGAAGCGGCGGCGCGACATGCGCCGCAGCCGCAGAGGCCGTCGCAGGGTCAGCGAATGGCTGGCGCCGGACTGTTCGATCTCGGGCGCTACGACCCACACGTCGCGCGTCAACGCGCGCGCAACGCGCTGTAACACGGCGATGCCCGGCGCGTAGACGCCGTCATCGTTGGTGACAAGTATGCGCGCCCTGCCGAGATCGATCGGAAAGCGCCGGCGGGTCATCGAGCGATGACGTCCAAGCCGCCCATGTAGGGGCGCAGAGCCTGGGGAATCTCGACCGAACCGTCGGCCCGCTGGTAGTTCTCCAGGATCGCGATCAAGGTGCGGCCGATGGCCAGGCCGGAACCGTTCAGCGTGTGCACGAAGCGCAACTGCTTGCCTGCGTCACGCATGCGCGCCTTCATCCGCCGCGCCTGGAACTCGCCGCAATTGGAACAGGAGGAGATCTCGCGGAAGGCATCCTGGCCAGGCAGCCACACCTCGATGTCGTAGGTCTTGCGCGCGGCGAAGCCCATGTCGCCCGTGCACAGCACGACCACGCGATAGTGCAGGCCGAGACGCTTCAGCACCTCCTCGGCGCAGGCGGTCATACGCTCATGCTCGTCGTCCGACCGGTCCGGATGCGCGATCGACACCAGCTCGACTTTGGTGAACTGGTGTTGGCGCAGCATGCCGCGGGTGTCCTTGCCGGCCGCGCCGGCCTCCGAGCGGAAACACGGTGTCCACGCCGTGAAGCGCATGGGCAACTGCGCTTCCTCGACGACCTCATCGGCAACCAGATTGGTAAGCGGTACTTCCGCGGTCGGGATCAGCCACCAGCGGTTCTTCAGCTCGAGGCGTTTCACGTCGCCTGTCTTCGGGCTCGCCACGAACTTGCGCTCGTAGGCGCCTTCAAACGCGTCGAGCGACTCAAAATCGGAAAAGACGAGCTTGCCTTTACCGTCGACCCTAAGCTTGCCCGCATCGATCTGCTCTTCCTGGATCGACGAAAACAGATCGTCCTGGAACTTCGGCAGGCTTCCCGTGCCATATACGGCGGCATCGCGCACAAGCAGAGGTGGATTGGTCTCCAGATAGCCGAATTCGGTCGTATGCAGATCGAGCATGAATTGGCCGAGCGCACGCTCCAGCCGGGCGAGCGCGCCCTGCAGCACCACGAAACGGGCGCCGGAAAGCTTCGTCGCGCGCTGGAAATCCATCATGCCGAGCGCTTCGCCCAATTCGAAATGCTGCTTCGCCACGAAGTTGAACTCCGGCCGCCGCCCGACGCGCCGCAGTTCCTTGTTCGCATTGGCATCTGCGCCGTCCGGTACGTCATTCGCCGGCAGGTTCGGCGTGGTCTCCAGCAGTGTCTTGAGCGCAAGGCCACGCTGATTGAGCTCGGTCTCCAAGCGCGGCATGCGCTCCTTGCTGGCCGCAACCTCAGCGATCAGGTCGCTGGCATCCTGGCCCTGGCGCTTCTTCTCGCCGATCAGTCGGGACGCCTCGTTGCGGCGTGTCTGTACCGCCTGCAATTCGGTCTGCAGTTCGCGCCGCTTGGCGTCGAGCGCGAGAATCTGGGCGGAAAGCGGGGCCATGCCACGCCGCGCCAAGGCGGCGTCGAAGGCTGCGGCGTTCTCGCGGATGTATTTGAGATCGTGCATCGGGCTTGATTGGTCGGAAGTGCGCCGCGTTTATACGTCGGCGTCGGGTCAGCGTCCAGAAGAGGTCAGGCTGATGTGCTGCCTGTGGTCGCTGGGGGCTTCGCCGCGTCGTCGGCGTATGTCGTTTCCTCTGCCGCCTCGCGCCTGGCTTTCTGGCGCTCGACGATGCGTGCCGACCAGATCGAGATTTCGTAGAGCAGCAGCAGCGGGATAGCGAGCCCGACCTGGCTGATCACGTCGGGCGGCGTCAGCACCGCGGCCGCGATGAAGACCAGCACGATCGCATAGCGCCGCTTCTCCGCCAGGCCCTTGGACGTCACCATGCCGACCCGCGCCATCAGAGTCAGCAGCACCGGCAGCTCGAAGCTGATGCCGAAGGCGAAGATCAGGTGCATGACAAGCGACAGATACTCGTTGACCTTGGCTTCGAGCTGGATCGGCAGGTGGTCGCCGCCGCCGGCCATTTCGAACGACAGGAAGAACTTCCAGGCGAGCGGGAACACGAAGTAATAGACCAGCGCGCCGCCCATGAAGAACAGGATGGGAGTCGCCACCAGGAACGGCAGGAACGCGCGCTTCTCGTGCCGATACAGACCGGGCGCCACGAACATCCAGAGCTGGGCGGACACGACCGGGAACGACACGAACGCCGCCGCGAAGAACGCAACTTTGATGTAGGTGAAGAACGCCTCGTGCAGCGCGGTGAAGATCATCCGGCGGTTGCCCGGCTGCTGGGTCAGAATGTCGGCCAGCGGCTGGACCAGGAACTCGAAGATGGGTTCGGCGAAGTAGTAGCAGATGCCGAACGCGATCAGGAACGCCGCTGCCGACCAGCCGAGCCGATTGCGCAGCTCGACCAGGTGGTCCATCAACGGCATCTTCGTGTCGTCGGGATTCTCGCTCACGGTGTCACGCGGTGCCGGTCTTGGCCGGCTGCGTCTCGGCACCGGCTGCGGAATCCGTCGCCGCCGCCGGCGGCGAGGCCGGGGGCGCCGACGCGGCGCGGTCTTCGGAAACCGGCTCGGTCAGTCCCGTCACGCCCGACGGCATGGTGGAGCCATCGGACGCACCGGCACCCGCGGCCGGGCTGCCGGCCGTCTGTGTCGCGTCCGGATGGGTCAGATCCGGCAGCTTCAACTGCTGCTGCAGCTCGCCTTTTGGATCGACCGAACTTTCGATTTCCTTGGCGACGTCGACGCGTCCGGCCTCTTCGATCTGGTTGCCGACGTTGTCGACCTGCTTCTTGAGGTCGTCGAGCTCGGCCTGACGGACCATGTCGTCGACCTGCATCTGGAAGTCGCGCGCAAGGCCGCGCGCCTTGGCGACCCAATGGCCGACCGTGCGCAGCAGTTTGGGGAGTTCCTTAGGCCCGAGCACGATCAACGCCACTGCGGCGATGATCGCCAACTCCGACCACGCAAAGTCAATCATGCCAGTCCGCCCTTGTGCCCACCATGTCGCACAGTGCGGCCCGACTGCTCCGGGCCGAACCGGCCGTTAGTTGCGGACGGTGTGGCCGGCAGGCTGAGCCGGTTGCGCCGACGGACCGGGGGGAATTACCTCCGCCGTCTGCGCGTGTGCCTGGGCTTGGCTAACCCCAGACGCCGACGCTGGCGCGGCCCCTGGCGTTGTCCCAGCCGTGGTTCCTGGCGTCGTACCGGGCGCGACCGGCGGCTGCCCGGCCTGGTCCACTTCGGCCGGCTTTTCGTTCTCGTCCTTCAGACCCAGCTTGAACGCCTTGACGCCCTTCGCCAGATCGCCCATCAGGCGCGGAATCTTCCCGGCGCCGAACAGCACGAGCACGATCAACAGCACCACGAGCCAGTGCCAAATGCTCGTCATTCCCATTTGAGCCTCCAAAAACAATCAAATACCGGCCCAAGAGGGACCGCGTGTGGCCGGCGGATAATGGCAAAACTGGGGGGCCGCCGCAACGGCCGCCCCCCCGTGCTCCATTAAGTAGTCTCTGCGATCGGAAAAACAAAGGTTTGCCGACGATCTAGATCCACTGCGACAATTTCGTCCTCGGTCGGCAGGAATTGGCCGGGCATGCGCGCATGCAGATGCAGGTGCTGGCCCCCCATATCGCCCATGCAAAGGTGTATGAGACTGGTCCGGCCGAGCAGCCGGGCAGCCAGCACGCGCGCCGCGCTCGCCGGCTCCGGCGCGCCATCCTCGATTGCGGACAAGCGCAATGCCTCCGGCCGGATCAGAACCGCGACCTCGGCCCCCTCGGCCAGTCCATCGGCAGCCACGGCGCCAAACGGCGTGTGCACAGATCCCGATTTAACAACGCCTTTTATTCTATTGATTTCACTAAAAAAACTTGCGACAAAAACCGAATCTGGCTGGCAATAGAGTTGGGTTGGTCGGCCGAGCTGGACGACACGCCCCTGACGCATCACCGCGATCCGGTCCGCCATGAACATGGCCTCCTCGGAGTCATGCGTGACCATCAGCGTCGCCGCACCGCTCTGCTTGAGGACATGGAGCGTCTGGTCCCGCACCTGGTCACGCAGCCGGGAATCGAGGCCCGAGAACGGTTCGTCGAGCAGAACCAAACGGGGGCGCGGCGCCAGGGCCCGGGCCAGCGCCACCCGTTGCTGCTGCCCGCCCGACAGCTCGTGCGGCCAGCTCGCTGCCCAATCGGCCATGTCGACCTGGGCCAGGACGTCCTGCGCCCGCGCCTTGCGTGCCGGCGTATCGCGCGCATCGACCAGGCCGAAAGCCACGTTGTCCAGCACGTTGAGGTGCGGAAACAATGCATAGTCCTGGAAGACCAGACCGACGCCGCGCTTTTCAGGCGGCAGGTCGATCGTGCCGTCGGCCACGGTCTGGCCGGAGATCAGGACCCGGCCGGCCTGCAGCCGTTCGAGACCCGCGGCGATGCGCAGAACGGTCGTCTTGCCGCAGCCCGAGGGTCCCAGCAGGCACACGACCTCGCCCGGATGCACGGCAAGCGACACCTCGTCGACGGCCAAAAGCCCGCCAAACCGATGACTAACCCGATCCAGTCGCAGCGCATCCATCGTCAGTCCACCGACCCGGTCATGCCCCGGCATTGCCCGGGCGGCCATGCTGGATCGCGCGGCTGATGAGCGCAACCGGCACGATGCCGACCAGCACGATCGCCAGCGCGGCGCTCGACGAATCCGCCAGGCGTTCGTCGCCGGCGAGCTCATAGACGCGGATGGCCAGTGTGTCGAAATTGAACGGGCGCATGACAAGGGTCGCCGGCAGCTCCTTCATGACGTCGACGAATACCAGGACGGCCGCGGTCAGCAGGCTCGGGCGCATGATCGGTGCATGAACGCGCAACACGGTCGCAAGCGGACCATGCCCCAGGGTTCGCGCCGCCTGGTCCATGCTCGGCGTCACCTTGGCCAGGCTCGCTTCGACCGTGCTCAGCGCGACTGCGAGAAAGCGCACCAGATATGCGTAGGTGACGGCGACCAACGTGCCGCTCAGCAGCAATCCGGTCGACCAACCGAAATGCGCGCGCATGAATGCATCGATGCGGTTATCGAACTCGGCGAACGGCAGCATGATGCCGACCGCGACCACCAGACCGGGCGCTGCATAGCCCATGGCAGCGACGCGGTTGGCGGCGAAGACCAGGCGCGAGGGCCGCAGCCGGTAGCTGTAAGCAAGCAGGACCGACATGGCGACCGCGGCCATGGCGGCAATTGCGGCGAGCACGAAGCTGTTGCGCGCGAGGCGCAGAAAATGCACGTCGACCATCGCCGGCGCCGTCTTGATTGCCCACGCCGCAAGTGCCGTCGCCGGCACGATGAAGCCGAACAGCACCGGCAGGGCGCAGGCGCCGATCGCCAAGGCCGACGCCGCGCCGCGCAGCTCGAGACCGGGCAGCCCGCGATACCGCATCGACGTCTGGTGGAAGCGTGCCCGGCCACGCGACAGCCGCTCTGCAAGGATCAGCGCGAGCACGAACAGCATGAGAATGGCCGCCAGTTGCGCCGCGGCCCCGGGCTGCCCCATGCCGAACCACGCGCGAAAGATGCCGGTCGCAAAGGTGTCGACCGCAAAGTACTGCACGGTGCCGTAGTCGTTGAGGGTTTCCATCAGCGCCAGCGTCACGCCGGTGACGATGGCGGGACGCGCCAGCGGCAGTGCCACCTCGGCGAAGGTGCGCCAGGGGCCGCGGCCGAGCGTGCGGCTGATCTCGAGAACGCACACCGACTGCTCGAGGAAGGCGGCGCGCGCCAGCATGTAGACATAGGGGTAGAGCACCAGCGTCAGCATCGCGATGGCGCCGCCCAGCGAGCGAACCTCCGGCCACCAATAGTCCCGACGGGCCCAGCCGGTGAGCGCGCGCAAGCCGCTTTGAACCGGCCCCGCGAAATCGAGCAGGCCCGTGTAGGTATAGGCGATCACGTAGGCCGGTATCGCCATTGGCAACAGCAACGCCACCTGGAACACCCGGCGGCCGGGGAAGCGGTACATCGTGACGAGCCACGCCGTGCCGACCCCGATCGTCAGGACGCCGATGCCGACGCCGATCAGCAGGACGACCGTGTTGCCGACATAGATGGCGAGCACGGTGTCGACGAGGTGGCGCCACACCGGCCCGGTCGGAATCGCCGCCAGTCCGAATACGGCAATGACGGGCAGCGCGACGCCGAGCGCCAGCGCGAGGGCGACCAGCGTCCACACGTCGCCGAACACCGCGGCAAGCGCCGATGGCGCGCGGTCGCCGGGCGCGACCCGATCGAACAGCGTCAAGTCCGCTACACTCCCTGGACGACGATCATGTCCATCTTGGCGATGCCGTCGCGCGCCCGGCGTGCCGCCGAATACTCCGGCGAGTGATAGAAGCTCTTGGCCTGCTCAACGCTGGCGAATTCGAGCACGACCATGCGGCCGGGCTCTTTGTTCCCTTCGAGCATGGTCGTCTCGCCGCCCCGCACCAAATAGCGTCCGCCATGGCGGGCGATCGCGTCCTGGGCCAGTTTCTTGTAGGTCTCGTAGGCGCCCGGATCGTTGACCGAGACCTGGGCGATGATATAGGCGGCCATGGGCGTCCCTCCTGCCGCAGTCTGCATGGACACCCAGCAAAGCCCGCCCCCGGGCAAGTCGCAAGGACGGATCGGCCAGGGTCAGTCGGGACGCGCCAGCGGCGGTTTCGTCGCCGTCCCCTCGTGAGGCGTAGCCACCTCCTCGCCCGCATCCTCGTCTGCACTTGGCGCGGCCTCGTCGCGAGCCGCCTCTTCGCGCGCGGCCTCGGCCTCTTCGCTGCGCATGGCGATCGTTGCGAAACCCGGTCGGCGTTCGAGCAAGCCTGCCGCCTTGAGGTCGTCGAGGCCCGGCAGGTCGTCGAGACTGTTAAGGCCGAAGTGCTCGAGGAAGGCGGGCGTCGTGCGCCAGGTGAGCGGGCGACCCGGCGTCTCGCGTCGGCCCGCCGGCTTGATCCAGCCCGCCTCGAGCAGGATGTCGAGAGTTCCCTTGCTGAGCGCCACGCCGCGGATCTCTTCGACCTCCGCGCGGCTGACCGGCTGATGATAGGCGATGATGGCGAGCGTCTCGACGGAAGCCCGCGACAGGCGGCGCTGGACGACGGCCTCCACGCGCAGGAAGGGCGCCAAGTCGGGTGCGGTGCGAAATGCCCACTTACCTGCGATCTGGCTCAGGTGAATGCCGCGCTCGGCGTAGAACTGCTGCAGCTCGCCGAGCAATGCCGGGATATCGGCGCCTTCAGGCAGGCGCTGCGCAAGCTGCACCTGGTCAACGGGCTGGGCTGATGCAAAAAGGACAGCTTCGATCAGGCGGAGATGCTGTTGACGGTCATTCATGATTGTTGGTTAGCCTTGCGCACGTAAATCGGACCGAACGGCTCGAGCTGACGAAGCTGGAGCTTGCCGGAGCGGGCGAGCTCCAATCCGGCGGTGAATGTGGCGGCGACGGCCGAGCGGTAGACGATACCGTCTCGAAGGTCGACCGGCAGGAAGCTGAACAGCGTCGCCCAATCCGGCGCGTGACCGATCAGCTCCTGCAAACGCCTGATGGCATCTTCCATCGCATAGAGCTCGGTCGGCGCGATGTGCAGGGTGCCCTGTTCCCGCGCAGCACGATGATCGCCATAGGCGCGCAGCAGCTCGTAGAGCGTCAGGCTGAACACGGGGCGCGCGACGACCGCGATCGATTCCGGCTCGCCGCGGGCGAACATGTCATAGCCGAGCCGCGGCCGTCCCATCAGCTTCTGTCCGGCCTCCTGCATCGCTTCGAGACGGCGCAGCTGGAACGCCAGGACGGCCGCCATGTCCTCGCCCGACGGCTCGTCGCCCGACTGGACCTCGGGCAGCAGGAGCCGCGACTTGAGGTAGGCAAGCCACGCGGCCATCACGAGGTAATCGGCCGCGATCTCCAGATGGAGGCGACGCGCCTCGGCGATAAAAGTCAGGTACTGGTCGGCCAACTGCAGGATCGAGATCTTGGCCAGATCGACCTTCTGCTCGCGCGCCAGCGTGAGGAGCACGTCGATCGGACCCTCGAACCCATCGAGATCGACGACCAGCCGGCCCTCGACGTCGCGGCGCGGCCGCGCGTCGTCCTCGAAATCGGAACCGTCTCCGGGCGGTTGGTTGGCGGTGGGATCGGTCACTTCACACCTGCCGCGTTGAGCATGAATTCAGCCAACCAAGCCACTGGAACGCCGATAAGCCAGCCCAATGGATTCAGCTCCATTCCGACCTGCTGCCCGAGGAGCGGCAGCAGGATGCCGACGCCGAGGACGAGCAGAATCCCGACGCGTTCCATGCGCGCCAATGGCAGCGCTAAGCGGTAGGGCAACACGCCGACGGCGATCCGGCCGCCGTCGAGCGGCGGGATCGGCAACAGGTTGAACACGGCCAGAATCAGATTGAGGTTCATCGAATTGATCAGATTGTTGGCCAACCACGCGTCGAATGGATCGTGCAGATCGCGAACCAGATGAAGCAGCAGCACCGAGCCGAAGGCCAGCACGATGTTGCAGGCAGGCCCGGCTGCGGCGACCCAGATCATATCGCGTTTGGGATTGCCAAGGCGGCCGAAATCGACCGGGACGGGCTTGGCATAGCCGAACAGAAAAGACGAGCGGAGCAGCAGCAAGATGCCCGGCAGCACGATCGTGCCGAACGGGTCGACATGGCGCAGCGGATTGAGCGTGACCCGCCCCATCCGCTTGGCTGTGTCGTCGCCGAGCAGAAAGGCGGCGTAGCCGTGCGCCGCCTCGTGCAAAGTGATTGCCAGCAGCACCGGCAGCAGCCAGATCGATACCTGGAAGGCGATCTCCGAAAGGCTCGAGAACATGTCAGGCCGTTGCGAGCAATTGGTCGAAGGCCGCAACGGTCGCGCCGACGTCCACGGCCGAACGGCGGCGCCGGCGCAGCGCCTCGCCGCGCGCCAACCGTGCCTGCGCGGGCAGCGCAAGCCCAGGAGCCGCAGCCGCGACGGCTTCCATCTCCGCCATCTTCCCATTGCAGTGCAAGACGGCATCGCAGCCGGCCGCGATCGACGCGCGCGTCCGCGCGCCAAGATCGTCGCCGAGTGCCTGCATGCTGAGGTCATCCGACACGAGGAAGCCGCCGAAGCCGATGCTGCCGCGGATGATCTCGGCGATGACCGAGGCCGATACGGTTGCCGGAGCGCGCGCATCGATCGCCGAATAGACAATATGGGCGGTCATCGCCCAGGGCATGTCGGCGAGCGCCCGGAACGGCACGAAATCGGTGCGCTCCAGCTCCGCGCGCGCGGTCGCCACGATCGGCCGGTCGAAGTGACTGTCGGCTGCGGCGCGGCCGTGACCGGGCATGTGCTTCAGGATCGGCAGCACGCCGGCGTCAAGCAGTCCGTCGCACACGGCGCGTCCCAGACTGGCGATGATCTGGGGATCGGAGCCATAGGCGCGATCGCCGATGATGTCGTGGGCACCCGGCTGCGGAACATCGAGAACCGGCGCGCAGTCGACTGTAATGCCGAGATCGGCCAGTTCGGCCCCGATCAGCTGCGCGTTCATGCGCGCGGCACGCGCGGCCGCGGCCAGGCGCTCGGGTGTGGCCGGATTGGCGAGTGCAGCGATGCGCGCCGCCGGCGGCGCCGCCCGCCAATGCGGCGGCTTGAGACGCGCGACGCGCCCGCCTTCCTGGTCGATCAGGACGGGCGCGTCGTCGCGGCCGACGCTGGCGCGCAGATCCGCGACCAGGCGCCGGGTTTGATCCGGATTGCGGCAGTTGCGCTGGAACAGGATGAAGCCGAGCGGATCGGCCGTGCGGAAAAAGTCGCGCTCCTGCGCTTCAAGGATCGGTCCCGCGCAACCGAAGAGCGCCGCCCTTGGTCCATCCGCCCTATTTGACAAGGAGGCACCCGATCTTGCGCGTCTTCAGCGTGTCGCACGCCTGCCGCGCCGACGCCTCGTTGAGCGGCCCGGCCTGGACCCGGAAGAACACGCCCTTATCGCCCAGGTCGGCGCGCACGAAATTGGCCTGAAGCTTGCCCAAGATGTCCTGGTTGGCGCGCTGGATGCGCTGCCACTCTCGCTTGGCCTCGTCTTCGCTCTTGGTTGCGGCGATCTGGATGCGCATGGCGCCGGGCTCCAGAACCGGCGCCGCCACTGCCGGCGCGCCTTGCGTCGCGGCGGCTGGCGAAGCCGACGGCAGGGCAACCGATGGCAGCGACGGCGGCGAGGCGACCGCGGCCACCGGAATGCCGTCGGCACCGCCGCTCGCCAGCGGCGCGGGGCCGGGCGGCAGCTGGATCGGAACGGTCGCCGCCGGTGCTGTGAGTGGCGCCGGCGTGCCCCCAGCTGCGGGCGGCGGTTGCGGCGCGGCGCGCGTCGGAGCCGCGGGCCGCGGAATCGGCGTCTCGGGTGGCGGCAACAGGCGCTCGGGCTGCACCTGGGCCGAGCTGCCGCTGCCGCTCGGCATGAGGTTGTTGTAGACCATCTTGTCCTGGTTCGGCACGACCAGGCCCCCCGGCTGCTCCGGTCGGATCTTGGTCGGGCCCGGCTCGGCGCGGATCACCGGCGCCACTGCGGTGCCGCCCTGCATGCCCTGCGTATAGGCGTACCAGACGATCGCGCCGAACCCTGCGAGTGCGATCAGCGCCACGCTGACCGGCAGTAGCCGCAGCCGACGCTCTGCCGTCGGCTTGATGTCGGGCAATGCCTCGTCGGGATCGATCGGGCTCAGATCGGGGCGCATCAACGCATCTCCTCGACCGGCTCAACGCCAAACACGTTCAGGCCCGAGGCAATGACGCTCGCCACCCCGCTGACGAGCGCAAGCCGGGCCGCGCTGAGATTCGCGTCGCCGGGAATCAGAAACCGCAGAGTAGCGTCTTCGTTGCCGCGATTCCAGAGCGCGTGGAATTCGGCGGCGAGATCATAGAGATAGAATGCGAGCCGATGCGGCTCGTGCGACTCGGCCGCGCTTTCGACGACGCGCGGCCATGCGGCCATCGACTTGATCAGCGCCAACTCCGCCAGATCGGTCAGCCGGTCGAGCGCGCCCTGGGCCAGCGCCGCCGGCGACAGATCGAGCCCCGGCAGCGTCTCGCGCGCGTTGCGCAGCACGGAGTGCGCGCGCGCATGCGCGTATTGCACATAGAAGACGGGATTGTCCCGCGTCTTCTCCTGGACCTTGGCGAAATCGAAATCGAGCGGCTGGTCATTGCGCCGCGTCAGCATGATGAAGCGCACGACGTCCTTGCCGACCCGGTCGACGACGTCGCGCAGCGTGACGAAGGTTCCGGCACGCTTGGACATTTTGACCGGCTCGCCCTGGTCCAACAGGTTGACCAGCTGGCAGATCTTGACGTCGAGCGCCGCCTTGCCGTCGGAGATCGCCTTGACCGCGGCCTGCATGCGCTTGATGTAGCCGAAATGATCAGCGCCGAGTACGTCGATCATGTTGAGGAAACCGCGCTGAAACTTGTCGAAATGGTACGCGATGTCGGCGGCGAAGTAGGTCCACGATCCGTCGGATTTCTTGAGCGGCCGGTCGACGTCGTCGCCGAACTGCGTGGCGCGGAACAGGGTCTGCGGCCGCGGTTCCCAGTCCTCAGGCGTCTTGCCCTTGGGCGGATCGAGGGTTCCGACGTAGACCAGGCCACGCGACTCCAGGAACGCCAGGACATCTTCGACACGCCGCGCTTCGACGAGGGCGCGTTCGGAGGAGAACACGGCGTGCTCGATGCCGAGCGCGTCCAGGTCGCGCCGGATGAGGTCCATCATGGCCTCGACGCTGAAGTCGCGCACCGGCGCGAGCCACGCGTTCTCCTCGCCGACGAGCCAGCGCTTGCCGTCGCGGTCGGCGAGCGCCACGCCGACATCGCAGAGATAGTCGCCCGGGTAATAGCCGTCGGGAATGGAGCCGATCTTCTCGCCGAGCGCTTCGCGGTAGCGCAGATGCGCAGAACGCGCCAAGACGTCGACCTGCGCGCCGGCATCGTTGATGTAATACTCGCGCGTCACGTCATAGCCGGCCTTGGTCAGCAGTGCGGCCAGCACGTCGCCGAACACGGCGCCGCGTGCGTGGCCGACATGCATCGGCCCCGTCGGGTTGGCTGACACGTATTCGACATTGACGCGCTCGCCGCGACCCATGTCGCTGTCGCCATAGGCCTGACCGGCCACCAGAGCGTCAGCAAGCTGCTGGCGCCAGAAGCTGTCGGCGAGACGCAGATTGATGAAGCCTGGCCCGGCAATGTCGGCCGACACGACCGCGGAGTGCGCGCGCAAGTGCTCCACGAGCAGTGCGGCGAGATCGCGCGGCTTCAACTGCGCCGGCTTGGCCAGCACCATCGCGGCGTTGGTCGAAATGTCGCCATGGCCGGCTTCGCGCGGCGGCTCGGCGGCCACGCGCGCGAAATCGAGGCCAGCAGGCAGCCGCCCTGTCGCCACGAGATCATCAAGTTCCCTGATAATCTCAGCGCGAAAGTATTTGAAAACGTTCATTTATGTCTGCGGCTGGAGTTCGAAAAGCCGGCGATGCTCAGCGAGCGCGAACCGGTCCGTCATGCCGGCGATGTAGTCCGCCACGACGCGCGCGGTCGCGACCGTTCCGAGGCCGCCACAGGCCGCCTGCCAATCCGTCGGCAGGCATTCCGGCTCCGCCAGAAACAGCTCGAAGAGTTCGCGCACGACGCGCCGCGCCTTGCTGGTCATCCGATTGACCTTGTAATGGCGGTACATGCGCTCGTGCAAGAAGGCTTTGACCTTGCGGTCATGGCCGACCATTTCGGCGGAAAACGCGACCAGCGGCCGCCCCAACATGCGGACGTCGTCGGCGGATTGGGGTTTCGATTCGGCGATCCGGCGGCGTGTTTCGGCAAGCAGATCGTCGACCATCCGATGGATCAGCCGTCGCACGGATTCATGGATCAGCCGCGTCAGCTCCAGGCCGGGATACCGCGCGGCCACCTCGGTGAAAACCGGGCCGACCAGCGGCAGGTCGCACAGATCGGCAACCGCAAACAGTCCGGCACGCAGGCCGTCGTCGATATCGTGGTTGTTGTAGGCGATGTCGTCGGCAAGTGCGGCCACCTGGGCCTCGGCACCCGGGAAGCTGTCGAGACCAAGGCTGTGCTGCCTGTCATAGGCTGCGATGGTGGGCGGGACCGGCTTGTTACGGCCCGGCGTGTTGCGATCTGCCGGCACATGCGGGCCAACCAGCGGCCCATTGTGTTTGACCGTGCCTTCCAGGGTCTCCCAGGTGAGATTGAGACCGTCGAATTCGGCATAGCGCCGCTCGAGCATGGTCAAGACCCGGAATGTCTGGTCGTTGTGATCGAAGCCGCCGAAGTCGGCCATGGCGGCATTGAGGGCATCTTCGCCAGCGTGGCCAAAGGGCGAATGACCGAGGTCGTGCGCCAGCGCCAGCGCCTCTGCCAGGTCCTCGTTGAGACCAAGGGCGCGGGCGGCCGAACGCGCGATCTGGGCGACCTCGAGGCTATGGCTCAACCGCGTGCGATAGGAATCGCCCTCGTGGTAGACGAAAACCTGCGTCTTGTATTTCAACCGACGGAATGCGCCGCAGTGGATGATGCGGTCGCGGTCGCGCTGAAACGCTGTCCGCTCGGCCTGCTCTGCTTCGCGATGAAGACGACCGCGGGTCGCTTCGGGCCGGCAGGCATAGGGTTGCGCCCTGGTCATAGGCGCAGACGCTACAAGGAGGCGGCAGCGGCGGCAACGCTTGCCATGGTGACGCAGCCCTTGGCGCTCGCCACCATGGCGCCCAAATATACCAAGTGGTATGATTGCGTCTCGGCTCGATCTTGCTTGATAAACAGTAGCTTGCCAGAGGTAGACTGCGATGTCCGAAATGATGGTGGCCGAACAGCCGCGCAGCGTGTCCTTGTCCCAGAGCGCCGCACGGCGCATCGCGACGTTGATGCAGCAGGAGCAGAACGGCCCGGAGATGATGCTTCGCGTGAGCGTTTCCGGTGGCGGCTGTTCGGGCTTTCAGTATGGCTTCAGCTTCGATGACGCCAAGGGCGACGACGACCGCGTTTTCGAGCGGGACGGGATCCGGGTTGTCATCGATGACACCTCGCTCGACCTGCTGGCCGGCGCCGAGATCGATTTCGTCGAAGACCTGGTCGGCGCTTCCTTCCAGATCAGGAATCCGAACGCCAAGACGTCGTGCGGCTGCGGCAATTCGTTCTCGGTCTAGTTCCCACCTTTAGCCTTGAGTTCCCGAAACGCTTCCGCCAGGCGCCGGTGCTTCTGCTCGGCCATCAGATAGCGTCGCGGGTGCACCAGAGATAGCTGTTGCGGACGCGTGTTCCGGCGCGCCTCGGCAAGGCCGCCCCTGGCCTCGATCGCCGAGACGTGAGCGAACAGCAGCAGGTTCTGGCAGTACCACCACTGAACCGCGCTATTGAGCCAAATGCGCGGCCTGATCGCATCGATCGGCAAATAGTCGTGGCCGGCGAAACGCTCGGCCCAATGATCGGGCCATTGTTCGTTGATATGGTGGGTCCCGCCCTGCCCCGGGATCGCCGCCGAGAACAGCACGACAGGCGCCAGCGCGACAAGATCGGCAACGAAACCTGCCGACCTGGCATTCGGCAAGTGTTCCGCCACTTCCAACGACAAGGCCAGATCGAAACGTCGCTCGATTCGGAACGGGCGGCGCAGATTGGTCGGGCGGAAGCATTCTGCGGGAATGCGGAGCATGTCGCGTGCAACGTGACCGCCGTCGAGACCAAGTATGCCGGTCACCCCTGCAGCGGCGAAGGTGCTGAGCCAACCGCCGACCCCGCAGCCGACATCGACCACTGAGGTCGGCAGCCCGGCCAATTCGAGCACGATCGGCACGACAATTTCCGCCGATCGAATCGAACCGTCCTGCTGCTTTTCGTAAAAGGCGCGATCGTAGGGCTGAGACATCCCAGAGCGGGAAAGGGTGTGGCCGGACTCGCGAATGCGAGTCCGGCCACATTACCCCGATCGTCCAGGCCGGCGCCACCGAGCGGCGCGCCCGCCCTTTCGGCCCGCCTGACCAGAGCTGCCCTGTCCCTGGTCAGACGATGCCGAAGGACGATCCAGCGCTTACCGGAACAGGCTGAGCAAGACGTTCGGCTTCTGGTTGGCAATGTTGAGGGTCTGGATCGAAAGCTGCTGCTGCACTTGCAGAGCCTGCAGCCGCGCCGACTCTTTCGCCAGATCCGCATCCACGATCGAGCCGAGGCCGACCTCCTGCGCGTCGGAGATCTTGGTCACGAAATCGTCCTGGAAGGTGATCGTGCGGGTGTCGGCGCCGAGGTTGCCGAGCACCGTCGACAGGGTCGCACGCGCGTCGTTGACGCGCGTCAACGCCACGAGCGCCACCGAGGTCGACGTGATCGCCTGGGCCGCCAGGATGGTGGCTGCCGCCGTGACCTGGCTGTTGCCGCGGATCGCGATCGTCGAACCGTCGATGTTCGAGATCACCG
>Ga0194131_10004791_pt1 | contig 20058 bp, 22 predicted proteins | sample TA2KigO120mmetaG_FD_148631 | JGI IMG/M metagenome (GOLD analysis project Ga0194131, IMG submission 148631) | Freshwater microbial communities from Lake Tanganyika, Tanzania - TA2015053 Kigoma Offshore 120m | ecosystem: Environmental > Aquatic > Freshwater > Lake | place: Tanzania: Lake... | reverse complement strand
GCTACATAAAAATGCTTATTAATGGTGAGTCGGTCCGTCCTTTTAATATGCAATTTAATTATATAGCGACGAAAGACATTGAGCGTGGTGAACAAATTAAGGAGTTGTCGCGCATGAAATACGGCCGTGATTTGGAAGAGGTTGAGCGAGAGTTTCACGAAAAGCAAAAATATGAGGAAGCAGGGGTGTAAGAACGGACTTTTCTGTACAAAAATCTAAAAACGGTCAACGAGTTTAGAACCTACCCATTTGGCGTATTTCTTCGTCAAACCCTGTGGTGCTCGACGCAGTACTTCCTATGTACAACTTACTCCGCTCCTCGGGTTTTCCTCGAACTCCATCCAAATGAGCAGGTTCTTTGTGGATCATTTTTGGTCTTGTTTATTGTTTGTGCCCGTGATTGCGGGATGGGTTAATAGTGTGGTACAGTGCTTATGGTATTTAGTACAAATTGCCGGATCGTCTAAAGGTAGGACAGCGGCCTTTGAAGCCGTGAATCTTGGTTCGATTCCAAGTCCGGCAGCAAAAATTCTTCATATAAAGATTTAGTTAAAATTAAGAAATATGAAATTATTGCTTACAGCAAATGGTATTAAGAATCCGGAGCTCGAACAAGCTTTTTTGGAATTGACTGGCCATCGGGCAGGTCTCAAGGTTGCTATTATTCCAACGGCAGGGGATAAGATTGAATGGATTCCAGAAAAAGAAGGGAGCAAAAAATTTATTCCAAAATTGAAGGAACTAACTTCCGAAGAATGGACAAAGCGGGAGGGTTGGCTGCGTGACTACAAAGCAAAGTATGAAGAAAAAGGGCACAAAGTAGTATTTGTGGATTTAAAGGAAGATCCTAGAAAAATACGAGAAACACTCGAAACCGTTGATGTAATTGACGTGGGTGGTGGAGATGTAAATTGGTTACTTGATTGGGCGAAGAGATCCAAGCTAGATACCTATTTAAGAGAAATCCTTATGAAAGATGCCCTTTACGTTGGAGCAAGTGCAGGCAGTATGTTGGTCAACCCAGATATTGGCTTTACTTGGTGGGAACCTGACAGTTTTGACGATCGTGTTGGTCTAGGAATAATTGATTTTATGTTTCAACCTCTTCATGGAGGAAATGGTGTTTCAAAAGCAAAAGAATTTGCTGAAAGAAAAAAGCATTTACAATCCTTCGTTGATTATCCGTGGAAAATTTACTTAGTAATGGATGGCCAGGCAATTAAGGTGAGTGGTAATACGATTGAACATATCGGGCCGGGGATAAAAGAATTTATCTAAAGTAGTAAGTGGAAGTCTGACGAGATTGAAATACATGGAAGAAATTAAAAAAGCAGGTATTAAAGGAATTATTGGCATAACTGCGAGGGGGACTGGTTATGTTACGGTTATTGGATTTGATGAGGATATTCTTATAGAACCTCATTTTTTGAATACCGCGCTTCATGGCGACGAGGTGGAGGTTTTTATATTTCCTTCTGTAGAGCAGGAGAGAACAAGTGGAGAGGTTGTAGGTATTTTGAAGAGGGCAAAAACAGAATTTGTGGGGACGGTGGATAAAAAAGGTGGTAGCAGTGTTGCGTTCGTTCGACCAGACGATAAAAAGATGTATGAGGATATTTTTTTACCGCCCCCTGAATCAAAAAAAGTAAAAAATGGTTTCAAGGTCCTCGTGGAAATAAAAAAGTGGGATGATCCCAAGAAAAATCCAGAGGGGAGGGTCGTAAAAATACTTGGTGATAAGGGAGATAATAATGTGGAGATGGAGTCCATCGTGCTCGAGAAGGGGTTTCAGATTGCATTCCCACCAAGCGTCGAGAAGGAGGCAGACGTACTAGGCAAAAAGTCAAAACCAATTCCAGAGAAAGATATTGTTGGAAGAAGAGATTTTAGAGATATTCCTACGTTTACGATTGATCCGGCAGACGCAAAAGATTTCGACGATGCTATTTCTTTTGAAAAGAAGTCGGATAAGGTGTTTGAAATCGGAGTACATATTGCTGATGCTTCGTATTATGTAAAAGAGGGCAGTGCATTAGATGGGGAGGCAAAACGAAGAGGGGTTTCTATTTACCTTGTAGACAGGACCATTCCTATGTTGCCAGAGGTGCTATCTAACGATATTTGTAGTTTAAATCCACAAGAGGATAAGCTTACGTTTTCGGCGGTTTTTACTATAGAGACCGATGGAACCATACGCGATATCTGGTTTGGAAGGACAATTATTCATTCAAATAAAAGGTTTACCTACGAGGAGGCTCAGGGGGTGTTGGATGAAAAAGACGGAATCTATTACGACGAATTGAATCAACTCAATAAATTGGCTCAGGTTTTTAAGAAAAGGCGAAGGGTGGCAGGCGCATTGGATTTTGAAAAAACTGAAGTGAAGTTTGAGCTCGATAGAAAAGGTAAGCCACTTCGTGTGGTACAAAAACCACGACTCGATGTGCATAAACTTGTCGAGGAGTTTATGATTTTGGCTAATAAAGAAGTAGCTTCGTATCTTGTGGGTGAGGTAAAGAGGATCCTTGGAGGGGCTTCTTTATATCGTATTCACGACGTACCAAAAAAAGAAGCCGCCGGCGAACTTTTGTTTTTACTAAGAACACTTGGACACGAAGTAGAATCTGAGGGTGGGCGTATCTCTTCAAGGGAATTGAACAATCTTTTTGAAAAGCTAAAAGGGAGTCCGGAGGAGTTTCTTGTAAAGACCGTAGCAATGAGGTCTATGGCAAAAGCTGTTTATTCTATTAATAACATCGGTCATTATGGTTTGGCATTAGAGAACTATACACATTTCACCTCTCCAATTAGGAGGTATGCCGATATATTGGTGCACAGAATTTTAGCAAAGCATCTCAAGGGGGGAAATTTAGATGACAAAGAGGTTGATTGGCTTCATAGTTTTGCTGTTGCGTTGTCTGAGCGGGAGGTGGGAGCGGTTGAGGCTGAGCGGGCTTCTATAGCATATAAACAGGTTGAGTATATGATGGAGAGGATAGGAAATGAGTATGATGGGGTAATTTCAGGTATTACGAATTTTGGGGTGTATGTGGAGGAGTTGGAGACCATGGCTAGCGGGATGGTCAAACTTAGGGACATGGCAGATGATTTTTATGTGTTTGATAAGGGGACTTTTTCGCTTATCGGTGAAAAGAACAAGAAAAAATATTCCGTCGGAGATCGTGTAAGAATAAAAGTCGTTGCGGCGGATCTAGAAAGAAGAACATTGGATTTTATATTTGTTTGATGCGCGTGGTGGAATTACTCAAACCTTAGAATATGTCTGAATACTATAATCCAAATAGAGCCCGAAATGTATACGATCCGGAAAGTTTGGAACCATTTAAATTATCTCGTTCGAAGATTGAGCAATTTATTCAGTGCGCAAGATGTTTTTATATGGATCGTAGGCTGGGGGTAGGGCAACCACCAGGCTTTCCATTTTCTTTGAATTCGGCGGTCGATACGCTTTTGAAAAAGGAGTTTGATATACACAGGGCAAAACAAACATCACACCCCCTTATGAAAGTGTATGGTGTTGACGCGGTTCCTTTTCTGCACGCGATGATGGACGAGTGGCGTGAAAATTTTAAAGGGGTGCAATATTATTACGAACCAACCAATTTTCTTGTAACCGGCGCAGTAGACGATTTGTGGCACAATAGGGACGGTGACATAATCGTCGTTGACTACAAATCGACAAGTAAACCAACAAAAGTATCTTTGGATGCTGAGTGGCAGATGGGGTACAAGCGACAGATGGAAATATATCAGTGGTTATTGAGAAAGAATGGGTTAAGGGTTTCAAATACGGGATATTTTGTTTATTGTAATGGACGAACGGATCGCGAGGCATTTGATGGTAAGCTTGAATTCGATATTGATCTGCTCCCCTATACAGGGAATGACTTATGGGTGGAGGATACACTTCGTGAGATTAAGGCATGTCTGGATGGGGCTATGCCAAGGGCAGACTCTAATTGTGATTATTGTAGATATCGGAAGGCAGCGGGGGCTATAGAGCCTCATTGATTGAAATAGGGTTATGTGATGTATAAAAATGATGGTTTAAAACAAAAAAGAGGCAGTAGGCTCTCTTTTTTGTTTGTGTCTATTCGCTTTTTGTTTTTACTGGTTCGGAGAGGTAGGCATTTAGTCTGTCATATACGATTCCGGTTAATTTTCTTGACACCTCTCTTTTTTTCCAAAACGGGTTAGTATCTGACACATCGTTTTTTTGAATTTTAGTTAATTCACGAATGGTCATATATCGTTCGTGTCCAAGGTCGGTATTTGATTTAACATTGATATCTTCCAGTCCTTGGTAGATTTTTCGCAAATAATTGTACTTTGTTATGATATTTAACTCTAGATTTGCTCTTGAGCGGCTCGAAATACCTCTTGAGAGAAGGGGATTTTGTTCGATATGTTCGACAAAATCGTGTATTGCCACAAACAAACCAAAGCCAGCGGGAGTTTCTGAGACCCCTTTGAATTTTTTGTCTAAATCAAGCTTTTGTTGCTTCAATGTTTTCATGACCATATTCTACCACAGTTATTTAAAAATAGCCAGAAGACGTAAATTTGGTGATATTGACAAGATTGTTCAAGTTGAGTATGATAAATATGCTTGATTTCGAAAACAGCAAGGATGTCTGGGTTCGGTGGGGTGGTGGTGGAGTTCGTCACAAACTTATCACCATCCCACATCTCGCTTGCCGTGGTGACCGGGACAGGGAGTGTTTGCTAAAACACTCCGCGCTAATCCGAATCCGAGGTCGAGCACATGAGGTCTAACAAGGCCTCTTTTCTTTTAAATTAAAGTATGGTATAATTTAAGAACATGAAAAACACACAGCAAAACTCATCTCGGGCAAGGGATTTTTCTGCACTCGGTATTGCGCCAGCGCTTTTTGAGGTACTTACTCGATTGCGATACATAACTCCAACCCCCATTCAAGAACAAGTAATTCCTGTTGCAATTGAAGGTAAAGATGTTGTTGGAATTGCCCAAACAGGTACAGGAAAAACCCTTGCTTTTGGTATTCCGGTTATTCAAAGGCTTGCTCAAATAAAAGCAAGGGGGCTTATTATTCTTCCTACGCGCGAACTTGCGTTACAGGTAGACGAAACTTTTCAGAGGGTGGGAAGAAGTTTGGGTATGAGGACAGCCGTGCTTATTGGAGGTGCTGCGATGGGCCCACAAATACGAGACTTGGGAAGAGACCCACACGTAGTGATAGCGACACCAGGAAGACTTATTGACCACCTTGAACACAAAACAATTCGATTTGATGGGGTGCGCATCGTGGTTCTTGATGAGGCAGATATGATGCTCGATATGGGTTTTGCACCACAGATTCAGAAGATTTTAGAGGCGCTTCCCAAAGAACGTCAAATGATGCTTTTTTCGGCAACCATGCCACACGCCATCATGAAAATCGCGACGGGGTATATGAAGCTTCCTATTCGTATAGAGGTTGCACCACAAGGGTCCACACCAACTCGTGTGGCACAGGAGATGTTTATTATCAACAAGGACGAGAAGAGTAAGCTTTTAAAAAGAATTCTTGATCAACATCAAGGAACTGTTCTTGTATTTACAAAGACAAAACATGGTGCGGCGCGTCTTACGTTGAATATTCGTAATATGGGATATAGCGCGGCAGAGATTCATGGTAATCGATCGCTTGGACAACGAAAGGATGCGCTCGGTGGATTTAAGACAGGGAAGTATCGCGTGCTTGTTGCGACAGATATTGCCTCCCGTGGAATCGATGTTACAGGAATCGCGCTTGTTGTAAATTATGATATGCCGATGCACTCAGAAGATTATGTTCACCGTATTGGACGCACGGCGCGCGCTGGCTCCGGTGGTCTTGCTATATCTTTTGTAACACCAGATCAACGCAAAGGACTTCGCAACATCGAACGTCTCATTGGAAAAAACATTCCACTTTCACGTTTGCTTCAAGATAAACAGACGGTGAAGGCGTAATGTTTTTCTTTGACCTCGAGAAAAAAATATAGTATAAAAAATATCTACTATCTCGTGTGGGGCACGGGATTTTTTTCCGCTGGGGCGGATCGGCTTTCTACCGAAAATATTACATTACGAATTATGCAACCAACCGAAATTAGAAACATTGCTATTATTGCTCACGTTGACCACGGGAAGACAACTCTTACAGATGCTATCATGCGTCAGTGTGGGATGTTTGAAGAGGGTATGAGTATGGATGTAAATACGCTTGAGAAGGAGCGCGGCATTACTATTTACTCCAAAAATACATCTATATTCTACAAAGATACAAAAATAAATATTGTAGATACCCCGGGCCACGCCGACTTTGGTTCTGAGGTAGAGCGTGTATTGCGTTCTATTGATGCCGTACTTCTTATTGTTGATGCGCAGGAGGGGCCGATGCCACAGACACGTTTTGTATTAAAAAAAGCGCTTGAGATTGGTTTGAAACCCATTGTGGTTGTAAATAAGATTGACAAACCCGCGGCAGATATTGCTCGTACCGAAAATGAAGTACTCGAACTTTTTATTGACCTTGGTGCAAATGACGAACAGCTTGATTTTGTGACTGTTTATGCAATTGGCCGTGATGGAGTGGCGAAGCGCGAACTTACTGATACATTCGTTGATCTTTCTCCTCTTCTCGATACTATTCTTGCAGAAATTCCCCCCGCACCAAGAAACACGGATGTTCCTTTGCGCGCTCAGCCTTTTAACCTTGCTTATGATAATTATCTTGGACGTCTTGCTATTGCTCGCGTTTACGAAGGGGTAATTAGGGTTGGTGATAATGTGTGTGTAAAAAATATGGAAGGGGCTACGCGTACGGGGAAGATATCAAAGATTTTTACCTTTCGTGGACTTTCAAGAGAGGACGTGTCAGAGGCTGTTGCGGGTGATATTGTAATGATCGCCGGAATTCCCGATATTTTCATTGGAGAGACTATTTGTGGGAACGCAGAGCAAGAGGCGCTTCCCTCTATTCACGTAGATGAGCCGACTATCTCACTTAACTTTATGGTAAATAATTCTCCCTTTGCGGGGCGTGAGGGGAAGTTTGTTACTTCACGACAAATTCGCGAACGACTCGAGAAAGAGCTCGAGGTAAACGTTGGCTTACATGTTGATTTTGTTGATGCTGATAAATTTCGTGTGTATGGTCGTGGAGAACTCCACATTGCTATTCTTCTTGAGATTATGCGGAGGGAGGGGTTTGAGCTTCAGGTATCCCAACCACATATCATTATAAAAGAAATTGATGGCGTAAAACACGAACCGTTTGAAGAAATTACCATTGATATTCCTTCCGAGTTTCAGGGTATCATCATCGAACGAATTTCAAATAGGAAGGCACGCATGCTTAACATGGATCCGCATGAAAATACTATTCGCATGGTGTTTGAAGGACCTACGCGTGGACTTCTCGGCTACCGTAACCAGTTTGTTATGGATACGAAAGGCCAGGGGATTATGGCAAGCCGCGTAGAGGGGTTTAAACCTTATTGTGGCGATCTTGTTAAGCGAAGCGCTGGGTCTATGATTTCGATGGCAACAGGAAAGGCGCTTGGATATTCTCTTGATAACCTACAAACACGCGGGCAACTTTATATCGAACCCAATACCGAGGTGTATGAGGGGATGGTAATTGGAAATACCGCAAAGGGAGACGAAATGTCGGTAAATCCTACAAAAGGGAAACAGCTTACTAATATGCGTGCTTCGGGAACCGATGATAATATTCAGCTTGCGCCCGCATGGCAGCTTACTATCGAGCGCGGCCTTGAGGTAATGGAGGATGATGAGCTCTTGGAGATCACACCCAAAAGCGTTCGGCTTCGTAAGGAGTTTCTTACTGATATAGATCGAGCGCGAGCAAAGAGGAAGTAGGCTACTATCACCCAAACCAACACTCGTCTCCAAGGGGGTGACCGTTATGGTCCCCCTATTATAGCGATAACATTTGACTCCCCCTTGAGGACTCGTTTATGGTTTAGGTGATAGTTAGCGCGTTGGGGTGTTTAAAATAAAAAAGCCTAGCATGTGCTAGGTTTTTTGTTTTGTTATGTAATGTATCCGCGATAGCTCCTTTTACGGGGAGCATTCTCTGGGTCGCGACGGGCTTTGCGGCGCATGGCGCGATTCATTTCACGCTTCGCAAACTTCTTTACACCCGCTCCACCAACACCTTGATTCGTAAACTTCTCCTTATAGCTCGCCAATACGACATCTCCTTTAGAGAAGTAGGAGTATTGCCAAATCTTCTTCGAGTGTGGTGATCATGGTATCATCACGTTCGAGACTGAACGTTCCGAGATTCGGACTAGTAAGTATGATGAGATTGTCTACGTCTTGCATTCAGGTTCACCCCCCTTTTTTAATCGTGATACTTAAGCTTCCCCTCTTTTATTTGCCATATGCGTTTCAGGTCCCAAACAATTGCTGTCATGAAACAAATCGACCACACCGCAACATAAAAAATCTTAATCGTGTTCGTATAATTTATAATGTTCATCGTGCCTTGAGTTGACAACACGAATGCGGCGACACAAATTAGAGTAGACGGAAAGAAAAACCTTGCGAGGATTGCGACACCAATAACTCCAACAGTAGTAAAGAAGATCATTGCTTACTACCTCCTTTCAATATCGTGAAATCCACGATGTGCTTCGTGTATAGTACCACAAACAGTTATTTTATGCAAGAGTTGGTTTGGGTGGAGTGGAGGGTTTTATATTGTAATGATTTCTTCCCAGGGGAGGCCTTGTTTTCCAAAATGGCCATAGGCGGCGGTTTGGAGATAGATGGGGCGGCGGAGATTGAGACGCTCTATAATTGCCTGTGGTCTGAAATCAAATTTTTCTTTTGCTATGATACTTAAGTCTTTTCCTGTTTCATTCGATGCATAAACCATAAGAGGTTCTGCGTGGCCAATGGCATAGGCTACCGAGACAAGGCATGTGTTCGCGAGTTTATTTGCAACAATATTTTTTGCGACAAACCTACACATGTATGCGGCCGAACGATCTACTTTTGTTGGGTCCTTTCCTGAAAAACATCCACCCCCATGTTGAATAAGTCCGCCATAGGTGTCCACCATTATTTTTCTACCCGTAAGTCCGGTGTCTGCTTCAAAACCCCCTACAACAAATTTTCCTGTTGGGTTTACAAAAAGTTTTATAGAATTAAGATCAACACCGAGGGGTATAATAAGTTTTTCTCCAATTGTTTTTCTGATTTCATCTTGTTTAATTGACTCGTCGTGCTCTGTGCTTACGAGAATGGTGGTAAGTCTATTATTTTGAATGGTTACCTGCGCCTTACCATCTGGTTTTAACCACGAAACTGCTCTACTTCTGCGTAGATCCTCGAGGCCTTTTGTAAGTTTATGTACAAGCACAATTCCGCGAGGAAGGTATTCGGGTGTTTCGCTTGTTGCATAACCATACATTATTCCTTGGTCTCCGGCACCGCCGGTATCAACGCCCTGTGAAATGTCGGGGGACTGTTGAGCAACGTGTACACTAATATCAAGTTCGTCGTCGTAACCGATGTTTTTGTATAAATCCTTAGCAAGCTTGGCGTAATCAACGACCGCTTTTGAGGTAACTTCTCCGCCTATCACAAGGTGGCCGTGGCCGCCAAAGGCCTCTACGGCGACACGACTTGTTGGATCATCCTTGAGGCATGCATCGAGCGATGCATCTGAAATTTGGTCACACACTTTATCGGGATGACCCGAGGTGACGCTTTCTACGGTGTATGTTTTTGATATAAACATGTTTTTAAATTAAAAACCTCCCCTTAGGGGAGATTTTGATGTGCAACCATTATCTTTCCCCTTAGGGCTGAAAGTAGCACCTTATCTCTCGAAAAGTCTAGGACAGGTTGCTGGTGGATCATTGGGTCGGTACCCTCGCCACGCTCTTGATAATTTAGTTGTTAAGTGTTTTGATTGTAATCTTTTTGGTGTATTCGTCAACATAGAGCCGAAGGAAAGAAATAAAAAATCGCCATGAGAGGCGATTTGGGTGGGGGTTATCCTCGACCGATAGGACGATTCAGATAAGAGAGAAGTTTCTCTGTGTTTTGTTCTAAGCTACGTATTTCATCATCGAGGCGTTTCATGTAAGCTTCATATTTTTCTTGTCGTACTGAGTTGAGAAGTTCTTTTGGCATTTTGAAACACAGTCCAAGTTTGCTCTTGTTACTCCACGCAAACAGAAGACCTGAAATAATTCCAAATGGCCCAAGACATCCAGACACAATAAAAATCGCCTCATGTTCTTTATCGTACCCGACATACGTAAGTGGTTGGATGAATTGTTTCATGTTGTTTTTTACAAGACCATACGAAAGAATTCCGGTAGTGATCCAACCGAGTAGAAACAGAATTACCGTGGTCATTTTATCACCCCCCTATCGTCGTGGAACGTTTGAAAGAGCAGCCTCGGTTGAAAGTGTCTGCGAATAGTATGAATCATAATGGATGAAAATTTGACCACCCATTACACCTACAAAAACTCTTTGTCCTGCCGAATTCGTGTTCGATGTAAACGTTGCTCCTTGGTAGGGATATCTGCCGGTTCGTGCGTAATGGAGAAATAGCTTTTGCGTTTCTTCGAGTGCAGAAGAACTATAATATCCATAGGGAAGTTGAAGGAAAATCGGCACTGCGCGCAATGGTGAAAGGTACCAGCGGTGTTGCAGTGTTTCTCCTCTAAAGAAATGTTCTTGGTGTAGTCTTGGGTGTTTTGGGAGATACAGTTTTGGTTGGCGTACGCATCCGCGTAGTTCGAAGAGTCTAGGGATTGTCAGCGGAGTACCATCTACACGCGGTATTCCGAGAAATGCCATGTGGGTATTGCGAATTCGTTCTCCTTGCGTAAACGGACAGGGTTGATTGAGATACGCATTGTCCCATGGAAAACGTGGAGCGTTTGCAAGTTGTTCGCGAGAGAAGGGAACGTTTAGAAAACGTTGCCACTCTTCAGATCCAAAGAATCGTTCTCCGAACATATTGCGAAGCCGTGACTCCTCTTTCACAATTGTCTCGACTCGTTTTTTAAAAACCCCACTCTTATCTTTTATTGGTGATGGTCTTGGTGTCATTGGGACAGGATTCGGTTGAATTCTCATCCTTTGTCCTTTCTCGCCCGGCCGAACGGTTGTGCTTGGGCAGGCTTTTCTTTTTTAAGGTACGATAGGTATTAAAACATATCCTTAGCGAGAAGTAAAATCTTGTTAGGGATCGGGAGGGCTTATTAAATTCCTTCCGCTAACGATTAATTGCAAAAAAGACACTAGCTGATCTTTGTTCTCTGGAATGATGTGATAATAGCTAATTCGATAGGAAGAAAAGGAAGAGGGGAGTAGTAGATATTTTTTCTTGATTCAATGAGGTTTTGGATGAGAACAGTGAGGTGTTGCAGATCGAACTGTTCCGATAAAAGAGTGAGTGTTGCAATATCTTCTTTGCTTATTTCTTTAGAAAGAATATCCAATGCCCCCTTGTGTAATTTTAGTAGAACAATTTTTCTTGTCAAAGAAAGGAGATCGCGGAGAAAGTGGGTGGGTGGGATGGAGGATGTCTCGAATTCTGTAAGCTTTGCGAGAGAGTCAGACGAATCGTTTGCTGCAATAGAGTGCAAAAGTTGCATGAGTTTTACCGTGCTTGGTCTATTGAAAATAGTCTGTATGTCGTGTTCTTTAAGATCAATATGTGCCACCTGATCCAGCATCATCTCTGCGTCACGAAGGCATCCTTCCGCGAGGTAACAAATGTGAGTAAGGGCTTCGTCGGGGATGGTGAGAGATTCTTCCTTAACAATGTGAGTAAGTTTTTGGCGTACTTCTTTATAGGTGAGTTTTTTAAAATCAAAGCGTTGGACACGAGAAAGCACGGTGGGAATCATTTTTTCTGGTTCTGTAGTCGCAAGGATGAATACAACATGGTGTGGCGGCTCTTCGAGAATCTTAAGAAGCGCATTGCAGGCTGGTTTGCTAAGCATATGAGCTTCGTCGATAATATATACTTTGTATTGAGAGTGCATGGGTTGAAACTCTACCGCATTTTTTATCTCTCGTACCTCATCAACCCCCCCATGAGAGGCGGCATCCATTTCAATAACATCAACAAAGAACCCTTTTTCTATAGAAACACAATTTTCGCATGATCCACAGGGGTCGCCATGTTTTGGCTTAAGACAGTTTAGTGCTTTTGCGAGTATGCGGGCGAGTGTGGTTTTTCCTGTGCCGCGCGGGCCCGCCAGAAGATAAGCGTGGCTTATCATTTCCCTGTGTACCGCCTCCCGAAGTACTTTTACAATAAACTCCTGTCCGCTTACTTCGCGAAATGTTTTCGGTCGATATTTCCTATAAAATACACGCGACATATATCATCACTTTATATTAAGATTCATCAAATATCAAAATTTTAGATTGTTTTATCTATCGAAAATACTACCCACACTTCGCCTACAAGAGGGGGACCTTTATAGTCCCCCTATTATAGCGATAACACTTGACTCCCCCTTGAGGGCTCATTGTGGGTAGTATTTTCTATGGCCACGAATATATGTTTTATAGTTCATGTAATCTAATATGCACAGATTGTGGGAAAAGGGTCTTGGGCGTAGACTAGAGATGAAGATATTTAGTCCATGCGTTATTATAAAATATTTTTTTGTCTTGTTGTTGTGTTGGGTGTTGTCTCTGTACTTTTTTTGCGTCAAGAAACTTCGTTTAAGAATTTATCTGCACTTACGGGAGACATTGCTTTGATTGGTGAAAAGGCTTCGAGCACAGGTGTTGTAGAACCCGTTTTTGTATCTGTCCCGACACCCCCCAGGAAATTGGATTTTGTTCGCGCTGCTTATATGACTATGTATACCGCAGTGACACCAAGTAAATTAGAAAAACTTGTTGAATACGCAAAAAAGAACAACATCAATGCATTTGTAATAGACGTCAAAGAGACCGAGGGGGTGTTATTTTTCCCCCTTGATATCTATGATACCTCTAAAGACAAAGATGTTGCATCGGCATCGTATCTTGTGAAACGAGGACCTTCTATTGTCGCGAAATTACGTGAACAAGGGTTTTATCTTATTGCGCGAGTAGTAGCGTTTCCTGACGGTGCGTATGCAAAGAATCATCCTGACCAGGCGCTTCGATACAAAAGCAACGGATTGTTGTGGAAGGATCGAAAAAATAACCACTGGATTGACCCTGCATCGAAAGAATATTGGACATATCTTGTGCGTGTTGCAAAAGCTGCAAAGAAGGCCGGGTTTGATGAGATAAATTTTGATTATATTCGTTTTCCCTCCGACGGAAGCCTAAAAGAGATCCAGTATCCTTATTGGGACGGAACGACACCGCGGGAGGAGATTATAAAAACGTTCTTTCGCTTTCTTTCTACAAACTTTAATGATAGCGATGTTACTATTTCAGGTGATTTGTTTGGCCAGGTGCTTGTGAATAATGATGATATGGGGATCGGACAAAAACTTGAAAATGCTCTCCCGTATTTTGATGTTATAGCCCCCATGACATACCCATCTCATTACATAGAGGGGTTTGCTGGACACAAGAACCCAGCAGAACACCCCTACGAAGTTATCGATTACTCATTAAAGGAGGCGCAGAAAAAAATGGCATCATCAACCGTGCCTGTCGGAGAGCGAGCAAAAATACGTCCATGGCTCCAGGTGTTTAATATTGGTGCTGTTTACGACGGTGCGATGATAAGAAAGCAAATTAAGGCACTCGAAGATAACGGATTGAAAGGGGGCTATATGTTGTGGAGTCCAAGTAACAACTACCCCGACTTTTAATACAAAACTTGCATTGTGGGTTTTGAAAAAATTTGACTTTTGAAGTAAGACCTGCTACCATCAAGATAATAAGTGGGTGAATTTCAGAACCTTATAGGATCTGTCACTTACGTCATTTGGGAAAAATGCGCCGCAAGGCGCATTTTTCTTCCCAAAGCCTTACCCTTTTAGAGGTATCAGGCGCGATTTCTAAGGACAAAATTATTGACGTTTTTTGTTGTTGTGTTATGCTTCTTTCTGATCTTTGAATAGAGAACGAGAGGGGGTGGGGGAATGCCACAAAATACGATGACATTTTGCCCGGATTGTGGAAGCAAGATGGTGAAGCGTTGCCTTGAAAAAAAGGAAGATAATGCGATGAAATGTGACTCTTGCGCATGTATTTGGGTGAATAGAGGCCTTAGTCGCAGGAATTACGTCGGAGTATGGGAGAGGCGTCCCATTCTGGTAGAAGGCGTCCCATTCTGGTAGAATTTGCGATGCAATAAGAGGCACTTGACAATATTTGTGGATGTGCTATAATGTCACTAGAAAATTGGTATTTGGGGGCATTGGTGGTAAACGCGGCAAGGACTTTTCGCCTTGGGCGATCGGTCGCGTTGATGAGAGGCTGTCTTGTACAACTCTCCACCAATTTCCCCCGTTTTTCTTGAAAATAGAAAGGAGGTAAAAAAGTGAAAAAGCGTAAGAACTTTAAACTGTCTGAGGCCGATCGTAAGATCATGGCCAATGCGGGTATCGTCTACGGGGCTCCGACCGGCAAGTAGCCGCGCGGGGCCCACACGACGAGCCACGAAAGGAGAAAATTTTTGGCACGTTGAGCTGGTACTAAGGGGAGTGGAATTCTCCCCAAAAAGTGAGGGCCTCGGCAACCCTCCAAATATTTCATGAGACCCTACACAAGTGGGGTCTTATTATTTTAAGTGCAAAATGCAAATCTAAAAATGTAAAATTTTTGTATCCGTTCTCTGGCGGATTATCTTTAATTTTGCATTGTCGCTTTTCACTTTGAGATTTACACTTTGCAGTTTTTTGTTATACTGCAGGCAGTATTTTGAAAAAGAAAGTGGGCGATGTATGTGAAACCAAAGCTCTTGGTGTGTGATTGGAATGGAACACTCCTGAACGACTTGTGGCTTGCTTACTTGAGTACTGAAAAGATTTTTGAGTTTTTTGGGGTTCCTGTACCGACACTCCGTGAGTATCAAAATGAGATTGAATCGGATTTTAGCAAGTTCTATATTCAACACGGCATTACAAATTTCGATCTCAATATTAACAACGCAATCCGCATACGAGTATTTGAAGAGAATTGGGACAAGGTGTGGTTACATGATCAGAAGACTACGAAACACTTTTTGATGTGTATGAAGCAGCTTGGGTTAAAGCTCGCTATTGTGAGCGCGGAAATCCCAGAGGTGCTTTTAAGACGCATCGCGCAATTTGATCTCGGAGATGTTTTTGATCATGTGCGCGGTGGCGCATCACCCAAGAACGAAGCCATTGCGGAGGTACTTATTCATTTTGATGTGAAACCAGAAGAGGCGTTTTATATTGATAATACCTATGAGGGTATTTCTATCGCCAAAGAACTTGGTATGAAGACGTTTGGTTTCACCGAAGGATATAATACGAGAGAGAGGATTATTGATGCACAGCCTACCTATGTGGTGAGGTCACTTGAAGAGGCATTTTTCGTGTTGGATCGCGCTTTTACAAACACTAGTATTGTCATTGGTATTGTAGGAGAAAAAGGGGGCGGAAAAGAGATGGTCGGGGATATTTTAAAAATGCTTGTAGAGGGAGATGTGCGTATCGGTCATTTGTTGCATGAGGTTAGTGAACAAAGATTTTCAAGACACAGGTTTTCAGATATTATCAACGAGTCTCTTACTCTTTGGCATCTACCATCAACCCGAGAGAATCAACAAAAATTTTCACAGATGATGAATACTGGATTTGGAGACGGAACACTTGCGAGGGCGGTACGTACGAGAATTATGAAGTGTGCTACGACAGTCGTCATTGTTGATGGTATGCGAAGAACAAGTGAAGAGGAGATGATTCGCAGTATTCCGGGATCAATGATACTTTATGTTACTGCGCCGGTTGAAACTCGATATGGAAGACCACGCCTTTCGCGTGCAGGGGAAATCGAGAAAACGTTTGAGCAGTTTTTGCGTGAAGAGGAGGCACCAACAGAGGTTGAAATTCCATACATTGGAGCACGCGCTGATTATCGAATCGAAAACGTGGGTAGTAGGGAAGATCTCGAACATATGGTAAAGGAGTTGTTTGAACGATGTATTGTTCCTCGACTTGGGCTTGCGTAAAAAGCAATGTTTTTAGAGATGGCGACGCCATCTTTTTTGTTATCCAGCAAAAACCGGAGGCTTTTGCCTGCAGATGGATGAATGTTGTGATGACATGTCATCACGGCCAAGTGTAGCATCATAACAATGTAAGCTACGGGTGGAAGCCTGCAGAGAGGCGCTTTTGTTGGTAGATTTATGACACAGGTATGATGGGTTGACATACATGTGGATATATAAGATAGTAATATAAAGGAAAGATCCTTGAAAAGGAAAGGAGTGATGTGTTCGTGGGAATACGTATGATCCACGAGTTTCTAAGGAAGCTTAGTCAAGAAAAAGAAGTCGCGGGCGACATTATTGCCTTAAAACGCATAACACTCATGACGTTCCTGTGGCTCATTATTGCCGAGGCGATTATGGTGTTTCAGATATATCCGACAAAGCAGTTCCTTGACGAGCTTCAGCGTGGCGTACAAATCAATACTCTTGTGTGGTTTTTAGGTTCGATCTTTGCGCTCTACACAATTGGTTCAATTGTGAGAGGAGAGATGGATACCAGACGGCATGATTTTTATTGGCGCATGTGGAGTATGTTGTGGGGACACGGACATCGTAAGGAGCTTCGGCTTGATACGGCGTGGCACATAGCGCACTCAACCGGTGAAAAAGAATCTATTCTTGATAAAAATATTACGAAGGTAGAACACCTCGTTGATAATTTTATCTTTGATACGTTGCCTACGGTGTTGCGAGTACTTTTTACGAGCATAGGCGTATCGTTTCTTGGGTGGCATTTTGGCGTGTTGTCCTTTTCATCTGTTTTTCTATTTGTTGCGATGATGATGTATAACGAAAGACAAGCTGCGCCACTCCGTAAGGCGTCGAGAAAACAGATGAAACGTATTGAGCGCGATGGCTCCGAGCTTACGCAAAACTGGAGAACTTTGAAGCAATTTGGTATCGAAGAGATTCAGAACGATGAGCACGCAAAACTTTTGACTCGGTTCTATACCGATGAAATGGTGCGCCATCGAAAATACATCAATTGTTTTGTGCGTCAAGAACATGTAGTGTCTATTTCGCGAGTTATCATGTATTTTGTCGTTTTTTGGACGTTTGTTCCTGCGAGAGGAATAGGCGAGGTCGTTCTTAGTATCATGTGGATGGAAAGAGTATTCTCGAACATGTATCGGTTGTCTGATTTTCAACGACGCCTGAACGAAGGTGTTGAGGCGTGTCGAGAACTTATTGAACTTTTTGCTATTGTGCCTGAAGTAGGGCAGCCAGAACATGTTGTGGTATCAAAAGAGTCAAGAGGTCACATTGAGATTAAGAACGTATCGTTTTCGTATCCAGAAGGAAAACAAGATGCTTTATGCAATATAAATTTGGTAATTGAACCGAAAATGACTGTTGCGTTTGTGGGGTCATCTGGTAGCGGAAAAACAACCCTGGCCTCTCTTCTTTTGCGTGAATTTGACCCGCAAGAAGGGCAAATTTTGGTGGATGGTGTCGATCTACGAGATTGGGACTATACGAAATACAGAAGAGAAACGATTGGTATTGTGACACAAAACGTAGAACTTTTTGACTTAACCATACGAGAAAATATTCGAATGGTTCGTCCCGATGCCCCAGAGAAATATGAAGAGGTATCTGCAAGACGCGCTTTTGCAGAGGAGTTTATTTCATTGTTGCCAAACGGTTATGATACGATGACAGGTGAGGATGGTGTTCATCTTTCAGGGGGTCAACGCCAACGTCTTGCAATAGCCCGGGCATTATATCGTGATCCCGACATTCTCATTCTTGATGAGGCAACAAGTTCGCTTGACGCGATATCACAAGAACACATTCAGAAAGCAATTGATCAGGCGATGGTTGATCGAGCGTGTACGACACTTATTATCGCGCATAGGTTTAGTACTATCATGAATGCCGATCTCGTTGTGGTGCTTAATGATGGAAAAATCGAAGAGATTGGAACACACCAAGAGCTTGCAAAAATAAATGGAATTTATAAGCGTTTGCTTGATCTTGAAACACGCGGAGTGTTTGGGTAAATAAAAAAACTGCCACGAGGATGGCGGTTTTCTTTTTTTAAGTTTCGCTCAAAGTGATCTGCTAGAGTTATACTCCACGTCATTTGAATTAAGTGAGTGCTAGCTAGCAGATCACTCTGAGTAAAACATATATTCTTATTGTATCGGTTTAGAACAATGCGTCAATAATAATAAATTTAAAATGCAAATCTCAAAGTGTAAAATTAACGTATTTTTTCGAGATGATTTTAAAAACATTTTAAATTTGATAGAGTTATCCACAATCAATTTTGAAATTAATTATATAAAATAAGAATAGGAATGGATTATTGTTTTCATGTGGTAATACAGTCGATTACCATATGATGACAAAAAAAACAATAATCATTCTGCATTAGCTTGCGCAAGCAGGTGAGCAGAGTGAATGCTATAATGGCTGCAAAAAAGAAGAAAGCAAAAGCAAAGAAGAAGAAATAATTTTTTCTTCTCTTATCAAACCCTCGCTTTACGCGGGGGTTTGTATTTTTACACCATTACTTTTAAAATAACTATGTATGAAGATTATTGTCAGTGCAAGAAATATCGAACTTACTTCCGGACTTGAACAACATATTGGCGAAAAAATAAACGGACTAAGCAAGCTCGTCCGTTTATACGAAGAAAGTGGTGCGGCGGAAGCGAGAATCGAAGTCTCGAAAACATCACGACACCACAAACAGGGAGAAGTGTACTACGCAGAGGCGAATCTTAAACTTCCGGGGTCTATGCTTCGCGCTGAAAGTACCAATCTCGATATCTATTCTGCGATTGATGAAATCAAGGATGAACTTTCTCGACTTATAAAGGCGTATAAGGACAAGCGATCGGTGCAGAGAAGACGTGGTGCACGTGAACTTAAAGAAAGGCGGTTGGGGTAGTTGGGGTCGTTGAGGGTGCCTCTAAAAGACCAGCCTCATTCATCATAAGTGTTCCGCGATGTATGACTTGGCTTACCTTTTTGGCGATGGGAAAGTTTTTGTGTACAAGCGCATCAAGTGCGCCATCGTCAAAGTCCTTGCAAGAGAAGACGTCAAATGAGAAATAATTGTATTCAGGCCATGTGTGAATTGAAATGTGAGATTCTGCTATTACTTGAAATGCTGTAATTCCATTTGATCCAGGAAAAACATGTGAGATACATTCTGAAACAGGCGTCATGTGCAATGTTTTCACTATATCAGCAAAAAAAGTTTTAACACCTTCTAGATTTGTGAGCATGTCATTTTGCTCCACCGTACACTCTAAGATATAATGTTTTCCGTATTGCATACATTTAAACCGGGTGCTACAAACGTAATATCTACACGTTTGGCGCGTTACTAATAATGTACCAAGACTATAACTATAAACCTTTTTTATCTAATTTGTCAAGATGTTACAAAAAATTCTTACACAACTATTTGGCGAAGGGCGTGTGTTAAAGAGTTATCGGAAAAAAGTTGCTGAGATTAATGCAAAGGAAGAAGCACTAAAAAACAAAAGTGATGAAGAGTTACGCGAGCTTTCACGTCTATTAAGGGAAGATGTTGATTCTGATGAGCGTACGATTCAAGCTTTTGCGCTTGTGCGTGAGGCGGCGCGAAGGACGCTTAAGCAACGTCATTACGATGTGCAACTTATTGGAGGTATGGTGCTTTACGATGGCGATATCGCACAGATGGCAACGGGGGAGGGTAAAACACTTGTAGCAACACTCCCTGCATATGCGCGCGCTCTGAAGAGCTCGGTACATGTTATTACGGTGAACGACTATCTTGCACGGCGTGATGCGGTGTGGATGGGGCAAATTTATTATTTTCTCG